>Ga0299906_10001342_pt1 | contig 21184 bp, 16 predicted proteins | sample RVTome_14_FD_200259 | JGI IMG/M metagenome (GOLD analysis project Ga0299906, IMG submission 200259) | Soil microbial communities from uranium-contaminated site in the Upper Colorado River Basin, Wyoming, United States - RVT145D125 (version 2) ...
TTCGTGGGCTGGTTCCCACAGAAGCAGCGGGGGCTCTGGGCCCTGGGGGTGTGCGCGCCGTTGGGACGCCTGACCACCTACGAGTTCGAAGGTCTCGCGGTCGTGGCCCGACGTTTTGGTAGCGAGACGCTGCGCACCACCTACGACCAGAACGTGGTGATCCCGGACATCCCCGAAGCGGCGCGCCGCGAGGCGGAGCTCGCCGTGGCCCGCCACGGCCTCAGCTTCGAGCCCGATGCGGCCCTGCGCAACGTCGTCGCCTGCACGGGCAAGCAGTTCTGCAACATCGCGGTCACCGAGACCAAGGGCTACGCCTACCAGCTCGTGGAGGAGCTGCGGCGCCGCAAGGTGCAGATCCACGGCGTGCGCCTGCACATGAGCGGCTGCCCCAGCTCCTGCGCCATGAACCACACCGCCGACATCGGCCTGAAGGGTGCCAAGGTGAGGCGCGGTCTCCGCGTCCTCGACGCCTTCGACGTGAGCCTGGGAGGGGGACTCGGGGCCGAGGTCCGCCTCGGAGAGACGTACCGGAAGGCGGTCCCGGTGAGCGAGCTGCCGGAGCTGGTGCAGGGCGTCGTCGCCGAGTTCCACCTGCAGCGCGCCCCGGGCCAGAGCTTCAGCGAGTACTGGACGCGGAAGCTCGCCGCCAGGCCCCCTGACCCGAAGCGGGACGTCGAGGTTCCGCGCTGGCAGTGCACCCGCTGCGCCCATCTGCACGTGGCGGAGGATCCGCCGCCTTTCTGCCCGCGCTGCGCAGCCATCCGGGCCCGCTTCGAGCCGGCCCCGGAGGAGGTGGGGGAGCCCGGCGCGCCGAAGCCCGGGCCGCCGCCGTCCCGGCCGCCGCGCCGTGACGGCCCGCGGGTGCTCGTGGTCGGCGGCAGCATCGCCGGCCACACCGCGGCGCAGACCGTCAGGGAGCGCGACCCGGCAGCCCGCATCACGCTGGTCAGCGACGAGCCGCACACCTTCTACAACCGGCTCAACCTGACCCGCTACCTGGCCGGGGAGGTGGACCGGCGGGAGCTGTTCGAGCGCTCCGAGGAGTGGTACCGGGAGGCGGGCATCGAGGTCCTCACCGGCACCCGGGTGATCGCTCTCGACCCCGTCCGCAAGTCCGCGCTGCTCGCCGAGGGGCGGGAGCTGGCCTACGACGCGTGCGTCCTGGCCCACGGGAGCTCGGCCCTCTCGCCGCCGTTCTACCGCGACGACCTCCCAGGGGTGCACCGGCTGCGCACCGTCGCCGACGTGGACGCGATCCTGGGCGCGGCCGGCCCGGGGCGCCGGGCCGTGGTGATCGGCGGCGGCGTGCTGGGCGTGGAGGCGGCCCTCGGGCTCGCCCGTCGCGGAGGCGAGGTCTCGGTGCTCGAGTGGCTGCCCCGGCTCATGCCGCGGCAGCTCGACGCGGCCGGCGCGGAGTGGCTCGCGGAACGGCTCCGGTGGGCGGGGGTCCGGAGCCGGACCGGGGTCGGGGTGGCGGCCCTCGAGGGAGCGGACCGGGTGCGGGGCGTGCTCCTCGACGACGGGACGCTCGTCGAGGCCGACCTCGTGGTCGTCTCCACCGGCATAAAGCCCAACGTGGAGTGGGTGCGCCGCAGCGGGATCCGCTGCGACCGCGGCGTCCTCGCCGACGACCGCATGGCCACGTCCGCGCCGGACGTCTACGCGGCGGGCGACGTGGTGGAGTGGCGGGGCCGGGTGGTGGGCCTGTGGACGAACGCCATCGAGCAGGCCCGCGTGGCGGGGGCGAACGCCGCGGGGCAGATGAGCTTCTTCGAGGGCTTCCTGCCGGTGACGGGGCTCAAGTGCGCGGAGTTTCCGCTGACCTCGATCGGGGAGATCCTCGAGGACGGGGAGGGAGTCACCTCGGAGACGTACCGCGACCCGAAGACCGGCGCGTACCGGCGCCTCGTCCTGAGGCGCGGCCTCCCGGTGGGAGGCCTGCTGCTGGGGACGAGCGCGGGATCGGGGGACCTCCTGAGCGTCGTCCAGAAGGGAGTCGAGCTCGAGCGCCTGCACGAGCGCTTCTCCCACGCCGAGATCGGCGCCGGCGTCGGGGCCTGAGTCGTGACCGCCATCTCCTCGCTGCAGCGCCGGGGGATCTACGCGGGGCTCGCCTGCTCGGGGGGCCTGGCGGCGGCCATCGTCGCGGGGTCCCGCGGGCTGGAGGACTACGATCCGGCGCTGCTGCCCTACACCTTCGGTGTCCTGTTCGCCTGCTTCGCCGTGGCGTACCGCTACAGCGTCTGGCTGCGCCGGCCCCCCACCCGGCTCTACTGGGAACGCGGCTTCGAGCTGCTGCTGCGCAGCGGCTCCTGGCGCAGCGCCGTCTTCGCCGCCCGTTCGGCCTACGAGAACCTCCTCGAGCAACGCTTCATCCGCCGCCGCGGCACCGGGCGCTGGTTCGCCCACTTCTGCTTCGCCTGGGGCTGCGCGCTGGCCGGGGCCGTCACGTTCCCCCTCGTGTTCGGGTGGATCCACTTCGCGACCCGGGCCGACGACCCGCACTGGTACCGGGTCGTGCTGTTCGGGTGGCCGGTCCACGACTTCCACGCCGAGTCGATCACGCGCTACGTGATGTTCAACCTGCTCAACGTCTCGGCCGTGCTCGTGACGGTCGGGGCGGGCCTGGCGCTCCGGCGGCGGCTCAGCGACCGGGGGGCCGCGGCGCGACAGCAGCCCGGCCAGGACCTGCTCCCGCTGGTGCTGCTGCTGGCGATCTCCCTGACCGGGCTGTCGCTGACCTTCAGCATGCACCTGCTCGAGGGCCACGGCTACCCGACTCTGTCACTCGTCCACGCGCTGGTGGTGACGCTCGGGCTCGTCTACGTACCCTTCGGCAAGTTCTTCCACGTGTTCCAGCGCCCCGCCCAGGTCGCCGTCGCCCTCTGCCGTCGGGCCGACGCCGCGGGTCCCCCCCACACCTGCCGCGTCTGCGCCCAGGGCTTCGCGGGCGCCCGCCAGGTCGCGGACCTGAAGCGGGTGCTGGGGGAGGTGGGACTTCCCTGGGCGACGGGAGGCGGCGGCGGCCACTACGCCGACGTCTGCCCGCGCTGCCGGCGCCGGTTGGTCGGCTTCGCCCAGGGGCGCGCCCTGGGCCTGAGCGGGAGTCGCGGCAGCACCCTCGGTTCGTGCGCGTCGCCGGGAGCGGAGTAGGGGATGGCGCGCGCTCCCGAGGACGTGGCCGCCCTGGTCCGAAGCTACGGCCCCACGCTCCACCACACCCCACCTGGCGGGTGGGACGCTGCCGGGGAGCCCGACGCGCTCGTCAAGACCCACTGCTGCTTCTGCGGCGTGCAGTGCGGGATCCAGCTCAAGGTCCGGAACGGCGCCGTGGTGGGCTTCGAGCCGTGGGAGGAGTTTCCGGTCAACCGCGGGATGCTGTGCCCCAAGGGGGTGAAGCGCTACCTCCAGGGAGGGCACCCGGACCGGCTGCTCAGCCCCCTCGTGCGCACCCCGACCGGGTTCCGCGAGGCGTCCTGGGCCGAAGCTCTGGACCGGGTCGAGCAGGGGATCCGCAACACCCAGCAGGCCCACGGGCATGACGCCATGGCCGTGCTCTCGGGCGCTTCCCTGACGAACGAGAAGGCCTACCTGATGGGGAAGTTCGCCCGGGTGGCGCTCCGGACCCGCAACATCGACTACAACGGGCGGCTGTGCATGGTGGCGGCGGGCGCGGCCAACAAGCTCGCCTTCGGGATCGACCGCGCGGCGAACCCCTGGGCGGACATCCCCCTCGCCCGCTGCCTGATCGTGGCCGGAGCGAACGTCGGGGAGTGCTTTCCGATCCTCACCGACTACCTGTGGCGGGCGCGGGATGCGGGAGCGAAGCTGATCGTGATCGACCCGCGGATCACCCCGATCGCCCGCAACGCGGACCTGTTCCTGCCGGTCAAGCCCGGGCGGGACAGCGCCCTGATGAACGGAATCCTCCACGTTTGCGTGCAGCGGGGCATGGTGGACCGCGACTTCGTCGCCCGCCACACCGAGGGCTTCGACGCCGTGCGCCGCGCCGTCCGCGACTACACGCCGGAGCGCACGGCGGAGATCGCGGGCGTCCCGGCGGCGTCCATCGTCAAGGCGGCGGAGCTGTGGGGCCAGGCTCCCACCGGCATGCTGCTGCACGCCCGGGGCATCGAGCACCACACCAAGGGCACGGAGAACTGCCTCTCGTGCATCAACCTGGTCCTGGCCACCGGGAAGATCGGCCGGCCGGGCTGCGGCTACGGCACGCTCACGGGACAGGGGAACGGCCAGGGCGGGCGCGAGCACGGCCAGCGCTGCAACCAGCTCCCCGGCGGCCGCGACATCGAGAACCCGGAGCACCGGCGGGTGGTGGCCGAGCGCTGGGGTGTCGCGGAGCGGGAGCTGCCCGGGCTGGGGCTCGCCTCGACGGAGATGCGCGAGGCCATCCACCGGGGAGAGATCCGGGGCCTCCTGGCGCTCTGCTTCAACCCCGTCGTCTCGCTCCCGGACGCGGACTACACGCGGAGCGCCCTCGAGAAGCTGGACTTCTTCGTCGCGATCGACTTCTTCCTCTCGGAGACGGCTCGCCACGCGGACGTGGTGCTCCCGGGGTCGCTCCAGGAGGAGGACGGGGGCACCGTCACCACCGCCGAGGGGCGCGTGGTCCGCATCCGCGAGGCGGTTGCGCCTCCGGGTCGGGCCCGCCGCGACTGGGAGATCGTGTGCGACCTCGCGCGGCGCTTTGCCCCCCAGGAGAAGTTCCCCTACGCGTCCTCGGAGGAGATCTTCCGCGAGCTGCGGGAGCTCTCCCGGGGCGGCAGCTGCGACTACTACGGGATCACCTACGAGAAGATCGAGGAGAACCACGGCGTCTTCTGGCCCTGTCCGAGCCTGGAGCACCCCGGGACACCGCGGCTGTTCGAGGGCGGCCGCTTCCACCATCCGGACGGCCGGGCCCGCTTCCACGCCGTGGCGTACCGGCCGCCGGCCGAGGACGTGGACGCGGACTACCCCGTGATCCTCACCACCGGCAGAGTCGTCTCGCAGTACCTGAGCGGCAGCCAGACGCGGCGCATCGGCCCGCTCGTGGAGCAGTACCCGGAGCCCCTCGCGGAGCTGCACCCGGAGCTCGCGGAGCGCTGCGGTCTCGCCACGGGGGACCGGGTGCGGATCGCCAGCCGCCGGGGCGAGATCACCCTCGCCTGCAACGTGGTGCGGACGATCCGCCCCGACACGGTCTTCGTCCCCTACCACTGGGCCGGCGATCAGTCGATCAACCGGCTCACGCTGCGGGCGCTCGACCCGGTGTCGAAGATCCCCGAGTTCAAGGTGTGCGCGGTGAGGCTCGAGCGCGCCGCGGAGGGGGCGCCGTGAGCGTCCCCGCCGACATGGAGCTGTTCCTGGACCCGTCCCGCTGCATCGGCTGCCAGGCCTGCTACCACGCCTGCGCCGAGTGCGAGACCCACCGCGGCCGCTCCATGATTCACCTGGAGTACGTCGATCGCAGCGAGTCGCCCCAGACCGTGCCCGTGGTCTGCATGCACTGCGAGGAGCCGGCCTGCGCCGCGGTCTGCCCCGCGGACGCCATCAAGAAGACTCCGGACGGCGTGGTGCAGTCGGCCCTGGAGGCGCGCTGCATCGGCTGCTCGAACTGCGTGCTGGCCTGCCCCTTCGGCGTTCCCCGCTACGTCCCCGAGCTGGACCAGATGATGAAGTGCGACATGTGCTACGACCGGACCTCCGCGGGCCGCAAGCCCATGTGCGCCACCGTCTGCCCGAGCGGCGCGATCGCCTGGGGGCGCCGCGACGAGATCCTGGAACGGAGGCGCGAGCGGCCGGCCCGGGTCTTCGAGATCGGGGAGCAGGTCGTGCGCACCAAAGTGCAGATGATGAGCCCCGCGGGCAGCGACAGCCTGGAGCTGGACGTGGCGGCCTTCATGGCGCGGTGAGGAGGCAGGCGGTGTCCGACGAGAAGGCGGTCTGGAGGAGCGAATTCCCGGTCGCATGGGCGGAGGACGACCTGGTGACGCGCCGCGCGTTCACCCGGTCCCTGGCGGGGCTCTCCTGCGCCTCCTTCGCAGCCACGGCCGCCGTGGCCGCGCGGCAGGCCGGAGCGCCGGACCGGGCGGCCTGGCCGTCCCTGGCCCTCCCGGAGGCCGACGGGCTCGCCGTGGGTACGAGCCGGGTCTTCGACTACCCGGAGCCCGGACACCCCTGCCTGCTGATCCGCACGGGCGCCGACTCGTACGCGGCGTACGCTCAGCGCTGCACGCACCTGGGCTGCCCGGTGATCTACCGGCCGCGATCCCGGGACCTCCAGTGCCCGTGCCACGAGGGTTACTTCAGCGTGGCGGACGGCCGCGTCCTGGCAGGCCCGCCGCCGCGTCCGCTGCCGCGCGTCGAGCTGGTCCGCCGGGAGGGTGTCCTGACGGCGATCGGGGTGCGGCCGTGACCGCCCCCCGAGCCCGGGCGATCGCCCCGGTCCAGGCGGTCCTCGGCTGCCTGGCCTTCCTCATCGCGATCCAGTTCGCGCTGCTGGGCAAGGCGGTGGACGGCTTCCTCGCGGGACGGGACGCCGTCCTGTGGCCCGCGGCAGCGGTCTCCGGTGCCTGCTGCGGCGTCGCGTGCTGGCTGTCGACGCTCCTCTCCCCCCCACGCCTGCCACGAGTCTGCTAGCAGCCCACCCGACTGTCGTCGGGACCAGGCGGGTGAGAAACCCGCGAGGCTGGAGGTGCGCCGCTGCCGACGGTGGCCGTCGGCTGGCGGACCGGGCGACGCTCCGCGCGCGGTCCTCGCTCGGCACAGGCAGCTGCGGTCCTCCGCGGAGTCCTCCCGCCCCGCCCGCGCTGCGCCGGTTGGGATTGGCTGGGCGAATCGGCGAAACTCGCCAGGGACACTCCCCCGAGACCGTCGGGCGGAGCAGCAGCGTCCGCAGCCCGAGGTGCCGCGATGGCCAGAGCTCTCCCCGCTTCGACTCTCCGTGCCGCCTGCGATCCGGCCAGCCTTCCCTTCGGCTCCACCGCGGAGCTGCAGCCCCTGGAGGGGGCGATCGGCCAGGAGCGGGCCGTCGAGGCCCTGCGCTTCGCCCTGGCCATGCGCAGGCCCGGGTACAACCTCTTCGCCCGGGGTCCGCCGGGCATCGGGAAGCACGACGTGGTGCGGGCCATCGTCGCCGAGCGGGCGGCCGGGGAGGCGACCCCCGACGACTGGTGCTACGTCAACGGCTTCGAGGACTCCCGCCGTCCGAGGGCGCTGCGCCTGCCACCGGGCCGCGCCGTCCGCCTGCGTGACGACGTGGACCGCCTGCTGGCGGAGCTGAAGGCCACGATACCGACCGCCTTCGACAGCGAGGACTACCGCAGCCGTCGCCGGCTGATCGAGGACCAGAACAAGCGGCGCCACGAGAAGGCCTTCGGGGAGATCGAGGCGCGGGCTCGGGAGCGCAGCATCGCCATGGTCCGCACGCCGGTGGGTCTGGGGCTGGCCCCGATGCGGGACGGCGAGGTCCTCGACGGAGACCAGCTCGCCAAGCTGTCCGAGGACGAGCAGAGCCGCTTCAAGCGCGACCTCGCCGAGCTGCAGCAGGAGCTGCAGAGCCTGTTGGCGGAGCTGCCGAAGTGGGAGCGGGAGCACCGGGAGCGGCTGGGGCGGCTCGACCACGACGTGATGGTCTTCGCGGCGGGGCACCTGGTCGACGACCTGCGGAGGCGCTACGCGGACCTGCCCGAGGTCGCGGAGCACCTCCAGACCATGCAGGAGGACATCGTCCGGAACGCGGACGAGTTCAGGCCCGCGGAGGACGGCGGGGGAGAGGCGATGCTGCGGCGCGCCCTCGCCCGCGACGTCGACTCCACGCGCCGCTACCGCGTCAACGTCCTGGTCGACAACGACGGCGCCTCGGGGGCTCCGGTGGTCGTGTGCGATCACCCGACGCAGGCGAACCTCGTCGGCACAGTGGAGCACGTCGCTCAGCTCGGGGCCCTGGTCACGGACTTCACGCTCATCAAGCCGGGGGCCCTGCACCGGGCGAATGGCGGGTACCTGCTGGTGGACGCGCGCAAGCTGCTCGGCCAACCGAACGCCTGGGAGGAGCTGAAGCGGACGCTCCGCGCCCGGGAGGTCCGGATCGAGACCCTCCACCAGAGCCTCGGGCTGAGCAGCACCGTTTCCCTGGAGCCCCAGCCGATCCCTCTGGACGTCAAGATGGTCCTGCTGGGGGACCGGCTCCTCTTCTACTACCTCGCGGCATACGACACCGACCTCCAGGACCTGTTCAAGGTGGTCGCCGATTTCGACGAGAGCACGCCGCGGACGGATGCCACCGAGGTGCAGTACGCGCGCTACGTCGCCGGTCTCGTGCGGCAGGAGGGGCTGCGGGCGCTGGACCGCGGTGCGGTGGCGCGTCTCATCGAGCACGGCTCCCGGCTCGCCTCCGACGGGAGTCGCCTGAGCGCGCGGGTGGAGGAGATCGGGGACGTGGTCAGGGAGGCGGAGCACGTCGCCGCGACGGAGGGGCGCAATGCCGTGACGGCAATGGACGTGCAGAGGGCCATCGACGCGCGCATCCACCGCATGGACCGGGTCCGGGAGCGGACCCTGGAGGAGATCGGGCGCGGCACGATCCTCATCGACACCGAGGGCGAGCGGATCGGTCAGATCAACGGACTCTCGGTGCTGCAGCTCGGGCACTTCGCCTTCGGTCGGCCGAGCCGGATCACCGCCCGGGTGCGGATGGGCACCGGGGGCGTGGTCGACATCGAGCGGGAGGTGTCCCTCGGGGGGCCGCTGCACTCCAAGGGAGTGCTGATCCTGTCCGGCTTCCTCGGAGAGCGCTACTCGGCGGAGCGCCCCCTGAGCCTGGCGGCCAGCGTCGTCTTCGAGCAGTCCTACGGAGGCGTCGACGGCGACAGCGCGTCTGCCGCCGAGCTGCTCGCGCTGCTCTCCGCCATCGCCGAGGTCCCGCTGCGGCAGGACGTCGCCATCACGGGCTCCGTGAACCAGCTCGGTGCGATCCAGCCGATCGGGGGAGTCAACGAGAAGATCGAGGGCTACTTCGACGTGTGCGCGGCGCGGGGCCTCTCGGGGCGTCAGGGGGTCGCGATTCCCGCGTCCAACGTGAAGCACCTCATGCTCCGGGACGACGTGGTCGAGGCCGTCGAGGCCGGTCGCTTCGCGGTCTACGCCGTCGAGACAGCGGACGAGGCCATCGAGCTCTTCACCGGCCTCCCGGCGGGAGCGCGGGGTGAGGACGGGGCCTTCCCCGACGGGAGCGTGAACGCGCGGGTCGAGGCGCGCCTCACGCGGCTGGCGGAGAAGGCGCGTCAGTTCGGCCGGGCACCCCGGGGGAACGGGCCCGCCGACCCGCAGGAGAAGGAGGAGGCCGGCTCGTGAGCGCGCCCGGTGCCTTCGCGCCCCGCAGGATCCTCGTCGCCCTCGACCCAGCCGGACACGGGAGCGCCACGTCGGATGCGGGCGCGGGCCTCGCCGCCCGCTTCAGCTGCGAGCTCGAGGGCCTCTTCGTGGAGGACGCCGACCTGCTGCGACTCGCCCGCTCTCCCCTGGCGCACCACGTGACCGTCCCGTTCGGCGTGAGCGAGCCCCTCGATACGACGCGGGTGGAAGCCGACCTCGCCGCCCGCGGCGCCCGGGCTCGCGGAGCCCTGGAGACCGCCGCCCGACGGCACGGGGTCCGGGCCACGTTCCGGAGTGTCCGGGGACGGGCGGCGGCGGAGCTTCTCGAGGCCGCCGGCGTCGCCGACCTGCTCGTCCTCGGGTGGTCCAGCGGAGCGCTGAGCGTCGGCGGTCGGATGGGTAGGACCGCTCGGGCCGTCCTGGATCGGGGGCGGGCCTCGCTCCTGCTGCTGCGACGGGAGACGCGCATCGAGGGGCCCGTGTTCGCGTGGCTGGAGGACTCTCCGCAGGTCGCGATCGTCGCGGAGGTCGCAGCTCGCCTGGCCGGGCCCGAGCCCGGGCGGTCCGCTACGCTGATCGTGACGGCGCCGACGCCGGAGGGGGCGTTCGGGCTTCGGGACAGGATCCGGACGCACCTGCGGGGTCGGGGAGAGGACGCCGTCTACCGGAGCGTCGTCGCTCCCTCGGCGCTCGAGCTGGGGCGCGCGCTGGCGGGAGCGGAGGGCGGCCTGCTCGTGATGCCGGCCGGCTCCGGCTTTCTCGGCCGTCCCAGCGCACGCGAGCTCCTCGAGGAGCTCCGCATCTCGCTGCTGCTGCTCAGGCTCTGATCGCGGGTCCCGCGCCGGGGCGAGCGCTCAGGCGAGTGCCTCGTCGACGAGCCGCGCCTGCTCCCTCCGGTGAGCGGCGGCCGAGCCCGTAGCGGGGCTCGCGGACTCCGGCCGGGAGACGCACGTGACGTCGCGTCCCGGCCAGAGGTGGTCCGCAGCGAGCCCCAGGAACGTCCAGGCGCCCATGTTCCGAGGCTCCTCCTGCACCCAGACCAGCCGGGAGCTTTCGGGGTACCGGCCGAGGGCCGCGGCCAGCTCCCGATCGGGCGGCGGGTAGAGCTGCTCGAGGCGCAGGACGTGGACGTCGTCCAGCCCGCGCTGCTCCCGGCCCGCGAGCAGCTCGTAGTAGACCTTCCCGGTGCAGAGCAGCAGCTTGCGCGCGCGTCCGGGGTCGCTTCCCGACGTGTCCCCGATGACGCGCTGGAAGTGGCCGCCGGCCAGCTCGTCGAGGCTGGACGTGGCCGAGGGGTGCCGGAGCAGGCTCTTCGGCGCCATCGCGATCAGCGGCTTGCGCCAGGGGCGCCGGACCTGCCGGCGCAATGCGTGGAAGATCTGCGCGGGAGTCGTCGGGCAGACCACCTGGACGTTGTCCCGGGCGGCCTGACCCAGGAAGCGCTCGAGTCGGGCGCTGGAGTGCTCGGGTCCCTGTCCCTCGAAGCCGTGAGGCAGGAGGATCACGAGGCCCGAGAGGCGATCCCACTTCTGCTCCGCCGAGGTGAGGAACTGGTCGAGCACGGCCTGGGCCACGTTCGCGAAGTCACCGAACTGGGCCTCCCAGATCACGAGCGCCTCCGGGACGTCGAGGCTGTAGCCCCAGTCGAACCCGAGCACCGCGGTCTCGGAGAGCGGGCTGTTCCAGACCGAGAAGCGAGCCTGGGCGGGGTCGAGGTTCTGGAGTGGCGCGCACGTCCGGCCGTCGTTGCGGTCGTGGAGGACGGCGTGGCGATGGCTGAAGGTCCCCCGCTCGGCGTCCTGTCCCGACAGCCTCACGTGGGTCCCCTCGACGAGGAGGCTGGCGAAGGCGAGCGCCTCGCCGGTACTCCAGTCCAGGAGCCGGTCCCCGGAGGCCATCTCGCGGCGCTGCTGGAACAGCCGCTCCAGCTTGGGGTGTGGCTCGAAGCCGGCGGGGACCGCAGTGAGGGCCCGGCACAGCTCCGACAGCCGCTCTTTCGCGACGCCGGTCTCCACCTCCGGAGTCTCCCGGTCTCGTCCTCCCCTGAAGGCCGCCCAGATCGAGACGACCTCGGGCTCGTCGGGTCGCTCGCCGGCCTCGGCCCGGGCCAGCTCTTCTTCGAGGCGCCGGACGGAGCGCGCGGTGATCGCCTCGGCCTCGGCGTCGCTCACGTCGCCCAGCCCGCGCAGGCGACTCAGGTAACCCTCGCGGACGGGGGGCTGTTCCGCGATGCGCCGGTACAGCACCGGCTGGGTGAAGGTGGGCTCGTCCCCCTCGTTGTGGCCGTGCCTGCGGTAGCAGTAGAGGTCGATCACCACGTCGCGACGGAACTCCGCCCGGAACTCCAGGGCCAGGTGCACCGTCTGCAGCACGGCCTCGGGATCCTCGCCGTTGACGTGGAAGATGGGCGTGTCCAGGGTGCGGGCGATGTCGGTGGCGTAGCGACCGGAGCGGGAGTCTCGAGGCTCGGTGGTGAAGCCGATCTGGTTGTTGACGATCACGTGGAGCGTTCCACCGGTGGCGTAGCCAGGGAGGGACGTCAGGTTGAGGACCTCCTGGACGACGCCCTGCCCGGCGAAAGCCGCGTCCCCGTGGATGACGAGTCCCATGACCCTCTTGCGCTCCACGTCGCCGACCCGGTCCTGCTTCGCGCGAACCCGGCCCAGCACCACGGGCGTCACCACCTCCAGGTGGCTCGGGTTGAAGCAGAGCGAGAGGTGGACCCTCGCCCCGGATGCGGTGACCCGGTCGCTGGAGAAGCCCATGTGGTACTTCACGTCCCCGCCGTGGGCGAGCCGGGCGGGATCCGTGTCCTTGAACTCCTCGAAGATCCGGCGCGGGCTCTTGCCCATGACGTTGAGCCGGCCGCGGTGGGCCATCCCGATCACGATCTCCTCGAGCCCATGGCGCGACGCCTCCTCGATGGCCATGTCCAGGAGCGGGATCAGAGACTCGCCGCCCTCCAGCGAGAAGCGCTTCGCTCCCAGGAACTTCCTGTGGACGAACTGCTCGAAGGCCTCGGCGTCGGTGAGCTTCTCGAGGACCCGGAGCTGCTGCTCCCGGGTGAGGGGGATCCGGTTCTCCACGGCCTCCATCCGGAACTGCAGCCACTCCCGGACGGACCGGTCGTCGATGTGGGTGAACTGAACGCCGATGGAGCGGCAGTAGGTGTTACGGAGCTTGTCCAGGATCGCCCGGAGCGTCAGCGTCTTCGGCCCGGCCGCCGTTCGCAACGTGAAGGGAAGCTCGAGGTCGGCCTGGGTGAGGCCGTGGTACTCCAGGGTCAGCTCCGCTTCCTCGGGGGGCTCCCCCCCGAGTGGGTCGACCCGGGCGGCCACGTGTCCCCGGTGGCGATAGGAGCGGACCAGCACGTCGACCTTCTCCTGCTGGGCGTTGGCCTGCCGCATCCGGGCGGCCAGTACCTGGAGCAGACCGCGAGCGAGGCGCGGGCTTCCCTCCACGAGCTGGTCGAAGGCGGCCCCCGGCAGGGCCAGCAGCCGGCTCGCGGAGTGCGCCACCACGTCGGCAGAGCGCGGCTTGCGATCGACGAGGGCCAGCTCGCCGGCCACCTCGCCGGGCCCGATCAGTCCCAGCACCTGTTCGTTGCGGGCCACCCGCAACGTTCCCTCGACGACCACGTAGAGCGCATCCCCGGCGTCTCCGGCACGGAACAGGACCTGCTCCGGGGCCAGCTCGACCTCCACCACCCGGGCGGCGATCAGCTCCCGCTCCGCCTCCCCGAGCTCCCGGAACAGGGCGATGGACGAGACGTGGGGAAGGAAGCGGCCGGCCCGGTCCCGGTCGGCGCCCCCGGGGCGGGGGAGCGCCGGCCTCCCGGTCTCCCCGTCCCCGGCCCCACCCCTGGTCACCTCGCTCCGCGGTGCGCCCTCGAGCTCGGCGAAGTAGCGGCGCCAGCCCCAGCTCAGGCTGGACGGATCGCGCTGGTAGCGCTCGTAGTGCGTCTCGGTCGCGGGTGTGCGGGGGGCGCGCGCCAAGGTTAGAGACCGCGCTCCGGGACGGCGCGACGGGCGAGGACGGCGCTGAGGGCGCGGGCAGTCACCACGGGCGAGCACCTCCCTTGACGGCTCGGACGACGAGGCGCACGCAGACTAGTCGAGGGCAGCGGCTCCCGCAATCGGCGGGAGCGCGCTCAGCGTCCCGCCCGGGCGATGAGCTCGGAGAAGTTCTGGTCGACCACGAGCTTCGCGAACTGGATCGGCGCCAGCTCGATTCCCCGGGCTCGGGTCGCCTGCAGGTTCTGCTCCCACATGGTGCGCAGCTCGGCGTCCACGGAAGGGGGAAGCCCCAGCGCCCGGCGCACACCGCTCATCCAGTCCGGCCCTCCACCGAAGCCTCGGGTGACCATCCTCGCCACGTTCTGGTGCTCGGCCTCGGGGAGGGCGCCGATCGCCGCGAGGACGTAGCTCTCGAGCACCAGCACGAGGGGGCGGCCCCGGTAGCGCGCGGGCTCGTGCTCCGGGCTCGGAAGCGACTCGCCGTCGGTCGCCGATGGGGCTTTCGTCACGGCGCTATGCTGCTGCACGGCGCCCCGGATGTCCAGAGACTCCGAGTGGGCGAGTCAGGTCGACGCCCGCTCCTGGAGCTCCCGGCGGTGGTCGAAGACGTAGGCCAGGAACGCCCGCGTGGCGGCGCTCTGGAAGCGCGCCAGGGAGACGGCCGCCACCGAGCGCCGGAGCCGATGGCCCTGGACGTGGACCATGGCCAGCCGTCCGTCGGCGACCTCGTCGCGGAACGACCAGACCGGGAGCAGGGAGACGCCCAGGCCTCGCTCCACCATGAGCTTGATGAATCCGGTGTCGTTGGACTCCAGCGCCAGCCGCGGGCGGATGCCGGCCCGGTCGAAGAACGCGTCGGTGGACCGCCGGATGGAAGCACCGGGCTCGAACAGGATCAGCCGCTCGCTCTCGATCTCCGCGGGCGAGACCTCCTGGCGCCCCGACAGGGGGTGCGGCGACCCGACGGCGACGACCAGCTCGTCCTCGAACAGCGGTGTCACCTCCAGGCCCGGGGAGTAGACGGGGAGCGAGGCGAACCCCACATCCGCCGCGCCCTCGGTGATCTCGGCCACGGTCTGGACGGTGGTGGCGGTTCCCCGGAAGGTCAGATCCACGGCGGGATGGCCGCGCATGAAGGACTCGAAGAGGGGAGCAAACAGGTACACGAAAGCCTGAGTGGCGGCCGCGACCCGCACACGCCCGGCCGGCTCCCGGACCCGGCCCCGCATCGCCTCCTTGAGAGCCTCGAGCTCGTCCAGGACCGTACGCACGTGCTCGAGGGCGACGCGCCCGGAGAGCGTGAGCGTGACCCCGGCCTTGTTGCGGTGGAAGAGCGGCTCCTCGAGCTCCAGCTCCAGGCTCTTGATGCGCTGGCTGACGGCCGACTGCGTCAGGTGCAGGCGCTCCGCTGCACGGGTGAAGTTGAGCGTTTCAGCGACCGCCCGAAAGGCGTGGAGCTGCGACAGTTCCATGACGGGGAAGCCTCCTGGAAGCGAACCACGGCATTAGAGCCGGAGATGGGGGCATCATCAATTCGAATTGGACGGCCCCGCGGCGCGCTCGTAGCTTGTAGTGGGAGAGAGGAGCCGCATGAACATCAGCGAGGTCGCGCGTCACGCAGGCGTATCCATCGCTACCGTCTCCCGCGTGGTGAATCGCACCGCGACGGTGCGCTCGAGCACCGAGGCGCGGGTGCGGGAGGCGATCCAGGCGCTCGGCTACGAGCCCGATCCGTCGGCCCGGCGGCTCGCCCGGCGCAGGGCGAGCCAGGCTGCATCGCGGGTCGCCGACGCGGCGCCTGTGGACCGCCGCTCCGGAGCCGTGGCCCGTCACGCGGGGCCGCGGCGGGTGCTCGTGGCGAGCGACTTCGACCAGACCCTGAGCTTCAACGACTCCGGCAGGGTGCTGTGCGACATGCTCGGGGTTGCGAGGTTCGACGAGAAGATCTCCGCCCTCGCGCGCTCGAACCTGGTCCAGCAGGGGGGAGAGCTCGCCTACCTCCTGCTGCACGACCCCGACCTGCGCGGAGTGCGCAGCGAGCACCTGGTGGAGGCCGGGCGCCGAGCGCGGCTCAAGAGCAACGTCCGGCCCTTCGCGAACATGCTCCACGCGGGCCTCCCCGGCCTGCGCTCGGAGTTCTACGTGATCTCGGCGGCCCCCGAGGAGATCGCCCAATCGGCGCTCCAGGGAATCGTGCCCCGAGAGCGCGTCTTCGGGACGCGCTTCGAGTGTGACCCGGAGACGGGGCAGATCCGGGGCATCGCCCGCGTCCCCGCGGGGTACGGCAAGGTTGCCGTGCTGGAGGAGCTGCAGCGCCGGCACGGGGTTCCGGCGGGGAACGTGGCTTACGTCGGAGACGGCAGCTCGGACATCCACGTGATGCTGCACGTCAACCAGCACCACGGGCTCACGATCGCGGCGTCGGAAGCCCGGGAGGTCTCCCAGATCGCCCGACGCACCGTCCTGAGCGACGACGCGCTCGCTTACCTGGTCCCGATCCTGGAGGAGCTCGTGGGCTGGACCGACCGCGGTCGGATCCGGTCGCTCTTCGAGGCGAGCGGGTTCACCATCGACGGCTGGGAGCAGGTCCGGGCCGACTGGCTGGTGATCCGGGGCGGGGGTCCTCAGGAGGAAGAGGTCGTGGGAGCGGCGTAGCTCCCCCGGGGCTCCGCGACCGGTACTGGGCTGGCCTGCCATCTCGGTCGCCCTCAAAGCAAGACCCGTGCTGAGCCCGGGGCCCCGGCCGCCATCTCGAGCTGCCCCCATCGCTTGAGGGAATTGGGCCGGCACGGCCCCCGCTCACGAGGCGACGGTTTTGTCACCCGGACCGCGGTGCGGCGTCGTTCTTGTCCCGCGCCGGCGCGCGTCGCGGGCATGATAGCGTGGGCCGCTTGAGCGAGGCATACCCCCGCCCGCGACGGATCGCCGTCGTGAGCAGCTCCCGGGCGGACTACAGCCATCTCTACTGGGTCCTGAAGGATCTCCAGGCCGACGCGCGCTTCGAGCTGCGCACGATCGCAACGGGGGCGCTGCTCTCCGACGAGTTCGGCCGGGGGGTCGACGACCTGGAGCGTGACGGCTTCCGCGTCGACGAGCGCGTCGAGTGCCTGCTCAGCGCCGACACCGACACCGGCATGGCCCGGACTCTCGGGGTGGCCACCCTGGGCATGGCCGACGCCCTGGGCCGGCTCCGACCCGACCTGCTGCTGCTGACCGCGGACCGCTACGAGATGCTCGCGCCGGCGAGCGTGGCGCTCACGTTGCGGATCCCGGTCGCCCACATCGAAGGAGGGGACGCCAGCCTCGGGGCGATCGACGAGGCCGCTCGCCACGCGCTCACGAAGCTCAGCCATCTCCACCTGACGCCCACGGAGACCGCCCGGCGGCGCGTGCTGGCCCTCGGCGAGGAGCCGTGGCGGGTCCACCGGGTCGGAGCTCCCTCCCTCGACCACCTGCGCCGGAGTCGGCTCCTGGACGGTCGCGCCCTCGCGGAGCGGCTCGGGGTCACCGTCGCCCCGGGGAGCCTGCTCGTCGCCTGCCATCCCGTGACCTTGCAGCGCGACACCCTCGCGGAGGCGGATGCCGTGTTCTCCGCCCTCGACGAGCTCGACGCTCCGCTCCTCTTCTGCTTTCCGAATGCCGACGCCGGCAGCCGGGAGCTGGTGCGCCGGGCCCGGGAGCTGTGCGCTCGCCGCGTCGACGCGCACCTCTTCGTGAACCTGGACCCGGTCACGTACTGGAGCCTGCTGGGGGTGGTCGCGGCGATGCTGGGCAACTCCAGCAGCGGCATCATGGAGAGCCCGTCTCTCGGTCTGCCCGCCGTGAACCTGGGGCGCCGACAGGAGGGGCGTGAGCGGGCCGCCAACGTCCTGGACGTCGCCCCGGAGCCCGCCGCGATCGTCGCCGCGGCCCGCCGGGCCCTGTCACCCGAGTTCCGCGTCTCCCTGAGCGGCCTCCTCAACCCCTACGGGGACGGGCGCGCGGCGGAGCGGATCGTGGGCGTGCTGGCGGAGGCACCCGGCGCCGAGCGCCTGCTGCGCAAGCCGGCTCCGGGGTCGAGCTTCCCGTCCCCGGACTGAGCCACGGCCCCGCCGCGTCGCCTCACGGAACGCGTGCGGGCTCGCGTCCCCTGCGCTGGTCGGCTCGCCACCAGCAGCCCCCCTCCCGAGGGCCAGCTCGCATCGATCCGGGCGCGCAGGCCTAGGCTTCGGGCGATCCGGAGGTAGAGCTCGGCGGGGAGCGAGAGCATGCTGTGCTCCTCGGTGAAGCGCTCCTCCCGGTCGCCCGACCGCACGGAGTACTCGAAGCGGATCAGCAGCCGATCCCGCTCCCGCGCCGCGTCCGCGGCCCTCGCGATCTCGGCATCGCCGCAGCGCGCCCGGAGCGCGCTCGGCCGCGCTGGCGCGAGCTGCTCCGGGGCCAGGGGCAGCTCGACCAGCAGGGCGCCCCCGTCCCGTAGCGCCGCGGCCATGCAGCCGAGCGCCCGCCGGACGTCGCCCTCGCCGCACAGGTAGCCGATCGCCGCGAACAGGCACGTGACGGCGTCGAAGGGCCGCCTCGAGGCGAAGCGACGCATGTCGGCGCGGAACAGCGGCGTATCGGGGAGCTTGCGGCGGGCTTCGGCCAGCATCGTCGCGTCGAGGTCCAGCCCCGCCACCCGCGTCGCGTCGCGGAGGTGGACCAGGTGCTCGCCGGTGCCGCAGCCGACGTCGAGAACCCGCAGCGGCCGCCCCGATGCGGGGGTCGGGAACAGGGCGCGGAGCCGGGCCGCCTCCCGGGCGTAGTCCTTGCCGCGCGCCCGGTAGACGGCGTCGTACAGACGGGCGGAGCGCTCGAAGCTCGTCACGCGGCGTCCACGCCCGGAGCACGCTACGCGGGATCGGGCGATCCCGTCAACGCCCGGCGATCAGGCCGAGCGGCGGCGCCTGAGCGAGTAGAGGCGCACCAGCGCCTCCAGCAGCAGCGGGCGGCGTCTCTCCAGGGGCACCCCTGCAGCGCGCTGATCGTCCCGGAGGCGCCGGGCCTCGCTACGCCAGCGCTCGAGGTCCTCGGGAAGCACGGCTTCCAGGCCCTCCCGGATCAGCCCGGTGAGGGCGGGGGCCGCTCCCTCGGTGGAGACCGCGATCGTGATCCCGCCCCGCCGCAGCACCCCGGCGGTGTACGCGCTCGCCGCCGCGGCGTCGTCCACGACGTTCACGAACACCCGGCGCGCCTCGGCGGCTGCGGCCACCTCGCGGTTGACCTCGGGAGTCGCGGCGGCGACGACGAGCCAGGCCCCGTCCAGATCCCCGGGTGCGAACTCCCGCTCGAGGATGCGCACGTCCCAGTCCCTGATCTCCGGCCGCACCTCCGGGGCCACCACCGCGACCCGCGCTCCCGCAGCGAGCAACGCGGGGACCCGGCTCGCCGCCACGGGACCTCCCCCGACCACGACTACGGCGCGATCCCGGAGCTTCAGGAAGAGGGGGTAGAGAGGCGGACTCGGGCCGGGCGCGGCGCGGATCGTCACGGGCTTACGCGCGGGGCCGGTGCCGCTCCAGCACCACGCGCGTCTCCCGGGGGCCGACGTGGAGTCCGCACTCGGTCTTCGACGTGCCCCGCCAGCGACCCGCCCTGGGGTCCTCACCCGCCCCGACACGGGTCGTGCAGGGGGTGCAGCCGATGCTCGGGTAGCCGAGGGCGTGGAGCGGGTTGACCGGAACGTCGTGCTCGCGCAGGTAGTCCCACACCCGGGCGCTGCTCCACTCGGCGAGGGGATTGACCTTGATGAGGCCGAAACGGCGGTCGACCTCCACCACCTCCGCCGTGGCCCGCTGCGGCGTCTGGTCGCGCCGCACCGAGCTGATCCACGCGTCCAGGCCGCTCAGGAGCCCGGCGAGAGGCGCCACCTTGCGCAGCTCGCAGCAGCGGTCCGGGTCTCGTTCCCAGAGACGCTCGCCGTGCTCACGGGCCTGCTCCTGGACGCTCTGCCGGGGGCGGATCGCCTCGATCGTGACCTCGTAGCGCTTCTCCAGCTTCTTCCACAGGTCGATCGTCTCGGGGAAGAACAGGCCGGTGTCGATCGTCACGATGCGGATCGGGAGCCGCCGGCGTCCGATCATGTCGATGAGGGCGCAGCCCTCGGGTCCGAAAGCGGTGGCCAGGGCGATCCGCGGGAAACGCCCCGCTGCCCAGGCCAGGACCTCCTCCGGGGACCGGCCGGGTGCGACGCTCCCCAGGGGTGTCAGCTCGGCGCTCACCGTCCCGCCTCGCTCTTCACTTCCGACCGGCTCACTCTCGACATCGTCGGCTGCTGCTCCTGCTGCCTGTCGGCAGCCCTAAAACGACAAAAGGCCCGGGGGCTTGCCGCCTCCCGGGCCTGAGTCCGTTCCTGCTAAAAGAGCTTCTAGGACATCGGATCAAAAGCGAGCGCCGGGAGACCGCTGGCGTTGCAGCGACAACAACAACAGCAGAGTCCCATTCGGCTCACGCCCCAATAGTGGGGCTCGCGCCCCCGGATGTCAACCTCCAATCGCCCGGCTCCATGTCATAGGGTGTCATCGCGTTCTTGACCGGGGCGCGGAGCCCGCATAGCTTGAGGCGGGCAGGGACGTCCGAGAGGCCCGGGTTCCCAGGCAGGGACTCCGGGCTTCTGACATTTTTGAAGGGAGGGAAGCGTGGCTCGCGCCGCGTCCGGACACGGGGGTGGGAGGGGCTTCGTGTCCCTCGTGGGAGCGGGTCCCGGCGACCCCGAGCTCCTGACCCGTCGGGCTGCGGATCGCCTCGCTGCGGCTGACCTGGTTCTCTACGATGCCCTCGTCCCCGAGGAAGCCCTGCAGCTGGCCCCGGCGGCGAAGCGCTTCTACGTGGGGAAGCGTCCGCGGCGTCACTCCCTCGCCCAGGAGACCATCCACGCCCTGATGATCCGGGCCGCGCGGCGCGGACAGCGCGTCGTGCGCCTGAAGGGGGGAGACCCGTTCGTCCTGGGCCGGGGTGGCGAGGAGGTGCTGGCCCTGGCTGCCGCCGGGATCCCCTTCGAGGTCGTCCCCGGCGTGAGCGCCGCCACGGCGGTCCCCGGGCTCGCCGGCATCCCCGTCACCCACCGGGGCGTCTCGCCCGCCGTGCTCGTCGTCTCGGGGCACGCCGAGGAGGCCTACCGGCCCGCCCTCGAGTCCCTCGCCCCCGGTTGCGCGACCGTCGTGGTGCTGATGGGGCTGGCCAGCCGCGTCGCTCTGGCCGGGCTCATGCGGGAGCGGGGTTGGAGCGCCTCGACGCCGGCCGCGATCCTGATCGCCGGCGCCACCCCCGGCGCGTGGCAGTGGGTGGGCAGCCTGGCCGAGCTGGCCGAGGCGGAGCTGCCGGCGCGGTTGCGCGGCGCTCCCGGGACGCTGGTGGTGGGACGCGTCGTGGAGCTGCCGGCCCAGGTGCGGGCCCTGGCCGCGAGCGCCGCCTCCGGAGCCGCCACCGGCTGACGCTCCTGAGAGAGCCCTTCGGGAGCGCCCGAAGCCAGCCCGGAATGGGCCGGTAGCGGGCCGGGCGGTGAGGACTTCGCGGAGGACCGCAGCCCCGCCTGTGCCGAGTGAGGACCGCATGCGGAGCTCCGCCCGGTCCGCCAGCCGACAGCCACCGTCGGCAGCGAGCGCACCTCCAGCCTCGCGGGTTTCTCACCCGCTCGCTCCCGACGACAGTCGGCTGGGCCGCTCCTAAGAAACCCCCTCGAGGAGCACCCGAAGCCAGCCCGGAACGGCCGGAAGCGGGCCGGGCGGGAGGACTCCGCGGAGGACCGCAGCCCCGCCAGTGCCGAGCGGGGACCG
>Ga0299906_10001343_pt1 | contig 21162 bp, 15 predicted proteins | sample RVTome_14_FD_200259 | JGI IMG/M metagenome (GOLD analysis project Ga0299906, IMG submission 200259) | Soil microbial communities from uranium-contaminated site in the Upper Colorado River Basin, Wyoming, United States - RVT145D125 (version 2) ...
CGACTCGGGCCGTGCAGACGGGTCTCTCCTGTTCCGCATCTCTCCTTGCGCGCGTGCCACCGTCCATACCCCGGGGAGACCCGACGCGCGCTTCGGATCTCGCGCGCCGGACGTGGCCTTCGCCGTGACATGAGCGGCTCGGCTCTCCCATTGTTCATCTGTCGAGGCTGCAACGTTCACTGGTGGTTGCGGCCCGCGCGCTCGCTTCCTCCGTGGAGGCTTTCGACACCCCGCTTGGGCCGCGCGGATCTCTCCGCACGCCTGGGGCCTGCTACCCGGCCCTCCGACGCCTACCGGGGCGGGACTTCCACCCGCTGGAGAGGTGCAGCGGGACGGGACCCCTTCCTCGAATGGTAGGAGGAGTTGGCCCTCGTCGTCAGGACGCACCATGCGGGCATGGTAGCTCGGGCGCCGGCACGGGCACCGGCGCCGGCACGGGCGGTTGGGGCGGGATACGCTTCGGCATGGGTACCAGAGGCAACCGGCGTTCCCCCGGTCTCGACTCCCCCGAGGCCGATCCCCTCGCCCTGGGCCGGGACGGCCTCGTGCGCCTCGATCAGGCCGCGCGGATGCTCTCGATGGCCGAGCCGGACATCTGGCGCATCGCGAGCCAGGCCCACCTGCCGATCCAGCGCGTCGAGTGGAACGGCCGCAAGCTGTCGGCCATGGCGCTCGCCGACCTCGCGTGGCTCGCCGAGCTCTTGCGCACGCCGCGCTTCGAGGAGGGGCGCGAGGAGTTCGAGATCGAGAACGGCGGTCCCGGTGGGAACGGCGAGGGGCCCGACGACGGGTCCCCGACCGCGGGACCGGACCCTTCGATGCGCATCCGGCCGCTGTGGGTGCAGGCCCGCCACATGCAGAACGAGAACGAGCGCATGGAGCTCGAGCTGCGCCTGCTGGAAGCCCAGGTCGTCGATCGCCGCGACCGCGTGCGCGAGCTCGAGGAGCACCAGTCGACGGCCGAGGCCGAGATGGCGCGGGTGCGCGCCGCGCTCGACGAGGAGCGCGCCCGGCGGCGGACGATCCAGGAGGGCCTCGCGCGCCTCGACGCGGCCGTGTCCGAGCTGGAGGAGCTGCGCTCGCGGCTCTCACGCAGCGAGGCGCGCGCGGCGGCGCTCGCGGAGGAGCTCGCCGCGGAGCGCGAGCGGGCCCTGGCGCTCGACGCGACGCGCGCCGAGCTCGGGGAGGTCATGTCGCAGCTCGAGCGCGCGGAGCACGAGCTGGCTTCCGAGCGCGCGCGGCGCGAGGTCCTCGAGACGTTGCCCAAGAAGCTCGAACGCATGCGCGCGCGGGTCGAGGAGTCCGAGCGCTACGCCGGGGCGATGGAGCACGAGGTCGAGGAAGCGCGCACGAAGGAGTACGACTTCGAGACGTTGCGGCGCGACCTGGCCCAGACCCGCGAGCGCCTCGAGGCCGCGGAACGCGGCCGTCTCGAGGTGATGCACCAGCTCGATCAAGAGCGTGGGCGGCGCGCGGAGCTCGAGCTCTCCGGCCGCGAGGCCGACCGCACGCGCGCCGAGCTCGAGCGGCTCGCCGAAGACCTCTCCGAAGCGCGGCGCCTCGCCAGGCAGGAGGCCGAGCGCTACGGCGCCAACCGCGAGAAGCTCCAGCTCGCCCTCGACGGGCAGCGCCAGGAGCTCGAGGTCCTGCGCCGCGACCTCTCGAGCTGCGAGGAAAAACGCGTGCAGCTCGCCGAGGAGCTCGAGCTGGCGCGGGAGGTCGAGCGCGGCTCGCGGCGCTACATGGACAAGCTCGAGCGGCAGCTGCGCGCGCAGCCGGGCGGCACGGCCGCCGGACCTGGCGCCGGCTGACTCTGCGCGCTCGTGCGTCGGCTACACTGCGGCCTCGCCGCCCCCGAAACCGCCTGCCGAGCTGCCGATGCGTCTCCCCGCCTCGTTCGCCGCCGTTCCCGCGCTCGTCCTCGCCTGCGCCTGCTCGTCCACCGGCGCAGAGGCTCCACCGGCCGAGGTCCGCGTCGAGGTGAGCGACTTCGGGAAGACCGCGCGGGGTGAGCCCGTCGAGCTCTACACCCTGCGAGGGGCGGGCGGAATCGTCGCCAAGGTCATGACCTGCGGCGCGACGTTGACCGAGCTGCACGTCCCCGACGCGCGGGGCGCGTTGGCGGACGTCGTGCTCGGCTTCGACGACCTGGCGGGCTACGAGTCGGGCGCGAACCAGTACTTCGGGTGCACGACGGGCCGGGTCGCGAACCGCATCGCGCGGGGCACGTTCGAGCTCGACGGCAAGGTGTACACGCTCGCCGTCAACGACCCGCCCAACCACCTGCACGGTGGGGTGCGGGCTCTCGACAAGGTGGTCTGGAAGGCGAAGGTGCTCGACGAGCGCGAGGAGCCTGCCGTGCGCTTCACCTACCACAGCCCGCACGGCGAGGAGGGCTATCCGGGCGACCTCGAGCTGGAGGTCACGTACTCGCTCTCGAGGGACGAGCTGCGCATCGCCTACCGGGCCGAGGCGGACCAGCCGACGCCGGTGAACCTCACGCACCACAGCTACTTCAATCTGGCGGGTGCGGGATCGCGCGACGTGCTCGACCACACGCTCTGGATCGCGGCGGCGCGCTACACGCCGACCGACGAGACCCTGATCCCGACCGGGGCGATCGCCGCCGTGAACGGCCCGCTCGACTTCACGCGGCCGCGGCGCATCGGGGAGCGGATCGCCGAGCTCGACGGCACCCCGGCTCGCGGCTACGACCACAACTTCGTGCTCGACGGCGGCGGCGGCTCGCTCGAGCGCGCGTGCCGTCTCGCGGACCCCGCCTCGGGCCGCGTGATGGAGATCTTCACGACCAAGCCCGGCCTGCAGCTCTACAGCGGGAACTTCCTCGCGGGGCAGGTGGGCAAGGGCGGGCTCGCCTACCCGCACCGCGGGGCGGTGTGCCTCGAGACGCAGTACTTCCCCGACTCGATCAATCAGCCGGGCTTTCCCTCGATCGTGCTCGCGCCGGGCGGGGTGTACGAGCACGTGACCGTGCACCGCTTCCGGGCCGAGTAGGCGAGCACGGGCGAAGGGCGATCAGCCCTCCGCGTCGCCGAAGCAGTAGAGGGCTTCGCTCGTGCGCACGATGACCTGACCGTCGGCGATCGCGGGGGTGGCCCAGATCTCCTCGCCCAGGTCGTTCACCGAGAGCACCTCCCACTCCTTGTCCGCGGTGATCACGCTGAGCTGCCCGCCCTGGCTGGCCGTCACGACCTTGCCCGCCGCGCCCACCGGCGACGAGAAGTAGTTGTCGGGCTCGCCGACGCGACCCTGCTTCTGCACCGCGCCCGAGGCCGGGTCGATCGCGGTGAAGAGCCCGCCTTCCTTCACCAGGAACAGCGAGCCTGCGTGGAGCAGCGGCGAGGGCACGTCGGGCAGCCCGCGGCGGTCGTCGTACTTCCACTCCACGTGCGTCTCGGTGACGTCGCCGCGGCCGCCCAGCCGGATGGCGAAGAGGCCCCCGATGGCCCGGTTGCGGCGCAGCATCATCTCCCAGTCGGACTCGTCGAGGACGCCGTCGTGGTTCATGTCGAAGATGAACCACGCCATCTGCATCATCTCGTTGTCCTTCCACTCGTCCTTGGAGATGTCGCCGCTGCCGTCCGCGTCCCGTTCGGCCTCGAGCTCCTCCCAGGTCTGCGTGAAGCGCGGCAAGCCGATCTCGGCCGGTGCGGCCATGTACGAGTGCACGTAGCAGAGTTCCCCGTCGATCACCGGGACCGCCTTCGCCTGCCACGACATCCCGTCGGCCCACCACAGCACCTTGCCGTCGGCGAGGGAGTAGCCGCACACCTGGAAGGCTCCCGAGACGACGATCTCCGCGGGGCCCTCCTCCGGGCGGTAGACGGCGGGCGTCGAGTAGCCGTGCGTCGTGGTCGGGCGGTCGACCCTCCACAGCTCTTCGCCGGTCTTCTTGTCGAGCGCGGCGAGGTAGGCGCCGAGGTCCTGGTCGACCATCAGGATCAGCTCGTCGCCCGCGAGCACCGGCGAGCTCGACATGCCGTGCGGGATGTTGAACGGTGCGAGCGGCTTGCGCCAGAGCTCCTTGCCCTGCATGTCGTAGGCGAGCAGCCCGAAGCTGTGGAAGATCACGTAGACGCGCTCGCCGTCGGTCGCGGGCGATGGCGCGGCGGCCGAGTTCGCCCCGGGTCCCTTGCCGTCGAACTCCGGGGCCTCGGCGCGCCAGCGCTCGGCTCCGGTGAAGCGGTCGAGAGCCACGGTGAAGAGCTTCTTGCCCTCGGTCCCCGTGACGATGACGAGGTCGCTGGCGACGACCGGCGAGGAGTAGCCGGAGGGGATCTCCGCCCGCCAGAGGACGTTCTCGTCGGGGCTCAGCGCGTTCGGGAGCTCCTTCGACGCGCCGACGCCGCAGCCGTTCGGACCGCGGAACGCGCCCCACGGCGGGTCGTCGGGCTCCCCATTGGGAAACGGGGGACACGGGGGGGCCGGGAGGAGCGGGAGCAGGGACAGCGGAGCCAGGAGCCAGGAGGCGGGCATGCGTGGTTTCCTCGGGTCGTGGGGCTCGATTCCGATCGGGCGAGGATACGTGGGCCGTCGAGGGAGCGCACGCCCGGATGGCAGCCGGTACCGAGCTCGTACACGCAGATCTGCGAGAATCCGGGGACGCCGGCATCTCGTTCTCGGTGCAGAGCCCGATGAACCTCGACGCGCTCCTTTCCCACGCGGACTGGGTCCGCGCGCTCGCCGCGGACATCCTCGGCGATTCCCACCGCGCGGAGGACGCGGTGCAGGAGACGTGGCTCGCCGCCGTGCAGCACACGGGCGGCCGGCCGGACGAGCCGCGCGGCCGGGCGTGGCTCGCGCGCGTCGTGCGCAACGCCGCGCGCATGACCCTGCGCGGCGAGTCGCGCCGCCGCCGGCGCGAGGCGGCGCGCGCAGCGCCCGAGGCCCAGCCCTCCGTCGCGGAGACGCTCGAGCGCATCGCGCTGCAGGAGGAGATCGCGGCCGCCGTGCGCGGCCTCGAGTCGCCCGACCGCGAGATCGTCGCCCTGCGCTACTTCGAGGGGCTGGCGCCGCGCGAGATCGCGCGCCGCCAGGGCCTCTCCCCGGGCGCCGTGCACTCGCGCCTCGGGCGTGCGCGCGCCGCGCTGCGCGCGCGGCTCGAGGAGCGCTACGGGCCGGACCGCTCGTGGGCCGTGATCGCCGTCGGGTGGGGGGTACCGAAGACCGAGGCCTGGGCGCTCCCCGCAGCGCTCGCTGGAGGACTCGCCGTGAAGACGCTCGCGAAGCTGGCCTCGCTGTCGGCCTTGGTCTTGCTCGCCGTCCTCGTCGCGCGGCGCGTGACGCCGGTCTCCGGGAGCGGCGTCGAGCCGCCGGTCCCGGGCGCGGCGGAGCTCGTCGCGCCCTCCGAGCCGGAAGGCGCGCACGAGCTCGCCGCCAGCGCGCAGCGCGAGGCGGCGCGCGAGAGCGTCGCGGCCGTCGCCGAGCCGGCGCTGGCCGAGGTCGAGCCGCCCGCGCCGGCTGCCCCGGCCACGTTCGGGAGCGTCCTCGTGCGCGTGCGCCGCGGCGACGACGGCGCGCCCGCGCCGGGAATCGGGCTGCGCCTGTACGTGGGCGGCCGCCGGGACACCTGGTTCCACAGCCGCAGCGGGCTGACCGACGAGCAGGGCCTCGCGCACTTCGACGGCGTCCCCGCCGGCGCGGCGACCGTTTACATCGAGCGCCTGAGCGAGCGCAACACCTTCGGCGCCGAGGGAGTGGAGGTCGTCGCGGGGAAGACGTCCGAGGTCGCGATGACGGCGTTCCCGAGCGCCGTCGTCCGCGGGCGCGTGGTCGACTACGCCGGCCGGGCGGTGGCCGGCGCCGACGTGTGGCTGGGCGACGGCAGCGGGCCGCCGCACTTCGGACAGGTCGTCGCGCGCACGGCGGGCGACGGGACGTTCGAGATCCACCACGCCAGCTCGCACCAGGGCGTCGCCGCGCGCAAGGCCGGGTACGCCCCGTCGCTCGCCAGCATGCCGCTCTTCCACGGCGGCGAGCGCGACGGCGAGATCTTCCTCGAGCTCGTGCTGCCCGACGTGGGCGGCGCGCTCGAGGGCGAGGTCGTCGACGAGCGCGGCGGGCCGATCGCCGACGCGATCGTCCTGGTCGGGAACGCCGAGATGGGGCGCGTCGTCCAGGTCGGCGGCAAGCCCGCCTACGACCCGCCGCTCCTGCGCCTGCGCAGCGACGCCGGCGGACGCTTCCGCGCCGACGGGCTCGCCGCCGAGCGGGTGCGCGTGAAGGCGCGCGGCCTCGGCAAAGCGATCGCCGAGACGCACGTCGAGGTGCCGCGCGGCGGCGTCGCGAGCGTCCGCCTCGCGCTGGGTCCCGCCGCGTCGATCCGCGGCACGGTCCAGCGCGCCGACGGGCGCCCGGTCGCCGGCGCGCGCGTCGAGCTCGAGTACGACGTCGACGACCTGCAGCGCGCGCGGGTCCTCTCCGCGCAGGACGGCACGTTCCTCTTGAGCGACGTGCCCGTCGGCGCGCTGAGCGTGGTCGCCGAGCTCGAGCCGGAGCGGCTCTCGGTGCGCAAGGAGATCCGCACGTTCGCCCGCGAGACGGCCGTTTGGGACGCGGTCCTCCCCGACGCCTCGGAGCTCGCCGGCGAGGTGCTGCGCGAGGACGGGACGCCGCTGCGCGGATGGTCGGTGCGCCACCGCGTCCCCGGCGCGGAAGGGGCGATGGCGAAGGGCATGCGCACCACCGCGGCGGATGGGAGCTTCCGGTTCGAGGCTTGCTTGCCCGAGCCGCACGAGCTCTCGGTCCACCCGCCGGGACAGTGGTTCGGCGAGGCCGTCGCGACCGTCGGCGGCGTGCTGCCCTGGGACGGCCTGGTGACGATTCGCGTCCCGGGCGAACGCGTCCCGCCCGGGCGCATCCGCGGGCGCCTCGTCGACGCGGACGGGCGCGGCGTCGCCGGGGTCGAAGTGGTCCTCGACACGCGCGAGCCCACCTTCGTGCACGCCCGTGCGGTGACGGGCGAGGACGGGACGTTCGAGCTCGACGGCCTTCCGCAGGCGCGCTTCGCGGTGTCGCTCGACAGCGAGGGCTTCGCGGCCCTCGAGCTCGAAGGCGTGGAGGCCGGCGCGGATCTGGGCGACGTCGAGGTGCGGCGGCTCCCTTGAGATGAGCGAGAGAAACCCTTCACGGAACGAAGGCGAGCGCCAGCGCGCTCGTGATGCCGACGGCCGCGCCGCACGGGCCGCGCGGGTCGCGGTAGACCGCCTGGAAGCAGCGCGTGTCGCCCGCCGACCAACCGCCGGCGCCCCGGAACCAGGTCCTCGGCTTCGACGAGCAGGCGATCGGCGGAGACGCTCGTGTTCCCGCAGGCGACGAGGCGCGCCCCGACGCCGGTCGAGTTCACGCAGCCGCGCTCGGGACCGGAGCGATTGCCGCAGGGGCAGGGGGGGCCGCTGCCGTCGCCGGAGCAGAACACCTCGCCGAGCGTGTGATCGTACTCGACGACGAGCGGATGGTCCGCGTCGGCGCCGTAGTGCCAGGGCAGGAGGGCGCGCTTGCCGCTCGAAGCCACGTCCCGGCCGAAGTGACCCGTTCCCTCGCCGGGGGTCAACTCCTCGGCCACGCTCCAAGCTCGACCGTCGAACTCGAGGATCTCGACGGCCCCTCGGAGCCGCCGCTCGGGCGCGCGCCAGGAGCCGCGGAATTCCCAGGTCCAGCGACCAGCCGTACCCATCGCCGCGCGCGGACTCGAAGACGACAGATTCCTCCCAGACGGCGCCGTGCCGGCGGAACCTGACGACCCGGGGGAGGCACTCCGTTCCGATCAGGTCGGGCAGGTTCGCGGAACCGACGAACAACCAGGGATCGTCCAGCGCGACCGTGCCGAAGCGCGGGGTCGTGAAGAGCGCGCAATCGGGGCCCGCTAGGGTCCGCTCGAGGCTCCAAGCGCCGCCCGCAAGCTCGAAGAGGTGCACCGCACCCGGCGGCGCCGACGGAGCTGCCACGACGGCGCGGTCGCCCTGCAGCGCCACGGCGTGTCCGAACTCGGCGTTGGGAACGGAGCCGTCGAACTGCTGGACTTGCACCCAGCTCGACCCCGAGCGCTCGAAGAAGTAGACGGAGCCACGCGAGACGTCGTGGAAGGGAGCTCCGACCAGTAGGCGGTCGCCGTCGAAGGCCATCGAGGCGCCGAAGGCGTCGGCCGAGTGGCCGTCCGAGGGAAGGAGCTCCTGGACTACCCGCCAGGAGTTGGCCGTCCACTCGAACGAGAACAGCACGCTTCGGTAGTAGTGGTCCCGGATCGCGCGAACGAGCAGTCGATCCCCGTCGAGGGCGACGTCCAGGCCGAACTCGGAGAGGGCGAGAGGATCGGGGGGCGGCAGCGTGTGGGTCCTGCGCCATTGCTCTCCTTCGAGCTCGAAGACCTGGACCTCGCCTTCCCCCGGTTGGCGTAGGGATCTCCGATGGCGAGGCGAGATCGTCAGCGGCCGCGATCAAGAACGCCGTGGCGAGGCACGGAACGGTGGCTCCTCGCTTCGGCCCCTCGACGTGACGGGAGAAGTGACGGATCGCCATCCTGTCCTCCTGCATGGGGTGACCGGCCTACCCCGTACGAAACGCCCGGTAACCCGAGCGATCGCGATGCGCGCGGCGGGAGGTCCGCGGGAGGGGGGCGGCTCCGCCGCCGCCCGCGGAGCTCGCCAGCGCAAAAAACCTCCGGTCCGCGCCCCAGCCCGGCGGGCGTCCCGGTCGAGGATATACTGGCCCGGACTCCTCTCCTCGACATGCGAGTCACCCTCATCTACGCCAAGAGCCAGTCGATCCCGCGCAAGTCCGGAGAGCAGTACGAGGACTGGCTCGCGAGCGCGAGCGAGCCCGGCCGCGACGAGATCTACCCGCCGCTCGGCATCAGTATGCTGGGCGCCGAGCTCGAGGACCGCGGCCACGAGGTGCGCCTCTTCGACGATTCGCTGCGCAGCCTGGATCAGCTCGAGGAGGGCATGGAGTGGGCCGAGGTGGTCGGCATCTCCTCGCTCACGCCCAACGCGCGCCGCGCGCGCGAGCTCGGCAAGATCGCGCGCGAGAAGATCGGCCGCTTCACCGTCCTCGGCGGGCCGCACCCGACGACCAACCCCGAGTTCTTCCTGGAGTCGGGGGCGGCCGACATCTGCGTGCAGGGCGAGGGCGACCTGACCCTGCCCGAGATCCTCGAGCGCTGGATGGCTCCCGAGCGGTGGGACGAGATCCAGGGCATCACGTACATGAAGGACGGCGCGCAGGTCCAGACGCCGCGCCGGCCGCTCGTGCGCGACCTCGACTCGCTGCCGCTGCCGGCCTACCACCTGTGGGACATGGCGGAGTACATGCGGCTGATGGTCAACCCCGGCGTCACCGCCGTGACCAGCCGCGGGTGCCCGTACGCGTGCACGTTCTGCGACGCGGAGATGACGCCGCGCCAGTACCGCTCGATGAGCGTCGAGAAGACGGTCGACCTGATCGAGCACATCCTGGCGACGTACGACCCGCCGCTGATCACGTTCTTCGACGACCTCTTCACCATCCAGCGCAAGCGCGTGATCGCGCTGTGCAAGGAGATCGTCCGGCGCGGCGTGTACTTCGAGTGGCACTGCGAGTCGCGCGTCGACACGATGGACTACGAGATGCTGCGCTGGATGAAGAAGGCCGGGTGCGTGAAGATCGCGTACGGGCTGGAATCCGGCTCGCCGGACATGCTCGTCACGATGAAGAAGGGCGTGTCGACCGAGAAGATCCTGGGCGGCTCGCGGCTCAACCGGCAGCTCGGGATGAACTTCAAGTTCTTCATCCTGTACGGCTTCCCCGAGGAGCGCCCCAGGGACCACCGCATCACCGAGGAGGTGATCGAGAAGACGCGCCCGGACTCGATGTGGGTCGGCCTGATCCAGCCCATCCCGGGCACGGCGTTCTACGAGCAGATGAAGCCCTACCTCAAGGTCGACATCTCCGAGGTCGAGTTCAACTACTGGCACGCGGTCGAGGCGTTCGACCACCCGCACTGGAGCCACGCCGAGCTCAACGAGGAGCGCGAGCAGCTCTTCGCGGTCCATCGCAGGGCGACGCAGGGCCTCGTGCCGCGCCTGCGCCGCAAGGCCGAGCGGCTGGGCGCGATGCTGCGCCACCCCGAGCTCGTCGGCGACTGGCTCGAGCTGCGCGGGCGCCGGCGCGAGCACTGGAGGCGGATGGCGCAGAGCCCGTGGGCGGACATCTACCGCGAGACGGGCCGCTTGCCGCGTCGCGCGGGGGCGGCGGCGGCGGCCGGTTCCTGAGGCCATCACCCTGGCGTAGAATGCGCCCGACCCCAGAGGGCACCGAGGAAAGAATCGAGAACGGGACGGAGACCTTCTACCTGATCCTCACAACCGACCCCGCCGCGGTGACGGCGCTGGTCGGCACCGACGTCGACGGGGACGACGACCACGTCACGGACATCGCGACCGACCCCAGGCACTCGATCATCGACATCATCGCGATGGTCGGCCCCGACCCCGCGGACCACGTCTACGACGGCGCTCGGGCCCTGGGCCCCGACGGGATCTTCTTCCCAGTGGGCATCTTCCGCGATCCGGCGGATCCGGTGGACTGGTGCCCCTCCTTCCTCGGCTGGTTGCCGGGCACGGATCAGACGCCCTGCGCGCCGAACCGCGACTGCGACGACCTCGGCACGCGCGTCTGCCAGTCGAACCCGAACTCGACGGGCTACCCGGCGCGCATCACCGGCACGGGCTCGGACGTCGCCGGCACCGGAGAGATCGTCACGCTCACCGCCACGCCCGTCCCGAGCTATCCGGGCATCTTCTTCTTCGGCCCGAACCCCATCCGCGTGCCGTTCGGACCCGGTTTCCTGTGCGTCGGTGGCGGCCTCACTCGCCTGCTGCCGCCGGTCATCGGGTCGGGCTACGTGGCGACGCGCGACGTCGACAACGGAGCGTTCCGAGCGGGCGACGTGCTCTACTTCCAGTACTGGTTCCGCGACCCCAGCCTGGGCCCGGTCTTCAACACCTCGGACGCGATCTGCGTGACGTTCCGGTAGCGACGGCACGGTCAGCCCCCGCCTCCGTCTGCCTCCTCGACGATCCGCTTCAGGCCCTCGACGTGCGCCAGGAACGCCCTGCGGCCCTTCGCCGTCAGCCGGAACGTCGTCCGCGGCTTGCGGCCCGCGAAGCTCTTCTTCACGGCGATGTACTGCGCCTCCTCGAGCTTCTGGACGTGCATGCCGAGGTTGCCCTGGGTCAGGCCCAGGAGCGCGCGCAGGTCGGAGAACGTCGCCTCCTTGCGCGACAGGAGCAGGCTGACAACGCCCAGCCGGACCTGCGAGAGCAGGATCGGGTCGAAGGCGCTCACGCGGACGCCCGCTCGAGCTCCTCGCGGTTGCGGCGTACCTCGCGCTCGGCGGCGAGGCCGGGGACGACCATCCCCAGGCCCATGCAGGGGCCCAGGACGTAGCCATTGAACGGCTGGAGCACGATCGCCGCCACGACGCCCGCGAAGATCAGCGCCGCCCCGAAGAGGAAGCCGCGGCGGTAGACGACGCCCGTCGCGAAGGCGATGTTGGCGTAGACGATACCCCACAGGATCGGCACGTTCGCCGGGGCGATCAGCTCGAACGTCGGTGCGACGGCGCTCAGCACGATTCCCGCCCCGACCGACGCGTAGACGATCCAGATGATCTGCCGCGTGAGCTCGACGTCCTCCGACTCGAAGCGCGGCGTGCGCGCGAGACGCCGCTCGCGGAACACGGTCAGCACGACCCCGAGGGCGATGGACGTCACGCGCACGGCGATCTGCCAGGCGCCGAGGCCGTTCGCCTGCAACCAGTTCTCGAGCGGGAACCAGACGAGGACGATCAGACCCCAGTGGACGTAGTGGAACGCGTGCGGGTCGATCTGCGCGCGGGCGCGGCGCGCGAGCTCCTCGACGAAGCGCAGGTCGCCCTTGGCCTGGGTCGAGTCCATGTCAGTCGGGGAGCTCCGCGAGCGCCTTGCGCAGCGCTTCGTCGTCCGGATGCCGCTCGAGGCCGGCCTCCAGCACGCGGCGCGCGTCGTCCAGCTTCGCCTCGCGCCGGTAGAGGCGCCCGAGGAAGAGGTACGTCCGCGGGTCGCCGTCGGCCGGCGCAGCGCGCTCCTGGATCTCGCGCGCGCGCTCGAGGTGCGCGATCGCCTCGCCGGTCTTGTCGAGGAAGTCCGGGTAGTAGGCGAAGTTGTTGCCGAGCGTGAAGTGGGCTTCCCAGTGGTCGGGGTCGAGCTCGGTGACCTGGCGCCACTGGTCTTCGGCCTTGCCGCCCCAGAGGCCCTGCTCGGGGCCCTGGGTCACCGTGTACAGCTTCGCGACGTACACCCCCGCGAGCTGCATGCGCAGGGCGACGTCCCCCGGGTCGCGGTCCACCTGCGCTTCGAGGTCGGCGAGGAGGTCGTCGACGACCGACGTGCCGCGCGCGAGCTCCCAGAAGCGCTCGACGTCCTCGTTCGCGCCGCTCAGTTGCTGGTCCGGTCTGAGCAGCGCGTCGAGCAGCTCGGCGAACTCGGCGCGCTCGCGCTGGCCGGCGCGCCCGGCGTCCCGCGGCGGCTCCGGCGCCGGGGCGGGGACCGGAGCCGGCTCGACGCTCGGGAGCGGCCGGCGCGGCTCGCGCTCCAGCCCCTCCACGCGGCTGCCCAGCTCGGCGAGCTTCTGGCCCAGCTCCTCGAGGCCCGGGCGCCACGCGCCCTCTGCCTCGATGTCGGCGCTCGCCGCCTTCCCGTCGAGCTCGGCCTGCAGCGCGCGCAGCGCTCGCTCCTGCGCGGCGACCCGGCGCCACGCCAGCGCGCCGCTGCCCACGGCTCCCACGAAGACGAGCCCGACTGCCCAGGTCTGAAGGTTCTGCATCGCTCTCCTCACAGTCTGATGTCACGACTAGTCTGTATTTTAGACAATCGGGGCCGATCCGTCAAGCCCTGGAAGCGCTGGGCCGTCGAGGTCCTGCCCGCGGGCGGACGCTTCCTCGAGCCGGGCGACGAGGCGCGGCACGCGTCCTCGAGGGCTGCTCGGCGCGGCGGACACGGCCGCGGCGCGCGAGCGCCTCGAGGTGCGCATCCACGCGACGCGCGAGGCCTACCTCGCCGAGCGGACGCCCGACGGGACGCACGCGATCCCCTGGAGCGCCGGCTGTTACTCGCCCGCGGAGCGCACTCGCGCTTCTCGGGGCGCGCGCCGCGTCGAGCGGGACGCCGACCCAGCCGGGCTACGGGGTGGTCGAGGGCTTCGCGCGCTTCATCGAGGACCAGCTCGTCGAGATGGGCCGCCGCGGCCTGCGCTTCGACGATGCGCCCGTGCCGTCCCTGGACGCGACCGCCCAGCTCGAGCCGGCCGGCGTCCTGCTTCCGATCGAGCGCCTGGTCGACCTCGACCACGTCGGCTTTGGCCGGCTCGGGGACGAGCCGCTGGCCCGGGTCCAGCTGCGCAACACGATCGTCCGGCTCGAGCTGAGCGAGCGCGCGATCTTCTACGAAGGCGGCTGACGGTGGGTCAGTCCTCGGCTTCGAGCTCGGCGCCGATCGCGTCGAGCAGCGCCAGGGAGCGCCGCCGGTGGTCTTTGCTCTGGAACGTCCCGATGCGCACGCGCACGCGCGTGAGGCCGTCCGGGTAGCGCTCGACGATCGCGAGGACGTCCTGCGCTTCGAGCCGCGCCTCGGTCGACGTCTGCTCAGTCACGCGCGCCTCGGCGAGGCCCGAGCTCCGGAGCGCGGAGCGCGTCGCCGCGAGCGTGGTCTCGATGTCGGCGCGGTAGTCCTGGTGCAGCTCGTTCTGCTGGTACTTGTAGTACCCGAACCCGGCGCCCGCGGCGGCGCCGGCGACGACGACGGCCGCGCAGCTGGAGGCGACGAGGAGGACGAGGGCGAGGATGAGGGAACGCATGGGTGGGTGTCTGCTCGGCGGTCGGTGGGCAACTCCAGGCCGTAGATCCGTGTGTCTGCTCGGTGGGGGAGCCGGACTGGGCTCCGTCGTCGCGGGGGGCGGGTGGGCTTGAAGGGAAGTGGGAAATCGGCAAGCGCGCTGGCGCGCGTCGCGAGCGACCGGTTCGGTTGGCGCGCACCGCCCCCTGGGGCTTTCGACCGATGAGCTCTGCCCACGCACGAAACGCCCAGGACGACGCGGGCCCGGTTGATGGGTTGACGCGTGCGTCGCGGGTTGCGCGCCGCGCATTGCGCGCGCGCAATATGTGCCGTGGCACATATAGTGGGAAGGTCGAACTTCTTCTTGGAGGTGAATCATGCTCGATGGTTCCAAGCATCGTTCGACGCGTCCGAGGATCGAGCGCTCGTCGAGTGCCTCGCACGCGAAGCGTCCCGAGCTCCAAGGTGTCGTCGTGCACGCGACGATGAAGCTGCGGCCCGGGCTGCCGAGCCTGCGCACGCCGCGCGCGTACCGGCGCATCGAGCGCGCGATCCGTCAGGCGAGCGACCGGCACGGGGTGCGGATGGTCGAGTTCAGCGTGATGTCGAACCACCTGCACTTCATCGTCGAGCCGGGGAGCAAGCGGGATCTCTCGCGCGGGATGCAGGGACTGGCGATTCGATTGGCGAAGGCCCTCAACGCAGGCTGGCGCCGGCACGGCAAGGTGTTCCTGGAGCGCTACTTCGCGCGCGCGCTGACCAAGGTCACCCAGGTTCGGCGGCTCTTCCGCTACGTCCTGAACAACGCGCGCAAGCACGGCGTGCCGATCCCCGCGGGCCAGGCGGACCCGTACTCGTCGGCGCGCTGGTTCGCGGGCTGGGCCGAGAGCATCGAGCGGCCGAACCGCAGCTCGCCGGTCGCGATGCCGGTGCACTTCTTCCCGGCGAGCTGAGCGCGCAGCCGGGGTGCTCGCGCGCCAATCGAATCGGCGAATCGGCGGACCGGTCACGAGCGCCAGCGGGTCCGGTCGCGGCCCGAGCGCCCCGCACGCCCGGCGCCGAATTGGATCGGTCCCCACCCCCCCGCGCCGAGCGGCCCCGGGAAGCCCGCCCCAGGCACATGTCCTCGACCTGTCGGAACCCTACGACACGAGCCGCTCGATCGGCTCCGCGCCCTCGACGCCCACGAGCCGCCGGTCGAGGCCGCCGTGGCGGAACGTCAAGCGGTTCGGGTCGAGCCCGAGCTGGTGCAGGATCGTCGCGTGCAGGTGCTTGACGTGGAAGCGGTCGACGACGGCGTTGTTGCCCAGCTCGTCGGTCTCGCCGAGGCTCAGGCCGCCGGGCAGGCCGCCGCCGGCGAGCCACATCGTGAAGCCGAAGGAGTTGTGGTCGCGGCCGGTGCCCTCGGCGTACTCGGCCGTCGGCTGGCGGCCGAACTCGCCGCCCCAGACGACCAGCGTCTCGTCCAAAAGGCCCGTGCGCTTCAGGTCCGCGAGCAGCCCCGCGATCGGCCGGTCGGTGTTGCCGGCGTGCCGAGCGTGGTTGAGCTCCAGGTCGCCGTGGGCGTCCCAGTTGTGGTCGTCGTGGTGGCCGCCCGAGTAGATCTGCACGAAGCGCACGCCGCGCTCGACGAGCCGCCGCGCGAGCAGGCACTTGCGCCCAAAGTCGGCCGTCCGCTCCTGGTCGATGCCGTACAGGCGCCGCGTCTCCTCGGGCTCGGCGTCGACGTCCATCGCCTCGGGCGCGCTCGCCTGCATGCGGTGCGCCAGCTCGTAGCTCGCGATGCGCGCGTCGAGGTCGGTCTCGGCGGGGCGCGCCGCGGCGTGCCGCTCGTTCATGCGCGCGAGCCGGTCGAGGATGCGCCGCTGCACCTTCGGCGACATCCAGTCCGCGACCTCGAGGTCGAGGATGGGCGAGCCCTTGGGGCGCAGCACGACGCCCTGGTAGGACGCGGGCATGTAGCCGCTCGACCAGTTCTTGGCGCCGCTGATCGGGCCGCCCGAGGGATCGAGCATCACGACGAAGCCGGGCAGGTCGGCGTTGGGGCTCCCCAGCCCGTAGGTGACCCACGACCCGAGCGCCGGGTGGCCGGAGAGCAGGTTGCCCGAGTTCATCATCAGCATCGCCGAGCCGTGGATCGGCGACTCGGCGTACATCGAGTGCAGGAAGACGATGTCGTCGACGCGCTGCGCGAGGTTCGGGAAGAGGTCCGAGACCCACTTGCCGCTCTGGCCGTACTGCTGGAACTTCCACTTGGGGCCGACCACGCGGCCCTCGTTCTTGGCGCCGCCGCGGCCGCGCGTCTTGATCTCGATCGTCTTGCCGTCGAGCCCGTACAGCTTCGGCTTGTAGTCGAACGTGTCGACCTGGCTCGGCCCGCCGTACATGAACAGGAAGATGACGCTCTTCGCCTTCGGCGCATGGTGCCCGTGGCGCGCGGCGAGCGGGTTCGGGCGCTCGCCCTGGCCCAGGGCCGCGCCGGCGAGCGGCATGGCCGCGAGCGCGCTCGCCTGGCGCAGGAACTGGCGGCGGGTCGTCGGGGTCGGAGGGTTGGACATCGCTAATCCAGGTAGACGAACTCGTTCAAGTTCAGGGCGACGAGGCAGAAGGCGCGCAGCGCGTCCTCGGGGCCGCCCTCGGCGGCGATCTCGTCCATGAAGGCGACGTTCTCGGCCACCTCCTCGGGCGTGGCCGGGCGCGAGCACGCGAGCTCGATCGCGCGCCGCACCTGGGCCTCGCGGCCCTCCGGCGCTTCGCGCTCGAGGCGCTCGGCGAGCGCGACGGCGAGCTCGTTCACGTAGGCGCCGTTGATCATGCTCAGCGCCTGGGTGGGCTGCGTCGTCGCGAAGCGCACGGGGCAGCTCTCGTCGGTGTCGGCCAGGTCGTAGGCCAGGAGGAGCGGGTCGAGGAGCGAGCGCTTCACCTTGATATATACGCTGCGCCGGCGCGTCTCGTCCTCTGGGGACTCGCCCCAGACCTCCTTGGGTCGCGACGAGGTCGCGAGGACCGCGGCGGGCACCTTCGAGAAGAAGCTCGGGCCGCCGACCTTCGGGTTGAGCTGGCCGCTGACCGCGAGCATCGAGTCGCGCAGCTCCTCGGCCGAGAGGCGCCGCATCGAGAAGCGCCAGAAGAGCTCCCCGGCGGGATCGAGCTCGAGGCCTGCTGCACCCGGCCCGTCGGGCCCGCTCGAAGGGGCCGCGCGCGACGACATGCGGTAGGCGCTCGAGAGCATGATCTCGCGGTGCATGCGCTTGAGGCGCCAGCCGCCCGCGATCAGCTCGCAGGCGAGCCAGTCGAGCAAGTCCGGGTGCGTGCAGCCCAGGCCCAGGTTCCCGAAGTCGTTCGGCGTGGGCACGAGGCCGCGGCCGAAGTGCTGCTGCCAGAGCCGGTTCGCGAGGACGCGCGCCGTCATCGGGTTCTGCGGGTCGGCGACCCAGTCCGCGAGCGCGCGCCGCCGGCCGGACGAGCTCGCGTCGGCTGGCCGACGCGGGATCTCGAGCGGCGGCGGGTGGAGAGCGGCGGGGAACGCCGGCTCGACGCGCTCGCCGGGCACGCGCGGGTTGCCGCGCACGTGCACGAAGAGGTCGGGGACGTCGGGCCCGCCCTCCTGCACGGCGGGCGCCATCTCGCGCGGGACGTCGCGCTCCTGGACCGCGGCCAGCCGGGCGCGCGCTCCGCGGTACTGCGCCACCGTGGCCTCGTCGAGCGCGCCCGCGCCCTCGTGCTCGATGCGTTCGGCGATCGGAGTCGGCGCGTCCGCGCCCCCCGGTGTCGCCGGGGCCGCCGCCGGATCCCGCTCGGAGAACGCGCGCGCGAAGCGCTCCTCGAGGGCCTGCAGCTCCTCGAGGAGCGCGGCCTCCTCGCGCTCCTTGGCGGCCCGCCGCTCCTCGTAGACCGCCCGCTCCTCGGGCGACATCACCTCGACGAGGTAGCCGTCCTTCGACATGTCGGTGACGCCGTGGAACAGCGACATGAAGCCGTAGTAGTCCACCTGGGAGATCGGATCGCCCTTGTGGTCGTGGCAGCGGGCGCAGCCCAGCGTCATGCCCAGGAAGACCTCGCCCGTCGTCGACACGATGTCGTCGAGCGTGTCGTAGCGCGCTTGGAGCGGCCCCATCGGCGGCTCGTCGTCCCAGATCATCAGCCGGTAGTAGCCGGTCGCCGTCAGCGATTCGGGCGTGACCTCGTCGAGCTCGTCGCCGGCGAGCTGCTCGCGCACGAAACGGTCGTAGGGCTTGTCCTCGTTGAACGAGTCGATGACGTAGTCGCGGTAGCGCCAGACGAAGGGCTTGTCCGAGTCGCGCTCGTAGCCGTTCGTCTCGGCGTAGCGCACGAGGTCGAGCCAGTGCCGGCCCCAGCGCTCGCCGTAGTGCGGCGAGGCGAGCAGCCGCTCGACGAGCCGCTCGTAGGCGTCGGGGGCGTCGTCGGCGAGGAACGCGCGTGCCTCCTCGGGAGTCGGCGGCAGCCCGACGAGGTCGTAGGTGGCGCGGCGCAGGAGCGCGATCTTCTCCGCGGGCGGCGCCGGCGCCAGGCCGCGCTCCTCGAGCCTGGCGAGCAGGAAGCGGTCGATCGGGCTCTTCACCCAGGCCTCGTCCGCGACCCGCGGTGGCTCGGGGGGCTCGAGCGCTCCCCAGCGCCACTCGCCGCGCAGCGGCTCTCCCTCGACCTCGGGCAGCTCGGCTTCGGGGCCGGCCCACGGCGCGCCGAGCTCGATCCAGCGCCGCAGCGCGCCGAGCTCCTCCGCCGGCAGCTTGCCCGCGGGGGGCATGCGGTGGTGCTCGTCGGCGTACGAGACCATCTCGAGCACGCGGCTGCGCTCGGGCTGCTCGAGGTCGAGCACGGGCCCGCTCGAGCTGCCGCGCAGGAGCCCCGCGCGGCTGGTGAGCCACAGGCCGCCCTTGACGCGCTCGGCGCCGCCGTGGCACTCGAAGCAGCGGCGCTCGAGCACCGGCCGCACCTCCTCCAGGAAGAAGCGCGCGGTCTCCTCGTCGTCCTGGGCCGGCTCCCGGGAGGCTCTCGCGTTCACCAGTGCCGCCAGCGCGAGGATCCCGCAGGCGGTCCCGGAGCGGGCGCGCCTCGTGGGGGAGGGAGAGCTCATGATCGCCGGGCGGGGCCATGATAGCGGCGGCGCGCGCGGCCCGGGAGGGCCGTCGATCAGCGCGCGCGCCGCGGCCCGGCCCGGGCGGCCTTCTTCTTGCCGCGCTTCTTGCGCGAGCGCGCCCGCCCCGCGCGCTGGGCGGAGGCCTGGGCCTCGCCTTCCCCCCGCCCCCCGCCCCCCTCGCCAACCGGGCGCCAGCCGGCCGGCGGCTGCTTGCCCTGGATCTCGAAGAGGAAGCGCGAGGGGTGCGTCGCGCTCCGGCGGCCGTGGCGCGAGCGCTCGCCCGCGAGCGAGAGCGAGAGCGCCCGGCGGGCGCGCGTGATCCCGACGTAGGCGAGGCGCCGCTCCTCCTCGATCCCGTCCTCGGCGGCCGAGCGGGCGTGCGGCAGGAGGCCCTCCTCCAGGCCGACCAGGTACACGCGCTCGAACTCGAGGCCCTTGGAGGCGTGCAGCGTCATCAGGGTGACGGCGTCGCGCCGCTCGCCCTCGGCGGTCTCGCCGGCCTCGCTGGCGGAGAGCGCGAGCTCGTTCAGGAAGCCGGCGAGGTCCGCCGCGCGCCCTTCGCGGCGGCGCTTGTCGGCGTAGTTCGCGGCGAAGCTCACGACATCCTGCACCGCCTCCCAGCGCGCGTCGCGCGTCGCCGCGTCCGGGTAGCAGCGCTCGACCTCGCTCTTGTAGGCGACCTCGTCGAGCAAGCGCTCGATGCGCAGGGCGAGCCCCGGTCGCTCGGGCCCTTCCTCGCCGAGCGCACCCAGGCGCGCGCGCAGGCGGCCGACGACCTCGGCGGCGCCCGCCGGCATCCCGGCGATCTCGCTCGCGCGGTCGAACGCCCGCGTGACCGAGATCCCGTGCTGGACGGCGAACTCGAGCGCGCGATCGAGGCTCGCCTTGCCGACGCCGCGCGGCGGGCAGTTGACGATCCGCAGCAGCGAGTCCTCGTCGTCGGGGTTGGCGGCCAGGCGCAGGTAGGCGAGGACGTCGCGCACCTCCTTGCGATCGAAGAAGCTCATCCCGCCGACCAGGACGTAGGGCACGCGGCGCACGCGCAGCTCGGCCTCGAAGGGGCGCGGCTGGACGGCGGTGCGGAAGAGGACCGCGAAGTCGGCGAAGCGCGCCTGCTTGCGCTCGACGAGCTCCAGGATCTCGCGCACGACGTGCTCCGCCTCGCGCGTCTCGTCCTGGGCGGTGACCAGCTGTACGTTCTCGCCGCCGCCGGCCGCGGCGTGCAGCGTCTTCGCGTGGCGCGCCGCGTTGTGGGCGATGAGCCGGTTGGCGATCTCGAGGATGTTGCGCGTCGAGCGGTAGTTGGTCTCGAGCCGCACCACGGTCGCGCCGGGGAAGTCGCGCTCGAAGGAGAGGATCTTCGTGACGTCCGCTCCGCGCCAGGCGTAGATCGACTGGTCGTCGTCGCCGACCGCGCACACGTTGCCCTGCTTGCCCGCGAGCGCGCGCACGATCTCGTACTGCGGGCCGTTGGTGTCCTGGTACTCGTCGATCGACAGGTGCTGGTAGCGCGCGCGGTACTCGGCGAGGACGTCCGGGTGCTCGCGCAAGAGGCGCACCGTCTCGAGCAGGAGATCGTCGAAGTCCAGCCGCCGCGAGCGCCGCAGGACCTCGCGGTAGCGCTCCCACGCGCGCACGACGAGCTCGTCCCGGTCGCCCTCGGCGCGCCGCGCGAAGGAGGCGGGATCCTCCATGCGGTTCTTCAGGAGCGAGATGCGGCCGGCCAGCGCCGCGGGCTGGAGGGCCTCGCGGCCGACGTGGAGCTCGCGCAGCACGCCCTTGAGGGCCGCCTGCTGGTCGGCGGCGTCGCACAGCGTGAAGCCGCGCGGGAAGCCGAGCCTGGCGGCGTGCTCGCGCAGGACGGCGAGGCAGAACGCGTGGAAGGTCCCGACGCTGAGCCGCGCGGCCCGGCGCGCCCCGACCAGCGCGGCGATGCGCGCGCGCATCTCCGCCGCGGCCTTGTTCGTGAAGGTGACCGCCAGGACCGACTCGGGCCGGACCCGGCGCGCCAGGAGGTGGGCGATGCGCCGCGTGACGACGCGCGTCTTGCCCGAGCCCGCGCCCGCCAGCACGAGCACCGGTCCCTCGAGGGTCGTCACCGCCCGCGCCTGTTCGGGGTTGAGGCCCGCGAGGATCTCCCTGCTCATGCAGGCGCGCGACCCTACCACGCAGGCCCCCGCGCGGGAAGCGACG
>Ga0299906_10001344_pt1 | contig 21154 bp, 19 predicted proteins | sample RVTome_14_FD_200259 | JGI IMG/M metagenome (GOLD analysis project Ga0299906, IMG submission 200259) | Soil microbial communities from uranium-contaminated site in the Upper Colorado River Basin, Wyoming, United States - RVT145D125 (version 2) ...
TTGGTGGCGCGCGGCTCATCGGGACTGTAGCCCTAAGGTGAAAGTATGATGACTTCCAACGGCGGATGTCTTTGTGGGGCTGTTCGATTCTCTTCAACGGCACAGCCGTTGGACGCAGGCTATTGCCACTGCAAATTATGCCAACGGTCGACTGGCGCTCCGGTCCTCGCCTGGGTGTCGTTTCCGACCGGGAGGTTTTCATACACTCACGGGATACCTGCGCGTTACCAGTCGTCGAAGCACGGACACCGCGAATTCTGTAGCAACTGCGGCACACAGATCGCTTATCGCGATTCCCACAACGCTACGACGGTCGAGGTAAATGTTGGGAGCCTGGATGATTGCGACCAAGTGAAGCCCCGATATCATATCTGGCGCTCCAGCCGCATACCCTGGTTCGACACCGCGGATACCTTACCAAGATTTGACGGCTCAAAGCCGCAGACAAACGAGGCCTGACAAAGTGCTGCACTGGGAAAGCAATGGAGGATCCGAATGCAAAAGATGACTCCTGCGTCCAGCCCGGACGCATACGTCGAAGCGCTCGATGGCTGGCGTCGCAAGACGGTAGAAGCCTTGCGGTCAACGGTCATTGCCGCTTCGGCACTGAAAGAGGTCGTGAAATGGGGTCACCTCGTCTATCTGGCTAATGGTCCGGTCTTGCTCATTCGTGCGGAGGAAAACCGTGTGCTTTTCGGCTTTTGGCGAGGACAACGATTAAGTGCCATTGAACCCCGCCTCAAACCGGGCGGCAAGTACGAAATGGCCACGCTGGAATTGCGTGAAGGAATGAGCGTCAGGCCTGAGATAGCACGTCGCCTTACGCGAGAGGCGGTCGCGCTGAACAAAACGCTCGGTGACCCAACGCACTTGGCGAAACCCCGCCGGAAGCGAGGGTAAATGGTTCAGCGGTCCGATGGCATGCGGTTTAATTTAGATCATGTCATCGTCTGAGACATTCAGTATATACGCGCTCGCGGCCGAAGACGTCGCGCTGATGGAAGCGATGTTAACGACCTTCGGCGAGGCCTTCGACGAGGCGGAGACCTACAGCGGGGCCCGGCCCAGCCCGACCTATCTCGAGCGCCTGCTCGGCAGCGATTATTTCATCGCGCTCGCCGCGCTGAAGAGCGGGCAGGTCGTGGGCGGCATCGCAGCCTATGAGCTGCGTAAGTTCGAGCAGGAGCGCAGCGAGATCTATATCTACGATCTGGCTGTCGCGGCAGGGCACCGGCGCGAAGGGATTGCGACGGCGCTGATCCTGGAACTGAAGAATATCGCGGCAGCGCGCGGCGCCTATGTTATCTTCGTGCAGGCCGACCTCGGCGATGCGCCTGCCATAGCGCTCTACACGAAACTCGGAGTGCGCGAAGATGTCCTGCACTTCGATATCGGGATCAGGTAATAGCTGGGCCATATCGCCATGCGCTTCAAGAGCAACCGGGGACGTTGTGTGTTCTTTTGTGATCAGAGTACGACCGTTCATCATCGTCGCCGCGCTTTCGGCAGCAGGCGTCTGGCGCATGTCCGAGTGAACTGGCCGTTTGGTGGCTGAACCCGTGGCATCAGAACGTTTCACATATATCTGGCAGTACACGATTGAACCCGAACGTCGATCGGCGTTTCTGGCCGCTTACAAGCCTGGCGGCGAATGGACCGAGTTATTCGCCAGAGATCCTTCGTACATTGAGACGAAGCTGCTTCAGGACCTTGACGACAGCGACAGATACATCACCGTCGACATCTGGAAGTCGAAAGCCAGCCGGGATGCATTCCGGGAGCGATATTCCAGTGAGTTTGAAGCCTTGGACAGAAAGTGCGAAGCGTTTACGAAGCAGGAGTCATTTTTGGGTGATTGCACCGAGGTCGAAGGCGCTTCCGGGTAGCGGAACGTTGCCCTTGCCGGCGCGAGAATAGCGTGAACGCGGATCCTCCAGAGTCAATTGAAACGTTCAGCAGAATCACCTGCCCGGAGTGCGAGCACTCGGAGGAAGAGGAAATGCCTGTTAACGCGTGTCAGTGGTTTTATGAGTGTCGAAGCTGTCACGTATTGCTCCGGCCGAAGGCCGGCGACTGTTGCGTGTTTTGTTCGTACGGCACCGTAAGGTGCCCGCCGGTCCAGGCTGGAGCTGCTTGTTGCGATTAAGAATTACACGGCCCGGCGCCGGATTCCCCAGCCGTACGCGCCGAGGCGGCGACAGGGGTTGTAACGCGAGGGCAGCAGTCCTGCCGCTTGCAACTATGGCGCTGAACGGCCGGGGGTGGAAGATACCGGTTTGATGCCCAGGTGCCTGTAAAGGTCGGCCATCAGCCACGCCGGGCCAATCAACAGGAATTGCAGATCCTTGAAGAACGACGGCTTCTTGCCCTCGATTTCGTGGCCGATGAACTGGCCGATCCAGGCAACGATGAAAATACCGGCGAACAGCTGCCAGAGCGGAAATGTCAACGCCGCATCGAGCCGGTAAATAATGCCGAGCATCACGAGGCCCACCACGGCCATTCCGGCGGCAAGCGCCGGCGCCAGCATCAGGTAGTAGACAACTGCGAGCGCCATCGACAGGGTTGCCCAGTTCGCCCACGGACTGATCGTTGCCATCTCCGGCACCGGTATCAGCCACAGCAGCCCAAGCACGCTGAACAAGATCGCCGGGACGCAAACCCAGTGTATTGCCTTATTGGTCGGGTGGCGGTGACTGTCGCTGTATTCGTCCAGCCACTGGCGCATCGTTCGCATCGTCGTACCTTTCGGAACAATGTCGAAACATTAGCGCCGTACGGCGTGGCACGCAAGGCGCGCACAAAGCATCATGGTGACGCAGTACACGGGCGCCGGAAATCACGTCCTCAGGGTAACTTGCAAACGCAATCCGCGAGCCAGATACTGGCGCCCGTAAGACAGACCGTCAAACGTAAAGTGGAAATGCTGCATGAAGTCTATTACAACCGCGAACTTTATGGCCGAACCGTATCGCTGGCACATAACTGAAGGCGAGGAATGATCGCTCGCCGGGAATTCATCGCGGGTGTGGGCGCCATAGCGGTCGTTGGCGCAGTACCGGGTTGCAGCGGGAACTCTGGAGGATCCGAATTGTACGGGTTAATCGGAAAGATGCAGGTCGTGCCGGGGCAACGTGATGCGCTGATCTCCATACTCATTCAGGGTCTCAGCGACCTGCCGGGATGCCTCAGCTACATCGTTGCACGGGATCCGACAGATGCCGACGCCGTCTGGATAACCGAGGTATGGGATAGCAAGTCGAGCCACGAAGCATCGCTTTCGCTGGCTTCCGTGCGGGACGCGATTAGCCGCGGCAGACCGCTGATAGCCGGATTCGGGGAACGGTTCGAAACGGAACCGGTTGGTGGATACGGTCTTCCAGGCTGAGGCATGGGTTCGACCCCGGTCCCTTACGACCTGCGCAGCGAGCGGCTCTACTTTCGCAAGTGGCAAAAGGCCGACGCCGCATTTCTGCTTCCGGTGCTCGAAGCCAACGTGGACCATTTGGGAGACCGGATCCCCGCGCACGTTTCGGCGCCGGCGCCACTCGACGAACTCGAGTTGCGACTCGTCGGGTTTGCGGAAGATTTTCAATCAGGCCGCAACTGGCGCTTCGGGATCTTTTCTGCAGAACAGGGTGCCGTGTTCGGTGAAGTCAGCCTGTTTCCGAGATCCGCGGAAGGGCGCGTCGACTTCGCGTCGGCAGATCGGCTGGAAATCGGATATTGGCTCCGATACGACGTGACCGGCCGGGGCTATGCCACTGAAGCGGCGCGTGCCATGCTTGGCCTCGCAATAGCCATGCCGGGAATAAGTACGATCGAGATACATTGCGATCCGAGAAATACCGCCAGCGCGGCCGTTCCGCGGCGCCTGGGGTTTCGCCTCATCCGCTCGGGTTCGGAGCCGGGTTCGACACTATCGGAGAATGAAGCCGGCATGCTGTGGGTCTATGACCTGCGGAAGGGCGGTTGACCGTAAGCAACCCTCGAACGTTGTCAGCTCGAATCCGAACGCACCAGTATCAGCCCCGCCAATGGAGGCAGCGTAAGCACGATGCTCTGGCCGCGTCCATGCCATCCCACCGCGTCGCTTGCGATTTCTCCCGGGTTGTACAGGTTGCTTCCTCCGTACTTTGCGAGATCGGAGTTCATGATCTCGACATACTCTCCTTCATCGGGAACTCCGACGCGGTAGTCGTGACGCACCACAGGCGTGAAATTCATCACGACAACCGCCTTTTGCTCCGGCGCATGGCGTAGAAACGCGAGAACCGACATGGCACTGTTGTCGCCGTCCAGCCATTCGAAACCGCGAGGGTCGAAATCCCACCAGGCAAGCGCCGGATAGTCGTGTTGCATCCGGTTCAGGTCGGCCAGCAGCGCCGCGACACCTGACGGACCGGCTTCTGTGCGGCGCTGCCAGGGTAGAGACTCGGTGGCGTTCCACTCCTCCGCCTGTGCAAACTCGCCGCCCATGAACAGCAGTTTCTTCCCGGGAAAACTCCATTGACAGATGTACAGAAGACGCAAGTTCGCCAGACGCTGCCAGTCATCGCCCGGCATTTTGTTGAACAGTGAGCGCTTGAGGTGCACCACTTCGTCGTGTGACAACGGCAGGACGAAGTTTTCGTTGAACGCATAGGTCGGCCCGAAGGTGAGCCAGTTCTGATGATGCTTGCGGTGGATCGGGTCCTTGGCGAAATAGTTCAACGTGTCGTGCATCCATCCCATGTTCCACTTCAGATGAAAGCCCAGGCCGCCCGCGTTCACAGGGCTGGTGACCCCTTGCCAGTCGGTCGACTCCTCGGCGATCATCAGCCATTCGGGGCATTCCCTGCCAACCGCGCTGTTCAGCTCGCAGATGAAGTCGATTGCTTCCAGGTTCTGGTTGCCGCCCAGGCGGTTGGGGACCCAGTTCTCGCCCTGGCGCGAAAAATCCAGGTAGAGCATCGAGGCGACCGCGTCGACGCGCAGCCCATCGATGTGGAACTCGCGCAGCCAGTAAAGCGCATTGGAAATCAGAAACGATCGCACCTCGTTGCGTTCGTAGTTGAACACGAGCGTGCCCCAGTCGCGGTGTTCTGCTTTCCAGGAATCGTGATACTCGTAAAGGCTCGTGCCGTCGAATTTGGCGAGGGCGTGCGCGTCGCGTGGAAAGTGCGCCGGCACCCAGTCGAGAAGCACGCCGACATTCTGCTGATGGCAGTGATCGACGAAGGCCCGAAAATCGTCGGGCGTGCCGTGCCGGCTGGTCGGCGAGAAGTACCCCGTCGTCTGGTAGCCCCAGGATTCATCCAGCGGATGTTCGCTGACCGGCAGCAGTTCCACATGGGTAAACCCGAGTTTCGTGACGTACCCCGTCAGCTGCGAGGCCAGTTCCCTGTAATTCAGGAAGCGGTTGTCCTCCCCGCGCCGCCAGGATCCGAGGTGTACCTCATAGGTAGACATAGGCGCGGATTTCCAGTTGCGCCGGGAACGCTCTTCAAGCCAGTCCTGATCACTCCAGACGTATCGGGTTTCAGGCATGACCAGGCTGGCGGTCGCCGGCCGACGTTCGGTGAACTTCGCGTACGGGTCGGATTTCAGCCCGATGTCGCCTGTTTCGCGGTTCCGCAGCTCGAATTTGTACGGCCCTTCCCGCAATTCGGGCAGGAACAGCTCCCACACGCCGCTCCGCCCGCGAATACGCATCGGATGGCAGCGTCCGTCCCATTCATTGAAGTCGCCGACCACACTCACGCGTTCCGCGTTCGGCGCCCACACTGCGAACAGCGTGCCGCCGATCCCGCCGACCGTTCTGGCATTTGCGCCGAGGAAGCGATACGCAGCCGTGTGCACGCCGGCGTTGAAGTTCGCCAGTTCGGCATCTTCAATCAGTGGCGCGAAGGAATACGGGTCGTATTGGGTGCGGCGGTTGCCGTAGCTGTCTTCGACGAGCAGACGGTAGTGGCGCGGAAGGTCGCCGGTATTGCCCCTGAACTCGAACAGATCGGTGCCGCCGATGCGTTCCATGAGACGCTTCTCCGAGTCCACGAAAACCCTTCGTGTGCGCGGCAGAAACACGCGGACGAACGCGTTCTCGCCTTCCCCGTGCCGGCCGAGGACGGCGAACGGGTCATGATGCCGCGCCTCGATGAGGCGTACGGCGTCCGCATCGCCCGCGGAGAGACTGCCTGTTCGTCGGTGGGGAGCGATCGGTAATCCTCGTATTGCGCCTTCGAGCCGTGCCCGAGGCGTCTGCTGGTGGATGATCGTGCCGCGAATGTAGCATACTGCTTTTGCCCGCTGCGTTTCAGCGACGGTAACAGGAGCATCAGATGCAACCTCGACGATCCGGCCGGTTTGTCAGCAAGCTGACCCGCAGCACGATGGCGGTCATCATGGCGGGCGGGCGCGGGTCGAGACTCGGGGATCTGACCGCAAACCGGGCAAAGCCGGCGGCGCCGTTCGGCGGCAAGTTCCGCATCATCGATTTTCCGCTGTCGAACTGCGTGAATTCCGGCATCCGGCAGATTTTCGTGCTCACCCAGTACAAGGCCCATTCGCTTATCCAGCACATCAATCGCGGCTGGGGATATCTGCGCGGCGAGTTCGGCGAATTCATTCAGATCGTTCCCGCGCAGCAGCAGATGGGCAACCAGTGGTACCTGGGAACGGCCGACTCCGTCTACCAGAACCTGAGCATCGTACGCGAAAGCCACCCGGAGCACGTGCTGATCCTCGCCGGAGACCACATTTACAAGATGGACTACGGCCCGATGATCGCCTATCACACCGACAAGGAGGCGGACATCACCGTCGGCGTGATCGAAGTGCCCCTTCCGGATGCCAGGTCGTTCGGCGTAATGACCGTGGACGAGGACAACCGGATCATTCGCTTCCTGGAAAAGCCGGACAACCCCGAACCGATGCCGGGCTCCACCGACACGGCGCTGGCTTCGATGGGCATTTATGTCTTCGATACCGACTTTCTTTGCGACAAGCTGATCGCCGATGCCGCCGACCCGACGTCGGCACACGACTTCGGCCGGAACGTGGTGCCGGGCAGCATCAACCTGGAACAGCGCGTCTACGCGTATCCCTTTCACGACGTCGAAACAAGAGCGCAAAGTTACTGGCGGGATGTCGGGACGGTAGACGGGTTCTTCAAAGCCAACCTGGAGCTGGCACAGGTGCGCCCGGAATTGAACCTCTACGACGACCAGTGGCCTATCTGGACCTACCAGGAGCAACTGCCGCCGGCCAAGTTCATCCTGGATCAGCCCGGCCGGCGCGGCATCGCCTACAACTCGCTGGTGTCCGGAGGCTGTATCGTGTCCGGCGCCGAGGTGCGTGAGTCTGTCCTGTTTTGGAGCGTGCGGGTACGGGAAGCGTCGACGCTTCTGAGGGCCGTGGTGCTGCCCCGCGCAAGCATCGGCGCCAACTGCCGCATCACGCAGGCGATCATCGACGAGGACTGCGTCATTCCCGACGGCACCGTTATCGGTGAAAATGCCGAAGAGGACGCGCGCCGTTTCTGGCGTACCGAAGAGGGTGTCGTCCTCGTTTGCCCACACATGCTCCACTGACAACCTCCGTCAGCCATGCAGCACAAGCCGGCGCCGGCAAGACGCAAGGAACCCCATGACAGACCATAAACTGCAGCTCGTGCTGTGCTGGCACATGCATCAGCCGCAGTACGGCGCGAATGACGGCAACTGGCGCAGGCCCTGGACCTGGCTGCACGGCATCAAGGACTACACCGACATGGCGGCGCACCTGGAGACCGTCCCGGGCGCGAGGGCGGTGGTCAACTTCTCGACCGTTCTGCTCGAGCAACTGTCCGTTTACGCCGAGTCGATCGCGCGGTGGAAGCAGGACGGCTCGGCCATCGGAGATCCGCTGCTCGACGCGCTCGGCGGCAGTGCGCCGTATTCCGGGCTCGCCGATGAGAAAAAGCTGGACCTCACGGCAGCCTGCCTGCATGCCAACAAGACCCACATGATCAAGGCATTTCGGGCTTACTCGGCGCTCGCGGTGCGGGCCAGGGTGGCGATCGAACAAAGCCTGCCGCTGGACGACGCGCGCTTCCGCGACCTGCTGGTCTGGTATCACCTGGCATGGACCGGCGAAAGCCTGCGCCGCGAGTTTCCGATGTTGCGCGGCCTGTTACACAAGTCGGAAGGCTTCAGCGAAGAGGATGCGAGGCAGCTTCTGTTGCTGATCGGTGACGTGCTTGCGGGAATCATTCCCCGATACCGGAGACTGTGCGAGACCGGTCGTGTGGAGCTGTCGCTGACCCCGCACGCGCATCCCATACTGCCGCTTCTTATCGACATGGAAAGTGCGCGTGAGGCCCGGCCGGACGTGACCTTGCCGGATGTGCGCTACCCCGGCGGCGAGGCACGATGCCGCTGGCACATCGAACGGGCGCTGGCGCTGTACGAGCGGCATTTCGGGATCCGGCCGCGCGGCTGCTGGCCTTCCGAGGGCGGCGTCAGCGAACCGGTATTGCCGTTGCTTCGCAAGTATGGCTTCGAGTGGACCGCAACCGGCACCAACGTGCTCACGAATTCGATCGGCAAGAACGCGGAGAACGCACACCTTCGGATATGGCGGCAATCGGGAGAGAGCAGCATCGCCTGCTTCTTTCGTGACGACGAACTGTCCGACCGCATCGGGTTTCAATATTCGCAATGGGGCGCCGAGGATGCCGTAAACGACCTCGTGGCTCGTCTCGAAGTCATCCGGCGAGACTGGAAGGGCAGCGCGCCGCCGGTGGTCAGCATCATCATGGACGGCGAGAATGCCTGGGAGCACTTTCCATACAACGCGTGGTTTTTCCTGCAGCATCTTTATTCCCGGCTGGTCACGCATCCACATATCGACTTGACGACTTTCTCGTCGCTGCTCGACGATGATTGGGACGCAGATGAGCTCCCGCGCCTCGTAGCAGGCAGCTGGGTGTACGGCGACTTTTCCGTCTGGATCGGCGATCCGCAAAAGAACCGGGCGTGGGAGCTGCTGTGCGCCGCGAAAACGGTGGTGGACAGGGTCCTCGAGAGCGGCGATGACGTCGACCGGGAGGCCATCCTCGAGCAACTGGGCGTCTGCGAAGCGTCGGACTGGTTCTGGTGGCTGGGCGGAGGCAATACCGCCAAAGACAGCGCGGCATTCTATAGTCTCTTTCGGGAGCATCTCGGGGTGCTGTACCACATGCTTGGCGAGGCGCCGCCCGACGAACTGACAATGGGCATCGAAGCCGGCGATACAGCGGCCGGTGCGGAAGGCGCGATGCGCCGCGCGAATCGCTGACGCTAGTCCGTCGATGCGCACTTGATGACAGACGAGCCAGTTCTCTGCCTGCGCAATGCCGGTATCCTGCTGCATCCGACCTCGCTGCCTGACGGCAGGATCGGCGACGATGCGTTCGCGTTCGTGGATTTCCTGCAGTCAGCCGGGTGCGGCGTGTGGCAGATGTTGCCGCTCGGGCCGACCGGCCATGCGCGATCGCCATACAGCCTGGTCTCCGCGTTCGCCGGTGCCGCGAGGCTTCTGCCGGACGACATTCTGCAGCGCGAGGCCGCTAATCCTCGCGAACTGGCAGACTTCATCGAGCGCGAACGAAACTGGCTGCATGACTATGCCTTGTTCGCGGTACTGAAGAACGACTACGGCGATGCGCCGTGGTGGCAGTGGCCGGCAGAGTTGCGGGACCGGAACCCCGGATCGGTTGCAGCGTTGATGAACCGGCAGGCCGATGTCGTCGCCGACGTATTCCGCCGGCAGTTTCTGTTCTCTACGCAGTGGGGGGCACTCAGGCGCTATGCAAACGATCGCGACATTCTCGTATACGGAGACCTGCCGATGTTTCCGGTCGCGGACAGCGCTGACGTCTGGGTCAACCGACATCTGTTCAAGCTCGAACCGGACGGCCGCGCCGGTGTTACCGCGGGCGTACCCCCGGATCTTTTCGCGGCGGACGGACAGAGCTGGGGCAATCCTGTATTCGACTGGGCGGCGATGCGAGACGAAGGCTTTCGCTGGTGGCGCGAACGCGTGGGACACGAGCTGCGCCGGTTCGACCTCCTGCGCTGGGACCACTTTCGCGGGCTCGTTGCGACCTGGGAGATTCCGCATGGAGCGAAGACGGCGCGGGAAGGGGAGTGGCGCGACGTGCCCGGACGCGAGCTGCTTGCCGCGTTACGGCGGGACCTGGGCGCGTTGCCGCTGATCGCGGAGAATCTCGGCATCGTCACCCCGGAAGTCGAGCAGTTGCGCCGCGACTTTGCTCTCCCGGGAATGCACGTGTTCCAGTTCGCTTTCGACGGCACCGAAGACAACCCTCACTTGCCGCGCAATCACGAAACGCAGGGAGTCGCCTACACCGGGACGCACGACAACGATACGACACTCGGGTGGTTCCAGTCGCTGGAACCCGAGGTCAGGACCAATGTGCTGGAAGAAACGGGCGGGCAAGAGTCCGATATGCCCTGGCCGGCGATTCAGTCGGTGTTACAGTCCCGCGCGCGCCTTGCCGTCGTGCCCATGCAGGATTACCTGGCGCTGGATTCGGCGCACCGGATGAATCGCCCGGGAATCGCGGAGGGGAACTGGCTCTGGCAGCTGGGGCGGAGCGATCTGACTGATGGGCTGGCTGCGAGGATCAGGGAAGCGATCGAGGCTGCCGGTCGATAAGCGTACGCGGAATCGCCCGCGAGGCGGGCTCCTACAGCCCACGATCCGTACAATTCGCGGGCTGTAGGAGCCGGCCCGACCGCCATGGATGGCGGGCGTGCAGATTACGCAGGAGCATTCATCTGCCCGCGGGCGATTCACAGTCCCCGGGCTACACGACAAGTGCTGCAAGCGCGCTGCCATTCTGTCCCTCCCCCTCACCCCACATGCACCTTCACCGTCTCCCCCACATCGTTCAAAATCTCCCGCAGCCGGTCGTAATCCGGATGCTTGAGCCGCATCCACGCGTTTGCCATGTACCCGTCCTCCACGGGTTGCGTCGCCGTTCCGACTGCCGGCAGGTGCGCCGCAACGATGCAGTCTCCATGGCGCCGGGTGATCTCATCCACCCCCGAATAACCGCTGACGATTCCGTCCCGTTCGGGCCGTAATGCGATCATCCCCGCCGCGTACCGTCGCGACGGTTGCTGGTGCGGGCGGCCGTGCACGATGGCGCAGGCCCATTCGAAGTAGAGATCGAACTCGTTCGCGGCGTTGTATACATCCCATTGTCCGACGCCGGGCGGCCTGCATCCGATCTCCGAAAACTTCAGGCCTTTCGGCCCGAAAAACCATTCCATATGCGTTGCGGAGGTTCCGATGTTGAGCACGCTGATTACGCTGCGCGCCATCTCGCGCACTTCGCCGTAGCCCGGCGAGTCGATGCGGTTGGTCGTAACCATCTGTGGTGAGATCCAGCGCTCGCGCATCGCCTCGAGCACGTTCGGGTAATAGTGCGTAATGAACTCGTGTACTACTTTGCCGTCGATGGTCAGCGTATCGAGAAACCCTTCATGCCCTTCGATGAACTCCTCGATGGCGACAGCCTTCCCATCAGCCAGCCCCGACTCATGAATGACTCGCTCGAGTTCCTGCTTGTCCCGAACGCGCCAGGTGGCGGAAGCACCGGCGCCGGCCGGCGGCTTGATGATCAGCGGATAGCCGACGGCATCGGCAAAATCCCGCGCATCCTGCGGCGAGTTCGCCCGGGTCGACTGCGCGCAGGGGATGCCGGCGCGGCGCAGCACTTCTTTCATTGCCGGCTTGTCGCGGCAGAGGTACGCAGTCTCGGTAGATGTGCCGGGAATATGCGCCGCTTCGCGAACCACCGCGGCCGCCATGATGTGGGCTTCCACGGTAGCCTCAAGGCGATCGACCCAGAGCTTGCCTTGCACGGACCTCACCGCCTGCAGCAGTGACGGCTCGTGCACCACGGACCGGACCTGCAGATAGTCGCCGAGCCATCCCCGCATTTCCGCACCGAGCGAGGCGGCCGGACGCTCGCCGATGCCGATGACGTTGGCGCCGGTTGCGTTGAGGGCGCGGACGAACTCGCGCTGGTTGTAGGGGAAGGTGGGTTCTATGAAGATGACGTTCATGGCTTGCGACCCTGCGATGTGCGAGCGTTAAGTTCGTTATGCGTTCAATCCTTCCCGCTCAGCCGTCGGAACAGATCAACGTACTCCTGGCCCTGCTTCTCCCACGAGTAATTCTTGCGCATGCCGTTCTGCATCATGTGCCGCCACACAGGGCGATTCGGATACAGGTCGAGAGCTGTCTCGATCGCCCACCGCAAGCCCTCTTCGTTATAGTCACGAAATACGATTCCGTCGCCTTTCCGGGTAGCAGGATCGTAGAGCTGCACCGAATCGGCAAGCCCGCCGGTTTGGCGGACGATCGGAACTGTGCCGTAGCGGAGGCTGTACATCTGGTTCAGGCCGCAGGGCTCATAAACAGAAGGCATCAGAAACATGTCGACACCCGCTTCGATCCAGTGGGCGAGCTTGTTGTTGTAGCCCCGATAGAACGACACGCGTCCCGGAAAAAATTCCTGCAGCCAGTCGAAGAACCGTTCGTGACGGCCTTCGCCGTTGCCGAGAACGACGAGAGAAAAATTCCTGCGGTGCAGCAGGTCCGGCACCACTTTCTGGACCAGGTCGATGCCTTTTTGCGAAGTCAGGCGCGTCACCATGCCGATGAGCGGCTGACGGACTCCACCCTCGAGGCCCATGTCCCGCATCAGCTCGAGCTTGCAGGTCTTCTTGCCGCTCATATTGCGGTGCGAGTACGTGGCCGGGATGAGTTCGTCCGATGCAGGATCCCACTCTTTGTAGTCGACGCCGTTCAGAATGCCGACCAGCGTTTCACTCCGGTCTCGAAGCAGGTGTTGCAGGCCCATGCCGTATTCGTCACCCTGGATCTCACGGGCGTAGGTCGGGCTGACCGTCGTCAGCAGATCGGCGTGCAGCACGCCCGTCTTCAGAAAGTTGATGCGACCGGCCGACAGATCCTCCTGGTGCAGCTGGTGTACAGCCCCTTCCAGTCCAAAATCTTCGAGCACGCTCGCATTGACGACGCCCTGGTAGCCTATGTTGTGAATGGTCAGCACCGAATGTGTCGCGGCGAACAGGCTGTCCCAGGCATAACGCGATTTCAGGTAAAGCGGAACGAGTGCCGTGTGCCAGTCGTGGCAGTGAAATATGTCCGGTGAGAACCCCATGTTCTGACACATTTCGATCGCCGCGCGGGCGAGAAGAATGAATCTCAGGTGCTCGTCGCCATCGTTCGTATAGATGGCGCTGCGCTCGTAAAGCTCCGGGCAGCGCAGCAGGTAGACGGGAAGGTCGGTGCCGGGCAGAAATGTCGTATCTACAGCATAGCGGCCCTCGCGGTTGCCGAGCCGCATCGGGATGTCCTGCAGATACTCGACTGGTACGATTTCGAGGTTGCCGGTGTCGATGGATGAGTAGCGCGGCATCAACACGCGCACGTCGTGCCCGCTTGCGTGCAGGTACCCTGCCAGGGCCGCGCACACATCCGCCAGGCCGCCGGTCTTGGCGAGCGGCGTCAGCTCGGACGTCGCGAGGCAGATCCTGAGTGGCGCGGGATCAGGCGCTTTCTTCTTTCCGGGCACCATCAACAGAACTCAGGCAAACTCGGCCAGGTATTTCGGCAGCATCTCGCGCCAGGTAGACCAGCTGTGATCGTAGTTGCGCCCCCAGGGGTCGACGCGGTTCGGGATCCTTTTTGCGCCGAGCACGGTTGCCATGCGCCAGGATTCCCCGATGTCCTCCCACTCGCCTTCGCCCGTCGGCATCAGAATGAGGCGCCTTTGCAGCGCCTGCAACTGCTCCCCATGCAGGTCGGGCAGGTAATGTAGCGGCGAGGAAAAGTAGAAGTCCTGGTTGAAGTTTCCGTTCAGGTACTTCGAGAGATCGAACGTGCCGCTCATCGCAATCGCCATCCTGTAGGCATCCGGATGGCGGCAAACGGTAGCCACTGCATTGAACGCTCCGATGGACGCTCCGGCCGCGATAATTTCCAGGTTGTCGGAACGGCAATCGTTGCGTATTGCCGGAGTCACTTCATGATAGACGTAAGCGTCGAACAGATTCTGCAGTCTGGAGCAATATTCCGGGGAATGTTGACCGGATATCCACGCTCTTCCTGCTACGCTGTCGATGGAGTACACCTTGATACGCCCGGCATCGAGCAACGGCTCCAGCGCACTGATCATGAGGAAACGCTCGATCTCCTCGGCATCGCCGCCGGCGGTTGGAAAAACCAGAACCGGCGTGCCGAAATGCCCCCAGCGAACCAGTTGCACTTCCTGCTCGATGTTGGGTGAATACCAGCGAACTGATTCCTTGGCGATCATCCCGCGAGCTTTCCGTCAGTCGCGCGCCAATCCTGGATGCGCCGCCAGAAGAGCTCGGTGAACTCATCGATCTCGTGTGCCGGGAACAGGGCTTCGACTTTCTGTCGAATAGCGTCGCGGACGGTATCCGTACCGAAGAATTCCAAAGCAACTTCGTCGAGGTGACTCAAGTGCGCATCGCAGAACTCGTAGAAGCGGTCTGCCTCCAACCGGTCCTGCGCGATCGTTACATAGTCGGCGAGTTTCTCCTCGAAAGGCTTGTCCTCGTCCGCTATGCGGAAGTACTCGTGCCAGTTCAGGTTGGTATTCATCCGCCGTTCGGTCGCGGCGCAGAATACGGACCACCGAAGATTGGCCTTGATCAGCCAGGGAAAGTGGAAGTGTAGTGACGTAACCTGGGAGTCCGGGCAGGCATTCGCGAAATCGATGGGATACCAGGTACCGCTGCTTCGAAGTGCTTCGCAGGAATTGAAGTCCCAGCCGAAAAACGCGTTGATGACCATGGTCATGTTGGCCAGGTGATTCTCTTCCTGCATCGACAGGAAGTCGACGTCCATCCGGTAGCGGTCGTGCAGGGGGGCTGCCGGGTCGTAATTGACGCAGAGCCACTGTGGGCCGAGGCCTATGCAGCGCACGAAGGAATCGTGCTCGGGTACCGCTTTCTGCAGGTGCATTACGCGCGTACCGCTTTCATCGTAGGCTTTGCTCAACTGTTCCCTGTCATGAATTGCGGTGACGCCGACCCAGGCGCCGCCGTCGTAAGGTTTCATGAAGAGCGGATAGCCGATGCGGTCGCCGATGGCGCCGAGATCGAAAAGCCTGGCATAGCGCTGGAGTGTCGGCTTCAGATCGGCGGATTCGGTGTAGGATTTCGGCGGGATCAACCAGGTCTCCGGCACAGGGAAGCCCAGTCGCATCATGGCGCAGTAGGTGGTCTGTTTCTCCATGGATTGCAAGGTCCAGGGATTATTGAACACGTACAGGTCGTCCGTGAGGATGGCCTTCTTGATCCATTCGCGCGACGTGTGATACCAGTGCGTCAGCCGGTCGATGACGAGATCGTAGCTGCAGGACTGGCGCAGATCGAAAGGCTCAATGTAGATTCTTTCGACATCGAATTTCAGCGTATCCCTGCCGTACGGAATGGCGAGGTCGAGCTTGCGAAGCAATGCTTCGTAACAAATGGGCCAGCAGATATCAGCACCAAGCGACAGCCCGATGCGGCGCGTCTTTGTTGCCACGGCAGGATCCTTTTTCCGCCTCCGGATACTCTTTTTCTGGTTCTCGATACTATAGCGTGTAAACGAACACGGCACGCCTTGATTTTGTCCGGGCCGCCGGCGACGTTGAGGCAGCTCAAAAGGACCTGCGTTATGAACTTTCGAGGCACCCAAATCGATGATTCGACCTGCAGCACACAGCGATCTCGAGGAGGTCGCTCGCATCTACAACCACTACATCCTGAACGACATCGCCACCTTCGAGGAGAAGCCCGTCTCGGCCAGTGAAATGGCGGGGTGTCTCGACGTTGTGCAATCCGCGGGGCTCCCGTGGCTGGTTGCAGAAGAGCACGGGAAGGTCCTTGGTTACGCATATGCCGGCCGGTGGAGCGGGCGCTGCAGCTATCGTTTCAGTGTCGAAAGCACCGTGTATGTCGACCCGGCCGCGGTCGGTCAGGGTCTGGGAACCGCCCTCTACGAGGTGCTTCTCGGCACCTTACGTGACAGATCCGTGCATGTCGTTATCGGTGGCATAGCGCTTCCCAACGCGGCCAGTGTGGCCTTGCACGAGAGGCTCGGATTTCAGAAAGTGGCCCACTTCAGGGAAGTCGGCTTCAAGTTCAACAAATGGATCGATGTCGGTTACTGGCAGACGTCCCTTGGCGGCTATCACTGATTCCCTGAGAGACCGTTCCGCCCTGGTCCACTTGTGCTGACTCAGGACACTAGAGGCTCGCAAACGCCGCATGGTAACGAATCGTGCCGGAAGCCCCTCGCAGGTAGGCGGACCGAAGTTCCACGACCATGAACGCGTCCTCCGGCACTTCGTATTCGCAGGCGATGCCGAAACGGGCAGCGGGCGCGAACCCGAACCTAGGGTAGTACCGCGGGTGTCCCAGAACGACAACGGCGCCGAAGCCGAGCTTGCTGCATTCGTCGAGGCCGGCGCGTACCAGCAACGTCCCGACGCCCTGGCTCTGATACTGCCTTGTGACTGCCATCGGCGCGAGACCCATGATCTTCAGTTCGGGATGGCCGGAGAGCGTTACCGGAGAAAACAGGATGTGCCCCACTACTGATGCCTCGTTTACGGCGACGAGCGAAACCAGCGGCGCTGCCTGTTCGCGCAGCGCTTCAACGAGGCTTGCCTCCGCCGCCGTTTCGAATGCGGATTCGTTGACGGCCCGCACGGCAGGCCAGTCCTGTTCTTCCTCGACGCGAATATGCATTTCTACTCCAGGCGGCGCATCCGCCTACTCGTAAACCATCCACAACGGCCCCGGAAACAGCCAGGAAAGCCCGCTTCGCAGCCGGTCGCGCCAGTTTTCCCAGTTGTGTGCATCGCGCACTTCCTCGAAACGCACGTCGATGCCCTGGGTCTGCAGCCGCGGCACCAGCGAGCGGTTCTCGTAGATCAGCGATTCGTATACGCCGCAACTCATGTAGATCTTCCCGGCGAGTTCGCCGGCGTCTTCGCGAAACGCGTTCATGAATCTTGCGACCGGATCGAAAACCGCGGTTCGGCGGTGCCTTCCAAGATCACTGAAAGCAAAAGAACCGGACTGGAGCAACAGGCGGCGAAAAAGCTGCGGGTGACGCCATGCAGCATGAAGCGCGGCGACACCACCGAAACTCGCGCCCATGATACCGCGCGCGGTGACGTCGTCCAGAAGCGGGTACTTGTCGGCAAGCTGCGGCAGCAGGTCGTGTGCGATGAATGCGGCATGCCGCTCGTCCCCGGCATACTCTTTCAGGCGATCGGGCGACCGGGTCAAAGCAACGATCATCTGCGGGATTTCGAGGTAGTGAATGAGATTATCCAGAACGATCTTGAGATCCGCATACCTTACGTAGTCGTGTCCGTCATGGACGACGAGCAGCGGATAGCGCCGTTTGCGGCGAAAGCGCGCGGGCAGATAGACGCTCGTTCCGCGCGTTTCGCGAAACGCACTGCTTTCCACGTTGAATGAATCGATGGAGCCGCTGCGAGCTTCGGGATCGTGCAGCGTCCACACCGGGCGTTCGTAACCTGCACCCTGGCAGACGGAGTTCGCTCCGAAAGGATCGTGCGCGAGCACGTCGTTCAGCGGATCGACAATCAGCTGGCGGTTGCCCCCGGCCTCGATCTCGAACTTGTATTCGATTCGCGATCCCGCCGGTAGCTCGATCGTCGACACCCAGAGCTCGGTGCCGTTCAACAGCTGGAACGGCTGCGCGGCATCAAAACCGGATATCCAGCAGCGGAGGTAAACGGCGTCCGCCGCACCTCGATAGACAAATGTCACTTCGCTGCCATCGACCAGCGGAAACTCCGCGCTGGCGATAAACGCATCAATTTCGGCCTTACCCGGCGAGCCCTTTCGGAACAGTTTTCGCAATGCGGCGTTCACCGGGCTCTCACCTTGCGCAGCCTGCCCCCGTCGGATATCCGGCGCACACTGTCCGCGGCGGCAACGTCGTCGTCGACGAAACGCAGAACAGAGCCGCTATCCAGCGTCACGCAAACGGCTGGTGCGAACCGTCGACATAAGAGTTGCATGCGCACGCGGTCCGACGTCCTGAGTCGCGTGCGCGCATTCGGGAACAGTACCTGGCGCTTGATCAGGGCGAGCCCAGGCCCGAAAAGCTCCGGATTGCGACGTCCTTGCGGTGGATTGTCGTGAAAGAGCACTATGCGTTCGCTCAATGCCATAGCCCCGGCTGACCACGCAACGAGATTTTTGCCGGCGAGCAGTGCGCCGAGCCCGAACAGGCGCAAACGGTTGATCAGCACGGCTACGTTGCCGCCCGTGACGAGTACTGTCTCGGCACCGTCGAGGAGCGCGGAGATTTCTGCGTTGTGACGGGCGAGCAACGCGTGCGTAACGACATCGAACGCCGCGTCGAACTCTTTGTGAACGCTGCCGACCCGACGCATGTGATGGCGGTCGAGGGCGCGAAGCTGCGCTATCGCGTGACGCTGCTCGGCCTCGATCAGGGAGGCGTCGCCCCGGGCACGCAACACCTGGCGCGCCGCATTCAGGAGACGACGCAGGCGCAGTCGATAGAGGCGTTGCAGTACTTTGAGTTTGTCCTGCCGGGCACGGTATGCGACGAGCAGTTCCGGGGACGCGGCGAAGATTTCCTCAGCGCGCTGATATATACGGAGGTCGGCGAGCGGACGCTGTACGACGGCATGAATGTCGTCGATATCGCCTTCCGCTTCCTGCCATCCGGCGGAGATCACCGCAAGCGGACCGTCCGGCAGGGCGGCATCGATGATTGCCGAGCCGAGGTTGGTAAGCGGTCGCTGCGGGCCGAGAAGGATGCGTTGCGGCATCAGGTCACGAACGCCACAAGCCATGACACACGTACAGCGCGACGGTAAGCAACAGCACCGCAGCTGCCTGATGCGCTGCTGCAAGCACCAGCGGCACCATCAACAGCAACGTTGAAATACCCAGCGCCACCTGCAGCACAGCCGTATGCAACAAACCATTCACACCCGGCCGCACGCGCGCCGGCAGATCAGTTTTTCTCGCGAACCACCAATAAAGAACGATCACAAAAAAAGTAGTAAGGGCCAGTACCCTGTGGTTGAACTGTACTGCTGCCATATTCTCGAATGAGTTCAGCCACAGCGGCGACAGTGCCCCCACATCCGGTGGAATCCAGTAGCTTCCCATCTTCGGGAACGTATTGTAGATGAGGCCGGCATCGAGCCCTGCGACGAAGCCGCCGGAAATGATGGTGGTAAGGACAAGCACGGCCAGCAGAATCGTGCGTGTAAACCATGGGTGCGATCGCGACGGGCCTGATGGCCGCAGGAGCGACAGCGCAATCCACAGCATGTATGCGTAAATGGCGATCGCGGCAATGAGGTGGGCAGTCAGGCGATACTGGCTGACACGCGGGTTGTCGACCAGCCCGCTCTTTACCATGTACCAGCCCAGCGCGCCCTGCAGACCGCCGAGCACAAACATCAGTCCGTACTTCAGCAGTTCCCGCTTGTGTATGTAACCGCGCCACATGAAGTACGCGAAAGGAATGAGAAATGCGAGACCGATAAGCCGACCGAGCAACCGATGCAGATACTCCAGCCAGAAGATGCCCTTGAAGTCGTCGGCGGTCATGTGCGAGTTGACCTTCTCGAACTCCGGCGACTGCCGATACGTCTCGAACGTCTGCTGCCAGTCCTGCTGCGAGAGCGGCGGCAACACGCCCATGATCGGCTGCCAGTCCACGATCGACAGGCCCGCCCCGCTCAGGCGTGTGACACCCCCCAGTACGATCATGGCGAACACGAGCGCACAGAGAATCAACAGCCAGAGCGCGACCTTGCGGTTGTTTTCGGCGACTGTATCCTGCATGACGCGAGCACCTGATTTATTGGCCGTTGAAGGCGCGCAATAGTAGCAGGGGCGTGGGTTCCTCGCAGGAAAGCGCAACGCGGTCGCGTTATGATCGCCGGCATTGCGGTGTACGAACGCTACACCTAGCCGAAGAAGCGCCGCCTTGCCGCTGCGTCAGATTGACTCGTGTCCTCCCGCACTATTAACTGCGCGAGACTCTTCTGGTTGCATCGATAGACCATCCCCCGCAATAAAGCGCTGCCAGCGATCAACCGCCGCGGCATCGAACCGGTTATTCCGGATCAGTTCGTCGCCGAATGCTTCGAAGTCCGCAGTAAGGGGAGACGGCTTGGCCGCCCACCACGCGCGCATGCCAGGATGCGAAAGCCACCATCCCATCGTTGCCTCCCACCGCGCCCAGACGCCACGTGGCAGCGCCCTGGCACGAGACTGGTGGAACATGAATTCTGCTGTGCCGAACAGGTCGTAGAGCGCCCAGGCGTAACGAACCCGCTCCGAACGTGTCAGCCGCCCCGGGTCCTCTGACCCCACCGTGAACACACGATTAAGGTCCGGCTCCGCGGCCACCCGCGACTGGAGCGTCGACATCCGCTCCAGCAAGCGTGCGTAGTTTTCGGAACGCAATGATTTGGTGTTCATCCGCACCTGGTGCGCCAGGTAAATCAGGGAAAGGACTACAAAAAAGCCGCCAACAAATTTACCAAGCTTTGCAAGCGTGTCGAGGTCCATGCGCATCTCCGGTTTTGGTATTCGGTTTTGGTATTCCAATACTCTGCGAGCGCAGCGTAACCGTTGAATGCCTTACTTTTTCGCGTAGGCGTCCGCGCCGAGGAAATGCAGGGACACATATGGACGGTCACCGACCACCCAGCTGTCATGAGGCGTGGAGGGAATGTAAAACAGCTCGCCTGGCTTCATTTCTATGACCGTGCCGTCTTCGAAAGCCGCTGTCGCACAACCGGATAAAACCATCCCGACGTGCTCGACGGTACAGCGTGAGGCACCCACGCCGGGACCGACATGCTCGCTCCACTTCCACCCCGGCTCGTAAGTAGCCCGGCCGATGGTCATACCGCCCAGCCGGACAATCTCGAACTTGCCTTTGACAAGCGTTCGCGTCTCGTCCGCCGAGTCGAACCGCTTCAGGATAGTTTTCATTATACGCCGTAGCGCTCGAAACCCCGCCAGTCCGTCGTCGCCAGGCG
>Ga0299906_10001345_pt1 | contig 21145 bp, 24 predicted proteins | sample RVTome_14_FD_200259 | JGI IMG/M metagenome (GOLD analysis project Ga0299906, IMG submission 200259) | Soil microbial communities from uranium-contaminated site in the Upper Colorado River Basin, Wyoming, United States - RVT145D125 (version 2) ...
TCCTTAGGCCAAGACGCATGAATGTCTTGAGCTCAAGCACAGGAGTCAATTCCTCGATCCCTATCGCAGTCAACGCCTCAGGCACTCCCGAATGCGCGATGAGATCCGGATGTACGAGTCGCACAAGCGAAGACTCGTGGCCTTCGTCGCGCGGGATGAAAATGTCTGCGGGCTTTGCTTCCGCCATAGCACCCGAACTGTCGAGCAAGATCCGGCTGCGTTGAACGAGTTGACGGCGCGCAGGCGCAGCCGGGGCTTCTGTATCACCGATGAACGCGGCGGCGGCAACAACGGCATGGGCGGCATCGACGGCCGTTTGGTGCTCTGAGTCGAGAAGTGCCTCGAGCCATCCAGAAACGGACTCCTCGCGTTTGCGGACCCCTTCAAAGAGACGCTCGACTCGGCTGCGCCGTGTCGTCGTCGAGACGGCGGACGCGTGGCACCAGTCGTATGGCCTCGCGGGCGCGGCAGACCACGCCTCCAAAGCCTCACGGGTTGCGTCGGCTGGCGAGAGGCGAAGCTTGCCAGCTCTCTGTAGCGTCGCGTTCTGGTCGGGAATCACTCGCTGGTCGATGGCGAGATCGTAGAACTGCGTGGTTAGGGACTGATCGCCCCAGCAGCGAGCCTCCTTTCCGCGCGCTGGTATGACATCGAGAATCCAGCCCGGGTCCTCAGGCTTGACAAGTTCCGGGATACTTCGAAGCACTAACTTCGCGAGCTCTTCGAGCAGCTCAGCGTTCAACCTGCTTCCCTCGAGTAGACCTGTCCGGTCGTCATTTATCTGCCACGGTGCATTCGCGATGCCGGTCAGCGTCGTCTCATCGCGAAGCGGGAAGAACGCCCAGAAGCGGCCCACGGTGAGACGGCCCTCGACCGGCACGGCCCACACAACGGGCAGGCGCTCCCGAGCCGAGAGTTCCCATGCCTCGCGCTTCGCCTCATCGGAAGGTTCAATCGCCGACTTGAAGACGCGCCACCTTCGGGTCTCGTCACCCTCGCTGATCGTGACGTCCTCACCGTCCTTGCGGAGCCGAATCTCTCGGCGAACGCCGGCCGTCAGATCTTCGAGGAGCAGTTCACCAACGTGCGGAGAGAACAGCATGAACGCTGGATCGAACCCTTCGATGTCCCTGGTGAGCCAATCGGAGGAACCGAGGTTACGCGGAAGTCGAACAACGGTTTGCGCCGTCTCCATGAGACTCGCTAGTCGTGGATCCTCCGCTGCGGCCGCGGACGGTTCCAGCACCTTGGCGAGTCTGAGTGCCGGATAGCGCTCCCGGCCGGGTGCGACTTTGGCGATCTCTCCTTGAGCCCATTCGGCATCGAAACCGAATGAGACCTGCCGGCAGTAGAACTCCGGCCGGTCGGTGACGCCCAAGACCGATTTGAAACCGAGCCCGAAGCGGCCGATTTCTTCGTCGCGCTTGCGCGAGATATGAGCGTGAAGGAGAGCACGGATGCCGTCCTCGTCGATGGCTTCGCCTTCGTTCGCGCAATAGAGATACTCGCTAGTGAGCACTACGTGAATGCGCCCGCCGGGTGCGGCGAGCATTGCGTCTGCACCGTTCTGAACAAGCTCGAGCAGTTGACGCTTCCCGTAGCCTCCGTGTGCGAGGTTCATCTCCTGGCCGGCGTCCTCGTCAACGCGCGTCGCGCTCGTCGCATAGACGCGAAGGTTCTCGTCGCTCTGCGCGCGAAGGAACGATGCGAGGGCGCCCTCACCGATCCATCCCGCCGACTTGGCGGTCACTTCAGATTTCTTCTTGCGCCCGCTCATACCGAAGGCTCCTGGAACCAGGCGGCTTCTTCGATCTTTCCGAGATATATGTGCGTGAGGCCGTCTCCGCCCGGAGCCGGCCCGAAACATTCGAAGGCCTCGTTGACGTAGATCCGACCACCGCCTGGCTTGTGGTGGGCGAGCTGCCGCGCCGTCTTCGTTGCCTGTCCCTTCCCTATCTCCGCGGAGAGCTTCCGGTCGGCGAGGACATTCGGACGAGTTTCGACTCTGTACCGCACATCCGAACCGTCCGCGGTTAGCACGTACGCAATCCCGACTCGAGGCCCGGTCCAATCATCCCCGGGCCTGAGTCCGCTCGGCGCTTCTGGCGAGATCTCTTGGCCTTCGAAGCGGAACCGCAGCAGTGGGAGATAGCGGCCCGCATACATGCAACCATCCTGTGTGGGGACGAGTACGTGTTTGTACTCGTTGATGTAGAAGGCGCCGCCGGGGCCGCCGTTGACATCTTCTTTCACGGCGTTGACGAGTTCGATCACCTCGGGGTGCGAACTCGTCGTAACCAGTGCTCTCTCTGCCGACGAGATTCGGAAGACTAGACGGATTTCCCAGTCCCCGGATCCCCGAACAATGCTGTACTTCGCGTCCTTGTTCACATTTGATGGGGCGTTCCCCATATACCGTCTCGCCATTAGCTGCCTTCTCCCGTATCACTTGGCCACGCGAAACCACCCGGAACCGCAGCCAGAAACTTCGGCTCCCCACCTTCGAGATACCAAGCGTGCCATTCCGCGTTGACTGCGATCTTTAGACCTGAACTCGCAAGTGATCGCCACGCGGCAAGAAGTCGCTGTGCATTCGTCTCTTCAACGTCCAGGCCGGACGTGAGGGCGAACTCCTTCACTCCTCCGGGTAGGTCTCGCTGGATTACCCCACCACGCTTCTGAGACAACCGGAATTCACCGTGCGACTTGTCCAAGGGTCCTTGGTACGCGTCGCCTGGGCTGAGAGATGTCACGTCGGCCGAGACATCGGTCGCGACGTACACACGCGCAGAAAACGGTTCCTCGAGTTGGCCGGCTATCATCAAACGGCCGTTCTGTGCTGCTTCGCGAATGATGACGAGGTGATACATAGGAGTCACGAAGAACCGACCACCGGATCGTCCCCGAACAGTTTCCACCATGCGTGCTGAAGTCTGGGGGTTCGCGATGAGAGCACCCGTCGCGTTCCTGACGGTGCCCGAGGTGTCGACCGAGTATTCGCGGTCGGGTTGAGTGCCCAGCCAAGGTTCCGGCGATTCCGGAACCCGACAGCTAAGACGCTGCCATTCCTGCTCCTCGGTAGGAGATGGAGTCCGAGGCGGTCCATCAGCTTGTTTGGGGCCGACTTCGACCTCGGTGCCCCAGCTCCAGTAAGAGTTGGCGGCGGCCCCCGTTAGATCTGACCAATCCTCCTTGGCGTAGATGAACTCGTCGACGGAGTCCGCTACGTACACAACGTGCATCTCCGCGCTCTTCTCCGAGGAGTCGAAGGTTCGGCGTAGCACTCGACCAAGCGATTGAATGCGTTGCCGGACGCTGGATGACGATGCAACCGAAACACCGATGTCTGCGCTCGGAACGTCAATCCCCTCGATGAGTGACTTAACTGATACAAGCACCCTGAGAGATCCATCGCGGAAGCGGTCCAGTGTGCGTCGTCGCTCGGATGCTGCGAGCCGGGAGTGCTCAATTCCGACGACCGTCTCTAGCCCCACGCGGAGACGACCTTCCAACTCGACGGCCTCTGCGATTCGTTCGTGGAACAAGAGAATTCGGGCGTCTGGTCGCTTTGACAGGGTACTGCGAAGAAGGGCCTCGGTAACGCGCGACCGCTCGCGCGATCGATACAACAAGTCTTTCCGCTTCGCGGTTGCCGCGACGTAGGCTCCCGCGAGCCGGCCGAGATCGCCCGGTTGGCTGAGTAGGGAGCGCGCCCTTCCTGCGTCACCACCGTGCTCTGTGATGCGGTCGCTTAGATCATCGATCTGCCGCGATACGCGATCGTACTCCGCGCGCTCGGCAGGTAGCAGTTGAACGGCGTGGTGATGCACGGTGAACTCGGGCAGCCAGCCGACTTGACGTGCTTCGCGAAGACCGAATCGGAAGACGACGCGCCCAAGGGCCTGACCGACGAGTTGCTCGTCGTAGTCAAGCAGTTCACCATCATCATCGAGCTCCTCCCGATCCGGCGTGGCGGACAGCCCGAGCCGAAAGCGCGCGGGAGTGTCGAGTACCCGGGCGAACGTGGGAGCGCCCGCTCGATGGCATTCGTCGACGATGAGCATCGTGTCGCCGCCCGCGGCCGTCACCATCTCGGGAAGCCGCCTGGCGGCTGTGTTGAGGACTGCAACCAACACCCTTCTTGATCCGAGCTCATCACTTCCGCCGGCACCGAGCAGTCCCACGTCGGCAGGCGCTACATTCGTGTACCTGACGATTGCTTCGCGCCACTGATGTGCAAGTGCCTCGGTGGGGACGACAACGGCGACCCTTGGGCTCTCCGTATGCTGGGCTACCTGTTCAGCGCAAGCGAGAGCTATTAGAGTTTTGCCTCCACCGGTGAAGATTTCGAGCGTTCCCCGAAACTTTCCGTCGCCATCACCGTCGACCCACGCGCGAACCGCCCTGCTCTGCCAGTCGAACAGGGTGAAGTCCCTCGTACAAAAGCCCGGAGCACGTTCATCCATGTAACGCTGACTCCCTCCATGCGCCGCAGGACCTGCTTGACTCTGCTTCCCGGACTTCCCAGCGCCGTCAAGGAGTCATCGATCAAGTATGCCGAGTGTCCCCGACAATTACATCGGTGTAGTTAGAGAGGCCTGGTCGGCAAACTGGGAGCACTCCAAGTCTAACGTCCCCCGACCAGGGGAAGTCCGCAGGTCGCATGTCCTTGGTGTCGCATCGATAGACCTTGTTATCCTGCGTTGTCCAGCATCGGGATGAGCTGTATCCGTTCTTCGAGCGGCTCGCTCAAGCGATGGCAGTCGCATACTGCGGCCCGGAAACGATGAAGTCCCTGACGTTGGACCCGAACCAGCCGCGGCTTACGGCTGTCTTGGTGGCCGTGAGCCTGACAAATCCGAGGGGGGCCCGTGTCCTCGGATCCCCCATATCTAGTGGCATCACGCCTCGGCATTCTGCGTCGGCTCAGAGAAATCGCGTTTGATCTGCTCAACCCGCTGTTCGACCTCAGTCAAGCGGCCGCGGAGTTTCGTGATCAGGTCCATCGCTCGCTCAAACTTCGCCAGGCCAGCGTCGATGTCCGTACTGCCTTGCTCGAACCAATCTGAGATCGCGTTCAGCTCATCCATCGCTGAAGCGAAGTCGCTCGATGTCGCCTCCATCACACCTCCTCTATCGTCGCGCCGACGGTTCCGTCGTCGAAGCGGATCTTGACTTCATCACGAGCGCGCAGCTTCTTCGATGATCGCACGACTCCGCTTACGTCAGAGACGATAGCGAAACCACGACGAAGGACCGATTGAGGCGCCAGTGCATCGACAAGGCGCGCTACGGTGTCGAGGCGCGTCGCCAGTGTTGCAACCTGTCGTTGCTGTCGGCCGCCCACCAGGTCCCGGTGACGTTCGAGGCGTTCTCGCGTCGTCGCGAGTCGCGCTTCCATGGCGTGAGAGATTTCCGACTCGACGGACCGCAAGCGTTCTCGCGGTACGGTGAATGAGCGCTCCATGTGGGAGGCTTGTCGCACGAGACCTCGCGAGACTTCCTGCGTGCGCGCGATCATGTTCTCAGTCAGTCGGTGGTACGCATCGACGAGTTGCGTGTCGAGTTCGCGGCGGTCTGGAGCGATCCTCAACGCTGCGTCAGTGGGGGTCATGGCGCGCATGTCGGCGGCGAGGTCGGCGAGGGTCGTGTCGTTCTCGTGTCCGACGCCGGCGATCACCGGGACGCGTGACGCGACGATCGCGCGAGCGACCCGCTCGGTGTTGAACGCTTGGAGGTCATCGTCGCTGCCACCTCCTCTTACGATCGCGAGAACGTCGACGGAGAGGGCGCTCTCGTTGAAGTAGCCGAGCGCGGCAGCGATCTGGTCCGGCGCGTCGGCACCCTGAACGCGGACGTTCGCCAGATGCACGGTCGCACGCGGCCAGCGCTGCGCGAGCTTGGTGCGAAAGTCGATGTCACCGTCGGATCCGAACGAGGCGATGAGTCCGATCGCGGATGGGTATGGGGGCAGGCTCCGTTTGCGCGCAGCCGCGAACAGTCCCTCCTCTTCTAGGCGGCGACGCAGCAGCTCGACGGCGCGTTTGAGCGCGCCCTCGCCGGCAAACTCGATGGCTGTCGCACGTAGGCGAACGTCCGCACTCTTGGTCGCGACGGAAGGCCTTCCGATCGCGCGGATGCGAACACCCTCCTCGACGATCCCCGGAACAAGATCCTTCTTGATGAAGCACGTCAGCCGAGCGCCCTCCTCTTTCAATTCGATGAACAAGATGTCTTTCCAGGGCCGCACCGAGCCGACTTCCCCTTCGACGGTGACTTCGGGGTGCTGGGTCGCAAGTGTTGTGTTCATCGCCTGAAGGAAGGCCGCAACGCTATACAGCGCCGGCTCATCGGAGGGCCGCACGCTGTGCGCGCGATTACCGTCCCCGGCCTCGAACTCCACTGCCAGGCCGACCGCCGGCGTCCCGCCTTGGAACTCGCTGCTGGGAAAGTAGAAGTCATCATGACCCTCAGAGCTGATGAAGCCGAAGCCGCGGTCGGCGTCGAACCACTTGATGCGACCTTCCACTCTCAGGTCGTCCTCGGGGCGGGACTGCGCCAAATCTGAATCATGACGAAGACGCTAACTCTCAGACGGAGGCAGTTGCTACTCGAGAGCCCCGCTGTGTGCGAAGCGCGTCGAGGAGGAGCTGGCTCGCGATGGCTGTCGCTAGCGAAGCCAGCTGGCTATCAGCGTCAGAGGCGTCCGATACGCGCGGCCGTCCGTGACCCGTTCCCTTCTGATTCCTGAGACGGTTGACTACCACGCCAAGCATGTAGACAGACTGATGAAGGGCGCGGCGTGGATCGCTGTCGAGTTGATCGACGAGGTTCAAGCTAGGGGTTGTGAGCCCCAACCGGTCGAAGGCGTGGAAGAGGGTCATCTGAACCGACTCGCTCGTCGGATACGAGCCGGTTGTCTCCGTCAAGACGTGACGGGCTACCGCCTCCAAGAGATCCTTTGTTGTTCCGAGGACCAACGGAGCGTCCGAGGCCCCTGTGCGAGCTCTTTGGACGTAGCTCCAGAGTGCCGCAGTCAACTCCTCACCACGCAGGCTGTCGAGAACCAGCGGCCTGAGAATTCCATCGGGATCAAGATCAAAGCCCTCGCGTTCGAAAGCCTGCCTCGCGGCAGAGACGGTCTCGGCCCCCGGGTAGTTCTCTGAGGCGGATCGGAAGCAACCGCTTGCTCGCATGACGCCAAGAAGTGACTGAACAAACGTCGAAGCAACGGCGGAGTCGATCGATAACGCGGCGGCAAGCACCTCCCGCACGCGCTTCATCTTTCCCACGAGGTCTCCTTCGCGCTCTCGTGGGTCGCATGTCTCAAGTCCAGCTCTCCGGATCAACCGAGTGAGCTCGTCGTGCGAAGGCCCACGCCCACCGTCGAAGAAGCGGGCCATTGATGAGGCTACTTCAAAGGAAATCACGTCTCGCCTCCTCGAATTACACTAGTGTGATTCTTCATCATCGACTCAGCCGTGCAGCGGGTCAAGAGTGTGAAATCTTGTGGTCGCGTGGTGACGCAACTAGTGTCCAGCCATGCCTACCGCTAGGAAATCCACGACCCGAATGAAGAAGCAGCCTCGCTCCAAAGGGAGCAGAGCGAAGTTCGTTTGCCCGGACTGCGGCTTCAAGGCGGCTCATGCGATGGGTTTCGGTCGTCATCGCACGGCGATACATGGAGTGCCATCGAAGCGCGAGCAATCGGAACGGAGAGGGAAGGCAAGCGATACTCGGCGCGTAACTCGATTGGACCGCCGGGTGGCGGAACTCGAGCGGCGCTACGACTCGCTCGTCAAGGGCCTTCGCAGGACCGCCGGAAGCGCCAAGAGCAAATGAAAACTCCCGGCCGAGCTTTCGCCCGGCCGGGAGTCTGAACCTCAGCGCATCAAGTGATGAAGCATCTGCACCTGCGAGCGAGTCTCGACCGCTTCGTCGCAGTATTCACGTCGAACTTTGCGCACAGCCGCGGTTGGGCTCATCCCTTGCATGATGAGCAGAGCAGCGAGGGTTGAACCTGTGCGGCCATGTCCACCGACGCACCCGATCTCAACGCGCTTTCCCTCCGCGGCCTGGTGCAGCAGCCACGTGAGTGCGCGCTTGAAACGAGCGGGTTCCCGCGGGACTCCGAGGTCCGGCCACGGATACACGAGCAACTTCGACGGCCGGTACCGAGCGAACTTCGGTCGGAACCCAGGCGAACACAGCATCGTTGACTGCGCCCAGCTCCCGTCGAGGTAGAAACCGACGTCGGCCCACTCCAGATCGACGGCCGCATTGGCGGGACGATCGAACCACGAGGAGGCGAACACGGTCACGCCGTCTTGCAGGTCCACCGGCTCGCGCCAGTGACGGCATTGGGGTGGACGCCAAGCGACCGGCCCTCTACCGGATGGGAGCGGACGCGAGTGCGTCGGTCCTTCCCAGTCGGGGACGGCGTCGTAGAAGTCGTCGTCCCAGTACGCATCTTCCGAGCGGTCTTTCTTCATCGGATCCATCTCCCTCATGCGACGTAGTCGAACGAATCGAGCACCTGCACCCCGAGCCACGCGGGGTCGAAATCAGCGCGCTTGCGCCACTCGTGCCAACGCCAGCGTTGGTTCACGTCCTTCGAACACGCGGCAAGAAGCGTCGCGTAGTCGTCTTGGCCGTGCGCCTCCAGGACGGGCGGCAAACTGGAGACGTTGTAGAGCTTGTTGAAGATCGACCCGGTGTTGTGCTCAAGGTTGAAGCACTGGTCGACGAAGATCCGCGGCTTGCGCTGTCCTTCGAGGTATGCGCGGAGCGCCCGGGCGGCGTAGCCCCAGGCCTCTCCTCCGAAGTTGCGACGCCATCCGGGCGTGTAGAAGGCTTCCTCCGCGAGTTCGAGTGCTCGGATGCCGTACTTGCGCCGGATGATCGTCCACACCAGCCACGCCTTTCCCCGTGCCGTTTCTGAGACCTCGCTGAAGAACGGCTCGAGATCTTTCGGCACCTCTCCGAGGTAGCGCCTCGCGTAGCGAAGCTCTCCGCCGACGGCCATATCGAGATACTTGGAGAACTCCACTGCAAGCGTTTGTTCGTGGGTCGCGAGCTTGCTGACTGCCCACTTGTCCCCTTTGATCATGGCGAGGTTCTCCAGCAGATAGAAGTCGCTCGCCGCTTTGCTGAGATCGCGGTCGGGATCGAGCTTGCGCCCGCGCGCGACGGTGCGTTCGTTGATCGTGGTCGTTGACATGGTTGGTCTCCTCCTTTTGGTGTGCGTGCTAGATGGCGCCTGCCTCACGCAGAGACGTGAAGCCGTTCGATGTGACGACGAGGTGGTCGACGAACTCCACGCCGAGCAGCTCGGCCGCCCGCTGGACGCGACGCGTGAGCGCCATGTCGTCTGGACTAGGAGTCGCTTCGCCGCTTGGGTGGTTATGCGCGATCACGAAGGCCGGTGCGGCGGTGAGAAGGACCGCTCCGAACAAGATCTGCATGTCGACCTGGGCGCTTGCGACTCCGCCGCGGGCCACCTCGTGGTAACCGCGCAGCCGATGACGTCGGTCAAGGTGCAGGCAAAGCACGATCTCTTGCGGTTCGTCGCAGATCAGTGTGCGCGCGACGGCAGCAAGGTCACTCGGTCCCCATATCTGGGTGCCGAAGGGCGCGCCCGCTTCTTCGCGGACGAGCGTGAGACGGTATCGCTCGGTCATGTCTGTTCCTCCTTGGATGGATGAAGCGAGAAGTGAAGAAGGGACCGGGTCGGCATGTGAGCCGGACCCGGTCCCTTGACTTCGATTGCGGCAGGCGCCGCCCGGTTTAGGTGATGGGCTCCACCTGGTGACGGCAGAACAGCACCGCGCGATTGGGACGTCGCCGTGCGACCTGCTCCTCACCTTTGGCGTTGGTCTTCGTCACGGGGATCCAGGTGGTGACGGTCGTGCCGTGCTCGCCCTTTCGTACGACAAGGCCCTGCGCGCGCCAGCGGCGGAACGTGAAGATGTCGCTGTACGCCTCGCAGGACCCTTCCGGACAGGCCATCTGAGCCTGAACTGCGTTGTGGACCGAGAAGTGCGTGAACGCTCGCGCTTCCTCGGGGTTCATCTGTTGCGTGGTGGTTGCTTGGTTCATGACGATGTACCTCCTTGGGTGAGTAGTTGCTCGACGGCGTGGGCAGGGATGCGTGCAGCGCCGCCGGGGTTGATCGTGGGGAGCTTTCCGTTGCGGACCCACTCCGAGACCGTGCGGCGGCTCACTCCGAAGAGTTCGGCGACACGTCCCGGACCGAGGATCGGTTCGTCGTCTGCGAGAGGAACACCGCAGGTGCAGCAGCGAACGTATGGATGAGACATGTTTGGACACCTCCTTGTCGTTGTCGATGAACGCGGCTGTCTTCTTGCTCAGCCGTGTGCCCACGCGAAGCTCCAACCGGAGTCACCGAGGGCCTTCGTGTAGTCGTGGAAATCGCGGGGGTTGTCGGAGAACATCCGCTCTTGGACGATCCCGTTGCGATCTGTGCGCTCGAAAACGAAATGCTGGCGGCTGTCGCAATAGATCTGTGCGAGGCCGCACTTACCGTCTTGGAGCGTTGCGAAGAGGCGAAGCCCGGTCATGAGCCGATCTCCCAGGCGCGCCACGTGCCGATGTCGGGCTCGGTGTCGAGCGTGAAGCTCTCGCCGCAAGAGCGGCAGAGTGCCTTGCCGGTGAAGGTGGCTTCCTCGTCTTTGACGAGCACCTTCTGCTGGACGCCCCGCTCCACAAACACGTGGACCGGCATGGAGTAGATGAGGATGACCTTTGCCGAGCCGCACTCTGGACAGACGAGCGGCTTTGATTCTGCAAGCGCTGCGATCATGTGTTCCTCCTTTAGGGAATGCGAAAGGGCCCCCGACGGGAACAGGTGCGCCCCGTCGAGGGCCCTTGCTTGGTGGATCTCTTTGTTAGATGCGAACCGGCATCAGCAAGTACCGCGCATACGGCGTACCGAACAGCGCCGGCTTGAGCGAGTCACGCAGGTGCACGCGTACCCGTTCCCCGCCGCAGAAACGAACCGCGTCGGCGAAGTAGCCGGGGTTGAACGCGACCTCGATCGCAACGACGCCGTCGGGCGAGAACTGCGCGCCGGCGAGCGTTTCGGTGATCTCGCCGTGGTCGCGCTCGGCGAGGACGAGCGAGCACGTCTCTCCGAGCGAGAGACGAACCGGGTTGCCGTTTCTCCGCAGAGCGCAGATCGCCTTGAGTGCCGAACCCAGCTCGGCCGTCTCGAACTCGCACGACGCGCCCGAGGGCTCGGGCAGGAGCTGCCGCCAGTTCGGGAACTCACCCTCGATCAGGCGAACTGTCCACGTCGTTCCTCCGAACGAGAACCGCAGGGTGGGCAACGGCCCGCCGTCCTGCGTCTTGCACTGAGCGATGCGGATGCTCGTGCGGCGCCCTTTCATCTGCTTGGCGAGCGCAGCCGCCGCGCGGGCAGGGATCAGGAACGAGCCGTCCGTCTGGGCCGTGTTCTCGATGCCGACCGGGATAACGCCGAGGCGGTAGGAATCCGTCGCGACGACCTGCATCACATTGCACCGGGCCTCCACGAACAGCGCCACGCTCGTGAGCGCAGGCCGTGCTTCGTCGTCGGAGGCACACATCGCCACGCGAGCGAACGCGTCGGCAAGCGCTGCCGCCGGCACCGACGCGACGACATCGTGTGATTGCTCGTGCGACACACGAGGCCAGTCCTCGGTGCTGAATCCATCGAGGACGACCGTGCGCGAACCCGACCGGAGGCTGAGGCGCGGCCGCTCGGTGGCGTCCGTGCTCAGTTCGACGTCGTGGCCTGTCATCGCCGTGATCGCCTTGGCGAGCGCCGCCGTGGGGACAACGATCGAGCCCGGCTCAACCACAGATGCACCGTCAAGGATTCGGTGGATGCCGATCTCCAGGTCGGTGGTTTGAAGGGTCAGGCCTTCAGACGAGACCTCGAGCATGACGCCCGACAGGATCGGAAGCGTCGTGCGCTTAGAGACTGCCGGCATGACCGCCTTGAGTCCGGCGGCGAGTTGCTTGGTTGCGATTGCGAACTTCATGAGATCTCCCTTCGTGAGATGTCGTTCTCGGAGTTGGCGATGCGGAGCCATTCCCGCGGCCAGATCAAGACCGGGTGCAAGCCAAGGCGGCATGCGAGCCGGTCGGCTACGGGTTCGGCGACATCGCGCGCGCCGAGGAGGCGGGTGAGTGTTCGGGAGCTGATCCGAAGTCGGTCGGCCAACTCCTCCCAGGTGATTCCGTACGAGCGCCGGACGCGGCGAAGCTCCCGCTTGAGCGGGGCTGCCGGCAGGCGCGTTTGATAGCCCATCGCGACTCCTTTCCGGAGCGGTGGGTGGCGCCATCGGCGCCGGCCGGAGGGCAGGCTGCTAGCGAGCTGGCGGGCGCCAGCTCACACGCGTCGTCGCCCGGATACGGGCGTCACCTCCTTGGGTCGTGGACGCAGACGCGTCCCCCGGCTGGAGGTGCCCCGCCGGACATCGGTTCTCTTGTGTGGTGCGGCTCGCGAAGGAGCCGACCGCTAACTCTTGTTTCGCTTACTCGTTGCCGGCTTGCCGCCTGTGCTCGTTTACTTGCCGGTCAGGGTTGCGCCGTCATCGGTGCCGGTTCTGCGTGCTCGGCCGTTGTAGCGATCGCGCAACCGCGTCCGTCCTCCATCTGCTCCGGGCGCGCCTCGTTGAGGTGCCCGAGCGTGGGGTGGTGCGGTGCTTGCCCGCGTTACGGCTTCGTCCGCTGACCCGGCCGTGACCTGCGCTAACCCGACCGGCGCCTCATCGAGCGCCGTTGGATCTGCCAGCTACGACCGCGACCTCGAAGGCCGCCGGATCCCCGCTCGCCGCCGACCCAAGAGGCCGACGCCCGGGCGGTTCACCGTCCGCCTACAAATGAGCAGAGAGAGGTCCAATTTTGCGTGCGAGGTTCCAAGAATCCGCGCGAGGTTGGCCGATTTCCGCGCGAGGTTGTCCATCGCCGATGGGACGAACACCGAGAAGAGAGCGGTGGGCATCAACTCGGCGGCGCAGGCGTTCGCAGGGTCCTAAACTCTCTGACATGACAAGGATCAGGTGGGAACAGGTACCTCGAGAGACGTTCGACGAGATGGTCGGCGTCTTGATCAAGACTCTCAACCCGAAGGTCGATGTGATCGATGGCTCGGGCGGCGACGGGGGCCGAGATCTTCAGTTGCTCCGCGATCAGGACGGCCCGGAGCTCTTTGAACTGAAGTCCTTCACCGGCCGACTTGGACGCGAGGGCGGTCGCCGACGCCAGGTCGAGCGCTCGCTTGAGCGCGCCGCATCCCTTAAGCCCAAGCCGCTGGACGTTGGTCGCTCCCATCAAACCGACCATTGGCGAACGTGCCTGGTTCGACAGCCTGAGGTCGCGCTATCCATTCCCGCTCGAGTGGTTCGATCGGTCGTGGCTCGACCTGCAGATGGCCAACCACTCGACGATCCAACGCTACTTCCTGGCTGATGGATACAAGGAAGCGATCGACGCTCTCCGGGAGCTCGAACGGGAGCAGGCGCTCCTAGCTGGGGGCGTGCCCGACCTCGCGGAGCGTCTTTCTGTCCTCCGGGCGCGCATGGACGAAGTCGATCCGTATTACCGCCTCGATGCCTCGATCGTCGGGGACACCATCACCATCGCGGTCGCTCCGAGATACAAAGGCGCCGAGCGGGACCGACCGATTGTCATCCGGGCGCAGTTCTCTTTCCCGACCACTCCGGAAGGGTCAGAAGCGGCCCGACGCCTTAAGGCTGCCCTGGACTACGGTGAGGAAGCGGCCATCGACGCCGACTTCATCGAGAGATTCGAGTTCGATAGTCCGTTCACACCGGCGGGTGAGATCTCCCCCACGAAGGTGATCGTGGGACCCGCGAACGCCGAATCCGTCAGCCTCGGCGCGCGCCTCGCTCTCGTCTCTCCGCAGGGAGCAACCCTCGGCGTGATTCCTCTGCGCTTCAGTGAGAGACGCCTGGCAAGGCGTGGAGGCACGCTCACGGGTACAGACGTGAGCTCGATGGTTTCGGTGGAGTTGCGCTTCGATATGGATGGGACCGCGAAGCTGAACCTGGGTTTCAGTCTGCCTGGACAGGCTCTTCCGAGCGCAGTGCTGCCAGCGCTGCGCGTTCTTCAGCACATGCACGCACCCAATGTTGCAAGGGTCGAGATCGAGGGCTTGTCATTGGGTGAGCCGATGCCTCTGCCTGAGGCGCACCTCGTCGATGTTCCGCTCATCGACATCTTGGAGCAACTGGAACGTGTGCAATCGTTCTCGCGCAACTTCTTCCCCATCCCTGACAACTTCTCGCACCGTGATCTCGGGTGGATCCGCCGTGGGGCGAGACTCGTAACCGGCGAACGCGTTTCCGTCGGCAACGGCGTAATCAAGACGGGACTGCTGCTGAAGGACGCCCGCAGGTTCGCTGAGATGATCCGCGACACCGAAAAGTTCGCGTGGGCTTTCAGGCTGACAAACTACAGCGTGCCGATCGCTGACATGGAGGTAGAGCTCGGTCCAGCGATGCTTTACCTGCGCTCTGCGGCGCTTCGCAACCGCGCTGACATCCTGCGTTCGGTCGAAGAGTCCAAGGTCGAGTCCGTTTCTATCGAGCTCGAGCCGGCCGATGACTGCGAAGCTGAGGTTCAGCTCGGTTTCGAGGAAGACGAGAACTGGCCGATGTAATTGGGCAGCGCGGTCTATTAGGGGACCTTGAGTACGCTCGCGAAGAGTATGAGCGCATCCTGAATCGTCCGCTCGACGGGCTTTCCGGCCAATTCCGTTTCGTACGCCCGCTCCTGCGCGGGCGCCTTGTTGCCGCTCGGGATCTGAGACAGCGGAAGCCACACGATTTGACCCCGCAGAGGAGACGGGAGGGGCATCGGTAATCGTCTGCCGATCGTGTCGGTGACGGCAGCGAGTTGGTGCACGCTTCGATTGCGGGCGAGGCGCAGTCCTACCAAAGAGGGCGGTACGGACGGCAGCAGTGAACCGATGTTCTCGTCCAAGGCTCGGATCCACATGAGGCACTCGGTAAGCGAGATGAACCTTACTGCGGTTCCACCGGCATCCTTGCGGTAACGCGTGAGAGCTCGGCCAAGTCCGAGCAGCGCCTCATCAAGTTCGTTGCGTTGTTGCACGACTCACTCCTGTGGGCAGATGGAGAGGCCATGCTCGCACCTCTAATGAGGTCCCGGAAAGATCCCGGTGAAGCTTCGAAAGCGGCCGAAAGGTCCAGGTCACAGAACTGCGAAAACCACGTTCGGGACATGGAGGTCGGGGGGTCCCAACTTCCCCTTCCCGAGAGAAGAAACCGCAGGTCAATGGGCCCGCTGTAGCCCATAGTTGGCCGCCACTCCGAGCAACGTCCGTGCGTCGCACGCCTGCATGGCGCATCACCTGTCGTTGGGGACCTCTAGCATTGGTCGCATGGGACGGACATGCGTGTTCTGCGAGGGATCGCCGCTGACGCTCGAAGACGCGTGGCCTCGTTGGCTCAATGGGCCTCTGCCGGGCGATGGTGCTTCGTGGGTTGCTCTTCGGCACTCAACTTCTCGTGAGGGGACCACAGATGGGAAGGCCTGGCTCACCGGGGCCGAGTTCAATACGACCGTGAGGGCTGTATGCCAACCTTGTAATAACGGTTGGATGTCGGAGTTGGAGAACCAGACGAAGTGCGTCCTTGAGCCGCTGGTCCTCGGCAATGAATCCCTGCTCTCGCCGTCGGATCAACTCTTGATCGCGACGTGGGCCGTCAAGACTGCGATGATCTTCGAGTTCGTGAACGCCGGGCGGCTGCGCGTCTTCACCCCAGATAGCCGACGGTTCTTGATGGAGAATCATCGACCCCCGCTGGATGCACGCGTTCGCCTGGCCGCCATGCATCCCAGCCCGCTCGTCCTGGAGATGCGGCGGTGGAACGCCTCCAAGCCGCACGAAGACAACCTGTTGGCCGTGTCAGCAGGCCTGCGAATCGGATGCGTCGCGCTCAATGTTCTATATGCCGAAGGCGCGTCCCGAGAGATACCCGGTTTCGAGGTGTTGGAGCGACGTACGGATCGATACATCCCCCTGTTCCCGCCATCGGTGCGCGATGCACCATTTCCGACCTTGGCACTCTTAGCTGGCGACGACGACTTCGACACCTTCGTGCGCGAGCCGTTCGTCGACATGAATCAGGACGACCGGTTGGCCGTAGTTCGCGCTGAACAAGACGTGCGCGGTGCGATCAACGAGGCTGCAGCGCGCTTCGGACGTTCCGGCGCGGCAGAGGGCGCGATCCACTAACAGTGAGGACAGCCGACAGCGTTGGGAGGATCCCGCAGACATGACCCGCGAGAAGTTGTTGCCACTCGCTAAGGTTTCTACATGCAAGAGCTGGAGGTAGCACAGGGATGAGTGAGGTTGGCGGGCCGAAGGACCGCGTCGAGATTCGCAGTTGGGATCCCCTAATCTCGGCAGCCCGCAGAACGATGGATCAAGAGCTCCTCGGTCAGGTTGACCACCTTCCGGCTGAGCGAGCCAAGCTGAGGCGGAAGGTGTGGAAGCTCTGGCTTCAGATATCCAATCATCCCATCGACGCAGCCTTCTGGACCATGGCCGCCCTTTGCTTGATCGTCGGACTCATCGTCGCCGTCTTCGATTGGCCCCTTTGGGGATACTCCGGAGCAGGATCGTATGACGGCGTCGTGTTGGGGTCCGCTTCGGCAGCCGCTTTTGGCTCGATCGTATTCTCGGTGGTCGGCGTTTCGCTCGCTCAGTCTGCGCAATTCGGAGCCGGCTTCTCTGCCGTTGTCCTCAATAGGCCTGGTCCCTGGCTGAGCGGTTTCGGTCTCGTTCTGGTATCCGGAGCGGCCTTCGTGCTCGCGGCTTTCGACCCCACGAAGTCGGGGGCTGTCACGACCGCATTGTTCGTGTCGGGAGGAATCGCGACTGCTTGGGTCCTTGCGCGCCAAGTTATGGCGGATGCTGATCCACTTTCGGCTGCGCAACGAGCAGCGAAGCATTACAAGAAGTTGGCTGTGAAGATGCGCAAGTCTGCCGCGACAAGCACCAGAATGCATATGCCCAGAGTTGTTCGGAGCGAAAAGGCGATTGAGACAGCCTTGGTGCGCCGAGCCGAACGAGACTTCGTCGTCGCACCCTTGAGAATGCTGAAGCAAGCAGTGGGATCCAGTAGCCAAACGGCAGACTTAACGGCTGCCCTCTTGCTGTTCGGCGCCTCCGTCCAGACGTTCTTGGAGTACGCATCGGAGGTTGACGGAGAAGTGGGCAGCCATGATGGGTTGATGGCCGTTGTGTTCGAAACAGGGGACCGAGTGATCGACGCCGCGCTAAATCGAAAAGACAACGAGGCCGCCAACTATGCGATTTCTGAGCTTGTGACGCTTGCGAACCCTCCGCTGAGACATCCTGACTACGCGGCGGCGAGATCAATGTTGCATGCGCGGCTCTCGACCTACATTGAAAAGGCATGGTCGGATGACTACTCGACCTTGCCCGCGTCGTGCGTCGTGGCCTTAGGAAACATCGCCGCGACGTGGACGCAGCAGATGGCGTGGCAAGACGCGGTCCACGTCCTGGAGACACTCAGTCGCGTCGCGATGCGCGCGACCATAGAGAACCGTCGTCACATCGGCATGCCTTGTGCGAGCCAGCTCGCTCGTTTGCTTGCGATCCTCGGAAGCGAGCCAGAAGCACATCTGCGTCGTCACTACTTGAAGGAATGGGAGCGTTGCACAGGCCCTGTTGTTGCGATGGCTCCTAGTGAGACAATCGGGTTTATGAGAAACACGGAACCCTTGGTACCGGGGATCAGTCTCCACACGCCTGACACCCTCCAGCTTCATTTGTGGCAGGCGCGGGATGCCGGCGGTGGAAGTGTTGCCGTCTTGAACGTCATGAACGCTGTGCTACCAAGTTTCGCTGCTTCATCGGAGGCTCCGAATCACGCGCTTCACGACGGTCTCGCCTTGATCTACTGTGCCTGTCTCGTAGCTGCCGCGAACCGCGACCAACTTGACGATCGTGCGGATGTCCACGGAAGAGTCTTGGAATCAGCCTTCGGGTGGGTGGACAAGCTCGATGCGAGCGCGGTCAAAGGACAATTTGAAGACTCAGAAGTCGCAGAACTCTGTTGGTCGATTCTGCTCGCTGCCGCATTCATCGCCGACGATCCCGGTTCGGTTGCAAGTACTGCGTCCTCTTTGCTGGACAAGGCTGAGCTTGCTGGAGATGAGTGGGAACTCCCGCCTATCGATGAGGGCTACATGCGGGCGTTCTACCGCGGCCTACAGATTCTTGCGAGCTGGCCCGATGAAGCGCGACGCACGTTCGAGGAGCGTTGGGAACTTCTCTCGAGTTCTGGTGGCCCTTTCGGATCTTGGAGTCACGACGAGTGGGGCCTTCATATCGGCGGGCTCGGCGTCGCGCCTTCTCTCAACGTCAACGGCGTGACCAGTCCTTCGGGAGTCATCGCGACCATCAACGGCTGGTGGCTCGAAAGGGTCCCTGCTTTGGGCGTGCAGACAGAACAAAATGGCGAAGACTCAACTCATGAACCGAACGAACATGCTTGATCCGAGCACCTCCACCCCGGTAGGTCGACTACAAGCAGTACCTGAATGGTTTGATCCGCGGCGACGCAGCCACAGCACCCAGGTCATCCTTCTCTCGTGACTCCTGTATCTGTAGAGCACATTCGTGAAGGTATTCGCCGACTCGACCTCGCGGGCCGAGCCATTTGCGTCCACTCGTCGCTGCGGTCGTTCGGCGGTCTTCTCGGTGGACCATCCTCTGTTCTCGATGCGCTGCTTGCCGAGCAATGCACGGTCCTGGTTCCCGCCTTCAGCTACGAGCACGAAGCACTTCCGCCGCCCGGCGTTGAATACGAGCGCAACGCGTATCAAGCCCCCGATAAGGACGGAATCCCCTTCGATCCCGACGCCAACGAATGCTCGGAGGGCATGGGTGTGCTCCCGCGCACGGTTCTCGCAATTCCCGGCCGCGTGCGCGGCAACCATCCATGGAGCTCGTTCGCGGCGATCGGCCCTACGGCGCGCCAACTGATCAGCGGCCAGACGCCGGTCGAGGTGTACGCACCGCTCGAGGAACTCGCGGCTGTCGGTGGAAGCGTCCTTCTAATGGGCGTCGGTCTAGACCGAATGACGCTGATCCATCTCGCCGAGGCAAGAACAGGCCGCCAACTGTTCCGACGCTGGGTACTCGACCCCGCCGGTGAGGTGGTCGAGTCTTTGATCGGCGGGCATGCGGGCGGCTTCGTCAACCTCGATCCGATACTGAGAGAAATCGAGCGCCGGACCGAAGTCGGAGCAAGCATGTGGCGCGCTTTCTCCGCGCGAGAGGCTCTCGAATTGGCGACCGAAGCCATCCGACGCACACCTTCGATCACGCACTGCGAGGAAGAATGCGCGCGCTGCGATGCTTCAATCGCCGGCGGTCCAATTGTTCAGTCCTGACGATGGAGTACGAACCCGCCGATCGATCGAGCCGGGTTGCTCGCCGCGGGTGCGCGCTCAGTTACCCGATCGCCGCCGACCGCCTCGAGTTCGTTCCAGTCGGGTACGCCTCGACCTGTTACCGGCTCTATGCCGGTGATGAGCCGCTCTACTTCCTCAAGGTTTGGCCCGACCGCGCCAGGAGATGTGGTGAAATGGTGCGCGCAGGTGACCAACTACCCAGGGCAGCGACGCCAGGCCACGTGCGCGGCGTGGGTTGGTGACAGCCAGGGAGGCAGCGACATGTCCAGCGCGCAATTGTATGACACCATCGGAGCCACTTACACCGTAACGCGACGAACCGAGCCGCGGATTGCCGCAAGGATCTGGGCTGCGTTCGGTGATGCGCGGACCGTATTGAATGTCGGGGCTGGCACTGGCTCCTACGAGCCCTCCGACCGTGAGGTCACGGCGGTGGAACCGTCGGCGCTCATGCGGGCGCAGCGTCCCGCAGGCGCAGCGCCGTGCGTGGCTGCTGTCGCGGAGAGCCTTCCGTTCGAGGACAAGTCCTTCGACGCCTCGATGGCTTTTGCCACCGTCCATCACTGGCAGGACCCGATCGCAGGGCTGCGCGAGATGCGCCGCGTGGCTCGCCGCGTGGTGGTGTTCACATTCGACGGCAGTGACACCGCATGGCGTCGTCGGTTCTGGCTTATTCGCGACTACCTGCCTGAGGTCGTTGTCCCCGTCGGCTGGCCTTCGCTAACCGAGCTGGCCCGCGCGATCGGAGGCCGCATCGAGCCGGTGCTCATTCCGTGGGACTGCGCTGACGGCTTCTTCGAGGCGTACTGGCGCCGTCCCGAGGCATACCTGGACGATCATGTACGTCGCGGAGTATCGACGTGGGCCAGGGTCGGGCCGGAGGCCGAGCAGCGGGCAGTGCGCAGCCTCCGTGATGACCTCGCATCCGGTCGGTGGGTCGAACGCAACCGCGACCTCGTCGATCTCGAGGCGGCAGAGCTTGGCCTTCGCCTGCTTATCGCCTGAACCCGCCGCGGCGGCGCGCCAAGGTGAGGTCCCCAAGAGGTCCCCGCTCAGCTTCGAAAAGAGTCGAAGCGAGCCAACACAGGTCGAAAGCGAATCCGCAGGTCAGAATCGTTGTTGCTGTAGAATCCGCAGGTACGGGAGGCACGTCAATAACGTTCGGGACGTGGAGGCCGGGGGTTCAAATCCCCCCTTCCCGACTTTAGGATTCGCTGGTCAGCGCGTTATCGAAATCCTGTCCCACAGAACGTGGAGTCTCGCTGTCCCATTCTTGTCCCAGGGAGTCGATGGGACAGTTGTGAAAGTTCGGTACCTGTGTCTCACTTTGGCTTCGGTACCTCTGTCCCATGATCCGACCCGGGTCCGGCTCCTGGGCGACACTGGCTCCGGTACGTGTGTCTCACTATGCGACCCATCCACTCGGCGTCCTTGAGGTGTCGGCTAGCGCCAGCGTCCTAATCCCGGTTTCCCGCGAGGTGGGCGTCCTCCAAGACCCCGCCAGGTGTACCCCGCGATCGACGACGGGCCCGCGAACCAGGCGGCCGCAGCCTTCGACAAGCATTCTCGGAGATGTCTAGCCGTCCCGACTCCGCGTTCCGCCGTTAAGCGACGGAACATCTAACCCGCTCACCAGGAGGAA
>Ga0299906_10001346_pt1 | contig 21138 bp, 16 predicted proteins | sample RVTome_14_FD_200259 | JGI IMG/M metagenome (GOLD analysis project Ga0299906, IMG submission 200259) | Soil microbial communities from uranium-contaminated site in the Upper Colorado River Basin, Wyoming, United States - RVT145D125 (version 2) ...
ATCCCGCCGCCCTCACGGACAATTGCACGGGCGGCCGGCGGCGGCTCCCCGCCGCCGTCTGGGACAAACAAAAAAGCCCCCCGGCCGGGGGGCCGGGGGGCGAAACGAGTCGGGATCAGAACGGGTCAGGGAGTCGTCGGTTCAGTGACGGTCCCCGGATCAGTCTCCGTCCCCGGATCGACCGGCTCCTGCTCGAGCCGGCGGCGGAGGCGGCGCAGGGTGGACCGGAAGCGGGCCGCCAGGTCGGGACGGCCGGCGAGCCGGAACATGCCCTGCACGATGCGGACCAGCGCTTTCACGTTCTCGTCGAACTCGGCGATGGCCCGTTGGCGGAGAAGCCGCATGGCGGCGTCCTCCCGGTTGTCCGTGAAGCGCGTGTCGACGAAATGGCCGAGGCTCGTCAGCTCGGGCTCGAGGCGGTTGGCCAGCACCGCGGGCGTGATGACCATCCCCCCCTCACCCGTGAAGTCGAGCACCGGCTGGAGGCCCATGTCGGGATTGCGGAGGCTGGTCTGCACCAGCCGCCCCCGATCGTAGAGGGCCAACGGCCGCCGGGGGAACTCCCCCTTCAGGCCCACGCGCTTCAGGCTGTCCAGGCCGTACAGGCCGCGAAACGTGTGCTTGACGGCGCGGAGCTTCAGGCCTACTCCGTCCGCCAGCTCCCCGATATCGAAGCTGACCGTGTCGCTGTCATGGACCTGACCGAGCACTCCCTGGTCGGCCTGGACGATTTTGAGGACCTCATGGTCGACGCTGCGACCGATGAGGACGACGTGGTAGTGGACGTCGGGGGGCGTCTCGCCCTCGGCGACCACGGGATTCAGGAACGTGCCGAAGCCTTCGGCCAGCTCCGCGGCTGCGGTGTCGATGCCGGCCTTGAGGCCCTTGCCGAGCTCGACGCGCCGGGTCACCATCTCGGAGAGCTTCACCGCCATGGCGGGGCCTCCTTTCGGTGACTGAGGTAACGGGTGTGTGACGCCATGTTGGTATCCTCCTTTCAAGAGTGGGTTGTCGTTTGCCGCCGACTGCGGCGTCGGCTGTCGGCGGCGCGTGTACTGTGAGGAGGATACGTAGGAGAGACGCGCCGACCCGTCTTCATTTCATTGGACGATTCGTGCGGGATCGGACAGTCCGGGGATTTGAAGACGTCTTCATTCGACAGGACGATTCGTGCAGAGCCGCTCCCGGTGCGGGTTTGCGGCGCCTCGGCAGGACGCCGGACGGCAGCGGAATCCCGCACAAAGTGTCCTGTTTTTTCCCCCGAGAAAGGCGCTTCTCGGCGGACCGGGGTGTGCTAGGCTGCCGGCGAGCCGTGGATGGCGCTCGTCGACGCGCTATGGTGAGAATGGACTACTACTTCGTCTTGGGCGTGCCCCGCGGGGCTTCGGAGGAGCGAATCCAGCAGGCGTTTCGCCGCCTCGCCAAGGAGCACCATCCCGACCGGGTGGGGCCCGAGAGCACGGCGCGGTTCCAGGAGATCGCCGAGGCCTACGGGGTGCTCTCGGATCGCGAGAAGCGCCGTGACTACGACCGCGTGTCGACGCGGGCCGCTGCCCGGCGCCCGGCCGCGCCGCCGCGCCGCCCCCGGGTCGAGCCGCTCGTGCCGGAGCCGCTGGCGGGGCCGGGCCCCTGGGCCGAGGACCTCTTCGCCTCCGGCGGCCGCGCCTGGGTCTTCCAGGAGCCCCGGCCGCGGCGGGGGCTCTACGACGACATCCTCCTGTGGATGCGCCTGCGGGGCGGCTAGAGGCCCGGCCGGCCGCGCGTGAGAAGGCCGACTTCGTCGGCCAAATCCCCCCAACCCCCCCTTTCTTAAAGGGGGGCTCAGCCCGCCGCACGCTGCCGAACTCCTTCGACGGCTGCTGCATGGCGACCACCGCGTGCTCGACGCCGAACTCCTCGCGCGCCAGCTCGGCCACCAGCACGTTGAGCTCGTCGTTTGGTCGTCAGCGCCAGCACGAAACGAGTCGCGCTCGGTGCCCGCCTCCTCGTAGGTCGCGGCGTCGCGGGCGTCGCCGACCACGGTGCGCAGGCCCGCGTCGCGCAGCGGCTTCAGCTTCGAGCCCACGGCGTCGACGACCACCGCGGTCCAGCCGGCAGCGCCGAGCTCGCGGGCGAGCGCGGCGCTCAAGGGGTTGGCCCCCACCAGCACCGCGCGGCGCCGCGACGGGTCGCGGTGGTAGCCGAGCCAACGCGGCAGCAGCGGCGCCATCAGGGTGGCCCAGGCGCAGGTGGCGAGGATCACGAGGTAGACCAGCCCTTCGAGGATCGACGCGTCGGCCGCGGCGCCCGTGGCCCGGAGCTGGATCGCCGACACCGACGCCACCGCCGCCACGATGCCGCGCGGCGCGGTCAGCGCCAGCACCGCCTTCTCCTTCCACTCGAGCTCGCCGGTGGGTATCGATGCGGCGACCGAGAGCGGGCGGACCAGAAAGATCAGGCCCAGCACCACCCACAGGCCGCCGAGGCCGAGGGCGGAGACGGCGGTCAGGTCGAGCTGGCCCGACAGCAGGATGAAGAGGATCGAGATCAGCAGCACCGTGAGCTGGCCCTTGAAGGCGCGCAGCGGGTTGAGATCGGGGATGTGGGCCGTCGCCAGGGTGAGCCCCATCACCACCGACGCCAGGATGCCCGACTGCGGCGCCTGCCGCTCGGCCGCCAGGAAGGCGCCGAGGAGCAGCGCCAGGGTCACCAGGTTGCGCAGCTCGTCGGCCATGTGGCGGTGGCGCGCCAGGAGGATCGCTGCCCAGCCGGCGGCAAAGCCGAGCACGGCGCCGGTCAGCGACAGGGCGAGGAGCTCGGTTGCCAGCGTCCGCCAGCCGAGGCCCGCGCGGTCGATCCACTGCAGCACGAAATAGGCGAGCACGGCGCCGATCGGGTCGATCATCAGGCCCTCGGAGAGCAGCACCGTGTGCACCCGGCGGGGCACCGTCATGTGGCGCAGCAGGGGCGCGATCTCGGTCGGACCGGTGACCGTGACGATGGCGCCGAAGAGCGCCGCGGTGGGCCAGCCGGCGCCGGCGAAGCGGTGCGCCAGCCAGGCGGCGCCGAGGCCGGTGACCACGACCCCGACCGTCAGCAGGTTGCGCAGCGGCCCGCTCACCATGCGCAACTGGCGCGGGTCGAGCGAGAGCCCGCCCTCGAAGAGGATCACCGCCACGCCGAGGTGGACGAAGATCTCGAGCCCGTGGCCCATGCGCTCGGGCTCGAGGAGCCGGAGGCCGAAGGGGCCCGCCCCCATGCCGAGGAGAAGCAGCGGCAGGATCGCCGGGATCTTGAAGCGTTGGGCCGGCCGGCCATTGAAAGGAGCTATACTGGATTGGCTCCACAGTGAGCCATTTCCGCGTCGATCCTCGCGTTTAGGAGTAGGGAGACGTGTGTCGTTTTGCCGGATCCCAGGTGCTGCTCGATGGCGGCGAGTCGAACGCGGAGCTCTCATGGCCCCGAAACATTTGTGATCACAGGAGAACCGAGATGAGAATAGACGAGGTGGGCAGTAAGGTCCGCTGCTGGAGCGTGCTGGTCCTCTGTCTCTGTTGTGGTGCCCTTCAGGCGGAGGCCCAGACCCTGGAGGCTTTCTTCGAGACCCAGGTGAAGTCTCTGGACGAGGTCGAATATCCTCAGGTCGGTAAGATCCTGGGGGCCCTATCGAGCCATCGCGGCATCGAGCCGCAGGTGCATCAGGCGATCTACCTTCCAGGATCCGGCAGCTCGCTGCTGGCCGTGGTGATTCCCCTTCGAAGCCCTTTCCATAACGAAGCGGCCCTTTACCTGTATTACTATCCGGAGACCGGCGACCATTTCCTCCTGCAGATATCTACCGACCTGAAGGGGGCTCCCGAGGTCCGGCTTTGGGGAGCTGGACAAGCGGAGATACTCGTCAACGAGAACGGGCTCGTTCTGCTGCCACGGCCCAGCGACAGTACCTTCAGATTGCCCGCCGCCATCAGCAAGGAGCTGACGCCGCGCGAGATATTGGACTGTATCGCGGTCTTTCTGGGAATCAGCCTCGACTTTTCGAGCCTTGAGAATCTGCTCCTTTCAACTTCGTGCTCCACGTTCAACGCCATCGCCCTCGGGTTGACCGCGACGAATTGCCTGAGCATCGCCGGCGTCGGTCCGAACCTCGCCTTCGCCACCCTTGGCTGCGTTACCGGCATAGCCCGTCTGATCTCCTGCGGCATACTCAACTGCACTACGTCCGCCTGTAATCTCAATCCGGGCCACGCGGATTTCTGTCGGGCAGACAAGTGTGGGCCCTGCGCCGCCGGCGAAGGTGACTGTGACGGCAATCGGCAGTGCCAGAGCGACCTCACTTGCGCCAATGACGTCGGCGCGAATTACGGATGGGCCCGCGCCGTCGACGTCTGTGAGCATCCGCCACCGCCACCCACGTGCAACCTGGTCCCAGGTCACTTCGACTTCTGCAGGCCCAACCGGTGCGGCCCCTGCGCGGCAGGAGAAGGCGATTGTGACGGCAATCAGGAGTGCCAGGCAGGCCTTACTTGTGTCAATAACGTGGGTCTGAGGTACGGTTGGTTCCTCACCGTCGACGTCTGCGAATAGATCCATCTATGCCGCCGTCCAAGAGCGAGATCACTCGGCTCCTCGACGCCTGGAGCGCCGGCGAACCCGATGCCCTCTCTCGCCTCATGCCCCTGGTGGTCAGCGAGCTGCACGAAATGGCCGAACGGTACATGCGGCGCGAAGGCTCCGGCCAGACGCTCCAGCCGACGGCCCTGGTCAACGAGCTCTACTTGCGACTGGTCGGGCGCCGCACGGTTCAGTGGCAGAACAGGGCCCATTTCTTCGCTTTCGCGGGCCAGACCATGCGCCGGATCCTGGTGGATCGGGCAAGGCACAAGCATGCCGCCAAACGGGGGAGTGGCAGCGCCAGGATCTCCCTCGACGAGGCTCTCGACCTCGCGAAGGAAGAAGACCTCGACCTGATCGCAGTCGACGACGCGCTCGAGGCCCTGGCGCAGCTCGATCCGCGGCGAGCAAGAATCGTCGAGCTCCGCTTCTTCTCCGGGCTCTCCGTCGAAGAGGTGGCCGAGGTGCTTCAAATCTCCGAGTCCACCGTCAAGCGAGAGTGGAGCACGTCCAAGCTGTGGCTGATGGGCGAGCTGACGCGGGAGTGACGATCGGCGCCGCCAGTTTTGATAGGGAGAATCATTCGCTTTGACGCATCGAGCGACGGAGGACGATCGCATGAAGAATCGTTTTTCGAGCACCGAGGAATGGCGGCAGGCGAACGAGATCCTGGCGACGATTTTGGAGGCGCCGAGGGCAAAGCAGAAGGCCTTGCTGCGTAAGCTCGCCGCCGACAACGAGCTGATCGTCCGTGAGTTGGAGCGGCTCCTGGAATTGCAGGACAAGGCCGATCACGTCTTCGAACGAGCCCTGGTCCCATCCCTCTCCACCGCGGGAGCCGAGTCGCTGGCAGGCCGCCAGATCGGCCCCTACCGAGCCCTCTACCGGCTCGATCGCGGCGGGATGGGCGAAGTCTACGTCGCCGTGCGCGTCGACGACTTCGAACAGCTCGTCGCCATCAAGGTCATCCGCACCGACCTGAGATTCGACGAGGCGTTGCGGCGCTTCGAGAACGAGCGGCAGCTTCTGGCTCGGGTGGCGCACCCCAGTATCGCCCGGCTGCTGGACGGCGGCGACACCAACGAAGGGTTGCCCTACCTGGTGATGGAGTTCGTAGAAGGCGAGCCCATCGACCGGCACTGCGACGACCCCGCGATGCCGACCCGTGAGCGCATCCGCCTGTTCCAGAAAGTCTGTCACGCGGTCGCGGAGCTCCACCGCAACCTCATCATCCACAGAGATCTCAAGCCCAGCAACGTCCTGGTGACCGCGGGAGGCGAGCCCAAGCTCCTCGATTTCGGCATCGCCAAAGACCTTTCGCCAGCCGCTTCGCCTCACGCCGCCCTCACCCAGGCGGGCCAATCGCCGCCCATGACCCTGCTCTACGCGAGCCCCGAGCAGGTGCAGGGCGAATCGCTGACGACGGTCAGCGACGTCTACTCCCTCGGAGTGCTGCTCTACCGAATCCTGACCGGCCGCTTGCCCTACGAGGTCGATCTCAGGCGCCACGACGAAGTGTCGAGGGCGATCTGCGAGCAGGAACCCGTCCGACCTGGCAAGGCAGCAGGCGACATCGGCAGCATTCTGCTCAAAGCGTTGCGCAAGCGTCCCGCCAGCCGCTACCGCACCGTCGACGACCTGTCCGACGACCTCGACCGCTACCTCGACGGGTATCCCGTCAGGGCGCGCGAGGGCGGGCTCGCGTACCGGGCCGGCAAGTTCATGCGCCGCCGCAAGTTGGCCGTCGCCTTCATCCTTCTGCTCGTCCTTTCCCTGGTGAGCTCCCTGAGCTTCTGGAGCCGGGCGGTCGTCGAGCGAGATCAGGCGGTTCAAGAGTGGCAGAGGGCCGAGACCATCGCCGACTTCCTCGACGACCTCTTCAAATCCGCACAACCGAACGCCGATCGCGAGAGCGAGCTGACCGCGCGGCAGTTCCTCGACTTCGGCCGCCAGAAGCTGCTCGGAGAGGTTCAAAATGCTCTGGACGTCCAGGCCGAGCTGGCCGGAACTCTCGCGGAGACTTATCGCAACCTGGGCTACCTGGAAGAAGCACGCGAGCTGTTCGAGCGAGAGATCCGTCTGCGGCGGGAGCTGAGCCATGGAGAAGATGATCCCTTGCTGGCCAAAGGGCTCAACAACCTGGGCGGCGTCCTCTACCGCATGGGTCACTACGATCGGGCCGAGTCTCTCTTCATCGAGTCCCTCGCGATGCGCCAGCGCCTTCAGATGGAGGAGAGCGAAATGCTCGTCACCATCAACAACCTCGCCTCCATCGCAACGATTCGAGGCGATTTCGACACGGCCGAAGCGCGCTACCGTGAAGCGCTTGAAAAGCGGCGGCGGATCCATGGATCGGACTCCGTCGAGGTTGCCAATAACCTCTATTATCTGGGCTTCGTCGAGCTCAGCCGCAACCGGTTGGACGAGGCGGAGCTTCTGCTCAAGGAGGCACTCGCCATCATGCGAAGACACGACGACGTGGATCCCAACCGCGTCGCCTCGGTCCTGGGAGCGCTCGGGCTCACGTTGATGGCGCAAAATCGCCTCGTGGAGGCCGGCCCTCCATTGGAGGAGGCACTCGCCGTTCGCCAGCGTGTCCTCCGTGAGCCGCATCTCGAAACCGCCAGGAGCCAGAAAGACCTCGCCGTCTGGCTGGTCAGGAGCGGCCGGGCAGAAGCCGCCCACGCCCTTCTTCTTCGAGCCCGGGCGACGACGCAGGAGCAAGCGCCGGAGAATAGAAGCCGTAATGCCAGCATGGACAGCGCGCTCGGAGAGTGTCTGGTCGCCTTGGGCCGATATGCCGAGGCAGAGCCGCTCCTGGTCCGTAGCTACGAGGAGATCCAGGCGGAACGCGGAGCGCATTCGTTCTTCGCTATCGAAGCGAAGGAGCGCGTCGAGCAGCTCTATAAGGTCTGGAGGAAACCTGACAGGCTCCGAAGCCCTTTCAAGATCGAGTATCGAAAAAGTAGCCGCTGGGTCGCGAAAGCATATACTTAGCTCGAAAAGACGTTGATGATCGAAAGGGGGCGGCGAGATGCCGCCCCCGCACAGGAATTGACTAGCCACCGCCTGGATCCACCTCATCATCGCCGGGCCCGCGTCCAGCGGGATCCACCTCGTCGTCGCCGGGCCCGCGAGTTGCGGCACCGTGGCCCAGCCTCCGGCCGCCCAGATCCTCGCCCAGGACCTGTAACAAGGCTACAATGTGTGAGTAGGTCAACGAGTCGTCTCCGGATACGGTTATCTGCGTCCGGACCTCGATACAGGCCCTGGCCTTCGTACTCCCAGTAACTTCGGATGACTTCGCAACTTTGTCCATCGTTCTAGTCCCCATTCATGTCAGTTGGTTCGGTTTGCACTCCTGAACTCGAGCCTGCGATGGCCGGAGGACTTGACAAACGGCCCAGCCCGTTGTAGAGTCGTTCTGGATTCGGGCACCGCAGGGTGGCGAGTCCACCGCGTCGAGTCCTTGGTTCGCTAGCCTGGCTCGACGCGGTCCCTCTCGCCTGTTGGTCGTTCGTCATCGGATCGGCATCACCTCCTCGGCGTAGTTGTTCCAGGGCGTTCGCATGCCTGCGATCGCTCGGCCGCCCCAGCAGCGAATACCGCAGAGCGGATTGCCACTTGAATTTCCGTATTCTACGACAGGCACCAGTGGCGCTCCTGACAGGCGCCGACGCGGCGCTTCCAGGCTGCGGACGGCCTTCCGAATTCGAGTTTTTCAGGCAGCAAATTCTCATTGCCCAGCCAGGCTACAGGCAGGCAAACCGCTCGCGCTGACAGAAGCTGCCGGCGTTGCTGTCAGCTCTTGTCAGCAGTGCCCAGACGACACTGAGGAGAATCGAAACGTGTGGATGAGAGCTGGTGACCGGAGCTTGGCGGGGTAGTGGGAAGACACCAGGCTACTCGAGCCCCTCGAGCACCAGGGCTACGGAGAAGAGGAAGGAATCAGCGTCCTTGCGCTGGCAACGAAACGACAAGCTGCCGGAGCCGGTCATCGCCAACGCGTCCGCCACGAAGCTCAGGCCGGAAGGCGAGTTGATCCGCCACTTCGCCCACTTCTCGCCCTCGGCCGCGAGTGAGGGCATCATGCGGTCCATCTCGACTTCGTTCGTAAGAGTCAGGGCATTCCGGCCGTCGACCACGGATCTGCGGACGGATAGCTCGATGTGGTCTCCCCGGCGGCCGTGCGCGACGACGTTCTGTACGACTTCCTGGAGCACCGCTTCGTAGAACACGTCGTTCAAGCGTACGAGCTCCGCTGCGGTTCTTCCCAGCGCAAACGCCGTCACCGACGCGCGGGCGCCCTCCTCCCAGCTCAGTATCGGGCGCGGCTGAAGCCTGCCGACCGGCTGATCCTCGATGACCTGGCGCAGAAGCTCGACCAAGTCCAGGGATTCGGCGGTACAGAACTTCATGATGCCGGCTTCCCTCTCCGCTCGGAACGGGCTTCGCTGGCCCACCCATGCGGCATGGTAGAGAATGTGCGCCAGATCCGCGAATCGGTAGGTGTTCTTGACGCTCTTCGCGAGCCGGACCAGGGCTGCCGGAAATTCTTCCTGGCCCTGGAGGTCGGTGACGCGATCGATTTGTCGGTTGAGGGATCCCAGCCGGTGCTTCAGCGGATGGGTGATCTGGTAAGACAGGAAGGCGCGGGTCGTGTGCTCCTCGGCATAGAACCTGGAGTAGGACTCCCGCATGCCGCATTCCGCCAGAAGCCAGTGCAGGGACCGAGCCAGCTCGAAGAGGCGCGCGTTCCGGTCATCGCCACCGCGCTCGTCGGAGAGCATCAGGAAGAGTGCCCCACCCGGATAACCGCGATAGTTCCATTTTTCGTCACCGATCGACAGGATGGCGGCGGATCCGGACATGGGTCTGGTGAAGGGGACGATCATGAAGGATGCGTTTTGAAAGGTCGGCCAGACGGATGTCGTGTCTGCCGTCGATCGCAGCAGCGAGCAGAACCGACCCAGGAACCTCCTGACCTGGGCTTCCAAATCAAAGCCAGGTTGAGGTATTTGGAGAACGAAGTCCTGCTTGACGGCCAGAATGCGCAGTGGATCCTCAGCAGGACGGATACCCGCAGAACCGGCATCGGAGCTCATACCGTCGGAGAGATCCGCATTGATAAGGGCGACGTCGGCAAGGTAAAGTTCCGGATGGGGCACGATCTGGGCTCTGCCGGCAGCCTGCGTCCCCATGAATTGAAGTGCGCCCAGATAGATTTGCGAAATCGCAAGCGGCTCCAAGAAGACGGAGATGGCGCTGATGAAGTACGGTTCGCGCCGCTCTTCTCGGTAGAGCCTGATGTCAACGATCAATGCCAGCTCAGACACCAATGGGAGAAAGCCGTGTGAGGCGCAGATCTCGTGAATGGCCTTCAGCTCCAAGCCGACGCGGGCACGCCCTTCATCCTCCAACTCCTCGGGCGACCCTCTCTCCTCGATCGGCAGATTGAGCAAGTGCTCGAAATCCGGCAGCTTGGCGCTCGACAGGCCCTTGAAGACATCGCTGAAATCATATCGTTTGACCATCCCGACCTCGGCCACCCTGAGGGGGTCCCCGCCGTCGAGATAAGCTGCCTCTCCAGGCCGCCGCGCGCGGCTGTCCTGGTGGGTCGACGCGGGTCCCCAGGCCGGTGGCCTTCGCGATGGTACCAGCATGCCGCGGGTTCGTCCAGGGGGCGCTGCCGACGTACTCCCTATGCTACTGGGGAGTGGAGAGCCAGGCCGGCCACTTCGACGCCGGGAAGCCGATCTCGTCAGCGTACATCCGCAGGAGAGGGCCTTCGCCGCGGCGCAGGCCGTGACTGTAGCGCCGCCCGGTCGTGGGGTCCTTGTGATCACCGGAGGGGGGTAGGACCCCGCGGCGCAGCGCCTCGCCGCAGAGAGGACAATCGAACTCCTGATTCTGGAGCAGGTCCGACAGGCTCAGTCCCAGGGGCCCCCAGCCCCTCCCGTCGCCCCCAAGCCTCTTCAGGGGGTTCGACAGGACGGTCGTGTCCTTGCCTCTCGTGCCGTCCCTGAGAAGCCCTTTTTGCAGGTAGGTCAGGACGTAGTCCGGCAGAGGATCCAGAGCGGTGAAGATGTCGTCGATCCGGGCAGCCTGCCCCACCGGCACTTCAAAGACCTCCTCGTCACCGTCGACGTAGCTCTCCAACCTGATCTTGGCTTCCTCCAACAAGCGGTCGAGTTCTTCCTTGCCCCCGAGTCGGTCTTCAAGCCAAGTTCGACGCACCCCGTCAATCTCGTCACCGCCCTCGGCCATGACGGACCAGAGAAAAAAGCCGGCCTCCGTCGCCAGGCGATGGTGTTGTTCCGCGCGGACCGCGAGCATCAGCGCGGACCAACGCGCCACGGCGTCATTGTTCGCCACCTTTCTCCAAAGGCCGAGAGGGTACGCCACCCTGTTGACGGGGACATTCGCGGGATCCGCTCTCACGTCCTCGGCGTTGAGCCCCATTTTCTCACACAGCCGAGTCATTTGCGTCTCCTCATGCTCGGTGCGGTTTTGCTGGACCGCCAACTGTGAAAGCTCGTAACGCTCCATGCTGGCTTCCGACAGCGACGCATGCCAATATTTCGCGGCAAGCGCCTTCGCCACCTGGAACTGTTCGTGCCCGTGGCCGCGGAAAAGAGCTTCAAGCAGTTTGTCCGCCCAGGCGCTTGCTACACTCGAGAAGCCTTCTTGGTCCTCGTTCCCATCCGGCGCCAGAAAGTCGACAAAAAGGCCCGCCACGGGCACCTCCCGCCGGCCATAGCGGGAAAAGAACGCAACGTCCCGTTCCCTCATTGCCGCGGCATCGCGCCGCAGCTCGAAGAGGTTTGCTGGTGCTACGCGAATCACGTCGGTCCTGACGAGCTCGACGATTCGTTCTCTGACCGCCCGTACACCCGCGATCAAGAGATCCTCCCACTGCGGGCTACCTCTCTCCTTCTCCTTAAAAAGCCCATAGAAGTAGCGACTATTCAGCCATTGATAGAAATCGGCGTCCGTGCTACGGGTGTCGACTTTACCGGTCGTCGGGACCGCGCCACAAGGATGAAGGCTGAAGGTTCTAGCGAGCGCGCCGCCTACGTAGCATCCGGTCCGGTCCCGGTCCATTGGCTCTGTCTGCGGTGGCGGGTCGATGTCACTTGGTCGACCGAAGCCGTAGTCGAGGCGTGCATCGGCGACGATCCTTCCCAGCCGTGAGCAGATGTTTGTCGGATCCGAGTCCTCCCGCCGTTCTCTTCCACCGCCGGTGAGAGCGTAATCGAAGACGACGATCTCCGGCGGCCATCCAATGGCGCTCAAGCGCTCCGGGTGTTGCTGCGAGATCAACTCGAACGTTTCCATGGCCCAGCGGGCTTCTTGCGCATTCTGGATCCAAGTCAATTCGAAATGTTTGGTATACTTGTTGGGAAGATGGGGCTCGCTTTCGTGGCCGATGTCCATGCAAAAAGCCGGCTTGTCGTCCACAAGCAACACTCGAATGCGGCTCATTGTTCAACCCTCTCTGAATTTCGTGAACCGTTTCTCCACTTTTCCAACATCAGTCCCGTCACTTCCGCGACTAGATCCTGAAAGTCCGCCGATGTCCTGTCGCGCGGCCGCGGCAGCGGGATTGGCGTTTCATAGTCGATGTGAGCGTCTCGGGGAGTCAGAATCAGGAGCCTGTCGCTGAGATAGACCGCCTCCGAGACGTCGTGGGTAACGAGGACGGTGCTCATGCTCGCGCTCTCCCGGTGGATTCGCGCGATCTCGTCCTGCAGGGCGTACTTGGTGGGTGTATCGAGGGCCGTCAAGGGCTCGTCCAGGAGCAGGAGCCCCGGCAGGTTGACGACGGCGCGCGCCAGGGCGACTCTCTTCGCCATGCCGCCGGAGAGCTGCTTGGGCCACAGCCGCGTTGTCTCCGAGAGCCCGACGAGAGCCAGGGCCTGCTCCGCGATCCTTGTCTTCTCGCTTCTGGGGAGCGTCGAGTCGACGGCGAACTCGACGTTCTTCCCGACCCGCATCCATGGCAGGAGGCGGTCCTCTTGAAACATGATGCCGACGGACCGGCTGGGGCCGCGCACGGTATGGCTGTTGATACGGATCGTCCCTTCGTAGTCGGTATCGAGGCCGGAGATCAGTCGGAGCAAGGTCGTCTTGCCGCAGCCGCTCGGCCCGAGGATGGCCAGGAACTCGCCGGCGGCGATGTCGAACTTCAGGTTCCTGAGGACGACCACCGGATCGCGGTTCGATTTGAAGGCTTTGGCTTCGACGTTCACCGCGGCGGCCAACGCCCGGTGCGGCTCGTTCTGGGTAGCGGTAGGCGTCATGGTTGTCCTCCCTCGATCTCGGAGCTGGTCGGATCACACGCCGGCGAACGACTCACGCCAGACGAGAAGACGGTTCTGGATCCGGAGCATGGCCATGTCGGTAAGCTTCCCCAGGACGCCCATGGAGATCATGCCGACGATCATCTCGTCCGGGCGGGAGAACCTTCTCGCGTCGAAGATCAGCCATCCGAGCCCCAGGCCCTGGGCGCGGACGACCTCGGAGGCCATGCGGGCCGAGATCAGCTCCGAGGCGATCAGCAAGATCCAGGAGAGCGCCAGGGCGACGCGCATGCCGGTGAGGACGGTGGGAGTGGCCGAGGGAAGCAGCACGCGGGTGATGAGCTCCCACCTGCGCTTGCTGAGCACCTGGGCCACTTCCACGAGCCTCTGATCGGTGCTCCTGATGCCTTGGACGGCATTGAGGTAGACGACGCCGAAGGCCCCGATCGCGATCAGGCCGACCTTCGAGGTCTCGCCGATGCCGAAGAAGATGATCAGGAGTGGAATCCAGGCCGGAGGAGGAATGGGCGTCAGGGCCTGGATGGTCGGGTCGAAGACGCGCTGGGCGATCGTGGACAAGCCGACCGCCGAGCCCAGGACCAGGGCCACGCCCGCTCCGAGCGCGAAGCCGCTCATCAGCCGTATCAGGCTCACCCTGGCGTGCGCCAAGAGCTCGCCGGACCTCAGGAGGTCGAGCAGAGAGGCGCCGACCTCCCGCGGGCTGGCGATGAGAGTTCGCGGCCACCAGTCCTCCGAGACGGCGAGCTGCCACACCGCCACCAGGATGATGGGTATGACCAGGTTGAGGGCGAATTTCTTCATGGCGTCGACCAGTCGAAGGTGAGGATTCTAGGCGGCCTTCCTGAGCTCGGGCTCTTCCTCCTCTTCACCGTAGATGAGGTCGTTGGCGACGTCCACCGGGTTGCGGATGAGGCCGTTGTCATAGAGGAAGTCGGCCTTGTCCTGGATGTCCAGGACGACGCCTGAGTCGAGGACGGCGGTCCAGTCGTGTTTCGGCCAGGCGAGGCGGATCACCTCGATGTCGAGCTTGAGGGTTTCCGCCACGATCTGTTGAGCCTCCTCGGGATTGGCGCGGATCCACTCCTTGGCGCGGTTGAGCACCTCGAGCGCCGCCTCGGCGATCTCCGGATTCGCGTCTTCAAAGGAACCGCGGATGCTCATGAGGCTGTGGATCTGTGCCGTGGCGTCGGGCAGTACGCGCCCGGTCTCGGCGACCACCTGTTGCTCGACCCACGGCGGCCAGATCGCCCAGGCCTCGACCGCGCCCGTCTCGAAGGCCACTCGGGCGTCCGGCGGGTTCATGTCGATGATCTCGAGATCGGCGTCGGAGACGCCGGCTTCGCGGAGGATGGCCAGCACGTTGTAGTGCGAGCTGGTCCCGGCGGGGACCGTCAGTCGGGTCCCGCGAAGATCCTGCGTCTGACGGATCTGCGAGTCCGCGCGTACGAGGATCTCCTGAGTGAGGCTGCACGAGATCCCGGTCACCCGGAGGTCGTTACCGACGGCTCGGCCGATGATCGCCGGCGGCTCGGCTTCGAAGATGATGTCGACCCGTCCGGCTCCGATGGCCTCGTTCAGCGCCGCCAGGGCCTGGAAGCTGGTGTACTCCACCGACGAGGCGCCGTACGGCCGGAACGCCTCCTCGAACCAGCCCTTGGCCTGGGCGATCATGTAGGGCGAGTAGTCGACGGCGTCCCCCATGGTGCCGATCCTGACGGCGATCGACTTCGGGGAGGCCTCGGCCGGTGTATCGGTGGAGGTCTCGGCTCCGTTGCAGGCCGCCAACCACACGACGCTCAGTGCGATCATTAGCGTGATCGCGGTCTTGGTTCCGATCTTTTCGAGTTTCACTGCCTGTTCTCCTTCGGTTTCGACATTGAGAACGGGTTCCCGGGTCCAACAGTCCCACAGACGGCTCTGAAGCTTCTGACACGCGCTGACTGAGTCAGCTCTCCTCGCCAACGGCCGCATGATGATCCGTCTGACCCGCCGTCTCGACTTTGCTCTTCATCTCGACGCCGGGCGCTTTCGCCCTTAGACTCATCGTGCCTCCCTTGAGGACGAGGGCTACGAACCCCAGCCCCAGCGCCACGAGGCTAACGAACGCCAGCAGGGCCAAGAGCATCATCGTGTCCGACATTGGGGGTCCTCCTGGGGGAAGTATGCGTCGTCTTCGTCTCCGAGGCACATTGTCGGATATGGAGGCTTCTTCGAGGTGACAAGGCATGACAGCGGCGGCCGGCAGCCTCGGCGTAGCCGCAAGGTCGGCCGCTTCATGGGACGGGCCAGGGGTAACCGGAATGACGGCCTCCGTCCGCTCCGAACCTCTTCTTCCCCTCCTTCCCTCTTCTTCCCCTCCTTCAATGAAGGGAGGGGCTTCTCCGGCGATCCAGGCGCTGGGCCAGGACCTGCGCCAGGATCCCAGGAAGGTCGCCAGAACCGACCATCCTCGGAGGACTACTCCGACTCCACCGCGCCGCGCCGCAGCCGCACCTCGAGCGGCCCGAGGGCGTCGAGGTGGATGTCGCGCTGCGGGAAGGCGACGGCCACGCCGGCCTCGCGGAAGAGCGCGTCGGCGTGGAAGCGGACTTCGCTCTGCGCCCGCGCCGAGTCGAGCGGCGTGCGCACCTTCGTCCAGAACAGCGCGCGGAAGACCAGGGCGTTGTCGCCGAAGTCCGTGAAGAGGATCTCCGGCGGCGGCGACTCGAGCACGCTCTCGCTCGCCTCGATGGCCTGCTCGAGGCATCTCCTCACCTTCCCGAGGTCCGAGCCGTAAGCCACGCCGACTTGCACGTCGGTCCGCATCACGTTGTCGGAAAGCGTCCGGTTGAGCACCCGGTTCTCGAGCAGGTGCGAGTTGGGCACGATCACGTGGGTGTTGTCCCCCGAGCGGATGCGGGTGCTGCGCAGGCCGATCTGCTCGACGCGGCCCGAGGCCCCCTCGAGGTCGATCAGGTCGCCCACCCTCACCGGGCGCTCGACCATCAGGATCAGGCCGCTCATGAAGTTGTTGACGATGTTCTGGCTGCCGAAGCCGACGCCGATCGCCACCGCGCCGCCGAGGAAGGTGAAGAGCGTCAGCGGGATCTGGACGACGTTGAGCGCCCACAGGAAGAAGGCGACGACCAGGAAATAGAACGTCAGCGTCTGGAACGCCGCGATCGCCCCCTCGGCGAGCCGGAAGCGTCCCAGCACGCGGCGGGCGAAGAGGCGGCTCAGCCGCCGCGACGCCCACAGCCCGAGGGTCAGGAGCAGCAACGCCAGGACGACCTTGCCCACCGTGATCTTGCTGCCCTCGGCCTCGTAGACCACGTGGTCCCAGACGTTCGCGACGGTGGCCCACCACTGGGCCAGCCGCTCGCCGAGATCCTCGGCCAGCCGTTCCTCGACGGCTTCGGGCGCCACGGCGAGGTCGCTCGGCGGCGGGAGTGCGGGCTGCTCCTGCCCCCGGAGAACGCCCGGAGCCAGCAGGGCGGCGACCGCGAGCCACGCGACCGCGACCTGCCGCGTCGCGGCGATGAGCTGGAGCAGGTGTTGGGCCATCGTCGGCGCTCGGCCTTTCGGGTGACGAGCGCCCCGATCTTACACGTCACGCTCCTCCATCCGGCCCGTCTGGCTGCCGAGATCCTCGGCAGGCCAGGAAGCCTTGCGGCTGGCTACCTGACCTGGGCTGATCGAGCACCGCGGACTGGCCGGCTCAGCAAGCCGGACGCTCGATCTCCGGGGCACCGCCGGTCAGGTCCAGGCTGCGGACGTCGGATGCGGAGAGGAAGGCGAGCACTTGGTCCGCGGTCTCCCGGCTCATGGTCTCCTGGCGCTGCGGGCCGGCCTCGACGTGGCAATGCGTACACGCCTGGTTGATCTCCTCGACCGCCTCCGCGAGCTCTTCGCACGGTCGTAAAAGGGCTTCCGACCCCATCGGGAAGCCCCGGCAGAGCCCGTAATCGTCTCCCACGGAGTCCGCGGATGTGAAACGCCGTTGCACCGCCCTTTCCGGGATTTCCGAAACAGCGAAGCAAGCTTTGCTTCGCTGTTTCTCGAGTTGACAGAATAGCATTGCAGGGCTTGCTCCGGACTCCGGCAATCCCCGACTAACCCGTGCAGGCTTGAACCCGGTCAGGTCTGATGCAGAGAAGACGATTTCAGAGCCCGATCCGCGACTTCGGGAATCTCCGCTTGACGGTAACAAAGCCTGTCGCCATCAAGCCGAAATCCCGGAAACCGAGGTGCAAGCCGTCGAGTCCGTCCAAGTCATTGAAATCAAACGGCATGATGGCGTTATGGCCTACAGGGCCGACCCGCTTGCCGGCCAGCTCCAGCGCCGCCGAGCCGGCGCGGCGGCACTCGATCTGGCCGGCAAGATCCTGTGCGGCGGAGCTGCGCTCAGTCGAGGTCGAGCTGCGCCATTGAGGGGGCGTCGAGGATCCTTTCAAGGATCCGGTAGAGCCGTTCGAGGTCGTCGATGGCGCTCAGCGTCTCCTCGAAGTCGGGTGGGACGTCGCGGTGGCACCGGCTTGCCAGCAGAACGATGGCCTTCCGCGCCGCTTCGAGTCGGCCTTGGGTCTTCCCGCGGGCCTCTCCGCGGGCCTCTCCGCGGGCCTCTCCGCGGGCCTCTCCGCGGGCCTCTCCGCGGGCCTCTCCGCGGGCCTCTCCTTCCGCCCTGCTCTCTGCCAGCGCTTCTTCCCAGGTGACGACCATGTCTCGGACCTCCTTGTTGGCTTCACGCTCCAGCTTAGCCGCAAAGCGCTCGCTCTCATTGTCGCTCAATTCCAGGTAGTTGTCGACCACCCTCGTCAGCACGTACTGGCGGCTCACGTCGAGTCCCTCGGCGCGGCTGATCGCCGTCAGGCAGCGCAGCTTTTGCTCGACTCGGTCCCAGACCTTGGAGCGCATCAGCGCCGCCAAGGCCGCCGCCAGTGGCTGCGGACGGTCCACGAACTCCTCCGCCAGGCTCCCGGACAGGCCGAAGGCCAGATAGAAGAAGCGGAACGAGGTCCATCCGGCCGCCTCCATCTTGACCTCGCGGACCTTGATTCCCTTCGGGCCACCGGTCAGGAACACCGCGATCGAGACCACCGGCTTCCCGGTCTTGAGCACCAAGTGCATGGCGTACTCCATCATCCGCTGGTCCATGATCTTGCGAAACGACCCTTCGACGTCGACGTGGACGACAACGAGCTCTTCGTGGACGAGCTCCGGCTGGGGGACGTCGTCGCCACGAGGAAGGTCGAGGGAGCCGGGCCCGAGGCCGGCGAGGCCGCGGAACGGGTGGGCTACGCCAGGTTACACCCCTGATAGTGTTCGCCGCATGTGCTCGATCCTCGGCATCCTCGACGTCAGGACCGACGTGCGCGAGCTGCGCGAGCTGGCGCTCGCGCTCTCCAAGAAGCAACGCCACCGCGGCCCCGACTGGAGCGGCATCTACACCGGCGACCGCGCCATCCTGGCCCACGAGCGCCTCGCCATCGTCGGCGTCGACACCGGAGCGCAGCCGCTCTTCAATGCCGCCGGCACCCAGGCCCTGGCGGTCAACGGCGAGATCTACAACCACCAGGACCTGCGCCGCGCGCTGCGCGAGCCCTACACCTTCAAGACCCATTCGGACTGCGAGGTCATCCTCCCGCTCTACGCCGAGCGCGGCGCCGCCTTCTTGAACGACCTGAACGGCATCTTCGCCTTCGTGCTCTACGACGCCGAGCGCGACCGCTACCTGGTCGCCCGCGACCCGATCGGCGTGATGCCGCTCTTCACCGGGCACGACGAGCACGGCAACTTCTACGTCGCCTCGGAAATGAAGGCGCTGGTGGGCACCTGCCGCACGATCCGCGACTTCCCGCCCGGCTGCTATCTCGAGAGCGGCATGACCGAGCCGCGGCGCTATTACGAGCCGGCGTGGCGCGACTACGAGGCGGTGCGCGGCAAGACCTGCGACCCGCGGACCCTGCGCGACGCCCTCGAGGACGCCGTGGAGCGTCAGCTCATGAGCGACGTGCCCTACGCGACGCTGCTCTCGGGCGGCCTCGACTCCTCGGTGATCGCGGCGGCGGCGCGCAAGTTCGCCGGCCGCCGGGTGGAGGACCACGGCCACTCCGAGGCCTGGTGGCCGCAGCTCCACTCCTTCGCCATCGGCCTCGTGGGCTCGCCAGACCTGGCCGCGGCGCGCAAGGCCGCCGCCGCGATCGGCACCGTGCACCACGAGATCGTCTACACGTTGCAGGAGGGCCTCGACGCCCTGAGCGACGTGATCTACCACCTTGAGACCTTCGACCTGACCACCGTGCGCGCCTCGACGCCGATGTTCCTGATGGCGCGGCGCATCAAGTCGATGGGCATCAAGATGGTGCTGACCGGCGAGGGCTCCGACGAGATCTTCGGCGGCTACCTCTACTTCCACAAGGCGCCCTCGGCCTTCGAGTTCCACGCCGAGACCGTGCGCAAGCTCGACCAGCTCCACAAGTTCGACTGCTTGCGCGCCAACAAGTCCCTGGCGGCCTGGGGCGTAGAGGCGCGGGTGCCCTTCCTCGACCGCGAGTTCCTCGACGTGGCCATGGGCTTCGACAGCGAGGAGAAGATGGTCGGCCCCGGCCGCATGGAGAAGCACGTGCTGCGCCAGGCCTTCGCCGGCTACCTGCCCGAGGAGATTCTGTGGCGCCAGAAGGAGCAGTTCTCCGACGGCGTCGGCTACGCGTGGATCGACACCTTGAAGGCGACCGCGGAGCGCGAGGTGAGCGACGACGAGCTCGCCCGCGCCCATTTCCGCTTCCCGCGCAACACTCCGGCGACCAAGGAGGCCTTGCTCTACCGCTCGATCTTCGAGCGGCACTTCCCGGGCGAGGAGGCGGCGGCGGTGGTGCCGGAGGGCAAGTCGATCGCCTGCTCCACGCCCACCGCGCTCGCCTGGGAAAAGGCCTTCGCCGAAATGGCGGACCCCTCGGGCCGCGCGGTGCGCGGCGTACACAAGGAGAGCTATTGACGGGCGGGCGGCTGGCGGCCGCCGGGGGAGGCAGCGTGAAGGTCCGCGTCTTCGATCCGGCTCCCGGCCCGCCCGACCCGGCCTTCCGGCCCGAGGAGCTAGCCTTCCTGGGAGGCTCCGGGAGAGCTCTGGTGCTCGAGCCCGCCCACCTCGGCGGGCCGGCGTACGCAGGCGTGGCCGGGCTGGCCGTCCGCCAGGCCCCGGCCGGCGGCGGGCGGCTGGTGCTGATGCTCTTCCTCCGCGGCCGGCCGCGGCCGCTGGCGGTGGCGGACGCCCGGATCCGCTTCTCCGACTTCCCGCTCCCGGCCTCGCCGTCGGCAGCCGAGAACCTGCGCCAGCTCGCGCTCTTCTTCTGCAACCAGGCGGGCGCTGTGGTGGCCGACCGGGCGACTGCGACCTTCCTGAAGAGCGGCGGCACGCCGCCGGCGCCGGAAGGCGGTCTCGACGCCCTGGCGACGTCGTTCGGCAAGGCGCTTTTCCCCGGCGGCGCACCGCCGCCCGCCGCCGCCCAGGTCACGCGTCCGATCTCGTCGGAGGAAGTCCGCCGGGCCCTGGCGGCCCAGCCGCTGCCGGCGCGCCGGGACTTCCGGCCGATGGCGGTCCGGGTCTTCGATCCCGACCTCAGGCGCGAGGAGGGGGAGTTCCTGCCCTTCGAGGCGGCGGGCGTCGGCGGCTCGGAGGGCGGTTTCGAGGTCGCGAACCTCGGCGCCGTCGCCTGGGCCGACGTCGAGGCGCTGGCGCTCTTCCGCCGCGGCGAGGCGCTCTTCCTCATGCTGGTGCTGCGCCGGCGGCCGCGGCCCGTGCTGGCGGAGGCGCGGGAGATCGACCTCGCCACCTTCCCGATCCGGCGTTCGGCGCCCGAGGAGGACCTGCGCCAGCTCGCACTCTACGTCTGCCAGCGGGCCGGCCGGATGACGATGGACCGTCATACCGGGCTCTTTTTGCAGAAGCGAGGTCGGGCGCCGGTCCTCGGGCGGGAGATCCTGGCGCTGGCCACGGCCTTCGGACGGGCGCTCAGGCACCCGGCCGGGCAGGCTTGAGAGGACTTCACCTGTCCTCCAGGGCCTTGCGAAAGGCGGCCCCGACGCCTCTCAGGTTCTCGATCCAGTCGTAAGCCAGCGGATCGACGACCGCGACCTCGGCGCCGACTTCCCGGGCGAGCGTCCGGGCGGTGCGGTCGGCGATCCCCTGCTGGACGAAGACCACGCGCACGCCTTCCTGCCGCGCCCGCTCGATGAGCGCCACGAGCGC
>Ga0299906_10001347_pt1 | contig 21134 bp, 19 predicted proteins | sample RVTome_14_FD_200259 | JGI IMG/M metagenome (GOLD analysis project Ga0299906, IMG submission 200259) | Soil microbial communities from uranium-contaminated site in the Upper Colorado River Basin, Wyoming, United States - RVT145D125 (version 2) ...
GCCCTCCGGCGAAGATGGCCGCCGAGGGGCTGCTGGAGAAGGCCCTCGGCCGCCTCTTCGCCGTCGCCGAGGCCTACCCGGACCTGAAGGCGAACACGAACTTCCTGCAGCTCCAGGACGAACTCGCGCACACGGAGAACAAGGTGGCCTTCTCCCGCCAGCACTACAACGACGCGGTGCTCCGCTACAACAACGCCATCGAGGTGTTCCCGGCGAACCTCATCGCGAGCGCCGGCAACCGCAAGGAGAAGGAGATGCTCGAGATCCCGGCCGAGGCGCGTGCTCTGCCGAAGGTCTCCTTCTAGGCGGATCCCATGGCCGAACGCATGCTGCTGGACGACCACATCCGGCACAACAAGCGCGCCACCGTGCGGCTGTTCTTGATCCTGTTCGTGATCCTGTGGGGCATGGTCTTCGCTGTGGGCTACGTCCTCGGCTACCCGCCCTGGCTGAGCGGCGGCTTCGCCCTCGTGTTCGGCCTCGCCTACATCGCCATGGCCTCCAACGCCGGTGTGGACACCATCCTGCGCGCGTCCCGGGCGAAACCCGCCGACCCGCGCATCCGCGAGGAGAAGCTGCTCCTGCACCGCGTCGAGGAACTGGCGATCGCGGCCGGCCTGCCCATGCCGAAGGTGTACGTCCTCGATAGCAAGGACATCAACGCCTTCGCGGCGGGACCCAAGCCGGAGGAGGCCGTCATCGCGGTGACCCGGGGTGCCCTCGAGAAGCTCGACCAGGAGGAGCTCCAGGGCGTCATCGCCCACGAGATGGCGCACATCCAGAACTACGACGTCCGCATCCAGACGTACGCCGTGGCGATGATCGGCATCATCGCCATGATCGGCGAGATGGTGTGGTGGAGCCTCATCCTCGGCGGTGGACGCGGTGGACGCGGCGGCGGGAAGGTCCACCCGGTCGTGTACCTGATCGCGGTCCTCCTCATCATCCTCGCGCCGCTTCTTAGCCGTCTCACGTACCTCGCGATCAGCCGGAAGCGCGAGTACCTCGCCGACGCGTCCGGCGCGACGCTGAGCCGCCACCCCGAGGGCCTTGCCAGCGCCCTGGAGAAGATCGCGGGAACCGCGCCCGAGGAGCCGCCAAGCAGCCGCACCGTGGCCGGTCTCTACTTGGCCAACCCCTTCAAGCGGCTGACGCGGGAAAGCGTCTGGAGCACGCATCCGCCGCTTCCTGAGCGCATCCGGCGCCTGCGCAGCATGTGAGGCATCGACCCCGGAACGACCCGACCCGCCCGGTCGCCGCCGGACCGCCTGGGCATCCCGGCCGGGGGGCCCCTGCTGCCCGCAGCCGCGCCGGCCTCGGAACAGGTTTAAGTAGGTCCGCCTTGAGAGGCTCAGGCGGTCCCAGTGTCCAAGCTCGAGAACCTCCCCCACAGCGCCCAGGCCATCCTCGTCGTCGACGACGAGCCGGACATCCTGAGCGCCCTCGCGGACCTCTTCGAAGTGACGATGCCGGAAGCCAAGGTGCTCACGGCCACGAGCGGCGAGGAGGGCCTGAAGGTCCTTGAGGCGGAGAAGGTCGACATCATCATCTCCGACTACAAGATGCCCGGCATGGACGGCCTCGAGTTCCTCCGGAGGGCGCAACAGCGCTGGCCGGAGGTGCCCCGCATCCTCATCACGGCGTACCCTCAGTTGAACCTGGCCATGGACGCCATCAACGAGGCCGCGATCCAGAACTTCTTCACGAAACCCTTGAACCCCATCCAGGTGCAGGAGGCCGTGAAGGCCGCCCTCATCAAGGCGCGCATGAGCCAGCAGCGCCTGCAGCGGTTCCAGGACCGGCAGAAGCCGATCCGCGGGCCGGAGTAGGGGACGGGGGCCCAGGTCCCGTCGGGCGCCCCGCGCGGGTGCCGCCGCCGGGCGGGAGACCCGGAGAGCGCCCGGGCTCGACCGCCCACGACGGAGCCGCGTCGTCCGGCACCGAGCCCTCGGCCGGCGAGGGCAGCGCACGCGATGCGTCGTGGGGTCGGAGCGCAGCGACGGCCCGGGCCTCGCCGGGCAAAACGTTCATCCGGCCGAAGCGGCCTCGCTGCGGCCGTGCGGACCCTCGCGGTGCTCCTGCTTCTGACCGTCGCCTTCAGCGGCTGCGCGGAGGACGGGGGCGACCCGGGTCGGACGGAGGGCCCGGACCCGACGCCGACGCTCAGCCAGAAGCGCTTCGGCATCCTGCCGCCCGAGGAGGTCTGGGTCGCCTCCACCGTGGACGGCAAGCGGATCCACAACGTCGTGTATCGTCCCGACGCGGAGGAGGACGTCCCGGTCTGGATCAATTTCAGCCCGTACTGGGGCGACACTGCTGACGAGGAGGGCGACGCCTTCGCGCGGTACATGATCCACGAGTACGTCCCCCGCGGCTACGCGGTGGTCCTGTCCGCCGTCCGGGGCACGGGGCACAGTGAGGGCTGCTTCCCCATCGCGGGCGACTTAGAGATCCAGGACGCCTACGATGTCATCGACCACTTCGCCTCCGCGGACTGGGGAAGCGGCAAGGTCGGCGCCGGCGGGAAGTCCTACGACTCCACGACCCAGAACGGCCTCATCGCGAAGGACCCGCACCCGGCGCTCCGCGCGGTCTTCCACGTGGGCGGCATCACGGACATGTACCGCTACAACTACCGCGACGGCGTCCCGTACTTCAACGGCCTCGCCTTCACGCCGCGGTACTACGCGAGCCAGGGCTTCGACGAGTACACCGGCGAGGACGAGGAGGACGCGGCGTCCTTGCAGCGCGCCGTGGACGACGCGGCCTGCCCCGAGGCCGCACGCCACGCGGCAAGCGGCACGGGAAGCGCGGCGGCCGGCATGAAGGACGCCTACTGGATCGAGCGCGACTGGAACCGCTACATCGCGGACTCGGCGTGGGACGGGGGCGTCTTCTTCGTCCACGGCCTCCAGGACTGGAACGTCAAGCCCGACCACATCCTCCCGTGGCTGGGCCTGCTGCCGCCGCACGTGCATGTCAAGGCTTGGCTCCATCAGTGGCAGGAGGGAGGCACGGGCCACGTGTACCCGATGCGCGACGACTGGAACACGACGATGCTGCGCTGGATGGACCACTGGCTGAAGGACGTGGACACCGGCATCCTGGACGAGCCGCGGTTCGAGGTCCAAGGCACCGATGGGCGGTGGCGGGCCTCCGACGCCTGGCCGGTCGAGGACGGCACCTTCGCGTGGGGAGGCGGCACCGGCGACGCGGGCATCACCTTCGACGATCCCTTCCGCGCCTCGGGACCGCTGCGGATCACGTACAACGCCACCGTGCTCGGCCCGGACCCGGTCCTCTCGGTCGTCGTCACGGACCAGGACGGCGCGTGGGTCACGGAGGGGGTCCTCCGCGGCGTCTACAAGGACGGCCTCGAGGCCCCGGCGCCGCTCGTGCCGGGCACGGCGTACACGTTCGTCTTCGAGACCTACCCCGTCGACGTCGTCCTGCCCGCGGGCGGCGGCCTCCGGCTGGCCCTGCAGGCGGAGCCGCGGCATTCCCTCCCCACGCCGCTCCAGCTCGCTGCCGTCTCGCCGCTGGACCGCAGCGTCCACGTCCGGATGCACATGGCGGATCCCGCCGACGGCCTCCTGGGCGAGCAGCCCACGCAGATCGGCTGCTTCGCCTGCTGAGCGAAGCCTTCATCCCTGCCCCGTCATGGGCGGCCCCATGGCGAAGCCCAGGATCGTCGTCCTGCCCGGCGACGGCGTCGGCCGGGACGTGATGCCGGTGGGAATGCAGGTCCTCGAGGCCCTCCAGGAGCGGCACGGTTTCGACGTGGACGTGCAGGAGGTCCGGTGCGGCGCCCAGTACTGGCAGGAGAGCGGCCAGGAGTGGGAGCAGGGCGGGCTCGAGGCCTGCCGGGACGCCGATGCGATCCTCCTCGGCGCCGTCGGCTGGCCCGGCGCGACCCTCCCGAACGGGGACATCGCCGGCACCGGCGTGGTGTTCGGGCTCCGCTTCGGCCTGGACCTGTACGCCAACATCCGGCCGTGCCGGCTCTACGAGGGCGTGCCCCACAAGGTCTCCGACCGCTTCACGCAGGTCTGGGCGCCGGAGAACGTCGACATGGTGATCCTCCGCGAGAACACGGAGGGATCCTACACGCCGACGAAGGGCTTCCTCGACCGCGGCGGGATCAAGGAGGTCGCCGTGGACAGCCGCGTCATCACCCGCAAGGGCGCCCTGAGGATCCATGAGAGGGCCTTCGACGTCGCGGAGCAGCGGCGTGCCGCGCGCGAGGCGGCCGGCGTCGGCCGGGAGTCCAAGGTGACGTGCGTGGACAAGAGCAACGTGCGCGCCGGCTGCCGGCTCTTCCGCGCGTGCTACGACGAGGTCGCGGAGGCGCACCCGCAGGTCACGCGCGACCATGCCTACGTCGACGCCTTCACGCAGTGGCTGGTCCGCAACCCCGAGTGGTTCGACGTGGCCGTGGCACCGAACATGCTCGGCGACATCGTCACCGACCTCGCCGCGGTCCTCCAGGGCGGCATGGGCATGGCCGCAAGCGGCAACGTCGGCGACAGGCACGCCATGTTCGAGCCCGTCCACGGCTCCGCGCCCAAGCACGCGGGCCAGGACGTCGTGAACCCCTATGCGATGGTCCAGTGCGTCGGCATGATGCTCGACCACGTCGGCCGCGCCCGCGGGGAGCGTCGCATGCTCGACGCCGCTGCGACGCTGGAATCCGCCATGGCTTCCTGTCTCCGCAAGCGCGTCTTCACGTACGACCTCGGCGGCGACCTGAAGACCTCCGAGGTCGGACGTCGCGTCGCGGAAGCCGTCCGCACGATCGAGCTGCAGGCCTGACGCGGAGCCGGCCCGACGTCCCTCCGTGATCGCCCGCTCAGAGGTACGCGGCCTGGCACTGCGACCGCGTCACCTCGTCCTCGTCCGGGTCCATGCACGGGCATCGGCCGGCTCCCGGTATTTCACCTGCTTGGCGAAGGCCGGCAACGGAAGCGTCAGAGATACATCCGCTGGATCTGCTGCTCGGTCACGTGCCCTTCGTCGGGGGACCGCGCCGGGCGACCGGGCCGCGGGGGCCGGCGGGCCGGGACGTTTCCTGCACGGTCCTCCAGGGTGGGCTTGTCGGCCATGCCCAGGGTGTCGCCGCGCATGCCTCTTCAGCGCGGAGGGACAGGATCGGTGGCCGCTGAACATCTTCGGGGCGGCGAGGCGGAGTCGTCAGTGCCGGGGCGGCCATTCGTGGTCGCCACGTCCGATCGCCGACAGGAGGTCCCGCCGCTGGTCCTCGAGGAGCGCCGGGACGTCCTCGTAGACCTCCTCGAACAGGCTCCCGGGGGCCGGCATGGGCGCGGCCTCCGCCTCCTTGATCGCCGCGTTGACCTCGGCGTCGATCTCCTGCTGCATGGCGTCCTCCCACGCTTGGCTCCAGGCGCCCGTGCGCTCCAGGTGACGCCGGAAGATCTTCACCGGGTCGCGCTTGAGCCACCGCTTGAACTCCGCCTCGTCACGGTACCGCGTCGGGTCGTCGCTGCTGCTGTGGGGCGTGATGCGGTACGTCACCGCCTCGATGAACGTCGGGCCCTCACCGCCGCGCGCGCGGTCGACGGCTTCCTTCACGGCCTGGTAGACGGCCAGGACGTCGTTGCCGTCGACGCGGACGCCAGGCATCCCGTACGCCCTGGCCTTCACGTGGTACGTCTCCGTCGCCGTCTGGTGCTCCCGCGTCACGGAGATCGCGAACTGGTTGTTCTGGCACACGAAGACGCAGGGACTCCTCGTCACGGCGGCGAAGTTCATGGCGGAGTGGAAGTCCGTCTCCGATGTCGCCCCGTCGCCGAGGAAGCCCACCGTCACGACATCGTCCCCCTTCACCTTCGCCGCGTAGGCCGCGCCCGCGGCCTGCGGCAACTGGTTCGCGATGACCGACGACCAGGACACGTGGTTCACCGAGCGGTCCATGTAATGGCAGGGCATCTGGCGGCCCTTCTGCAGGTCCGCCTCGTTGCCGAGGCACTGCGCCACGTAGTGCTTCAGGGCGAAGCCCCGGTAGAGCGCCGCCGAGCCCTCGCGCAGGGCAGGGAAGATCCAGTCGCGGTCCTCCAGGGCCATGGCGGCTCCGATGGGCGTCGCCTCCTGTCCGGTGCAGGCGCCGTAGAAGCCGAGGCGTCCCTGGCGCTGCATGTTCGTGAGCTTCGTGTCCAGGGTCCGCACCAGCAGCATCGTGCGGAACGCCCGCTCGAGCGTCTCCGCCGGAAGATCCGGCACGCGGGCGCCCTTCACGCCGTCGCCGTCCCCGAGGACCCGCAGGAGTCCGGCCACGGGGACCGGGAGGCATCGTGGGGCATAAGGGTGGCGGGTGCGACGGGCCGACCACGCGCCGTTCCGGGCGCTCACGGGGGGCGCGAGCCGAACGCACCGTCCCACCGCGCGTCCAGGATGCGGGCCGCCTCCTCGGGGGCAACGGCGGTCCACAGGCCGTCCGCGGGGTGGGCCAAGCCGAGGTCCTTGAGGCGCGCGAGCCCGTCGTGGACGTCGAAGTCCGCCTCGCGGCCCGTGAGGTCCAGGACCCAGGCCTCGGCGCGGCGGTCGAGGTCATCGGCGGGGGCGGGCCCGTCGAGGCTGAGGAAGTGGTAGGCCAGGAGGGCCTCCTTCTCCTCCTCGTCGTGGGCGAGCATGAGGAGCTGCTCCAGGACGGAGCGGTTGTTGGCGAGGTTGCGGAAGTAGAGGCCCTGGCTCAGGGTCTTCAGGTACTCGAGGCGGCGCGTCTTGATCTTCGCGTGCGTCCGCCACAGGTAACCCGCCAGGACCAGCAGGACGCCGCCTGTCGCGCGCAGCAGCGGCTCCTCAAGGCTCAGGGCGAAGGAGCCTGCGGCGATCGCGGCGAGCACGCTGACGCTCTGGAAGACGGTCCAGCCGACGCCGGCGAGAAGCGGGCCTCCGACGAGGACGCGGTCGAGGGGGCGCAGGCGCAGGTGCGCGTTCGGGAGCACCATCTCGACGTCCGCGTCCGGGATGTTCTTGAACGACTTCAGGTAGATCTTGCCGGGCTCCATCCCGACGACGCGCATGGGCACGTCCGTCGTCAGCGCCTCGGGCTTCAGGCGGAGGATGACCACGAGCCGGTCGTACAGCTCCAGGCGCCTGGTCCGCCAGCGCCAGAGCGTGCTCCAGCCGCGGACCTGCTCGTCGCGCGAGGACCGGCCGCGCACGTAGATGCGGAGGATGTCGTACTCGTCCAGATCGACCTCCGCGAGGACCTGGAACAGGCTCTTCTGCCGGAAGGCCGCCTGGAGCCCGTCGTCGGAGAGGCGGCGGAAATTGGCATCGTCCAGGACCTGCTCGGCGCAGGAGAGGAACGCCGCCTCGCGTCCGGCGCCGTCGACCAGGCTCGGCGCGAGCGGGTCGGGATCGAACGGGGTGTACGACGCGCGCAGCCGCTCCGCCAGTCCGTCGGCCTCGTAGCGGAGGACGTGGTGGAGGAGCGCCGCGGCGTGCGCGAAGGCTTCGTCGTCCTCCCGCTCGTCCAGGAGCCGTCGCGCCAGCTCGCTGCGCAGCACCGGGACGAAACGGGAACGCTCCTCGGCCATGGCTCACGCGCCCTGGAAGGCCGGCGGGCGGCGCTCGAGGAAGGCCGAGAGCCCCTCGTCCTTGTCCTGTGTGGCGAACAGGAGGACGACGGACTCCTGCTCGACGCGCAGGCCGCCGGCGAGGTCCATGCCGAGGCCCTGGTCGATGCTGCGCTTCGCGCCGGAGACGGCAAGCGGCGCCTTGCCGGCGATCTCACGGGCGACGGCCATGCAGTGGTCCAGCAGGTCGGCGGCGGGGGCCACGCCATTGACGAGCCCCATGGTCTTCGCCTCCCCCGCGTCGACGGTGCGCCCGGTATAGACCAGATCCTTTGCGGCTCCGGGGCCGATGCGCCGCGGCAACCGCTGCGTGCCGCCGAAGCCGGGGTGGATGCCGAGGCCCACCTCGGGCAGGCCCAGCTTCGCCTTGTCCGCGACGTAGAGGAGGTCGCCGCACAGGGCCAGCTCCAGGCCGCCGCCGAACGCGAAGCCGTTGATCGCCATGATGACGGGGCAGGGGAGGGCCGCGAGGCGGTCGAGGACACGGTTGCCCAGCTCCGTGTACGCTCGTGCCCCGGCCGTGTCCAGGGACCGCATCGTCGGGATGTCGGCGCCGGCGATGAACGCCTTCCCCTCACCCGTGACGACGACGGCGCGGACGGTGCCCGCGCGCTCGATGGTGTCCAGGCACGCGTCGAGGTCCAGCAGGACCTGGGCGTCCAGGGCGTTGAGGGCCGCGGGGCGGTCGAAGACCACCGTCGCCACGCACCCGTCGTCCACGAGGTCCACGGTGACCCCCGGCAGTTCCCACGACGCGTCCTCGCCGGCGAGGGCCACAAGGTCGGCCGGCAGGGGGAAGGCGTCGCCCCACCGGTCGTGGACGGCACGGACCTCTTCGAGGGCCTGCGCGGGTCCGACCGCGTTCATCATGGAAAACGGGCCCTCGGCCCAGCGGAGTCCGACGGAGGCGCCCTTGTCGGTGTCTCGGCGCGAGGCGACGCCCTCGTCGACGAGGTGGCAGGCGATGCCGAAGACGACGCCTCGAAGGCGGGCCGCCACGGCGTCGAGGCGGGAGGCGTCGGGATCCCCGGCCAGGTCCCAGTCCGCCTTCGCCCCGACCTGCGCCCGCAGCGCGGCGGCGGGCTCGTAGAAGGCGCCGAGCTCGCGATGGAGCGTCGTCTGGGCGTGCAGGCTGATCGGCACCCCGGTGACGTTCATGAGCTGGAAGGGGCCCATGCCGATGCCGAACGCCTGCTTGGCGGCGGCCTCGATCGTCGGCACGTCCGCGACGCCCTCATCCAGGAGGCGGCACGACTCGTTGATCCACGGCACGAAGAAGCGGTTCACGCAGAAGCCCGGCGCGTCCGCGGTCTCGATCGGGACCTTCCCGGCGTGCTTTGCGGCCTCGTACACGGCCGAGAACGCCCCATCGCCTGTCCCGGGGCCCCTCACGACCTCGACGAGCTTGTTGATGTTCGCCGGGAAGAAGAAGTGGAGGCCGACGACGCGGTCCGGCCGCTTGGTGACGCCCGCAAGGTCCTTGACGCAGAGGCTGGACGTGTTCGTGGCGAGGACCGAGTGCTCGGGGCAGGCGGCGTCGAGCCGCCGGAACAGGTCCTGCTTCACGCCGAGGTCCTCGAAGACCGCCTCGACGACCAGGTCCGCGTCGGCGACGGCCTTGCCGAGATCCGGCTCCGGGTGCAGGTGGTCGAAGATCGCATCCACTTGCTCCTGCTTCATGGCGCCCTTCTCCACGCGCCGGGCGAGGGGCTCGCGCAGCCGGTCGAGGCCGCGCTTGATCGCCGCCGCGTCGACGTCGTTCAGCGTCACCGGGAAACCGGCCTGCGCGAACGCCTGCGCGATGCCGCTGCCCATGTTGCCTGCGCCGATCACCGTGATGCGCCCGATCTGCATGGCGCGGCGATGACGGAGGGGGTGCAAAAAGGGGACGGGGCACGAAACGGATCGTCCGCCGCGGCGGGGCGGTCAGCCCGCGCGTGGGTCACAGCCCAGGACGGAACGACGTCATCCGCCGCAGAGCCCGACAGCGAGGACCACGTGGACGGATCCGCGGAGTGCTGGCCGGAGGCCAGGGCCCTGGCGCCTCCAGTATCCCCTCGCTTCGCTCGGAGGCGGCGCTGCCGCGCCGCCGTTCCCACACGCTTCTTCGTCGACCTCGGTGACGCGGACGGAACCTTGTTCCCTGGCCGAGGGCCGTGACCAACACGCCGGGTCCTCGACGACCGTGGCGCGCACGGAGACCGCTCCGGGGCCGGGGTCGTGACGACCCCAGGAGGGTCCCTGGTCTCCTCGGGGAAACGATCGCTTCAGTGCTTGGCGTACTCCTGCGCCTTCCTGTACCGCCTCTCGACGACGCTCCAGTCCACGGCGTCGAAGTAGGCGTCGAAGTACTCCTCGCGGTCCGTGCCAAAATCCCGGATGAACGCGTGCTCGAAGACGTCCATGATCATGAGCGGGTCCGTGCCCGCGAGGGCGCCGGCGTCGTGCTCGTTGATCCAATGGTTCAGCAGGCGCTCGCTGGTGGGGTCGTACGTGAGGGCGACCCAGCCGATGCCCCGCGTCTGGCCGACCTCGCGGAAGTTCTGGTGCCAGGCGTCGAAGCCTCCGAACTCCTCCGAGATCGCATCGCCGAGGTCGCTGTCACCGGACGGGTCCCTGCCCCCTGGTGTCATGGCGCCGAAGTAGAACTCGTGCAGGCGCATGCCGTTGAACTCCCAGACGAAGCGGCGGCGCACCTCACCGGCCGCGTAGCCCTCCACCTTACCGGTGCGGAGCATCTCCAGGGCCTTGTTCGTGTTCTTGACATAGCCCTCGTAGAGGCCGAGGTGCGTGTTCATGAGGCCTTCGGAGAACTTGGTGTTCCCGACCAGGTCGGTGAAGTCCTTCGGCTTGTACTCCGGCTTGCCCAGGGTGAGTCCTTGCGCCATGGTGGTTCCCCATCCCCAGGCAACGGCGGGCGGGCTTCAACATGGTGGCGGCGGCATGCCACAAGCAGCGCTGGGCCTATGGACCCGTGTACCGCAGGATGTGGAGACCGGTGGCCTCGTCACTGGCGAAGAGCAGGCTGCCCTGCGCGGTGCGCTGCTCGAAGACGCCCCACACGTAGGGCTGGGGCCGTGGGCTTTCGGCACGGGACGGCGTGGGCATGTAGTACGCCGCCGTCTTGGGCTCCCGGAGGTTCTCCTCGTCGCCCACGTCGACGACCCAGAGGCCGGCGTGGTTGTGCGCCAGGGCGACCTTGCCGTCCCAGGTGTCGAAGTTGTGCGGCGAGAACTCCAGGCTCTGCACGATCAGGTCCCCGGGCAGGGTCCAGTGGCCGAGCTTCTCCGGGGACTCCGGCTCCGTGGTGTCCAGGAAGAAGAAGTGCCCGGTCTCGTCGGCGGCGATGATCTCCGGCTCCGTGACGGTGACGTGGCGTCCGCCGATCGGCTCATCGAAGGGCCGGACCTGGTGGACGTTGTTCCGGCTGGACGGCGAGAACTCCGTGAAGCCCGAGACGTGGACGGGCGAGGCGGGGTCGCTGATGTCGACGATCTGCACGCCCTTGTCCCAGTAGGCCACGTACAGCAGGACCCGGCCGTCCGGGTGGACCTGCGGCACGGCGTCGTGAGGGAAGAACAGCCTCCCCTGCGGCGGCGAGTCCGTGAGCTGGAACTGGCTGACCGGCACGAGGACGACGCCATCGACCGGCAGCGGGCCGACGGGGCTCGACGGCACGCGCTCGATCCGGTAGACGAGGACGCGCTGCGTCACGGGGACGGCCCCGACGATGGCGCCCGTGCCGGGGTCCGTCACGAGGTCGTACGTGCACACGAGGAGGTATTCGCCGCCGTCGGTGTGGCGGAGGTAGCTCAGCGTGTGCGGCCCGTTGACCGGGAGCGGCTGGAAACCGGCCTGCTCGGGGAACGCCTTGTCGGAGATGTCGACGATGACGATGCCGCGGGGCGTGGAGGGCTCCTGGTACGCCATGCCGTGGCCGGCCAGCTCCTCCGGCGTGTTGCGCTGCGTGGCGAAGAAGGCGAGCCGCTCGTCGTCGCTGACCTCGATGTCTGCCCCGCCCAGGGCGGAAAAGCCGCCGACGTACGCGGGGGAGGAGGGGTTCCGGATGTCGATGATCGAGAAGCCGCCGTAGGACCCGTCGAGCGAGTGGCGGGTCAGGTAAGCGTAGTTCCGCGTCACGGCCAGTTCGGTGTAGTACCCCTGGGCGGGGATCCGGTCGGGCTCGCCGGAGTCGTCGACGCCGTTGTGGTAGCCGACGGGCTCCAGGTTCATGCCGCCGCGGTGGAGCGCGGCGTCGGCGTGGCCGTCCGCCTTGCCGTGGTCCTGCAGAAGCACGCGCGCCGCGTCCAGGGCCACCTCGTCCTGGACCTGCTTGTAGTCCGGCCGGTCCTCGCCGCCGCCGAGGTCGAGGCAGCCCGCGACCGGGAGGAGCGCCAGGGCGAGCAGGACGTGGATGCGTCGCACGCCCGGCCACCGGAGGCCCCGATCAAGTACGTTGTGGTGGGCGGTCGGGGCCGTCGAAGGGGTTGTGCTCCTGGAGCCAAGCCTCCTCCGGGGGGTCCTTGCAGGGAAGGCGGTTGCGGCGGAGCAGGGCCGCGGTCGCCGCGAGCGGGAGTCCGACGACGTTGCTCCAGGCCCCCCGGAGGATCCGGACGTGGGGGGCGATGACGCGGTCCTGGATGCCGTAGCCGCCGGCCTTGCCCTGCCAGGCGCCGCTCTCCACGTAGGCGTCCACGGTGGCGCGGGGGAGCCGGTCCATGCGGAGCCACGTGGTGGCGGCATCGTCGTCGACGATCTCCTCGTCCCAGGCGAGGGCCAGGCCGGTCACGACGCGGTGCTCGCGGCCGGCGAGGTCGGCGAGGGTGGCCCGCTCGGCGACGGGGTCGCGGGCCTTCCCCACGAGCCGCTCGTCGCGGACGGCCACGGTGTCGGCGGCGAGGACCCAGGCACCGGGGTGCTTCCGGCTTGCGGCAAGCGCCTTCTTGCGCGCGATGGCCTGGACGGCCATGGGGACAGGAAGCGCCAGGGGCGCCGACTCGTCCACGGGGACGGCGTCGACGGTGAACACGTCCACGAGCAGCCGCAGCAGGACCTGGCGCCGCGGCGAACGGGACGCGAGCACCAGCACGCCTGTCACCCCGCCAGGACGTCCTCGATGGCGGCGCGGAGCCGCTCGCTCACGAGCTTCCCGTCGGCCTTGCCGCGCAGCTCCGCCATGACGGGCCCCATGAGCGGTCCGATCGCACCCATGCCGCGCTCCCGGACGAAGCCGGCCCGCTCCTCGACGACGCGGCGTACGACGTCCTCGACGGCGCCCGCGTCCGCGGCCTCGAGGCCGGCGGCGGCCACGGCTTCCGCCAGCGGTCGCTCGGGCGCCTCGTCCAGCCGGGCGAAGAGCTCCGGAAGGGCCTCCTTGGCGAACCCGCCCTCGCGCAGGGCGGTGAAGACCTCGGACAACCGCGTGCGGACGCGCTCCGCGTGCGCCAAGCCAGGCAGGTACTGGAGAAGCGTCCGCGCGGCGAGGCCCGGCTCTGCGCCCTCCGCCACGAGCCGGTCCAGGTCGGCGTCCTCGCCTTCCTGGACGAGCTGGACCGCGAGGTCTCGGCTCAGGCCGTGGCGGGCCTGGACGTCCTGGACGCGCTCCTCCGGGCGCTTCGGCAGGCGGGCGAGGACGCCGTCCCACCGGTCCTTGGCGATGCGCACCGGCGGCACGTCCGTCTCCGGGTACATGCGGGCCGCGCCGGGCAGGGGACGCATGTACCGCGTGGAGTCGTCGGGCTGCGCGGCGCGCACCTCCTTGGGCGCCGGCCCCATCGCGGCGGCGGCCCGCGCGGCAACGGCCTCCAGGGCGCGACGGGCCGTCGCAGGCCGCTCCACGCAGAGGACGAAGGCGTCCTCGGGCGCGATGGCGAGGCCGTGGCGGATCCCGTCCACCTCGGCGGGCGTGATGCCGTAGGCGGGCAGCTCGTCGCTGTGGAATACGCCCTTGACCCCTGCCGCGACCCTGGCGTGGTCCACGAACTCCCGTCCCATGCGGGGCCCCCCGTGGAAGCCGCCGGCGATGAGGCCGTTCCACTTGGGCAGGACCAGGGCCAGCACGCGGCCGTTGCCGGCGAGGGCGCGGGCCACGATCTTCGCCGGGGTCCCGGCGAAGTGGTCCGAGACGTCCACGGGCTCCTGAAGGGACCCGGGGTCGAACCCGCGCCGGCGCAGGCTCTCGGCGACGTGGTGGAGCCACAGTTGCCGCCGCACCTCGCCCTCGATGACGCGCGGCACGGCACGGAGGTCCTGGCAGCCCTTGATCTCGACGCGGCCGCCGACGGCGATGCTGACGTTCAGGTCCTGCCGGATCGTGCCGAGCCCGCGCTTGACGCGGCCGGTGGCGCGAAGGAGCGCACCGATGCGGGCGGCCGTCCGTTGCGCGTGCTGCGGGTCCTGGATCGTCGGCGCCGTCGCCACCTCGATGAGGGGGATCCCGAGGCGGTCGAGGGTGTACGTGACCCGGCCCTCCTTTTCCTCCAGCTTCCGCGCCGAGTCCTCCTCCAGCGCGAGGGTCCAGGTGCCCACGGGGCCGCCTTCCTCCGCCGCGACGTCGACCGCGCCGCCGGTGGCGACGAGCGCGGTGCGCTGGAAACCGGACGTGTTGCTTCCGTCGATGACGATCTTCCGCATGACGTGGACCTCTGCGGCGGGACGGGCGCCCAGCAGGCCGGCCAACGTGAGTGCGACGTCGAGGGCCTCGGGGTCCAAGGGGTGCGGCGGCTCCTCGTCCAGCTCGACGAGGCTCGTGGTGCCCTCGATGGCAAGGTACCGGAAGCGGCGGGCGCGGCGCGACTCCGCCAGCGCCGCGACGTCGGTCTCCCCGAGCTCGCTTCGCGTCGCCTTCAGGACGCGCTCGTACCGCGCCATGGTCCGCGCCGCCACCGCATCGGGGTCGACGACCTCGCTCGGGCAGGGCGAGAAGAGCTTCCGCGTATCGAGTTGCTGGTGGATCTCCAGCCCGCACAGGAACCCCAGCGCAGCGTAGTCGAGGCCCTCCGCCTCCGCCAGGCGGGCGGCCTCGTCGCCGGTCAGCGTCATGCCGCGCCCTCCGTCACGTTGCGGCCGAAGGCGAGAGGATGGGTGGCCTCGCCGACCTCGCCGGCCACGTCCGTGAGGAACCGGCGCCGGACCTCGTCGGGGTCCTCGGTATGCCCGAGGATCCACATCATCTTGATGTACGCGACCTCGGGGAGCATGTCCTCCGCGGACAGAACGCCCATCTTCAGCAGGTCCCGCCCGGTCGAGTACACGTTCATGTTCACCCGTCCATGGATGCACTGGCTCGCCATGACCACGTGCGCACCGCGCGCGATGACGCTCTTCACCCCGGGCAGGCAGCGCTGCGCGATGTGCCCGAGGCCGGTTCCGACGATGACCGTTGCCTTCCGTACGACGTCCTCGATGTGGTCCGGCCACAGGCCGGGGTAGCTGAGGATCATGCTGACCTCCTCGTCCCAGACGGCATCGACGCGGACGGGGCCGCTTCCGGCGCGGCGGTAGTGCGGTTCCAGGACGACGTCGGGACCCTGGACATGGCCGAGGGGGCGCACGTTGATGCTCTGGAAGGCGTCGCGGCGGCTCGTGTGCATCTTCCGGACCCGGACGCCGCGGTGGATCGCGACGCGGTCATCGTCCGCGGTCTCGTGCATGCAGACGACGACCTCCCCGAGGTCCGACGTCGCTGCGACGCGGACGGCCGCCGCCAGGTTCATCGAGGCGTCGCTCGAGGGCCGGTCGCTGCTGCGCTGCGAGCCCACGAGGACCACGGGGCCGGTAAGGTCCTGGAGGCAGAACGCGAGGGCCGCCGCCGTGTAGTGCATGGTGTCCGTGCCGTGCGCCACGACGACGCCGCGGGCGCCGTTCCCCAGGTGCCACGCGACGCGCTCCGCGATCCGGCTCCAGTGCTCGGGCTGCATGTCCTCCGAGAACATGGCGAAGACGACCTCCGTGCGCAGGTTCGCGGCCTCGAACAGCTCGGGCATGGCCGCCGCGAGCTCCTCGGGCTTCGATGCGGGGTGGACGCCTCCGGTCCGGTAGTCGACGAAGCTTGCGATGGTCCCCCCGGTGCCGAGCACCGCCACCGTGGGCTTCGAGGGGTCCTCCGGGGGGAGGCGATGCTCTGCTTTGCGGGGCGTGCCCTTCGCCAGGACCTCCACGGCCGCGCCGTCGCGGGCCAGGCCGAGGTTGTAGCCGTTGTCCAGCTTGACCGTCATTACGTCCTCGCTGCTGAACGCGTGGCGCGGCATCAGGACGCCCTCGAAGGAGGTCCCATCGGCGTAGCTCAGGCGGATGCGGTCCCCAGGTCCGGCCATGGCAGGCGCGCGATGCCTGCCGGCGGTTTAAGAGGTCGCCGGCAGCCGCCGGTGGTCTACTGGAGCGTGTACGATCCGCTGCCTGTGGCCCAGTCCACGATCTGACACGTCGTCAGGGCAGGACTGTCGCAGGCATACGCGTCGAAACCGGTCACGGAGTCGCCGGACGACGCGCCGAAGGCGGAGTATGGCGCGTGGACCGTCAGGGTGTCGTCGACGGCGTTGAACGTGAAATCCACATCGACGACAGTGTCGGACGGGACCTCGACATGGACCACCGCTGACCAGATGACCTCGGACGTACGCGTCCCGGCGGTGCAGACATGGTGTTCCCCGTTGGCCTCATCGACCGTCTCATCCAGTCCACCCACCTCATCGGAGCCGTAGTCGCCCAGGTCGCACCGGACGACGAGCGTGGTCGAGCCGAGCGACATCAGCAACTGGTAGCCGGCCGGCCCCTGGTCCTCGCGGAGGTCGACCAGTTCGAAGGTCACGTCCAAGACGCTTCCATTGGAACCCAGGGTGATCCCGGTGATGTCGACCGCGTCCTCGTTCGTGGGCGTCACCGTGGTGTTGACGTCCCCGACGGGGTCCGTGACCACTTGCACGGGGGGCCCGGCCGCCGCGGGCATGGCCAGGAGGATCAGGAGCAGGCAGGGCATCAGGCGTTGCAAGGCCATCGCGGTCCGACCGGCCTGCTCTTTGTTAAGCAGTCTGGTGGGAACGCCGAAGCCGCTTCGATCGTTCGATGCTTGTTCGAGGTCGCTTATCCGTTCCCGTCGGGTTCCACACACCATGGACTGGACGTGGCTGGTGGGCCTCGACGCGTTCCTGGCTTTCGTGGAGACGGAGTGACCATGGCCGAGGCCCGCTCCCCGTTGCGCCGATTCCGGCCGTCCATGGCCGGCCTTCCCTGGAAACCGCATGCGACAACGCCGATCGCCGCGGACTCCGCGGACGAACGCTTTGTCGCTACCCTGGTGTGCAGGCGCGTGCGCGTCGATGCGCCCCGCGTGCATCCCGACGATGTCCGAACGGACGGCGACCGTCGCCTCCCCGCCTCCGCGCGGGCCGTGTTCGCGGCCGTCGTCCACGGCGGTCCCCTCACCCACGAGGAGATCCGGCGCGCCACCGGACTCCCTGCCCGGACCGTCCGGTTCGCGCTGCACCGCCTCGTCGAGGGCTCGTTCGTGCAGAGCCGCAGCAGCCTCATCGACCGTCGCATCCGGTACTTCTTCGTCCACGAGCGTCTTGCCGACGACCGGCGAGGCGGAGGGGCGGCGCAGGGGCCCGCCGCGGAAACGGAGGCGTCCGTGGACCCACAGGCTTGGGGAAAGCCATAGGGGCCCTTTCCCGCCCGTCCATGCCTGCTTCGGGTCCGCGTGAGGTGCGGGAACGGCTCATGCCCCTCCCGATGCCGTTCATCCACGACATCGAGCTCCTGCGACGCATCGGCCACGAGCCCGGCGACCCGTCCGCCCTCCTCGTCACGCCGGGACCTCGCCAGGCCGAGACGCGGCGATCGCCTGCCCGTCCTTCGGAAATCCTCGGCCGATCCCTATGGAGGTGGCGGGCCTATACATGTTCTGATGGAAGACCACCGGTTCCTCCACTACCCCCCGGACTCCGTGCACGTCGACCCGGTCCAGGCCGGCCGCCTCCCCGCCTCCGCCCGCCGCGTCTTCGCTGCCATCGTCGACCACGGACCCGTGACGCACACCGACCTCAGGGCCCTCACCGGCATGCCCCCGCGGACGATCCGGTTCGCCGTCCGGCGCCTCAAGGACGAGCGCTTCATCGACAGCCGGTGCAGCCTCACGGACTGCCGCGTCTGCTACTTCTTCGTCCACAAACGCTTCGTCGACGAGGAAGCCCTGGAGGCCGCCCGCCTCCGCGCCGAGGCCGCCGCCAAGGCCGGGCGCTCCATCCACCGCGTGCCGCCGGCGCCGACCGCGGCGAAGACCTGGATGGCAGGGGACGCGCAGCGGGTCTGACGACTCCTGGGGCGGCAGGCCGATCGCCGCACTTGAGCGTGGCCACGCCGTCCGCGGTGTCCAGTCCCATGCCGGCGTCTTCAAGGACCCCCCTGGGAGGGCTCCCCTTGTTCACGCCTTGGCTCCCGCCTCCTGGTGGCGCAAAGCCCACACCACAGCAAGCACCTGCCCCGCGGCATGCCTTGGCCGACGGGGGCGGGAAGAGGCATGTCCTGATGGCGAACGGATGCGGCGCAGGACGTCAGTACCCGCGTCTAGGAGTCGTGGAAGGGCCCGGTTCCATCCACACAGATGCGCCACGTATGCGAGAGGGACGCGGAGCCCCCCAGCGTGGACGTGACCTGGATGTTCATGGTCAGGTCCGCGCATGAGCCGTTCAGGATGACGACACTGGCGGAGGTGCCGCGGTTGCGTTCGCCGCCCGTGCCGGTCCACGTGTCCGCAGCGGCGCCCGTGCAGTCCATCACGCCGAAGGCGAGCACGCCGGAGACCGCCCAAGTGCATTCGTGGTAGACACTGCACGATGTGTAGGAGCCGGCGCTCCCGTTGCAGTGGATCGAGGGGTCGGACCAGGCGAAGTGGAGTTGGATCTCCCCGCTGCAGAATCCGGTCGGGGTACCCAGGAGCGTGCATTCCTGCTCGTCGGGGCTGCACGAGGGAATGACCGCGGTGCCGCATTCCTCGTACACGACGTGGGACGCCGACGCCGGGGCGGCCAACGTGGTCAGCATCAAGAAGGGGATCATCAGCAGCGCGGTCTTCATGGGTTCACCTGCCGGCAGAGCCGGCAAGGGACGATACGATCCGGGGATTAGGTGGTTTTGGCTAGAACACGGCTTCCACGAAGACACGTTATCCCGGATCAGCCAACAAACACATCAGGCTCATGCATCCCCAGAATTGCTGCCATGAGCCGATCTGACCAATAAAATGACGAAAATAGGACCATATTAGCCACAATCATCATTCGTGCGGCCGCCATGCATCCTGCATGGTCCCTTCTTCGGTCAGAATGACGCGTCTCCCCGGTGTTCTTTGGGCCGGCCTGTTCCTCCTTTTCCTCGGCATCGTCACGATGGCCGTTTCCGAGGAAGCCGAGGCGACGCATTACCGCGGGGGCACGCTTAGTTGGCAACCCACCGGGGACCCCAACGAGGTCCTCTTCACGGGCCGCGTCGCGTGGAAGCTGGATTTCCCGTGGGGGTGCGGTTCGATCAGCATCGGCACCGTCTGTTCCTATGGCAGCTTCGACCCTGGCATCGGGCCCCCGGTTCCGTGGTCGTTCCGCGTCACATCCATCTTTGCCGCCCAGGACGCCTTCGCGGGCGAGATCGTCGACTCCTCCGGCGACCCCCTCAAGTACACCTACCCCTCGCCTACCAACGCCGGCGCCCCGTGGATCGCGGAATGGCAGAGCTGCTGCCGCATCGGGACCGCTTCGCCGAACGAGCACATCAACAACCCCAACGGCGACATGCGCATCGACACCACCGTGGACCTCTCAGTGCCGAATGCGAGCCCGCAGCTCTCGCTTCCCATGGAACCCGGCATGCCCTTGTTCCACATCTGCCAACTCAACAGCGTCTGCACCATCCCCGTCAAGGCCATCGATCCCGATGGAGACGCCATGGCGTTCCGTTTGGCCACCCCCGCAGAGGTGGGGGCTGGCTTCGTCCAACCCGGCCCCCCATCGGCGCCAAACGCCGCCGTGATCGACCCCGCCACGGGCGTCATCACATGGGACACCACCGGTGCCACAATGGGCGGGGAGCGTATCACGGTGTACTCCATGGCCATCGTCGCCGAGGACGGGGACACGAAGACGAGCCTGGATTTCCTGATCTCCTTCTGCAACAACGGCGTAGCCAACCACCACTGCTACAAATGCAAAGGCCCCGAGGTCGATCCCCAATCGGGCGCCTGCATCGTGTGCGGCCCCGTCAGCGTCGGCGGAGGCCTCATCACGCTCGACCCCGCCGATGCGGGCCTTTACATCTGCGAACCACCGCCTCCTTGCAGCGAAACCGAGGTGATGGTCGGAAGCCGGTCCATCATCTACGACGACTGCGGACTGCCCTGCCGCTACCACGTGAACGTGTTCGACGTCGTCGACTCGTCCCGCGACATGTGCTGAGGATACCATGACCCGAAATCTCTTGACACCTGGATTGGCTTTCCTGGTGGTATTCCTTGCCCCCGCGGCGGCTTATCACATCGACGGAAACGCCGTGACCACGGGGGGCGCCATGACCTCCGCTGATTGGGAAGCCGGGCCTTCATCCGTGGTGCTTTGCGAAAGCAACGGCGAGCACTCCTCCCGCAACCCGGTCGCAGGCGGCCGCCATGGATTGAGCGCCTTGTGCACGACGGGCGAGAACGACGCGACCGGCGTGGCCAAGCCGCCAACGCGTCCCGCGAAAGGCGCCTACGTCGAGCTGGACACATGCACCCTGAGGACGGCGTTCCGTTTCGGTGGGGACTGCAGCGGCGGCGACCGCAGCACCTACGGATTCACGGCCGAGATCGGTAGCTACTCGTGCGACGTACAAGCGGGGCAGGCTCTCTTCTACGACCGCACCTATGCGTGGTGGATCTACGACGGCGAAGCTTCCTATTATCCAGGCGATGCCCCGGGGGATGCTGAGAACGGCGGGCCGCCCGCCATGATGCCTGTCCCGAACAATGAGGATGCCTTCCATGGTCACGTCGCTGTGTTCGTCGATGCGCCCCTGGGAGCCACCGGATCGGTCGTAACGGACCTGACCGGCGTCACCTGGAGCAGCGCGTCGAACCCGGAACGCTGCGACAGCGCCATCGGCTCGGACGGCACGCCTGTGTTTGTCGCTGATGACTCCTAGAACTCCTTCCATGACCCAAGGTGAATCCACATGAGCAAGCGAATCCTCCCCCTCGGAACAGCCTTCCTGCTGCTGACCCTTGCGCCAGCCTCCGGCTACCACATCCAGGGCAACTACGCACCGAGCGCTTCGTCTCCGCTCACATCAGGAGACTGGGCCCTGGACAACAGTCTGCTCATCGCTTGTGAAAGCGATGGCCCCAACGACCCACGCAACGCGAATGCAGTGAACCTGACCGGAATCGGCGGCCTCTGCACGACCGGACGCAACTCTGTCACGGGCCAGGATCCCCCAGCGGCCATGCCGGGCCCGGACAACTGGACCCGGCTGGACATCTGCAGCGCCACGACCATTGAGCGCGGGAACGAT
>Ga0299906_10001348_pt1 | contig 21120 bp, 16 predicted proteins | sample RVTome_14_FD_200259 | JGI IMG/M metagenome (GOLD analysis project Ga0299906, IMG submission 200259) | Soil microbial communities from uranium-contaminated site in the Upper Colorado River Basin, Wyoming, United States - RVT145D125 (version 2) ...
TGACGCGGGTGGCCCGCGAGGTGGGCGTGGAGGGCAAGCTCGGCGGCCAGGCCGACGTGCCCGGCGCCGCCGGGATGTGGCGCGACCTCACCGACAACGTCAACGAGCTGGCCGGCAACCTCACCCGACAGGTGCGAGCCATCGGCGACGTGGCCACGGCGGTGACCAAGGGCGACCTGACCCGGGCCATCGACGTCGAGGCCCGGGGGGAGGTCGCCGAGCTCAAGGACAACCTCAACCAGATGATCGAGACCCTGGCCGAGACCACCCGCGCCAACGAGGAGCAGGACTGGCTCAAGACCAACCTAACCCGCTTCTCCCGCCTGCTCCAGGGCCAGCGCGACCTGCTCACGGTCGCCGACCAGGTGCTCACGGAGCTGGCCCACGTGGTGTCGGCGCAGCACGGCGTCTTTTACATGAGCCGGCGCGAGGAGGGCGACGCGGTGCTGCGCCTCTTCGCCTCCTATGCCTACTCCGAGCGCAAGAGCCTGGCGCAGCGCTTCCGGCCCGGCCAAGGCCTGGTGGGGCAGAGCGCACTCGAGAAGAAGCGCATCCTGGTCAACGACGTGCCGGTCGACTACGTGAGCATCGCTTCCGGGCTGGGGGAGTCTCCGCCGCGCTCGATCGTCGTCGTGCCGATCCTCTTCGAAGACGAGGTCAAGGGCGTCATCGAGCTCGCCTCCTATCAGCCCTTCACCCGTATCCAGCTCGCCTTCCTCGACCAGTTGCTCGAGAGCCTCGGCATCGTCATCGCGACCATCGAGGCCACCATGCGCACCGACGAGCTCCTGCGCCAGTCGCAAGGCATGGCCGAGGAGCTGCAGACCAAGCAGGAAGAGCTGCAGCGCACCAACGAGGACCTGGAGGAGAAGGCCCGGCTGCTCACCGAGCAACGCGACGAGGTCGAGGCCTGGAGCCGGGAGGTCCAGCTCGCCAAGGAGGAGCTCGAGGAGAAGGCCGAGCAACTGGCGCTCACCTCCAAGTACAAGTCGCAGTTCCTGGCCAACATGTCGCACGAGCTGCGCACGCCGCTCAACAGCATGCTCATCTTTTCCCGCCAGCTCGCCGAGAACCGCGCCGGCAATCTCGACCCCAAGCAGATCGAGTACGCCGAGATTATCCGCCAGGCCGGGGCGGACCTGCTCGACATGATCAACGAGATCCTCGACCTAGCCAAGATCGAGTCGGGCACCTTCGACATCTCGCCGCAGGAGATCCGCTTCGAGGACCTGCGGGAGTACGTCGAGCGTACCTTCAGCCAGGTGGCGCAGGAGAAGAAGCTGGCCTTCTCGGTCGAGCTCGACGACGACCTGCCGGAGTCGCTGGTGACCGACGACATGCGCCTCAAGCAGGTGCTGCGCAACCTGCTCTCGAACGCCTTCAAGTTCACCGACGACGGCGAGATCCGACTGCGGATATATTGCGTCGAGAGTTGGCAACCCTCGGGCACCGCCACCCTCGACCAGGCGGAAAAAGTGATCGGTCTGGCGGTGACCGACACCGGGATCGGCATCGCCAAGGACAAGCAGAGCCTCGTCTTCGAGGCCTTCCAGCAGGCCGACGGCGGCACCAGCCGCAAGTACGGCGGCACCGGCCTGGGGCTTTCCATCGTCCGCGAGCTGGTCCAGCGGCTCGGCGGCGAGATCCGGCTGCACAGCGACCTCGGCGAGGGCAGCAACTTCACGCTCTACCTGCCGCTGACCTATTGGGCCCCGTTGCCCGACGTGCCGGCCGTGCGCCACCGCAAAAGCCGGCCGCCTGAGCGCCCCGCGAGCGTGGTCGTGCCGAGGGTGGCGGACGACCGCGCCGACCTCTCTGCCGGGGACCGTGTCGTCCTGATCGTCGAGCACGACGCGCCCCTGGCTCGCTCGCTGCTCGCGGCGGTCCGGCGCCACGGCTTCCACGGCGTCGTCGCCGCCACCGGGAACGAGGCGCTGGAGACGACCCGATCCTGGCAGGCCGACGCCGTCCTCCTCGATCTCGTCCTGCCGGACATGGACGGCTGGGTGCTGCTCGATCGCCTCAAGCACACCTCCGAGACCCGGCACGTTCCGGTCGTGATCCTCGCCGAGGCTGCCGCCGAGCGCCGGGGTCTCGAGCAGGGAGCCATGGCCGCGCTCGCCAAGCCGGTGAGCACGGAAGAGCTCGACCGGGTGGTGAGCGAGCTGCGCAACTTCCTCGAACGGCGCGTCAGGCACCTCCTCGTCGTCGAGGACGACGAGCGCGAAAGGCAGGCCCTCGTCGAGCTGATCGGCAACGGCGACGTCGAGATCACGGCCGTGGGCAGCGCCGGGGAGGCGCTGTCGACCTTGAGGAGCCGGCCCTTCGACTGCCTGGTCGTCGACATGCGGCTTCCCGACATGTCGGGGATCGAGCTCATCCGGAACGTCCGCGACGAGCTCTCGATGCGCCGGCTCCCGGTGGTCGTCTACACCGGCAAGGAGCTCGAGGAAGACGAGCGGACCGAGCTCGAGCGGCTGGCGGAAACCGTCATCCTCAAGGACGTGCGCTCGCCGGAACGGCTCCTCGACGCCACGGCCCTCTTCCTGCACCGCACCGAGGCGAACCTGGCGCCGGCCCAACGCGCGGTTCTGAGCGGCCTGCCCCAGGGAGACTCGGGCCTGGCCGGCAAGCAGGTCCTGGTCGTGGACGACGACGTCCGCAACATCTTCGCCATCACGGCGGTGCTCGAAGAGCACGGGGTCGAGGTCCTGCACGCGGAGAACGGCCGCGAGGCCCTCCGGAGCCTCGACGAAAATCCCGACGTCGAGGCAATGATCCTGGACATCATGATGCCTGAAATGGACGGCTACGAGGCCCTGCGGCGGATCCGGGAGCAGGAGGCGTGGCGCGACCTCCCGATCATCGCCCTGACCGCCAAGGCCATGAAAGGCGATCGTGAGCAATGCCTCGAAGCTGGGGCTTCGGACTACGTCACCAAGCCGGTGGAGCCCGACCAGCTCGTCTCCTTGCTGCGGGTGTGGCTCCACCGATGAGCCGTTGAGCCTCTTCCCGGTAGCCAAGCGATGAAACGACGTCCACCGGCGCCCGGCAGCGGCCGCGCCCTGCTGCTCTTCGCCGTCTTCTTCACCAACCTGCTCTCGCTCGCCTGCCAGGTGTTGTGGAGCCGCAAGATCGCCTTCCTCTTCGGCTCCACGGCGGCGGTCTTCAGCACCGTGCTGTCGATCTTCCTGCTCGGGCTCGCCCTCGGCGCCCTGGTGGCGGGGCGGGTGGCCGACCGCCATCGGCGGCCCTGGCGGCTGCTCGCCGCCCTCGAGCTGGGGCTCGGCGTCTACTGTTTCTTCTCGCTGGCCGTCTTCGATCTGGCGCGCGGACTCTACCTCGCCGTTTTCCCCGCGGACCTGGCGCCGCTGCCCGCCGCCGCGGCCAAGTTCGTGGTGGTGCTGGGGGCGATGATCGTGCCGACGTTCGCGATCGGCGCCGCGTTCTCCGTGGCCGTGCGCCTGGCCTCGACCGAGCTCGGCCGCTGGGGCCGCGACGTCTCCGTGGTCTACGGTCTCGACACCCTCGGGGCGGCGCTCGGCGCGCTCCTCGCCGGCTTCGTGCTGGTGCCGGCATTCGGGCTCGCGCTGTCCACCCGCCTGCTCGGGGTCGGAGCGGTGGCAGTGGGCGTTCTCCTCCTGCGTCGCGGCGAGCCCGCGTCGAAGAAAGTGAAGAGGAAGGAGAGGGAGAAGACGAAGGACGCCGGCGTGCCGGACGTCGCGGGCCCCCGCCTCGGCGTGGTGCTGGCGACGTTCTTCCTCACCGGCTGCGCGGCGCTGCTGCTCGAGACCGGTTGGATCCGCTTCTTCTCCCTGCTCAACGGCACCCACGTCTACTCTTCGAGCACCGTGCTCGCCAGCTTCCTGGCCGGAATCGGCCTCGGCAGCCTGGCGGTGGCGCGCCGCGTCGACCGGCTGCGCGACGCCTGTGCCGCCGCCGCGCTCCTCTTCGCGGCGACGGCGCTCGGCGGCGTGGCGGTCTTCCGCTCGGCCCCTCTCTTCGAGCGCGCCTATTTCGCGATCTTCGCGCGCTTCGACGGCTACTACGGCTTCCAGCTCACGGTGTGCCTGGTGATCGCCGGCCTGGTGGTGCTGCCGACCCTGGCCATGGGGGCGAACTTCCCGGTGGTCGCCAGGATCGCCACCCGGGCGAGCGCGGAGCGCGGCTTCGCGGTCGGCCGGGTGTACTTCGTCAATACCCTCGGAGCGGTGCTCGGGGCCTTCCTGGCGGAGTTCGTCGTGCTGCCGGCCTGGGGGTTCGCGGGTCTGATGGGGGTGACGCTCGTCCTCTACGGGCTGGCCTGCGCCGTCTTCCTGGCGCTCGCCCGGCCGCCGGGCCGGTGGCGGATCGCCGCGGCCTGCGCCGTGCTGATCGCCGCCGCGGCCGCGCTCTCGCCGCCCGTCCTGCGTCTCGAGCTGCCGTTCCACGCCCTCTACTACCACGGGCTGCGCGGCGGGTCCTGGCAGAGCTACCGCGAGGAGGTGCGGGGGATGACGGTGATCGAGCAGCGGCAGAGCTTCTACGGCCAGGTCGCCGTCGTCGACCTCGGCGGCCGCCACCTGCTGCTCAAGCACAACGGCAAGACCGACGCCAGCACCGCCCTCCAGGACAACCGCACGCAGATCCTGCTCGGCCACCTGCCGCTGCTCTTCCATCCCGATCCCCGCCGGGTCCTGGCGATCGGTCTCGGCGGCGCCTTCACGCTGCGCGCGCTGACCGCCTACGCCGAGCCGCGCGAGATCACCATGGTGGAGATCGACCCGGAGGTGGTGGCGGCGGCGCGCCGGCACTTCTCGGACCACGCCAGGGGCGCCCTCGACGACCCGCGGGTGCGGCTGGTGACCAACGACGGCCGCAACTTCATGGACCGCTCGCCCGAGCTGTTCGACGTGATCACCTCGGAGCCTCCCAACATCTGGGTGGCGGGCGTCTCGGGGCTCTTCACCGTGGAGTTCTACCGCTCCGCCGCCGCCCACCTGGGCGAGGGCGGTCTCCTCTGCCAGTGGGTGCCGCTCTACGAGATGAAGGAGGACGATTTCCAGACCATGGTCCGCACCGTGACCTCGGTCTTCCCCCACGTGACCTTCTGGCAGATCGGCACCGACGTGGCGATCCTGGCCTCCGAGAGCCCCCTGGCGCCGTCGCTCGAGCAGGTGCGGGCGCGGCTGCGCCAGCCGCGGGTGGCCCGGGACCTCGCCGAGATCGGCCTCGGCGAAGACGAGACGCTGACGTTGCTCAACTCGCCGGCCGCGCGGCCCGACCAGGTGCCGGGATACCTGGGCCAGGGAGGCGTGCTCAACACCGACGACCGGCCGGTGCTCGAGCTCAGCACCGCGCGCAATCTCTTCGAGTTGGCAAAAGAGCCCTGAAGGCGTATACTAGGCGGTAATCGAAACGCAACCCCCCGGCGCCGCTGCCGGAGAAAAAGGAGAATCTCGATGAACCGCAGAATCCTCTTCGTCCTCCTCACGCTCCTCCTGTATTGCGGCCTGGCCGTCGCCGACGACCAGGAAATGGACGCCGCGCCGCAGATGACCCCCGAGCAGCAGGCGGGGATGGAAGCCATGATGAAAGCGGCGACGCCCGGCGAGCACCACGAGCACATGAACCACCTCGTCGGCAACTGGACCTACGACATCACGATGTGGATGGAGCCCGGCGCGCCGCCGATGAAGTCCCAGGGCACCACGGAGGCGAAGTGGTTCTACGACGGCCGCTTCATCGAGACCGTGGTCAAGGGCGAGTTCATGGGCGACAGCTTCGAAGGTCGCGGCATCGACGGCTACGACAACGGCGCCGGGCATCATTTCGGTTTCTGGGTCGACAACATGGGCACCATGTCGATCTTCTCGACCGGCCAATGCTCGGAAGGCGGCAAGGTGACGACCATGATGGCGGAATTCGTCGATCCGATGACCGGCCAGGCCGTGAAGCAGCGCGGGGTGACCAGGATCGTCGACCACGACCACCACGTGATGGAGATGTACCACGTTCTGGGCGACGGGACCGAGCACAAGGTCCTCGAGATGACGGCGACCCGCCAGTAGCCCGCCAGCGCCCGCCGTCGAGCCCGCTCAGGCTGCGCCTGGCGGCTCGCCGGCGCGGCCGAGGGTGAAGCGGAAGGTCGAGCCCAGCCCGGCGCCGGCGGATTCGACCCAGATCCGCCCTCCGTGATCTTCGACGATGCGCTTGACCAGGGCGAGGCCGATGCCGGTGCCCTCGCCCGTGGCGTCCAGGCGGTTGAAGAGGCCGAAGATCTTCTCGTGGTAGAGCGCGTCGATGCCGACGCCGTTGTCGCGCACGAACACGACCGGCTTCTCGCCTTGCCGCTCGCAACCGATGGTCACCCGCGGCCGCGGCTGGTCGCCCATGAACTTCACGGCGTTGTCGACCAGGTTCTGGAAGACCTGGAGGAGCCGGGGCGGATCACCCGTCACCACGGGCATCTCCGGCGCCGTCTCCACGTCGACGCCCCGCTCGCGGATCCGGCCGGCGACCTGGGCGACCGCTTCCCGCGCCACGGCCGCGAGGTCGACCTGTTGCGGCGTCTGCGCCATGCGGCCGATGCGCGAGAGCTCGAGCAGGTCGTCGAGCAGACGGGCCATGGTGGCGGCCGCGGCGTCGATCTGCCCGAGGTCCCGCCCGGCGCGCTCGCCGTTGCCCGCCGCGAGGTCTTGCTTCATGAGGCCCAGAAAACCGCGGATGGTGATCAAGGGGCTCTTGAGGTCGTGGGAGACGGTGTAGACGAATCGCTCGAGCTCGGCGTTCTTGTCTTCCAGCTCCCGGTTCTTGTCCGCCAGGTCCGACTGCGCCTGGCGCAGCTCCCGGTTCTGCTCCCTGAGCCTGCGCTCGGCGGCGTCGTGCAGGGACACCACCGAGCCCATCAGCAGGCTGGTGATCGCCAGGAACATCACCAGCACCTGCAGCTCGTGGAACGGGATCGAGTCGACGGCAACGTAGCGCAGCCAGGCGGCGCCGGTGGTGATGGCGAGAATCCCCGCGATCGAGCCGGCGAGGCCGTGACGGAACGAGATCCAGATGATCGGCAGGAAAGCCAGGTACCAATGGACGTGGCTGGCGAGCTCGTCGAACCAGTCCGGGAGGTTGTGCAGGAGCAACATCGACGCCCAGATGATCGTGAAGTCCACCAGCAGGGTCTTCCAGCCGCTTCCCGGGCGTTCGTCGATCGGCGAGCGTCCCGCGGTCCGGGATTGGTAGGCGACGAGCAGCAGAGGCGTCAGCATCAGGACGCCGATGGTGTCGCCGATCATGAAGGCCACCGTGGACGGGATGAAGTCCGCGGCGTCGAGGTGGCCCAGGAGGAGCTGGATCCACCGGCTGGTGGCCGCCGTCGTCAGCGGCACGACGAGCGCCGCCGCGGCCAGCCAGGCCGCGTCGCGCGGCCGGCACAGCCGGACGTCGAGCGCGACCCACCGCTTCAGGGCGTAGGCGGCCAGCGCGTAGATCACCGGCGACGTCGCCACCTGAAGGATCTCGAGCCAGTCGTCGTAACGGGTCTGGGGCCGCAGCAGGCCGTAGAGGGCGACCGCCGCGATCTCGGCGGCGGCCACCCCCGGAGCCAATCGCCAGCCGAGGACGAGGAAGGCCGCCAGGCGCAGGCCCGCCGCCGGGTACCACAGGCTGCCGCCGGGGGCCAGGGCGAAGTGGCTCCCGAGGTAGAAGAGGCCAAGGAAGGCCACGCCGTAGACGAGCGAGATCCCGAGGTACCGCGCAGGCGTCAGCGGTGGGGGAGACGGATTTGCGGCGTCGGCAGGGTTCACACGAGTCTGCTCGCAGGATCGGACGTGAGGTCGGCCTCCGAGACCTGAAGCCGAGGACGCCGTGCGTGCCGATGCCCATGATATGGCCAAGGGGGCGCGAAGTCGTAGCGGACCGTCCAGCCGTGGTCGGCGGCGAGCAGGTGGCAAGGGGGCAGCCGCCCAGGGGGTGGTTTGTTGGCGGAGGTGGTTTCTACCCACGTCGCGATTCGGTATTCGGGTAGTAAATACTCTACCCGGTGGGGGATCCGGGGACTATGCTTGAAATACCTTCGAGAACAACGATCCATGAAAGGACGGTATCCCATGAAAGGACTCATCAGGGAATTCGATAGCAAGGATTCCTTCATCGGAATGCCGCGGGGAATCAACCACGGGAAGCAACTGGTGCAGCTCTCAGAGCTGTAGAACCCCAGGAGGAAACACATGATCCAGAACATCGAACGGACCAAGGACGGCATCGACTCCCTGGTCGATCGTACTCGCGACGCCGTCATCGGCGTCGCGAGTCGCGCCGAGCGTGGCGTCGAGTCGGCGGCGGAGCACGTGGCGGAGGGGGCCCACGCGGCGGGCGAGTACGTCCGCGACGGGGCCAAGACGGCGTCGCGCGGCGCACACCGGCGTCTGGAAGACGCCGCGAAGGCGATCGACCGCGGCTACACCCGGGCCCGGGGCGATCTGTCACGGGCGGCGGCGACGGCCACCGACTACGTCACCGAGAACCCCGGCAAGGTCCTGCTGCTCGCGGCCGCGACCGGCTTCGTGCTCGGCATGTTGGTGCGCCGGCGGCGGCCAGGTTCGAAATGTTGTGACGACTGAAACCGTTGGGCAAAGCGCGACGCAAGGTCGGCGACTTCGTCGTCGACGTTGCCGAGGCGATCAAGAAGTAGGGCGGAGGCAGGCTTTCGGATGGCAACGCCGGCGAAGCCGGGCGGCGCGGTACCGGACGACACGGAGGAGGCGGCGACGGCCAGGTTCGGGATGTGACGAAAGAAAGGCAGGTGTTCCATGAGACGCACAGGCGTAGGGGTTCTTGTCGGTGTGACTTTGGCGCTCGCCGCGGTGGCGGCAGACGCACAGTCGTCCGGGCCACTCCAGCCCGACGATGCCCGCTTGGTCGATTTGGTGCGCCTGATCAAGTCGGGAGTGTCGGAGTCCATCATCGCCGAGCAGGTGAAGCAGTCAGGCCAAGTGTACGCACTCTCGGTCAATGACCTTCTCTACCTCAAACAAAACGACGCTCAGGAGTCGACGATCGCGGCCTTGATGGCGACGCGCCCCGGGGCCCCTGCCGCGCCGGCCGTTGCTCCCTCCGAGGTGGTCTTCGACGACTTGGTGCTGGTGAAAAAGGGGCTCGGGGGGTTCTTGAAGAAAGACCGCAAAGGTCGCCTGGTCATGCGGGGCGACACCCTCGGGTGGGAGGATCGTCGCAACCCCAAGGAGAACTTCGAGTTCCGGACCACTGGCCTCGAGAAGGTGTGGTACACGTGCGAGGCGCGATCCTCTGGGAACTTCTGCTACCAGATCAATTTCAAGATCGTCAAGGGTGACTCCTACCGGTTCCGGGACATCGACCGCGACTCGGGATCCAACGCTGCCGTCACCAAGGTCATGGAGGCCCTGCGCACGTACTTTCCGCGCCTCACCTTCGGAGCGCCGGACGTCTGACGACTGAACCGTCTGAGAAGGTGCACGAAGTGAACGGCCACGACACGGATCCTCGGATCCACAAAGGAGACGAGGCGGCGGGAAGCGACTGCATCCGCGCCGTCGACGCCTATCACCGTCGCCGGCGAGCGGCCGAGCGCGCCGTCTTGCGCGAGGGGAGGGTGAAGCAGAACGTCGAGCCCCGGCCGTCGCCTTCCGATTCGATCCAGATGCGTCCGCCGTGGACCTCGATGATCCGTTTGACGAGAGCGAGGCCGACGCCGCTGCCGTCGACCGCCGGGTCGAGCCGGTCGAAGAGCCCGAAGACCCGGTCGTGATAACGGCCGGCGATGCCGACGCCGTTGTCGCGGACGAAGTAGACCGTCTTGCCGCCGCCGTCCCGCCGCCACGCGACCTCGACCCGCGGGTCCGGCTGCGAGCCCATGAACTTGACGGCGTTCTCGATCAGGTTCTGCAGCACTTCCCCGAGCCGCTGGCGATCGCCGAAGGCGGGCGGCATGTCGGCGGCCACGTCCACCCGCGCCCCGCGCTCGGTGATCAGCGCCGCGAGCGTCTCGGTGACCTCGAGCGCGAGCTCGGCGACGGCGACGTCCTGCGGCGGGCTGGCGACGCGGCCGATGCGCGAGAGCTCGAGCAGCTCGTCGAGCTGCTTGCCCATCTTCGCCACCGCGCCGTTGATGTGCTCGATGTTCTTTTCGATCCGTGCCGGATTGCCCTCGGAAACGTCTTTCCTGAGATAGCCGAGGAAGCCGCGGATGGTGAAAAGCGGGCTCTTGAGGTCGTGGGAGACCGTATAGGTGAAACGTTCCATCTCGGCGTTGCGCGCCTCGACCTCGGCTTTGCGGGTCTCGAGCTCGGCGATGTAGCGCTCGCGTTCCTGCTGACGCACGCGCTGCTCTTCGAGGTTGCGGCGCTCGGTCACGTCGTTCAGGGTGAGCAGCGCCGCCGGCCGGCCGCCGAGGCTGAGCGGGCTGACCCACGCTTCGTAATAGCGCGTCTCGCCGTCGGCGACGTGCTCGAAGGCCTCGACGATCACCCGCGAATCGGTGCTCTCCGAGGCCGGGCGGCTGAGCATGCGGTCGAGCCACTCGCAGCCGACCTCGGCGATCGCCACGTCGGTCAGGTCCTCGCCGGAGCGCCCGAGCAGGAGGCGCGCGGGCTCGTTGGCGTCGAGGACGACCTCGCGCAAGGGATCGATCACCAGCTTGCCGATCGTGGGGTCCTTGAACAGCCGGCGGTAGCGCGTTTCCGACTCGGAGAGCTCCGCGAGGGCCGTCTCGAGCTCGCGGTTCTTGTCCGCGATCGTGCGCGAGGCCTTGACCTGCGCGCGGTGGCGGCCGTAGAGCAGCGAGAGCAGGAGGCCCATCATCACCATGCCGCCTGCCAGGGCGCGGCCGGTCTGGACCTTTCTCCCGAGCTCCAGGGAGTCGATCTCCTGCTGGCGCCGGAGCAGCTCGATCTCGTGCTCCTTCTGGTCGATGCCGAAGCGCGCCTCGAGCTCCGCCAGGCTGCGTCCGCTCTCCTCGTTGAAGGTCTCCCTCCGGATCTGCTCGTAGGCGCGGTACGCCGCCAGCGCCTCCCGGAAGCGTCCCGTGGCCTCGTAGACTTTCGCCAGAGCTTCCTGGCACCCGGCCAACGTGTCGCGGGAGCCGATCTCGGCCGCCAGGTCGAGGCAGCGCTCGAGCGCCGCCTCGGCCGCGCCGTGGTCTCCGAGCTCGTCGTAGAGCCCGCCGATCCGCGACAGGTTGACGGCGATCTCCTTGCGGTCGCCGGCCGCCTCCCAGCTCGCGAGCGCGCGTTGGGAATACGTCAACGCGCGCTCGAGCTCGCCCATCTGCCGGTAGGCGAGGCCGATGTTGCTCAGGGTGCTCGGATACCTCTCGTCGTCCGCCTGCTGCTTCGTCTCCAGGGCCCGCTGGTAATACACGAGGGCCTCGGCGGGCTGTCCCATGTTGCGATAGGCGTTGCCGACGTTGTTGAGCACCCGGCCCACCGATTGCTCGTCGCGCAGCTCCTGCACCAGATCGAGGACGCGGAGATAGTAATCGAGGGATTGCGGGTAGCGCTCGAGCGCGGTGTTGACGAGACCCGCCATGTTGAGCGCGGAGGCCTGGGCCCGGCGATCCTCGAGCTCCACCGCGAGCTGGTAGGACCGCTGGCTGAGCTCGAGGGCGTGAGCGGGGTCGCCGAGGTGCCAGTAGCTGATGGCGGCGTGGTAGAGCGTCTTCGCCAGCTCGCCGCGGTCGCCGTCCTCGCCAAGCAGGTCGATCGCCTCGCGGTAACGGACGAGCGACGGCGCGTACTCGTCGCGCAGCCGGTGGGCGTCGCCGGTGATCCTCAGCGCCAGCGCGAGCTTCGGCGCGTCGTCGAGCTCGCGCGCCAGGGCCTCGGCCCGTCCGCCGTAGTCGAGTGCGGCCGGGTAGTCCCGCCGCTCGAGACCGGCCGTGGCGAGCTCCACGAGGAGGGCGAGCTGGTCGCGTCCCTTCGCGGCCGCGAGCCGCGTCTCGAGGCCCTTCGCGTCGTCCTCGGCCCGGAGCGGCGCGGACAGCCCGAGGGCCATGAGGAGGGCGGCCGTCCCTGTGGTCCAGGCTGCGAGGTGGGAGGCGCGTGGCATCGCGGGCATCGTCAGCGTCAGCGTGGCGCTTGAAGTATACACGGATTTCTACCGAGGGGTCGGTAGAATACCTTGATGAGGCGGCGGGAGGAGCCCTCCACGCCGCGGCGTGACCCGGTTCGGATATGCTGCCGAGATGCTGAGCCTCTTCGACGAGCTTCGCCTCCTGGTTTCGGCGCTCGAGGCGCAGGACGTGGAGTACGCTCTGGCCGGGGCTCTGGCTCTGGCCATGCACGGCGCTCCGCGGGCGACGACGGACATCGACGTCCTGATCCGTCCCGAGGACGTCGGCCGGGTCGTGGAGCAGGCGAAGGCCCAGGGCTTCCGGTTCGAGGCGCTGCCCATCCGTTTCAGCGACGGGATGGAGGTCCGGCGGGTGACCAAGATCGAGGCCGAGGATCCCTACGAGACGCTGACGATCGACCTCCTCCTCGTCAACGAGAACCTCGAGACCGTTTGGGACTCGAGACGGCGGCTCGAGGCGGACTTCGGCGCCATGTGGGTCATCTCGAGAGATTCACTGATCCGGATGAAGACGTGGGCGGGACGCGACCGGGACATGGCCGACGTCCGACGACTGGAGGAGCTGGACCGATGAGCAAGGTCGACTACTCTCCCCAAGCCGTGACCGAGCGCCTGAAAGAAGTCAGCCGTCTCAGCGACCTGCGGCCGGAGAACCGCCTGGCCTACAAGGTCGACATGTCGCCGGCAGCGATCACCCGCCGGCTCAGAACCGTTTCCATGTTGCGGGACGACTGCCTCAAGCTGGTGCGGATCGGCGAGGCGAACGGGCTCGGCCGCGCTCGTCAACGGCCTTCCTGACCGGACCCGTCATGCGCTATCCAGCGATCGTTCTTGCGAGTCTGGCGTTGACGGCCCAGGCGCCGCCGGTGGAGCGCTACGCGGCGCCGCCGCCGGACGCCGAGGTCGAAGCCACCTCCCTCGGCGGCCGACCGCTGCTGCGTCCGCAGCTCGACGACGACTTCCGCCGTCGTCAGGAGTCCCTCCTTGCGGAGGCCCTCGCCAGGCTCGACGAGGATCCCGCGGACGCCGACGCCCTGATCTGGGCGGGACGGCGCACGGCCTACCTCGGGCGTTACCGCGAGGCGGTCGAGGTCTTCACCCGCGGCCTCGCCCTGCACGGCGGCGACGCGCGCTTCCTGCGCCACCGCGGGCACCGCTTCATCACCGTGCGCCGCCTCGACGACGCCGTCGCCGATCTCCGGCGCGCCGCCGAGCTCATCGCCGGCACCGAGCCCGTCGTCGAGCCCGACGGCCTGCCCAACGCCAGAGGCGTCCCCACCGGCACCCTGCACTCCAACGTCTGGTACCACCTGGGGCTCGCCCATTACTTGAAAGAGGACTTCGAGCAGGCGCTGGCCGCCTACCGCGAATGCCTCGCGGTCTCGGACAACCCCGACATGCTGGTGGCCACCTCGCACTGGCTCTACATGACCCTGCGCCGGCTCGGCCGCGAGGCCGAGGCGGCGAAGGTGCTCGAGCCCATCTATGCCGGCCTCGAGGTGATCGAGAACCATGACTACTTGAGGCTGCTCCTGATGTACCGCGGCGAGAAGACCCCGGAGGAGCTGCTGCATGGGGACGACGGAGTCGGCGCCGCGACGCTCGGCTACGGCGTGGGCAACTGGTACTTCTACAACGGCGACGTCGAGCGCGCGCTCGACGTTTTCCGCGGCGTCGTCGCCGGCGACGCCTGGGGGGCGTTCGGGTTCATCGCGGCCGAGGCCGAGCTGGCCCGCTTCTCGTCGGCGTTCGCGGGCGCGGACGCACGCTCACTTCCTTGAAGCGCCGAGCCGATGCGCCAGCGAGGAGTCCGCCTCCCCCCTTTGAAAAAGGGGGGACCGAGGGGGGATCTCCGCGGCGAAGCCGCGGATTTGCCGTCCATTCGGGGACGACGTCTCAGGTCCGCATGGACGAGTTCATGAAGCGGGGCAGAGAGCTCTACGAGCGGAGGGTTTCCCTGCTGGTCCTCGGGCCGAACGGCGAGGAGCAGGGTGTAGCCGCCATCATTAGCGCTCGCTTAGCAGGAGCGCGACCTTTGAGCTCGGCCGGCGCATGCGTGGCACGGGTAGCTTGTCTGCCAGCGCTCTTCGGTGGGCCGAGGAAGGCACTGGCGGACGAGCCGCCAGCGCCACTCACGCATCAGGTCCGCCGCACCAGGATCTTGCCGGCCAGCTCCAGCGCCGCCGCGCCGGCCGCCTCCAGGAAGCTGGCGATCGACGCCGGCGAGCGCGCCAGGCCGTCGGCGAGGTTCAGCGCCTCCGTCAGCTCCGGATTGCCGTGGCGCAGCCGGCCGACGGCGCGGCCGTCGCGATAGAGCAGGGGACCGCCGGCGTCCTCCGGGTCGACGGAGAAGCTGCGCGCCCTGTCCACCAGCGGCAGGAAGGCGGCGGCGAGCAGGGCCGTGTCACGGTCGGTCAAGGTGCCGAAGGGCTCGTCGCCGTCCTCCGGGCTCTCCCAGAGACGAAAGAGCCCGTAGCGCTCGTCGCCCAACGGGACGACGCGCCAGAAGCCGCCGGTCACCGCCTCGCCGGCGGTCACGGGGTCGTCTTGCTGGTCGAGATGTCGGAGGTAGGCGGGGTGGAAGGCGTTGACGGGGTTAGAATCGTCGTGATCGGGCATTGGGTTTGTTCCTTTGCCTGGTCGGGCTCGGGCGAGGTGGTATCTCGCTCGGGCCGTCTTGTTAATGGGCGGACGCTCTGTTACCGCCAAAGAGTAACGGAGAAACCGGAGGAAGTCAAGCAAAAAGGCCGGATTCTCTTGATCCGGTCTGGGGCGAATCGTGGTACTCTTTTGGATGCCGCAACGGAGGCGACTATGGCCGAATTGACGATCAGCCAGGACATTCGACCCATCTCCGACCTGAAGGCCCCAGCACTGGCCAACGATTCCCCACGGGTGACAGCAGCGTGACGAGATAACACAACGGCACTGCATCGGTCTTACGGTAAGTCAGGGCAGAGGTCCGATTTAGCCGAGTTCGGTAGTCCCACGGCTCGCGTGCCTGGGTCGCTGACAGGGGGGCGCCCTTCGTCGGTCATCAGCCCGCGGCTCGCTCTACGAGCTCATGGACAAGTGTCCTGCGCAAGGCCTCGGTCATCCCGCGCGACGAGGTCGCGGACGCCCTCAAACGGCAAGGCGGCAGCGTCGAGGCCGCCGCCGCGGAGCTGTGCGGCAATCCTTCTATGGCTTCAGGTCGCGAAGATCTCATCCCGCGATGAGGCGGTGAGGATCTTCTTCGCCCAGAGAAGGATCTGCTCCCGGCTGGCTTTCTCGATGTGCTGCAGGGTCGAGGCGTCCAGAGGCCCGAACTTCTCCTCGAACTGTGCGAGAACAACCTCCCGCAGTCCTTCTTGGCGTCCTTCTTGGCGTCCCAGACGCTCGATGCTCGTCACGTATTTCATCTTTGACTCCTGCTCGAGCTCTTCGATCCGCTGTCGGAAACTCTTCGTCATCTCCTCCGGCAGCACCAGCAGCCAGTCGACGAATCGGAAGAGCTCAAGGACATCCTCACGCTCATAGCCCCGTAGAGGCGGTAGTAGTAGACGAACATGCGTTGCGGGAAACCGGACTCCCGGGAGACCTGGATCTCCACGTGGAGGACGAAGTAGAGGGGCTGGCCCGCCAGCGTCCGAAGCTTGACGACTTTGTCGACCCGGCGGGGTCCGGTCTCGGCGTCGCGGAGCATTTCCCGCAGCTCCTGCTCGAGAAACTCGTAGCCAGCCGACCAGTCGATGACCGTGTAGAGGTCGGGAGCGAAGAACTCCACGAGCTGGGGAAAGAATCGCCCGGAGACTTCCTTCCACGGGCTGTCGTAGTCGTCCGGCGGGGTCGGTACGGTGCCCATCGGAGGCTTGGTGATGTCATCAGCGGCCATGCCGAAACTCTCCCACGGGTCTTCAATGAATTCAATGGATCGTTTCTCGATCGGAGCCGACGGAGGCGGCGTTGCCGAAGCCGGCCAGGGCAAGCACGCCGTAGCCGCCGCCCGCCGCCGCCAGCGAGATCAGGTACGGGTGCTCCCAGGCGAGGACGTAGGCGCCGAGGACCCACGCCGCCGTGCCCGCCCCCAGCGCCGCGTAGGCCGTCGGCGGACCGCCGCGGACGCGAGCGAGGCCGGCGACGACGACCACGAAGATGCCCGCGCTGGCGAACGCCGACGCCTCCTCGACCAGCGCGTACACGCCCTCCGCGTGCCAGGCCAGCCCATAGGCGGCGAGGCCGAAGAGCACCACGCTGGCGCGCGCCAGGCGCAGCCGCCGACGGTCGTCCACGTCGCCGCCGAGCCAGCGTACCAGCAGGTTGTGCGAGAACAGCGAGCCCGCGGCCAGGAGCGCGCTGTCGACGGTCGAGAGGATGGCGGAGACCAGGGCGCCGGCGAAGAGGGCGAAGAGGGGAGCGGGCAACAGTGTCTGCGCCAGCCGCGGCAGCAGTTGCTCGGGGTGGTCGAGGTCCGGGAGCAGCGCCGGGCCGACCAGGCCGAGCGTCACCGGCACCAGCCCCACCACCAGGTAGACCGAGCCCGCCGCGAGGGCCGAGCGCCGGGCCACCGCGGGGCTGCGGCAGGCGATCACCCGCGCCACCAGCTCGGCGGCGAGCACCGAGCCGCAGACCGGGATCGCCCAGGCCTCGAGCACCGTCCACGGCGAGGTGCCGGGCGGCCCGGCGAGGCTCAGCCGCCCCGGCTCGAGGGCCGCCAGGGCGGCGCCGGCCTCGGGCCGCGCCAGTACCGCCGCGGCGAGCACGCCGAGCCCGGTGAGCAGGGCGATTCCCTGCACCAGGTCGGTCCAGGCATCGGCCAGCAGGCCCCCCATCATGGTGTAGACGATCACCACCGCGGCGGCCAGCGTCAGGGTCACCTCCACCGTCCACCCCGAAGAGACCGCGAGCACCTGGGCGAACGCCCGCACCTGCGCCGCCGCCCACAGCACCGAGGTCGGGATCATCAGCATCACCGCCAGTTGCTCCACGCCGGGCGAGAAGCGGCGGCGGAAGAGGTCGCCGAGCGTGGTCAGGCGCAGGCGCCACAGCGGCACCGCGAAGACCAGCCCCATCAGCAGCACGCAGAGCCCGTAGCCGAAGGGATCGGCCGTGCCGCCGGCCAGCCCCTCGGCATAGATCGAGCCCGCCGAGCCGATGCACGACTCGGCGCCGAACCAGGTGGCGAAGATGGTGAACGTCCCCAGGCCGTAGCCGAGCGTGCGCCCGGCCACCAGGTAGTCGTCCTCGGAGCGCACCCGGCGTCCGATCCAGGCGCCGATCGCCAGCGACGCGAGCACGTAGGCGAGCACGGTGAGGGTGGTGGCGTTCATCGTGCGGCGCGACTCTATCGCCTGCGCCGGCGAGGACGCCAGCACAGAGAAATGAGTCATCCCTGTTTCAACGCCGACGTGGTACACTACGCCACCGAGTCAGCTCCCAAGCTGCAGCACCACGAGAAGCCTCAACGCACCCGCGGGCCGGCTTGCGTTCCCGGCCTGCGAGCTCGGATGTCCACCCGAGGTCCGGAGGTGGTCTCCGGCGCCTCAAGCCAATAAGGAGGACGACCGATGGGACGTCTGAAGCTACTTGCGCTCTCTTGCACCCTGGTTTGCACCCTGGCGGCGCTCACCGCGCTGCCGGCCGCCGCGCAGTTCGCCAACGCCGACCTCGGAGGCGTCGTGACCTCCTCCGACGGCAAGGCCCTGCCCGGCGTGACCGTGACCGCGACCGACGAGGCCGCCGGGCTGACCCGCACCACCGTCACCGCCGTCAACGGCACTTACGCCATCAACGGCCTGCGGCCCGGCAGTTACCGGGTCAGCTTCGAGCTCGACGGCTTCCAGACCGCCGAGCGCACCGCCGTGGCGCTGCGCGTGGGCCAGGAGACCCGCCTCAACGTCGCCATCGGCGTCGGGGCGGTGGAGGAGGCGATCACGGTCACCGGCGCCGCGCCCCTGGTGGAAGTGACCTCGAAGGAGATCGGCGGCACGCTGACGGCCCAGGACTTCGAGACCCTGCCGACCCAGAACCGCAGCGCCCTGCTCTTCGCCAGCCTGATGCCGGGCGTGATCCCTTCCACCAGCACCGAGTCGACCGCCTCCGACGCCCTCTTCATCAACGGCCAGGACGACAACAACAACTCCTTCAACTTCGACGGCGCCAACAACGACGACGACGTGATCGGCGCCCGCGCCGGCGCCCAGGCGCGCACGCCCATGGAGGCGATCCAGGAGTTCCAGGTGCTCAACACGCAGTTCGACGCCGAGTTCGGGCGCGCCGTGGGCGGCGTCTTGAACGCCGTGACCAAGAGCGGCGGCAACAGCTTCACGGGCTCGGTCTTCTATTTCCTGCAGGACTCGAGCTTCGACGAGACCGATTTCATCGCCGAGCGCTCCGGTGCCGGCAAGCCCGAAACCACGTTCACCTCGCGCGGCTTCACCATTGGCGGCCCGCTCCTGCGCGACAAGCTCCACTTCTTCCTCAGCTACGAGGATCTGCTCAACGAGGAGGGCCAGGCGCGCAGTTTCTCCACCCGCCCCGACCTGAACTTCTCGACGACCGAGGACAACGACATCGACAACTACCTCGGCAAGCTCGACTACCAGCCGGTTCAGAACCATCACCTGGCGTTCCGCTATTTGCTCGAGGACTCGCCCCAGTTCAACCAGATCATCGGTCCGGTGACCCTCGAGGCGGCGCGCGAGGAGGCCGACACCGACTCGAGCTGGGTGCTCTCGCTCGAGTCGGTGGTCAAGAACAACTCGTTCAACACCGGCCGCCTCTCGTTCACCAAGGAAGACGTCGCCTTCGCCAACCCGGGCTTCAACAACAACGGCGGGGACTTCGCCGCGCAGCGCAATCAATCGCCCGCCGAGGTCCACCCGGGCTTCACCGGCGGCGCCAGCACCGTGGCCCAGGCGCGCATCAACCGCTCGACCCAATTTGACGACACCTTCTCGTTCTTCATTCCCGACCTCAAGGGCGAGCACGAGCTCCGCGCCGGCTTCCAGTACTCGGAGCGCGAGGAGGTCTTCACCGATTTCGGTTTCCTCAACGGCCAATTCGACAACTTCCAGACCGACCGTCCCTTCGACGCCGCCGACCTCACGACCTACCCGGGCGCCTTCACGCTGCGGGTGCTCGGCGGGCTGACGGCCGAAATCCCGAAGAACGAGACGATGGGGCTCTTCGTGCAGGACGACTGGCGCGTGACCGACACGCTGACGCTCAACCTCGGCCTGCGCTACGACAAGGAAGACATCATCTCCGGCGGCTACGTCGCTCCCCGGCTCGGCTTCAGTTGGGATCCGCTGGGCCAGGGCAAGACCGTGGTCCGCGGCGGTTGGGGCCGCTTCTACGACCGCTTCCACCTCGGCTACTTCGGCAACTACTTCCTCGACTCGGTCAGCCTGTCCCAGGGCTTCGCCCTGCGGTTCCCCACCGCGGGCGTCGACGCCCAGGCTCTCTTCGAGCTCGCCCAGGCGAGCGGCGTGACCACGCTCGCGGGCCTGCGCGACGTGCTCGCCGCCGTGCTCGAGGGCGGCGCCCAGGCGCCGATCAACGGCTTCCCGACGGTCGAGAACCCGGACCTCGAGCAGGCCTACCTCGACGCCGTGACCCTCGGCGTCGAGCACGAGCTGCGGCCCGGCTGGGCGGTGTCGGCGGACCTCATCCACAACGAGGGCCGCGACCAGTTGCTCCTCGTCGACCTGAACCCGTTCTCGACCGCCCAGGGCGGGCGCCCGAACGTCAGCGTGCTGAACGGAGAGCAGGTCGCGATGGGCTCCGTCAGCACCTGGGTCAACGCCGGCGAGACCGACTACGACGCGCTCCAACTGTCGATCCAGAAGCGCTTCGACGGCCGCTTCGGCGGCCGCCTCTCCTACACCCTGGCCGACTCGGACGGCAACACCCGCGGCGGCGTCGCGGCCACCGACGTGGCCTTCTTCCAGACCCGCACCGAGACCGGATACGACTTCGACCGCGGCGTGATCATCGGCGAGCCGCTCGACCTCAACCTCGACGACGCGCGCACCAACGGCATCCCGGTCAACTGGCACCGCGAGCACAACTTCGTGATCTCCGGGACCTACCTGGTGCCGAGGACCTCGTGGCGGGACAACGAGGGTCTGTTCGTGGCGTGGGTCTACCGTTACATGACCGGCGCGCAGACCACGCTCTTCGACAACGTCGCCCGTCTCGACAACGGCAACCGGGCGCCGGCGGCGCCCGGCAGCTACCAGGGGGCGACGGACATCGGCCAGAGCGTGTCGTACGACGGCAAGCTCGACGGCGCCGAGAACCCCGACTTCTCGCGTCTCGACTTGTCGGTGCGCTACAACATCCCCATCCGCGACCGCTTCACGGCCTCGCTCATGGTGGAAGTCTTCAACGTCTTCGACGAGACCAACTTCGACAGCGTCGGCGGAACTCTTGAAGGCACCGGCACCTTCCTGGTCCCCAATGTTTCGCTCAATCCGCGCCAGTTCCAGCTCGGCGTGCGATTCGGGTTCTGAAACTCCGAAAGCGAGCTTCGCTCGCGAACCCTCACCTCCAGCCCCTCTCCCAGGGGGAGAGGGGAGCAAGATGTCGGGGTTCGAGCCCCCCTCTCCCCCTGGGAGAGGAGGGTTGGGGGGTGAGGGTCGACGAGACGAAGCCTCGCCGACAAAGCCCTTGCAATCACCCGGTCAGGCAGACCCCTCACCTCTGCCTCGCTTTGCGCGCTATCGAGACCGTGATACCATGGCGCAATGCCGCGAAAGGCGAAGGAAACCTGGGGGGACGCCGTCGGCAGCGCGCCCTGGGCCCAGCACATCCCGCCGGCGCCCGGCGACCTGCGCATCGTCCATGCCATGGTGAACACCGTGGACCCGGTGACCGGCGTCGACGAGCTCGGGAGCCTGGCCGCGCTGCGGGTCGACGGCATAGCTCTGCTCGCCGAAGAAGGCCTACGTCATGGCGAGCGCGATCCCGTGGGCGAAGAGCCCGAAGATCGCCACGCAGAAGATGCTCGAGCGCCGCGGCCAGGTCTCCGTCTTCGTGCCGCAAGAGCTC
>Ga0299906_10001350_pt1 | contig 21108 bp, 19 predicted proteins | sample RVTome_14_FD_200259 | JGI IMG/M metagenome (GOLD analysis project Ga0299906, IMG submission 200259) | Soil microbial communities from uranium-contaminated site in the Upper Colorado River Basin, Wyoming, United States - RVT145D125 (version 2) ...
ATTCCACGAACTCCGGCACCTGCTTCATCGGGCTACGCGTTGCATCCAGAAGGTTTTCGTTGCGCTTTTCGGTCACGCCGTACCGGTCACGCCTTTCGGTCACGCTTCTCGGCCACGCAGTTGAATGAAAATGCACCACATCGTCTTCCTAGACCGCGCCATCCTGCCCATCGATCTGCCGCAGCCGAGCTTCGCGCATCGCTGGACCGAGTATCCCGCCACCGCGCCGGGCGAGCTCGAGGCGCGGCTGCAGGGCGCGACGATCGTCATCTCCAGCAAGATCCCCCTGCGCGGCGAGATGCTGGCCAGGTTTCCAGACATCCGCTGCATCGCGGTGGCGGGCACCGGGGTGGACGTCTTCGACCTCGACTATTGCCGGGAGCACGGCGTGCGGGTGTCCAACGTGCGCGGCTACGCCGAGCACACCGTGCCCGAGCACGCCTTCATGCTGATCCTGGCGCTCGCGCGCAATCTGCCCGCCTACCGCCGCGACGTGGAGGCCGGGCTGTGGCAACAGGCCGAACCGTTCTGCCTGCTGACGCAGCCGATCTTCGATCTGCACGGCAAAACCATCGGCATCGTCGGCGAGGGCGCCATCGGACAGGGCGCGGCATGCATCGCGCGCGGCTTCGGCATGCGCGTGCTGTTCGCCGACCATGCACCGCCCAAGGCGCCGGGCATCGACTACACGCCGCTCGACGAGCTGCTCGCCGACAGCGATGTGGTGACGCTGCATTGTCCGCTCACCGCCGCCACTCGTGGTCTGATCGGCGAGCGCGAGCTGCGGCGCATGAAGCGCAGCGCGCTACTCGTCAACACCGCGCGCGGCGGACTGGTGGACGAACGGGCGCTGGCGCGCGCGCTGCAGGAAGGCTGGATCGCGGGCGCCGGTCTCGACGTGTTGAGCGCCGAGCCGCCGCGCGAGGGCAACCCGTTGCTCGACCTGCGCCTGGCCAACCTGATCGTCACCCCGCACGTGGCCTGGGCCAGCCGCGAGGCGATGCAGGCTGTCGCCGAGCAGCTGATCGGCAACATCGAGGCCTTCGTCGCCGGCCGCCCGCGCAACTTGGTGGCGTGAAGGGCAAGCAGAGGTTCGATCGTGAGCGCGAGAGACAACATCCTGGGCCGCATCCGCCGCGCGCTGGGGCGCGCGGCGCCGCTCGATGAAGCGCGCGGCGCCGGCATGCGCGCGCGGCTCACCGAGCATCCGCGCGGCCCGCTGCCGTCGATGGCCTGGGAACCCGTCGCCCGCTTCGCGGAGCGCTGCCTGGTGCTGTCGAGCAGCGTGGCGCAGGTGCCCGGCCGCTCCGAGATCCCGGCGGCCGTGGCGCAGTACCTGGCCGAGAGGGACCTGCCGCGTTCCGGCGTGTGCTGGCCCGAGCTGGGCGGGCTGAACTGGAGCGCCGCCGGCCTGCAGATCGAGCCGCGGCCGGCCGGCGGCGATGACCAGGTCGGCATCACCGGCTGCTACTGCGCGATCGCCGAGACCGGAACGCTGATGCTGCTGTCCGGGCCCGACACGCACGCTGTCACCAGCCTGCTGCCCGACACGCATATCGCGGTGCTCCCGACCTCGCGTATCCTGCGCAGCATGGAGGAGGCCTGGGACCTGCTGCGCCGCGAGCGCGGCGCGTTGCCGCGCCAGGTTACGTTCGTGTCGGGCCCCTCGCGTACCGCCGACATCGAGATGACGCTGGTGCTCGGCATCCACGGGCCGTACCGGGTGCACGTGATCCTGGTTCCGGGCTGACCGTCTCTCGCGGCAGCGCGGCGCCACCTGCGGTCTAGGTGCCGCCGCACCCCACATAGCGGTCGCGGCCGGCGCGTTTGGCCTCGTACATGCGGCGGTCGGCGATATCGACCAGTTGCCACCAGTCGCTCGCTGCGTCGGCCAGACGTTCGCTGATGCCGACGCTCGCCGTCACCAGCTTGCCATCCGGGCGCAAACCCAGCCCGGTTGCGCGAACCCGCTCCAGGAAGCGGCCGGCATCCTCGCAGCGCATGTTCGGCAGCACGGCGACGAACTCTTCTCCGCCCCAGCGCACCAGCAGGTCGCCTTCGCGCATCTGGTCGAGGATCGCCCGGGCAGCGCTTTGCAGCACTTGATCGCCGACTTCGTGCCCGAACTGATCGTTGATCGACTTGAACCGGTCCAGGTCGATGAACAGCACGGCAAGCGGGATATCGCTGCGTCGCGCGAGGCCCATCTCCAGCCCGAGCAGCTCTTCGCCGGTGCCCCGGCGGTAGGCGCCGGTGAGCGGGTCGTGCGCCATCTGCCGCAGCAGCTGCGCCATCAGGCTCACCTGCGCCATGCCTGCCAGCCCCGCAACGCCGGTCACCAGCGCCAGCAGCCAGAGCGAGCCAAGGGTTTCCATCGGCGTGAGCGAGCGGATGCCGAGCGCTGCCACCACGGCCTCGGCGAGGAAAATCGGCAGCGAGGCGGCAGCCGCTTCGATCGCGGTAAGCGGAAACAGCCCGAGGCCGCTCGCGACCACGAACGGCACTGCGGCGTACACCCCGCGCAGGCCGAAGCTCTCGTCGGCGAGCGTGGCCTGCGTCCAATGGGCCGCCGCAAACACGAAGAAGGCCGACGGGATCAGGACCAGGATCGCCACCGCCACGCGGGCGGCTCGCAGGGAAGTCGCTCGCCACGCGGCCACGGCCAGTGCGAAAAACGCGCAGGCCGCAACCAGCCGGGCGCTGGCCACGGGGGTGCTGGTGCCGGCGTCGAGCATGAGCGCATCCACCGGGATCCATAGCACCGTCAGCAGCGCGAACGCCACCGCGACCAGGCGCACCCGGTACAGGATGGTGGCGGCGCGGCGCGCCACGAGCAGCTGCGGCTGAAAGCGCGTGGACGCCAGCGGCAGCAGCAGCGCGCCCAGGCGCTCGCGCGCCGGACCCTCGCCCTCGCCACCGGAGCTCCCCGAGATCACTGCCGCGCCGATGATGAGACGCCTGAGCCAGCGGGCCGGGGGCAGCTGCATGCATCTTCCTCGTGCACGGTGCGGGCCATTGTAACGGTGTCGGCGCAGGCCGGTGCTGCCGCGTTGCGGTTGCGGTTTGCTGGCGCCTGGGCGATGATCGAGCCATGCCTGCGCGTGTGCCGATCCGGACATGACCTCGCTCGACTTCCTGCCGACGTTTCCTCTCGTGCCGGGAGACCTTGCCCTGATCGGCGCGATCCTGCTGGTCGGCCTGGTCAGCGGCGAGTTGTTCCGGCGCCTGCTGCGGCTGCCGCGCATCAGCGGCTACCTGCTGGTGGGCATCGCGCTCGGCCCAGGCGCTCTGGACCTGCTCGACCGCGAGCTGCTCGCCACCGCGCGCGTGGTGCTGGACGTGGCGCTGGGACTGATCCTCTACGAGTTGGGTTCGCGCCTGGACCTGGGCTGGGTGCGCCGCAACCGCTGGCTGCTCATGACCAGCGTGGCCGAGAGCGCGCTGTGCTTCGCGCTCGTGTACGCTGCGCTGTTGTGGCTGGCGGTTTCGCCCCTGCACGCGGCGGTGGCCGCAGCCATCGCCATGGGCAGCGCGCCTTCCGTGCTGCTGCTGGTTATCCACGACGAGCGCGCCGAAGGAGCGCTCACCGAGCAGGCGCTCAACCTCACTGCACTCAACAACATCTTCGCCGTGGTGGCGGTCACCATGCTGCTCGCCTATATGCATCTGGAGTACCAGGCGGGTGTCCACATCATGCTGCTCCATCCGGTGTATCTGCTGCTGGGTTCACTCGCCGTGGGCTACGCGGCGGCCGCGCTCACCGTGCTGTTCGCCGGCTGGCTCGGCAAGCGCGAGGACCTCCAGTTCGTGATGCTGGTGTCCATGGTGCTGCTGGCGGTGGGCAGCGCGCTGGCGCTGCGCGTGTCCGTGCTGCTGACCCTGCTGGCTTTCGGGGTCCTCGCACGCAACCGTGACCAACGGCGCTGTCTGTTGCCGGTCGAGTTCGGCCCCGCCGCGCAGTTCTTCTTCGTGGCGCTGTTCGTTCTGACCGGCGCCTACCTGGAGTGGAAAGACCTCACGCTCGTGGGCGGCGCGGCACTGGTCTACGTGGGCGCGCGCGTCGCCGGCAAGCTTCTCGGCATCCTGGTGTTCGCGCCGCTCACGGGCCTGCGGCTGCGCAAGGCCGCGTTGCTCGGCCTGGTGCTCACGCCCATGGCCGCGGTCGCCGTGGTGCTGGTGCAGATGACCACCGAGATCTATCCCGCCTTCGGCGCGGAGCTCGGCGCCATCGTGCTGTCCGCGGTGGTGGTGCTCGCGCTGCTGGGGCCGGTCGCCGCTCAGCTCGCGTTCCGCCTGGCCGGCGAGACGCGTCAGGGGGCGGCACGATGAGCGTCCTCGATTTCCGCCGCTCCGAGCCCTTCACCTGCGGCGTGGAGCTCGAGCTGCAGATCGTCAATCGGCGCGACTTCGATTTGTCCGGGTCGGCGTCCGACCTGCTGCCGCTGGTCGAGAAGCAGTTGCAGTCGGGTGAGGTCAAGCCGGAGATCACGCAGAGCATGCTGGAGATCGCCACCTCCGTGCATCGGGTCCATGCGGACATGCTCGCGGAGCTGCGCAGCCTGCGCGATGTGGTGGCGCGCCAGGCCGAACGCTTGAACCTGGGTATCGCCGGCGGCGGCGCTCACCCCTTCCAGCGCTGGACCGATCGCCGCATCTTCGCCACGCCGCGGTTCCATCATCTGAGCGAGCTGTACGGCTACCTCGCGAAGCAGTTCACCGTGTTCGGTCAGCACATCCACATCGGCTGCGAAAGCGGCGACCGCGCCATCGGCCTGATCCATGCGATGTCGCGCTACATACCGCACTTCATCGCGCTGTCCGCCTCGTCGCCGTTCCTGCAGGGCGTGGACACGGCTTTCGAAAGCGCACGCCTGAACAGCGTGAACGCCTTTCCGCTCTCGGGCCATCTGCCGGCGGTGCGCAACTGGGCCGAGTTCCAGACCTACTTCGACAGCATGCGTGAGCTGAAGGTGGTGTCCAGCATGAAGGACTTCTACTGGGACATCCGCCCGAAGCCGGAGTACGGCACCATCGAGGTGCGCGTGTGCGACACACCGCTCACTGTGGAGCGGGCGGGGGCGCTGGCCGCCTTCGGCCAGGCGCTCGCCCGCTGCCTGGTGGAAACGGGAACGGGCGGGCTCGACGCGGACCTCTACCGTGTGTACGGCTATAACCGGTTCCTCGCCTGCCGGTTCGGCCTCGAGGCAGAGCTGGTCGACGTCGAGCGGCGCGAGAAAGTGGCTCTGCGCGACGACCTGCTGGACACCCTGCAGCTGGTGCGGCGCTTCGCTTCGGACGCGTCGGGCGCGGAGGCACTGGACCAGTTGGCGGAAGACGTGCAGCGCCGCGGCAGCGACAGCGCCTGGCTGCGCGAGACGTACAGGCGCACAAGCTCCCTGAGCGATGTGGTGCGTAGCCAGTGCGAAGTGTGGCAGAGCGGCCTGCGTGTGCTCGAGCCCTAGCGCGATGTCCGCTCGCGCCTGCACCCGTCGCGCCGAGCAGGGCCGCTGCGGCCTCGCTGTGCGTTCTCTATCGGCGGTATGAACGACGACTGGCTGATGCTGGCGCTCGGCGTCGCGGGCGCCGGCGCGGGGGGAGAGCTGTTCGTGCGTGGCGCTGTCGGGTTGGCGCGGTGGATGCGCATCTCGCCGGGGATCATCGGCGCCACCGTCGCGGCTTTCGCCACGTCCAGCCCCGAACTGTCGGTGGCCGTCGGCGCCGCGCTGGCGGAGCGGCCGCAGATCTCGCTGGGCGACGCTCTGGGCAGCAACGTCGTCAACGTGGCCCTGATCCTCGCGCTGGCTTTGATCATCTCCGGCATCAGGAGCCCACGCGACGCGATCAGGCGCGATTTCCCGGTGGCGTTTGCGGCGCCAGTGCTGACGGCCGCGTTCCTCCTCGATGGCGTGCTATCCAGGCCGGAAGCGATGCTGTTGCTCGCCGGCTTCGCCGCCTGGCTTTCCGTGGCGATCCAAGAGGCGCGCAAGCAGCGCAGCGCCGCGCAGGCCGTGCTCGGGGAGCGGCGGGCATGGCGGGCGATCGCGGCGGGAGCGGTCGGCCTGACTCTGCTCATCGCAGCGGCGCGCTTAATCGTGTCCGGCGCGAAGGGCATCGCGTTGTCCGCGGGGATCGACGAGTTCGTCATCGGTGCGACGATCGTGGCCGTGGGGACCTCGGCGCCCGAGCTGGCGACGGCGATCGTCTCCAAGCTGCGCGGCCACGACGAGGTCGGGCTCGGCACCATCCTCGGCAGCAATATCTTCAACGGGCTGTTCGTCGTCCCGCTCGCCGCCGCGATCTTCCCGATCGCGATCACGCTGCGGGAGGCGGCGGGCGCGTTGATCTTCGGCGTGCTGGCCCTCGCCCTGGCCTTCCCCGCCGCCGGCGGATGGATCGGGCGCGGCCGCGGCGTGCTATTACTCGGGCTGTTCGGCGCATTCCTGTTCTCAACCCTGCGGGCAGGCGTGTAACCGAAGATCAGCACCACCGCCCGGTAAACTAAGGGCCGGCAAAGCCCGACCGTCTCGATGACTTCCCGCTCGATCAGCGTTCACGAAAGCCCGCCAGAGCAGGACTGGCACGCCCTGTCCGCCGCCGAGGCGCTGCGGCGGCTCGACTCTCAGGCCGAGGGCCTGACGCCGGATGAGGCGCGCGCGCGGCTGGCGCGCTTCGGTCCCAACAGCCTGCCGCCGCCGCGCAGCCGTAGCGTGCTGATGCGCTTCGTCGCACAGTTCCACAACGTGCTCATCTACGTGCTGCTCGCCGCCGCCGTGGTGACCGCCGCCTTGGGGCACTGGCTGGACGCCGGCGTGATCATGGGCGTGGTGCTGGTGAACGCGCTGATCGGCTTCATCCAGGAGGGCCGCGCGGAGCAGGCCATCGCCAGCATCCGCCGCATGCTCAGCCTGCAAGCCAGCGCGCTGCGCGGCGGGCAGCGGGTGACGGTGCCCGCCGAGGAGCTGGTGCCCGGCGACGTGGTGCTGCTCGAGTCGGGCGACAAGGTGCCGGCGGACCTGCGCCTGCTCGCGGCGCGCGGACTGCGCACGGAAGAGGCGGCGCTGACCGGCGAGTCGCAGCCGGTGGACAAGGCGGTGGATCCGGTGCCGGCGGACGCGCCGCTCGGGGACCGTCTGTGCATGGCGTTCTCCGGCACGCTGGTGTCGTCCGGACGCGGGCGCGGCGTGGTGGTGGCGACGGGGTCGCGCACCGAGTTGGGCCGCATCACCCGGCTGCTGGAGCAGGTCGAGGACACCACCACGCCGCTGATCCGCAAGATGGATGCGTTCGCGCGGCGCTTGACGGTCGTCATCCTGGCCGTCGGGATTGTCCTGTTCGGTTTCGGCGTGGCGGCCCGCGGCTTCGGCGTGGACCAGATGTTCTTGGTGGTGGCCGGGCTGGCGGTGTCCGCGATCCCGGAGGGTCTGCCGGCGATCCTGACCATCACTCTTGCGATCGGCGTGCAGAACATGGCGCGGCGCAAGGCGATCGTGCGGCGGCTGCCGGCGGTGGAGACGCTGGGCTCGGTCACGGTCATCTGCTCGGACAAGACCGGTACGCTCACGCGCGACGAGATGACCGCCGCACGCGTGGTCCTCGCGCACACTGCGCTGGAGGTGGACGGAGTGGGCTACGCACCTCGCGGACGATTCACCGCTACGAGCGGCGCCGTCGATCCGCGGCAGGACGTCTGCCTGCAGGCCCTCGCGCACGCGGGCCTGCTGTGCAACGACGCGCAGGTGCGGGAGAGCGACGGCGCCTGGGTGGCGCAAGGCGATCCGACGGAGGCGGCGCTGGTGACGCTGGCGTTGAAGGCCGGTGTCCAGGACGGCGCCTTGCTGCGCGCGCATCCGCGGCTGGACGCCGTGCCGTTCGAGTCGGAGCAGCGCTACATGGCGACGCTCAACGCCGACGACGGCGGCGCACCCTGGATCCTGGTGAAGGGCGCGCCCGAGCGCGTGCTGGGCTTCTGCACCCGCCAGCTCACGCCACAGGGCGAGGCGCCGCTCGACGAAGCCTACTGGCACCGGGAGATCGAGGCCACCGCTGCCCAGGGGCAACGCGTGCTCGCGCTCGCACGCAAGCGTGGGCGCCCTGGCCAGAGCGCGCTTGCGCCGGAGGACGCGCAGTGCGAGCTGACCTTGCTCGGCCTCGTCGGGATGATCGACCCGCCGCGCGAGGAAGCGATGCATGCGGTCGCGAGCTGCCGCAACGCGGGTATCCGCGTGAAGATGATCACCGGCGATCATGCCGCGACCGCCTACGCGGTGGGCCGCCGGCTCGGACTCGGGGGAGACGGTCCCGCGATCAGTGGGCGCGAGCTCGAAGCCCTGGGCGACGACCAGCTGCGCGACGTGGTGCGCATGAGCGACGTGTTCGCGCGAGTGAGCCCGGAGCACAAGCTGCGGCTGGTGCAGGCGCTGCAGGCCGAGGGTGAGATCGCGGCCATGACCGGCGACGGCGTGAACGACGCGCCGGCGCTGAAGCAGGCGGACGTGGGCGTGGCCATGGGCATCAAGGGCACCGAGGCCGCCAAGGAAGCCTCGGACATGGTGGTGGCCGACGACAATTTCGCCAGCATCGCCGCCGCCGTGGAGGAAGGGCGCACGGTCTACGACAACATCAAGAAGGCCGTGCTCTACATCCTGCCCACCAACGGCGGGGAAGTCTCCACCATCGTCGTCGCCGTGCTCGTCGGGATGGCGATGCCGATCACCGCGCTGCAGATCCTGTGGATCAACATGGTCACCGAGACCACGCTGTCGATCACGCTCGCCTTCGAGAAGGCCGAGTCGCACGTCATGCAGCGCCCGCCGCGCGATCCCCGCGAGCCGCTCCTGTCGGGGTATTTGGTGTGGCGCATCGTGCTGGTGTCGGCCCTGCTGTTCGCCGGCACCATGGCCATGTTCCTGTGGGAGAGCGCGCGCGGCTCCGCCATCGAGACCGCACGCGCGGCTGCGGTCAACGCGCTGGTCGTCGGCGAGATCGCCTATCTGTTCAGCGCGCGCTTCCTGCAGGCGAGCTCGCTCAGCTGGGACGGCCTAACCGGCAACCGCTGGGTGCTGGTCGCCTCCGCGCTGCTGATCGTGTTGCAGCTCGGCTTCACTTACGCCGCACCGATGCAGGCGCTGTTCGGCACCGCCGCCCTGGACGCGCGCGCCTGGGGCCTCATCGGCGCTTTCGGAGTGGCGGTGTTCTTCGCCGTCGAGTTGGAGAAAGCCGTTTGGCGGCGCCTGCGTCCGGAAGGCGCGCCGCCCGCAGCGCCGGCGCTCGCGCCGGGCCGGCGCAGCGCGTAGACCGCCAATCGGCCTCAATGCCGAATCACGACGCGTGGCCCTTGAATGCCCGGTACAAGGCGAGCGCCCAGGCGCCGACGAAGGCCAGGAAGACTGCGAGCAGGACCAAGAACGGCACGGTGGGCAATCGAGGCGGGGTCGCCGCGTGTGCGCGCAGCAGCAGCCAGTGCACCGCGCAGGCGAAAAGCACCAGCGCGCAGCCCAGCCACAGCGCGCGGCGCGCGAGCAGGGCCAGCGCCTGTTCCCGGCGCTCGGGCGCCATCCAGTAGTCCCGGCGGGGGATGTTGGTCAGGTGCGGGAAGCGGCGCGGCAGCCACGAGATCGCGACCACCATCAGCGCCGGAAAGCCGAGCGTCATGACCAGCATGTACAGGCGGTAGCCCGCCTGCGTCATGTAAGCGTTGGGCTGCCCGGCGGCGCCAAAGTGGGTCGCAACCCGCTCCGGCAGGGCGCCGCTGGTGGCCAGCACGAAGGCAGCCGCGCCCCCGAGCAGCGACACGAACAACACCTGCGGCAAGCGATCTTCCACGGCGAGCGACTCCGGCGATCGGTGGCGCTAGCATAAACCGCCTTGTCGTTGCCGTCAGGTACGCACGGCGCCTGCGCGCCTGCGCCGAATTGGCCGAGGCACGCAACGCTTATCTGACAATTCTTTTCACGCTCGACGCGGATTGTTTAGATTGGTGTTACGCGCCGAAGTGAACAGGCGCGGTCGCCCCGACGGGAGGCAGCGTGGGCATGATGCACTACCGGCAGTTCGCCAGGAAGGCCAGGGCGATTCTCACCGAACGCGATTACCTGGCCGCGCGAGCGGTTCTGCTCGCGTCCGCCAGGATGGCGCTGTTGCGGGAGGAGGAGGAGCGGGTCGAGGCGCTTCTGCGCGAGCTTGCATACTACGATTCCAGCTCCGCGGAGCTCGAGCCGGCGACAAGCTCGGCAGAGCCTCGCTCGGTTGAACGACCCCGCCCGGATTCACCGGGGCGCAGATGGTCCGACCCACGTTGATCAGCAAAGGCAAGTGCGGTTCCACAGGGAATAGCTCCCCTTCGTCCGCGGCAGGCAAGGACACGTAGCGCGTTGCGGCGCGCCGCCGCGTCGGCGCGATCGATGTCAGGCGCTGGGCGCTTGCGAGCGCTGCCTGCGCCGGCGGTAAGCGTCGCGCCATCGCCATATTGCCTGCACCAGCAGGTAGCCCAGCAGGGCGGCGACCACGGCCAGCGTCGGGCTGCCGGTGCTGCTCTCGGAGTTCGTGCTCGGCAGCCGTACGCGCGGCGACGTCCTGCTGGTCTTCTCGCACCCGCGGGCGGCGCGCGCCTGGCGGGGCGCAGGCGTGCTGGCCGCGCTGGTGGCATTTCTCATCCTCAGCTACTACTCGGTGATCGCCGGCTGGGCCTGCCGGTATTTCGTGTCCTACTTGAATGGGACCCTGCCCGGGCTGCCGCGCGAAGTGCTGCCGGAAGCGTTCCGCGCCTTCGTCGGGGATCCTGTGCCGCCGGTCGCCTGGCACGCGCTGTTCATGACGGCAACCGCGCTGGTGGTGGCCGCCGGCGTCGCGCGCGGCATCGAGCGGGCCAGCCGGATCCTGATGCCCGTGCTCGCGGCCATGGTGATCCTGCTGGCCGGCTACGCCCTGTCTCTGCCCGGCGCGAGCCGCGGCGTCGCCTTCCTGTTCTCGCCGGACTGGTCGGCGCTGCGCACCCCGCGCCTGTACCTCGCCGCGCTGGGGCAGGCGTTTTTCTCGCTGGGTGTGGCCATGGGGGTGATGATCACCTATGCGGGGTATATCCGTTCCCGCGAAAGCCTGGCTTCCTCCGCTGCGGCGGTCGCAGCCGGGGACACGCTGTTCGCCATCATCGCGGGCATGGCCATCTTCCCGATCGTGTTCGCCTTCGGCCTGGATCCGGCCTACGGTCCCGCGCTGGCTTTCGTCACGCTGCCGCAGGTGTTCTCCATCATGCCGGGCGGCGCGTGGATCGGGATCGCGTTCTTCTTCCTGTTGTCGGCCGCCGCGCTCACCTCCGCCGTGTCCCTGCTGGAAGTGCCGGTGGCGATCGCCACGCGCCTGGGGCTGCCGCGGACGGCGGCTGCCGCGGCAATCGCGCTGTGCGCCTTCCTGGCCGGCGTGCCCTCTGCGCTGGGCACCGGTTTGTGGCGCGAGGTCAGCATAGCGGGCAGAGGCATTCTCGAGGCGGTGGACTTCCTGGCTGTGGACCTGTTCCTGCCGGTGGTGGGCATCGCCGTGGTGCTGTTCGCCGGCTGGGCGCTGCCGCGTGGGGACGCGCTGACCGACTGCGGCCTGCCGCCGCTGCTCGCGCGCGCGTGGCTGGCCGTGGTGCGCTGGGTCGCGCCGGTGGCGATGCTGGTGTTTCTCGTCACTCTCGCCTTCGGCTGATTCCGCGCGAGGCCGTGACGTGTCTCGCCGTGCGCAATTCTGGAACCAGTGGCATATCCCGCCGCTTACTCGATGTCCTCGCCGACCTTGAGCCGGAACGGCATGCGGGCGGCGGGTTTGACCAGCAGCAGCGGGCAGGTGACGACCTCGACCAGGTGCTTGAGGACGTGGGCGTGACCGGTCATGAACCGCCCGTGCCAGCCGATGACGAGCAGGCTTGCTCGCTTCCGATCGATCAGTCCGAGCAGCTCGGCGGCGATGTCGCCGCGGCATAGCGCCACGTCTTCGATGCGACGGCACTCCTCCGGCGTGCAGCCGGGCACGGCCCGGCGCACCAGTTCCTCGAGCCGATAGGGATACTCGTGGTGCGGCGCGTCGGCGTAGCGCGCGGCGGCGGTCAGACCTTCCTCGCTCCCGTCGGAGTCCGCGACATGTGCCACGTGTACCGACAGGTCGAGCGCGTCGGCCAGCCGCACAGCCAGAGCAAGCGCCTCGTCGGCCTGCGCCTCGCCGCTTAGGGGGACTAGTGCGCGGCGCCACGGCAGCGCCTCGACGTAGGCTGGCGGCAGCAGCAGCACCGGCACGGGACTCGCCTCGATGACCGCCTGTGTTACATGTCCGACGATCTTGAGTGGACCGGCATGCGCCGCCTGCGCCGTGTCTGCGGTCGCCCCGCGCGCGGTCATGACGATCAGCGCAATGTCATACCGGGTGAGTGCCGCCACTATCGCGTCCTCCGGGTGAGCCGGCGCCTGGTGCAACGTGATGAGCGGCCAGAACTCCTCCGCTACCCGCAGACGTGCGAGCGCCTCGCGCGGCGGCGACTCGCGCCGGGTCGCGCTCAAGATGTGCAGTTTGGCCTCGAGCTGCGAGGCGAGCCAGGTGGCGCAGCCGAGGCTGCGGGCCGAGGTACGCGAGCCGTCCAGCGGCACCAGGATCGAGTTGAACGGGTTCATGGCGCCTCCGTTCTTGCCACCTCCACGGCATGGATGCGGCCGCGCCAGGCGAGATTGACAGACACCGTGCGCCACTTCGCGGGCAGGCGCGCGCCCGCCTCTGGATCAGGCACCGGGCCCGCATCCATGAAGCGCACGCCCAGGAAGCCGAACACCAGCGCCTGCCAGGTGCCCCCCATGCACGCCGGATGCACACCCAGCGTGCTGTTGCCCATCACGTTGGACAGATCCAGCCACAGGCTCTGGCGCCAGTAGCGCTCGGCATCTTCGCGCAGGCCGAGCCGCGCGGCCAGCGCCGCGTGGATGGCGGGCGAGAGGCTGCTGCCGTGGTCGGTGATCGGCTCGTAGTAGCGATAGTTGGCGGCCAGCGCCATGCGCGGGAACGCGTCCGGGAACAGGTGCAGGAGCATGAGCACGTCCGCCTGCTTGACGAGCTTCAACCGGTTGATCCGGTCCCAGTCGAACAACCGGTTGATCGGGGCCTCGAACCGCTCTTCCCTGGGCAGGGGATAATCCTCCAGGTCGAAGAAGCCCTCGAACTGCTCGATCACGCCGTCGGCGTTCGGCCCCGGACAGTACAGGTCCCGCGCGACGGCTGCCCATTCTTCGATTTCGTCTGCGGTGAACGTACAACGCTCGGCCAGGGCGCGCCACGCCCGCGGGTACTCGCGTTGCAGCCAATCGAGCACCCAGACCGCCTTCTCCACGTTGAAACGCGCCATCCAGTTCGTATAGGCGTTGTCGTTGACCGAGTGGTGATACTCGTCTGGCCCGACCACGCCGCGGATATGCAGATGCCGGCCCTCGCGCGTGCAGCGGCTGGTCCAGAAGCGCGCGGTCTCGGCGAGGATCTCCGCACCGGCGTCACGCAGGAACTCGCGATCCGCCGTGGCTTCCCAGTAGCGCCATACGCCATAGGCTGCACCGGCGCTCACGTGCACCTGCTGCGTGCCGGTGAAGATGGGGATCTGCCTGCCGGTCGTCCTGAGCCGGATCGTGCGTGGTGTGACGTCCTCGCCGGTCACGGTGGACTCCCAGGCATAGCAAGCGCCCCGGTAACCGAGCTCGCTTGCGCGCCGGCGCGCACCGTCGAGCGTGTGATGGCGATACAGGAGCAGGCTGCGCGCCACTTCCGGACAGGTGTGGAGATAGAAAGGCAGCATGAAGATCTCGACGTCCCAGAACACGTGGCCCTCGTAGGCGCGGCCGGTCAGCGCCCGCGCCCCCACCGACACCCGAGGATCACGGTCTGCGGCGCTGACCAGGTGATAGACGTGGAATCGCAAGGCTTGCTCGGTGCCGGGACTGCCGGCAATTCGCGCATCGGCGCGCTCCCAGATCGCATGCCAGCGCGCCGCGTGCGCAGCGAACGCGGCATCGAAGTCTTCCCATCGCAGTGCACGCACATGCCGAATGGCGGCGAGCAGCGGATCGGAGACGTCACGGCTGGTGTAGACGGCCACATAGCGCCGGAACGTGAGCGTCTCTCCGTTCTTCGCTGCCACCTGCCAGCGTGCCTGGTCCGCGCCGCCGCCGGTCAGCGTGGTGCGCGCGGCCAGGCCGACCTCGAAGCCCGAGGCCTGGGTGGCGAAGCGCAGCACTTCCAATCCGGAATCCGGATCGCCGGCGTCCAAGGGCGAGAGGTGCGGGTGGTTGGCTGCCAGGTCGGGGTCGGCGATCCAGGCGTCCAGCGCAACGGTGGCCGACCGATCCTCGAGGCAGATTGTGATCTCCTGGAGCAGCAGGTGCAGGTCGGCGGCGGAGGCGCAGCGGCGCGTGCGCACGCGCGCTGTCCCGCCGGCGTCGATTGCGAAAACGGTCTCGCCGTGCAGGATGCCCTCGTGCATGTGCAGAACGCGCCGGTGCTCACGCCATCGGTTCCCGGCCAGGTCAAGCGGCTCGCCGTTCACGGCGACCCGCAGGGGATACGGAAACGGTGCCGACACCAGCTCGCTATACGGGTACTCGTCCCGACCGTCGGTCATGAACTCGTGCTCGGAGTACGGGCGCTCGGGATGCTTGCGATCGTAGATGCCGGCGATGAACAGATCGCCTTGCGAGATCGGCAGTGGTGCATCCAGCGTGCCGCGCACGCCGAGGTAGCCGTTGCCCACGCTGAAGATGCTCTCTACCGCGTGCTCGCGCGCCGGATCGAAGCCCTCCTGCTCGATGCGCCAGGCGATGTCGGGCTGGGGCTCGCACGACGGCCTCGCGTTCGGACGGAAGTGCTCCGTCAAGCGATCGACGTCGAGCGCACTCAGGTCGCCCACCACCAGATCAGCGCCGCTGGCCGCAAGCGCCTCGCGGTTGCCGCCGCGATCGACGCCCACGACCAGGCCGAAGCCGCCACGGCGACCGGCCTCCACGCCCGATACTGCGTCTTCGATCACCACGGCGCGTGCGGGCGCCACGCCGAGCAGCTCGGCGCACTTGAGGAACGGGTCCGGCGCGGGCTTGCCCGCGAGGCCGAGCGCCTCCGCGTCCATGCCGTCCACTCGCACGTCGAATAGATCTTCGATGCCCGCGGCGGCCAGCACTTCGCGTCCGTTGCGGCTCGAGGTTACCACCGCGGTCTTCACGCCTCGTTTGCGCAGCACACGGATCAGTTGCACGGTGGAGGTAAACACTTTCACGCCGTCGAGCTGCAACCGGCGCTGGAACAGCGCATCCTTGCGCTTGGCCAGGCCATGAATGGTGAGGGCCTGCGCGTCGTCGGCTGGATCACCGTCGGGTAGCTCGATGCCGCGCGCGGCAACAAAGCCGCGCACGCCCTCGTGGCGCGGCTTCCCGTCCACGTATGCGAGGTAGTCGGCCTGCGGGTCGAAGGGCCGGAACGGCTCGCCGCCTTCCGCAGCGCGCTCACGCAGAAAATCGTCGAACAGTTCAGCCCAGGCGGCCGCATGCAAGGTCGCGGTGCGGGTCACCACGCCGTCAAGATCGAACAGCACCGCGTCGAAGCCGAGCGTCGCCCGGTTGGCGGTCTGGCTCAACTTACGCGGCCCTCCCTTGCGTGAGGCGCTGCCCGATGGCGTCGTGCCGCACGATCGGCTTGAAGTCGATCAGCAAGGCCGCCATTGCGCGCTCCCATATACTGCATGGCGCGGGTCAGTTCGTTGTCAGTAGCCCGGGCGTGCGGGACCCCGATCGTACGGCTCCAGGGCGCGGCAGGGACCGAGGAGCGTCATGAGGACGATACCGTGGCGTGCGTCGCGCAGGCTGGTCACCGGCCAGCGCGCTTCCCGGCGAGTCCCGGCGGGCGGCGCGGCGGCTGGCAATGGCGCGCGCATCGGACCCTCCCGAGGTTTGCTGGGGGCCAAGGGTCTACCGGGTGCCGGGGCAGGGCGCTGCGGCGCGACCTTTGCACCGCGCGCAGCCTCGGGCGCTTCGCGTTCGCGCTCCCGCGGCATCCCGGCTTCGAGGCGCCGGCGCAGCCACGGCCAGATGGCGTTCGCCAACACCACGAACGCAAGCAGCAGGAGAAAGAAGAGGGTCTCGAGGTTCATCGGCGGCCTCCGCTCTGGGGTCCCGTAGGTGGCTCTTCCCCTGTGCCCGCGATCGCGTCTCGCATTGCCGTGTCGGCCTGCACGTTCTTCATCCGGTAGTAGTCCATCACGCCGAGGTTGCCGTGGCGGAAGGCGTCCGCCATCGCGCGCGGCACCTCGGCCTCGGCCTCCACCACCCGCGCCCGCATCTCCTGCTCCAGGGCCACCGCCATGGCGCGCCGCTCCTCCGCCTTGGCCTGCGCGATCTGCTTGTCGGCGTTGGCTTGGTCGATCTGGAGCTTGGCGCCGATGTTCTCGCCGACGTCCACGTCGGCAATGTCGATGGACAGGATCTCGTAAGCCGTCCCCGCGTCCAGCCCCTTGCTGAGCACGTGCTTGGAAATGTGATCCGGGTTCTCGAGCACGTTCTTGTGCGAGGCGGCCGACCCGATGGTGCTGACCATCCCTTCCCCGACCCGCGCAATCACTGTCTCCTCGCCGGCGCCGCCCACCAGCCGGTCGATATTTGTCCGTACGGTCACGCGCGATAGCGCGATGAGCTGGATCCCGTCCTTGGCCACGGCCGCGATTCTCGGCGTCTCGATCACCTTGGGGATGACCGACATCTTCACCGCCTCCAGCACGTCACGGCCGGCCAGATCGATCGCCGCTGCGCGCTTGAAGGGCAAAGGGATGCTGGCCTTGTCCGCCGAAATCATCGCGTTCACCACCCTGACGACATTTCCACCCGCGAGGTAGTGCGCTTCCAGGTCGTTGATGGAGATGTCGAGGCCGGCCTTCACCGCGCTGATCCGCGCCGTGACCACCGTGCCGGGCGGCACGCGCCGCAGGCGCATCGCGATGAGGGTCAAGAGCCCCACATAGGCGCCCGACGCCCAGGCGGCGACCCAGAGAGGAATGGGAACCAGATACAGAACAAAGGCCAGACCCGCCAGCACCAAGACAAGCAGTGCTACGGTTCCGAACGCGCCCACCTCGATTCCAAGCATGACTCACTCCTATTTGAATGCTTCGGAAAGCCGCCGCACGACGATGCGGTTGCCGTCCACTCGGATCACTTCGATGGGCTCGCCCGCTTCGATGAGATCCCCGTCCGACACCACATCCACCCGCTCGCCATCGAGATGTGCGATTCCGGCCGGCCGCAGGCCGGATGCCGCCGTCCCGCGCTTGCCGAGCCAGCGGCGATCGCTCTCGGGCGCCGAGGCGTACCCCGCGTCCGCCGGCAGTCCGGCCTCCAGGACCAGGCGCCGGCCGAACGGCAGGCGGGGAAGAAGGCGCAACAGGAACAAGGCCGCGACGATCGCGAGCAGCAGCGCGAGCGCTACCTGTCCGATGGCCGCGAGAACCGCCTCCCAGGTCGCCCCGGCACCCAGCAGGCTCAGGCCGATCCCGCCGAGGAGTGCGCCCAGGCCCAGGATCCCGATGATTCCGAAACCCGGCGTCACGAACACCTCGACCGCCAGCAGGATGAGGCCCACGGCCACCAGGAGCAGTTCTTCCCAGCCGGTCAGCCGCACCAGCCAGTGTCCCCAGAAGAACAGGGCGAGGCATGTTATTCCGATGCCCCCGGGAAAACCGAACCCGGGGGTCCGGATCTCGGTGATGACTCCGAGGATGCCGAGCATGATCAACAGCGAGGCAACGACCGGGTGAGTCAGGAAACGCACCAGCGACTCGGCCCAGCTCGGCGAGGCCTGGCGAACCTCGGCGTCGGCGAGATTCAACGCCTGGAGGACGGCCTCGACGCTGTTGGCGCGCAGATCGGCGACCTTGTGCCGCAAGGCTTCGTCGGTGGTCAGCGTCAGCAGCTTCCCCTTCTCGATGATGCCCGGGATCTCCACGTCCGCATCCACCATCGCTTCAGCCAACAACGGCGGTCGCTTGCGCGCCTCGGCAGTGGCGCGGAACTCCTTGCGCACGTATGACACCGTCTTCTCCGCCACGGGTTGGGCCGCCCCGCCTGGAGCCCCGACTTCCACCGGCGTAGCCGCCCCGATGGTTCCTCCGTCGGCCATCGCGACCTTCTCGGCCGCCAACGTGATGAGGGCCCCCGCGGAGATCGCCCGCTTGTGGACGAAGGCCACCGTCGGCACGCGGGCCTCGAGCAGGGCATCGCGGATCAGGACTGCGGCATCCACCCGTCCACCGAAGGTGTTGATGTCGAGGATGACCGCCGCGGCACCTGCGCCGGCCGCCTCCTCCAACACTCGCCCGACGAACGGAGCGAGGCCGAGATCGATCATGCCCGCGATCGGCACGACATAGACGACCGGACGGGTGTCCTGTGCGCACAGGAGGCCGCTCGGGATGAGCAGGGCGATCAGCCCGAGCAGGGCGATCCGCCATTTCCCGGGCCAGCCTTGGCGCCAGTCCGTCCCACGCCCTGCGCGACCTGCGCCCGAAGACGGATGGTTCATCTGTTCGCCGAAGAAAAGTCGATGTGACCATACTACACCGCGTCTCCTGCCGCTTAACGACAGTGAGGGGTGGCCGGAGCTACGGCGGCCAGGCATGCTCCACGAACCTCCTCCAAATGCATCACGAACCTCCTCCAAATGCATAAGGCTTGCCCGGCCAGGTTTTCACGTCACTCATGAAGCCCTTTGCGATCGGTAAACTGCTTCACGTCGCTTCTATCGTAAGGCCACTTCCAGTTCCGAACCTCCGGCATGTCCTGGCCGTGGGTACGGATGTATTGGCGGTGCTCGATGCGCTTCTCGTGCATGAGTTGCCGCAGCGCCGCCGCCCGATAGCCAAGCTTCGGAACCCGATCGATCACGTCCGCCACCAGGTGAAAGCGGTCGAGGTCGTTCAGCACCACCATGTCGAATGGCGTCGTGGTGGTGCCTTCTTCCTTATAGCCGCGCACGTGGAGGTTCTTGTGGTTGGTGCGGCGGTAGGTCAGGCGGTGGATGAGCCACGGGTAGCCGTGGTAGGCGAAGATGACCGGCTTGTCGGTGGTGAACAGCGTGTCGAAGTGGTGATCCGAGAGCCCGTGCGGTGCTCCTCCTTCGATTGCAGGGTCATCAGGTCCATGACGTTTACGACGCGCACCTTCAGCTCCGGAAGGTGTTGACGCAGAATATCCGTTGCGGCCAGCACCTCGACGGTGGGCACATCGCCGGCGCAGGCGAGCACCACGTCGGGTTCGTCACCATTGTCGTTGCTCGCCCACGTGAAAATGCCGATCCCGATCGTGCAGTGCTTGATCGCAGCATCCATGTCGAGCCATTGCGGCTGCTTCTGCTTGCCGGCGACGATGAGGTTGACGAAATTGTGCGAACGCAGGCACCAGTCAGTGACGTAGAGCAAGGTGTTGGCGTCGGGCGGCAGGAACACGCGGATGATGTCGGCTTTCTTGTTGACGACGTGGTCGATGAAACCCGGATCCTGATGAGAAAAGCCGTTGTGGTCCTGGCGCCAGACATGCGAGGTGAGCAGGATGTTGAGCGAGGCGATCGGCCGCCGCCACGGGATCTCCCGGCTCACTTTGAACCACTTGGCATGCTGGTTGAACATCGAGTCGACGATGTGGATAAAGGCCTCGTAGCAGGAAAACAGCCCGTGGCGTCCGGTCAGCAGATAGCCTTCCAGCCAGCCCTGGCAGGTGTGCTCGGAGAGGATCTCCATCACCCGCCCGTCCGGGGCCAGGCTCTCGTCCTCGGGCAGGGTTTCCGCCATCCAGGCGCGGTCGGTCGCCTCGAATAGCGCGCCGAGCCGGTTGGAGGCGGTCTCGTCCGGTCCGAAGACGCGGAAGTTGCGGCGGCTGCCGTTGCGCTTCATGGCGTCGCGCAAGAAGACCCCCATCAGGCGCGTGGCCTCGGCCTCGACCACGCCGGGCTGCGGCACCGCCACCGCGTAATCGCGGGAAATCGGGAAGTCGCAGGTCCTCGAGTAGCAGGCCGCCGTTGGCATGCGGATTGGCGCCCATGCGCCGCGCGCCGCGCGGCGCCAGTGCCACGATCTGCGGCCTGGGCGCGCCGTGTTCGTCGAACAGTTGCTCGGGCCGGTAGCTTTTCAGCCATCGATCGAGCAGCTCGAGATGCCCGGGGGACTGGCAATCTTGTAGCCGTTCAAGTGCAGGATCGGCAGCACGGCGCCGTCGGCGGCTGGATTGAGGAACTTGCTCGAGTGCCACGCGGCCGCGAGCGGCCCGGTCTCCGCCTCGCCGTCGCCGACCACGCAGGCGACCACGAGGTCGGGATTGTCGAACGCCGCGCCGAAGGCGTGCGACAGCGCCTAGCCGAGCTCCCCGCTCTCGTGGATCGAACCGGGGATCTCTGGTGTGACGTGACTGCCGATACCGCCGGGGAACGAAAACTGGCGGAACAGCTGGTGCATGCCTTCGGCATCGCGCGAGACATTCGGGTAGTGCTCGTTGTAGCTGCCTTCGAGCCAGGTATTGGCCGCCAGCGCCGGGCCGCTGTGCCCCGGTCCGGCGACGTAGATCATCTCGAGATCGCGGGTCCGGATCACACGATTCAGATGCACGTAAATGAAATTGAGTCCCGGTGTCGTGCCCCAATGGCCGAGCAGGCGGGGTTTCACATGCTCGGGTTTGAGCGGCTCCCGCAGGAGCGGGTTGTCGAGCAGGTAGATCTGTCCGACCGACAGGTAGTTGGCCGCGCGCCAGTAAGCGTCCAACCCGCGCAACTCCTCCGCGGACAGCGGACTGCCTTCGATCCCCGATTGCACTGCGCCTTCGCTCATGATGATTCTCTCCTGTGAACGTCATCTAGTGGCTGGAGGGTGCGTTGCACCCGGCATTCCAGGGTGAAACCTTCGCGACAGCCTTCGCAGCGGATCAGGACCGCGGCATCCACCCGCCCACCGACGTGTTGATGTCCAGGATGGCCGCCTCGGCACCGGCCGACTCCTCCCACGCTCTTGCTATAGATCAACAAGAGCGACTCCAAGTTGCGGCCCGTCGAGAAGCGCGGGCAACGGATTTCCGACCCTCG
>Ga0299906_10001351_pt1 | contig 21103 bp, 13 predicted proteins | sample RVTome_14_FD_200259 | JGI IMG/M metagenome (GOLD analysis project Ga0299906, IMG submission 200259) | Soil microbial communities from uranium-contaminated site in the Upper Colorado River Basin, Wyoming, United States - RVT145D125 (version 2) ...
CCCTTACGGGACCCGCCGCATAGCTCGGGGCCAGCGTGGGTCGCTACTCCTTCACTGTGGAGGACTTCCACCTCCTGCGCTCCGCCGGTTTTGACCGGCGCTTTCCGGCAGGCGGAGCCTGCCCTACCCGGACTCCGAGGGGGCGGGCGCAGCACTTCCGCGGAATTCTCACTACCGGACTTCGTCCTTGATGACCATGACCGCAGGTCCTGTGCTCGTCAAGGGCGGATTAGTCCCTGACGACCGTAGGGCCTGTGCTCGTCAAGGACGGATTGGTCCCTGACGATCGCAGGGCTTGTGCTCGTCAAGGATGGATTGGTCCCTGACGACCGTAGGTCCTGTGCTCGTCAAGGACGGATTGGTCCCTGACGATCGCAGGGCTTGTGCTCGTCAAGGACGAATCCGTCCCTGACGATCGTAGGGCCTGTGCTCGTCAAGGACGAACCCGTCCTTGACGACCGCAGGCCTTGCGCTCGTCACCCCGGCGTCATCCGGTGTTCTGGAGACCCTGGGCGATGCCGCCGACGGTGGCGAAGAGGGCCGCGAGGAGCCCGTCGTCGGCGCGGCCGGCGGCGCGCCAGCGGCGCAGCAGGTCAACCTGGAGAAGGCTCATCGGGTCGACGTAGGGGTTGCGCAGGCGGATCGAGCGCTGCAGCACCGGGTCCTCGTCGAGGAGACCCGCGCTGCCCTTGACCGCGAGCACCTGCTCGACGGTGCGCTCGTACTCGGCGCGCACGCGGTCGAAGATCGCGGCGCCGCCGTCGCCGGCGAGCGCGGCGTAGCGCGAGGCGATCTCCAGGTCGACCTTGGCGAGCACGTTCTCCGCGTCGTCGAGCAGCGCCCGTAGGAACGGCCACTCGCGCGCCATCGCCGACAACGTCTCGCCGCCGTGACGCCTGGCGGCCGCTTCCAGGCCGGTGCCCAGGCCGTACCAGCCCGGCAGCACGTGGCGGCTCTGGGTCCAGGCGAAGACCCAGGGGATGGCGCGCAGGCTCCCGATGCCGGCGTTGGCACGCCGCGACGCCGGACGCGAGCCGATGCGCAGGCGCTCGATGACGTCGATCGGGGTGGCGCCGCGGAAGTAGTCGTGAAAGCCCGGCGTGTCATAGACCAGTGCGCGGTAGGCGTCGCGGCTGGCGCGGGCGAGCTCGTCCATGGCGGCGTGCCAGGCGTCCTCCTCGGGGCGCGCCGGCGGCGGCGTGGCCACGGCGAGGGCCACGGCGCTCGCCGCCTGCTCCAGGGTGCGCAGCGCGATGCCGCGCAGGCCGAACTTGGCGTTGATCATCTCGCCCTGCTCGGTCACCCGCAGGACGCCGCGGGCGAGCGCGCCGGGCGGCATCGCCGCCACGGCGCGGGCGATCTTGCCGCCGCCGCGGCTCACCGTGCCGCCGCGGCCGTGGAAGATCTCCAGGCCCACGCCGGTGGACGCGAGCGCCGCGACGAGCCGGCGCTGGCCGCCGTGGAGGGCCCAGCGCGAGGCCGCCAGGCCGCCGTCCTTGTTGCTGTCGGAGTAGCCGATCATCACCACCTGGCGCTCGCCGCGCCGGCGCACGTGGTCGCGGTAGCCCGCCTCGTCCAGGAGCTCGCTCATCACCCGGCCCGCCGCCTCGAGGTCGGGCACGGTCTCGAAGAGGGGGGCGACGTCGAGGGGGACGTGGCCGTCGTCGCCGGCGAGGCCGGCCCAGCGCGCCAGGGCCAACACGGAGAGGACGTCGTCCACCCCCTGCGCCATGCTGACGATGTAGGGGCCGACGGCGCGGCGACCGTAGCGCTCGATGCTCTCGCCGATGGCGCGGAAAACGTCGAGGGTCGCCTCGGCCTCCTCGTCGCCGTCGCCCGCGGGCGCGACACCGCTGACCAACGCGCGGCGCAGGCGCTCGGCGCGCTCGGCCGCCGGCCGCTCCTGCCAGCCCTCCTCGCCGAGCAGACGCCCGACGACGCGGCGGTGGACGGCGGCGTCCTGGCGCACGTCGAGGGTGGCGAGGTGGAAGCCGAAGGTCTCGACGCGGCGCAGCATCCGGCGCACGCCGAAGAGCCCCGCGTGCTCGCCCCGGTGGTCGGCGAGGCTCGCGGCGGCGAGGCGAAGGTCGGCGGCCAGGTCGCCGGCGCCGTAGGTCTCCTCGCCCGCCAGGGTGAGCTCGAGGTGCCGGTGGACCAGGGCCAGCAGCACGCGGTAGGGCATCTCGCGGTGGCGGGGGTGCCGAGGCCGACACCTCGGCGTGCAGCGGATCGGCGGCGAGGCGCTCCTCGAGCGCGGCGCTGAAGCCGGCGCGTCCGCGGCTCTGGCTGAGCTCGCCGTAGAGCTCGGTGAGCTCGCCGAGGTAGCGCCGGAGGATCAGCTCACGGTGACGCTCCAGGGTGGCGCGCAGGGTGGCGGCGGTGACGTTGGGATTGCCGTCCATGTCGCCGCCCACCCAGGAGGCGAAGGACAGGACCGCCGGCATCGGCGCGGCCAGCATCGGCGCGGCCGCGGCCTCCGGGCCGTAGACCGTGGCGAAGGCGTCGTCCAGGGCCTCGTAGAAGGGCGGCACCACGCGGTAGAGGACTTCGGTGAGGAAGAAGAGCACGTGCTCGCGCTCGTCGTCCACGGTGAGTCTCTGCGACGGGTGCTCCTCGGTCTGCCAGCCGGCGGTGACCTCGGCGCGGATGCGCCCGAGCAGGGCCTGCGCCTCGGGCGGCGTCAGCGACGGGTCCATGCGGTCCACAAGCTGACGCGCGATGCGCTGCTGTTTGCGCAGCACCGTGCGCCGGGTGGCCTCGGTGGGATGGGCCGTGAACACCGGCTCGAGACGCAGGCGGCCGAGGACGGCGCGCGCAGCGCCTGCGTCGAGGCCGGCGTCGCGCAGGCGGCCGACGGTGTCGAGGAGGCTGCCGGGCTGCGTCGTGCCGGAGCGCAGGTAGTCGCGGCGGCGCCGCAGGCGGTGGACGCGTTCGGCCAGGTTGACGACCTGGAAGTAGGTCGCGAAGGCGCGCACCAGGGCCTCGGCGTCGTCCGGCGCGCGTCCGGCGAGCGCGGCCTCGAGCGTCGCCGCGGCGTCGGCGTGGCCTTCGCGGCGGCGGATGGCGGCCACGCGCGCGGTCTCGACGTCGCGGAAGAGGGCGTCGCCGCCCTGCTCGCGCAGGATCTCGCCCACCAGGGCTCCGAGCGTGCGCACGTCGTCGCGTAGGGGCGCGTCGGTCGGGGCGAAGCGAAGCTCGCGGTCGTCGTCGACGCTCATCGTCGAAAAGGTGGACGCGCCAGACTACAGACGCTCCCAATCCGCGCGGTCCCCCAGCACCGCCCGGCGGTACCAGCGCCAGAAGAGCTCGATGCCCTCGCGAACCGAGACCTTGGGGTCGTAGCCGAGCAGCCGCGCCGCCTTGCCGACGTCGGCGTAGGTGTAGGGCACGTCGGCGTCCGGCATCGGCGCCGGCACCAGGTTGGCGCTCTTGCCGGTGACCGCCTCGATGCCCTCGACGAAGTCCTTGAGGAGCACCGGCTCGCCGCGGCCCAGGTTGACGACCTCGAAGCCCAGGGGACGCTCGGCCGCCGCCACCACGCCGGCCACGACGTCGTCGACGTAGGTCCAGTCGCGGTGCATCCGGCCGCCGTTGTAGAGCGGGACCTGGCGGCCCGAGCGGATCGACTCGAGCACCTTGTAGGCCATCATGTCCGGGCGCCCGCGCGGACCGTAGACGGTGAAGAAGCGCAGCGCCGTGACGGGGAGGCCGTAGAGGTGGTGGTAGGTGTAGGCCAGCAGCTCGGCGGCGCGCTTGCTCGCCGAGTAGGGCGAGATCGGGCGGTCGCAGGGGTCGGTCTCGACGAACGGGACGCGCTCGGTGCGGCCGTAGACCGAGGAGGTCGAGGCGAGGACGAGCTGCGGCAGCGAGACGTCGCGGGCCGCGTCGAGCAGCGGCAGGGTGCCGCCCACGTTGACGTCGAAGTAGAGGGCGGGCTGCTCGATCGAGGCGCGCACGCCGGCCATCGCCGCGAGATGGACGACCGCGGCGAGCTCCTCGCCCTCGAGCAGCGAGCGCACCAGGCCGCGGTCGCGCACGTCCCCCTCGACGAAGCGGAAGTCGCCGGGACGCGGCGCGCCGGCGAGCACCTCCTCGAGGTTGCCGCGCTTGCGCTCGGGGTCGTAGTAGTCGTTGAGGTTGTCGAGCCCGATCACCCGGTGGCCGGCGCGCAGCAGGGCCTCGGCGGTATGGCTGCCGATGAATCCGGCGGCGCCGGTGACGAGGAAGGTCTTCGGCACGCCGGGATCTTATCGCGACGGCACCCAGGCGTCACGGCGCGGCGCCGAGGTAGCCTTCCTTTTCGAGGTGCAGGAGCACCTCCTGGGCCGCCTCTTCGGGGCTCAGCCGCGCCGTGTCGATCGTCAGGTGGGCGTCGGCCGGCTCCTCGTAGGGATCGGAGATGCCGGTGAACTCCTTGAGGACGCCGGCGCGCGCCTTGGCGTAGAGGCCCTTGCGGTCGCGCTGCTCGCAGACGCCCAAAGGCGTGGCCACGTGGATGAGGATGAAACCCCCGCCGGGCTCGATCATCGCGCGCACTTCGCGGCGCACCGAGTCGTAGGGGGCGATGGGCGCGCAGATGGCGATGCCGCCGTTCTTGGTGATCTCCGAGGCCACGAAGCCGATGCGCCGGATGTTGATGTCGCGGTCGCGCTTGGAGAAGCCGAGCTCGGAGGAGAGGTGCTTGCGCACGACGTCGCCGTCGAGCAGCGTCACCGGGCGGCCGCCGGCTTCCAGGAGCTTGACCAGGAGCACGTTGGCGATGGTCGACTTGCCGGCGCCCGAGAGCCCGGTGAAGAACACCGTGAAGCCCTGCCGGGAGCGCGGCGGATGGGTGCGGCGCAGCTCCTGGGCGACCTGCGGGTAGGTGAACCAGTCGGGGATCTCGGTGCCCTTGGCGAGGCGCTCGCGCAGCTCGGTGCCCGAGATGTTGAGGACGCGGGCGCCGGCCGGCACCTCCTCGTCGGTCATGTGCTCGTCCTTGTCCTCGACGTAGACCATCAACTTGAACGGCACCATGGCGATGCCGAGGTCGGCCTCGTGCTCGCGGAGCATGTCCTGGGCGTCGTAGGGGCCGTAGATGGGCTTGCCGTCGGAGCCGGCGCCGGGGCCGGCGTGGTCGCGGCCGACGATGAAGTGGGTGCAGCCGTAGTTCCTGCGGATGATGGCGTGGAGCAGGGCCTCGCGCGGTCCCGCCATGCGCATGGCCAGCGGCAGCAGCGAGAGCATGGCGGTGTGGGCGGGGTAATGCTGCATGATCGCCTCGTAGCAGCGCACCCGGGTGTAGTGGTCCACGTCGCCGGGCTTGGTCATGCCCACCACCGGATGGACGAGCAGGTTGGCCTCGAGCTGCCTGGCGGCGCGCAAGGTCATCTCGAAGTGGGCGCGGTGCATGGGGTTGCGGGTCTGGAAGGCCACCACCCGGCGCCAACCGAGCCGGGCGAAGCGCCGGCGGAGCTGCTCGGGCGTGTGGCGCAGGCGAACGTAGTCGTAGTGGGCCGGCAACTGCAGCCCCTCGACCCGGCCGCCCACCGCGAGGTTGTTGGTGCGCGCGTAGAGGTGGTCGACGCCGGGGTGGGCGCGGTCGCGGGTGCCGAAGACGGCCGCGGCCTGGGTGTCGCGGTCGAGGGCCCAGACGTCCTCCACGTGGAGGACGGCGAGCATCACGCCCTCGGCGTCGCGCAGGGCGAGGGTGCCGGCCTGCTCGGCCGCCGCCGCCACCTCCTCGGTGACGTCGAGGGTGATCGGGATCGGCCACAGGGTGCCGTCGGCCAGGCGCATCGACGTGCACACCGGGTCGTAGTCGTTGTGGGTCATGAAGCCCCGGAGCGGGGAAAAGCCGCCGTTGACGATCAGCTCCAGGTCGCAGATCTGCCGCGGCGTGAGGTCCCAGGAAGGCCAGTCGCGCGACGAGCGGCGCAGCTCGTCGCGCCGTTCGTCGTCGACCAACAGATTCACCAGCTCGCCGCCATGCGGCTCGATAAGGTGGTCCACGATATCTCTCCTGTCTTGAATGGGCTTGGTATCGGGGGAGGCGTACCGCGAGGAAGGGCGATACTACACGAAGGCGGCGGCGGGCGCCAGGGTTCGAAAGTCGGACAGGTCGGACTTGTCGGACGGGTCGGACTTGTCGGACTCGGCGGACGGGTACAATGCGGCGCTTGAAGATCCTCTTCGTCGCCACCAAGCCTCCCTGGCCACCCGTCGACGGCGGGCGCCTGCTGGTGCGCGACACCGTGGACGAGCTGGCCCGGCAAGGGCACCGCGTCACCCTGGTGGCGCCGGCGGGAGGGGCGAGCGCCGCCGCCGACGCGCCGCCGGGCGTCGACGCCCGCCTGGTGCCGGCGCGTCCCCGATCGCTCCTGACCTCGCTCGTCCTCGCGCAGCTCCGCGGCGGCGCCGCGACGCTGGTGCGCCACTCCTCGGCGCCGGTGCGCGCCGAGGTGGCGCGGCTGCTCGACGCCGGCGGCTGGGACGTCGTCCACGCCGAGCAGCTCCAGGCCCTGGCCCAGGCGGCGCCCGCGTTCGAACGGGGGGTGCCGGTCGTCTTCCGGGCGCAGAACGTGGAGAGCGACCTGTGGGCGGCCACGGCGGCGGCCCTCGGCACGGCGCGCGGCCTCCTCGCCCGGCGCGAGGCGCGGCGCCTGGCCCGCGCCGAGGGCGCGGCGGTGGCGCGCGCCGGCGCCACCGTGGCCCTGACCGCCGAGGACGCCGGGCGCCTCGCCAAGCTCGCCGGCGCACGCGGGCGCACGCGCGTGGTGCGGGTGCCGTCGGCCGCGTCGCTGCCGGCGGCGGACGCTCCCCTGCCCGGCGATCCGGCCCTGGTGATGCTGGGCAGCGAGGGCTGGCTGCCCAACCGCGACGCCGCCGACTGGTTCGTGGACGGGGTGTGGCCGGCGGTGCGCGCCGCCCTGCCGGGGGCGCGCCTCCACGTCTTCGGTCCACTGCGGCGCGGCGGGGCGGGGCTGGAGCTCCATCCGCCGCCGGACGAGAGCCGCGACGCCTTCGCGCCGGGGGCGGTCCTCGTGGTGCCCCTGCGGATCGCCTCGGGCGTGCGCATGAAGATCCTCGAAGCCTGGGCGCGCGGCGTGCCGGTGGTGGCCACGCCCGCCGCCGCGAGCGGGCTCGACGCCGAGGACGGCCGCGAGCTGCTGGTGGCCCGCGACGCCGAAGGATTCGCCGACGCCTGCCGCCGCCTTCGCCGGGAGCCGGGGCTGGCGTCTTCCCTGATCGACGCGGGTCGCCGGCGGCTCGCCGAGCGCCACGACCCGGCGCGGGTGACGGCGCAGCTCGTCGACGTCTACCGGGAGGCGGGCGCGCGATGAGACGCTGGCGCCAAACGCTCGGACGATGGCGCCGCCCGCCGCCGCTCGACTACGAGACGCCGGGGGACGTCGGCGCCGATCCCCCGCCGGGGCCCGTGGACGTCGTCGTGCCCGTCCACGGCGCCCACGACGTGGCCGCCGAGTGCCTCGCCGCGCTGGCCCTCCACACCGACCTCCGGCGCCACCGCCTGCGCGTGGTCGTCGACGGCGATCCGGCCTTCACCGACGCCGACGCCCGGCGCCCGTTCGCCGCCGCGGACGGCGTCGAGGTCCTGCGCCACGAGCGTCCGCTCGGCTACGCCGCGAGCTGCAACCGCGCCCTGGCCCTGTCGCGGCGCGACGCCGTGCTTCTGAACAGCGACACCCGGGTCACCGCGGGCTGGCTCGACAAGCTCCAGGCCGCGGCCTACAGCCACCCGGCGGTGGCCACGGCGACGCCGTGGTCGAACAACGCCACCGTCTGTTCGCTGCCGCGTCCGCTGGAGGCCAACGAGCTACCGCCGGGCCACGACGACGCGAGCTTCGCGCGGCTGGTGGAGGCGGCCGCGGAGCGCCGCTACCCGCGCCTGCCCACCGGCGTCGGGATGTGCCTCTACGTGAAGCGCCGGGCCCTCGAGCGGGTGGGGGCGTTCGACGAGACGGCGTTCGGCGAGGGCTACGGCGAGGAGACGGACTTCTGCTTCCGCGCCCTCAAGGCGGGCTGCGTCCACGTGCTCGACGACGCCACCTTCGTCTTCCACCACGGCCAGCGCAGCTTCGGCGCCCGTCGCGACGCGCGGGTGCGCGCCGCCGAGCGCCGGATGGCCCGCCGGCACCCCGAGTACGTGGCGACGATCGCGGAGTTCCTGCGCCGCGACCCGCTCGCCGAGCCGCGCCGCCGGATCCTGCGGGCGCTCGAAGGACGGCGGACGTCCCGGCCCGCCGCGGGCCCGGCCCGCGTGCTCCACGTCGTCCACGGCTGGCCGCCCTGGGACATGGCGGGAACCGAGCTCTACGCCTGGTGGCTGGCGCGCCGGCAGAGCCGCCGGCGCGAGATCGCCGTCTACGCCCGCGTCGCCGATCCCGGCCGGTCCCTGGGCGAGGCCACGGAGATCGACGACGAGGGTGTGCGCGTGCGCCTCGTGGTCAACAACTTCCGGGCGCGCGACCCGCTCGTGCGCAACGCCTTGCGCAGCCGCGTGCTGGAGGCGGACTTCGACCGCTTCGCCGACGCCGTGCGTCCCGATCTCATCCACGTCCACCACCTCGCGGGCCATGCCCTGTCGCTGATGGGGCGGGCCGCGGCGCGCGGCGTGCCCGTCGTCTACCAGGTCCAGGACTGGTGGGCCTACTGCGCCCGCTCCAACCTCTTGCTGCCCGACCGCGGCCTGTGCACGGGGCCGGCGCCGGGCAAGTGCGCCGTCTGCCTGCCGCTCACCCGGCGTCCCCCCGCGGCGCTCTGGAACCGTCTTCTCTACCGCTGGCGCGGCGCCCTGGCGGCGCGCGCGCTGGCGCGGGCCGACGCCTACGTGATGGGCTCGCGTTTCATCGAGAGGTGCTACCGCGAGCAGGGCCTGCTCGGGCCGGACGACCGGGTGTGGGTGCTGCCCTACGGCGTGCCGGTGCCGCCGCCGGAGGTGCGCGAGGGGCGGCTGGCCTCGCCGCCGTCGCTCCCCCTGCGCTTCGGCTTCATCGGCTCGCTGCTGCCGCACAAGGGCGCCCACGTGGCAGTCGACGCTTTCCGCGGAATGGACCCGCGGCGGGCGGTGCTCGACGTCTGGGGCGATCCCGGGATCTCGCTCGCCTACGCCCGCGAGCTGCGCGCCGAAGCCGGCGACGCGGTGCGCTTCCACGGCCGCTTCGCCGAGAGCGAGAAGAGCGCGATCTTCGCCCGCCTCGACGTGCTGCTGGTGCCCTCGCTCGGGCTCGAGAGCTTCGGCCTGGCGGCCCGCGAGGCGATCGCCCACGGCGTGCCGGTGATCGCCAGCCGGCGCGGCGCCCTCGCCGAGCTCTTCGACCAGAGCGGCCACGGCGGCGCCTACGTCGAGCCCGGCGACGCCGCCGGCCTGCGCCGCCTCGTCGACGCCCTCGCCGACCGCCCCGAGACCGTCGTCGACTGGATCCGCGACGCGCCGCGGGTCGTCGACACGGAGGAGCACGCGGCGGCGATCGAGGACGTCTACCGTCAGCTCGGCAGGGCGGCGGCGACCTGACCGTCGTCGTCCCGCGGCGGCGCGAAGGCCAGCGGGCGGAAGTCCGGCACCGCCTGGCGCAGGATCCGGACGATCGCCGCGGCGTCCTCGCCGGCGGCGGCCCGGGCGAGCTCGCTCACCAGCTTCTCGACGTTCGCGGGCGGCGGCGGGCTGGCCACCACGCTCACCTTGCGGTCGATGCGCCGCAGCACGGTCTCGTCGTCGGCCAGGAGCTCCTCCTCGAGCTTCTCGCCGAGCCCGAGGCCGGTGATCTCGATCTTCACGTCGACCTCGGGCACGTGGCCCGCCATGGTGATCATGTGCCGCGCCAGGTCGAGGATGCGGATCGGCTCGCCCATCTCCAGCACGCAGAGCTGTCCGAAGTCGCCGTAGGCGGCCTTGAGCACCAGCCCCACGGCTTCCGAGATCGTCATGAAGAAACGCCGCACCTCGGGATGCGACACGGTCACCGGCCCGCCGCCGGCGATCTGCTCGCGGAACACCGGCACCACCGACCCTGCCGAGTCGAGCACGTTGCCGAACCGCACCACCGAGAACCGGGTGGCGGAGCGGGCGTCCATGTGGCGCACGAGCATCTCGCCGAGCCGCTTGGTGGCCCCCATCACGCTCGACGGACGCACCGCCTTGTCGGTCGACATGTAGACGAAGCGGTGCGCCGCGAATTCGTGGGCCGCCTGCGCCAGGATCCGCGTGCCGTGCACGTTGGTCTTCACCGCCTCGCCCGGGCAGCTCTCCATCAGCGGCACGTGCTTGCGGGCGGCGGCGTGGAAAACGTCGGCCGGCCGGTGCCGCGCGAACAGGGACTGGACGCGCGACAGGTCGCGGACGTCGGCGACCTCGGCCACGACCTCGCGGTCGGGGAACTGGCGCTCGAAGCGGCGCCGCAGCATGTAGAGGCCGTTCTCGTCGGTGTCGAGCATCACCAGCCGCCGGCAGCCCATCTCGAGCAGTTGCAGGCAGACCTCGCGGCCGATCGAGCCGGCGGCGCCCGCCACCAGTTGGCGGCGCTCCGCGAAGCTCGAGGCCGACGGGTCGTGCACGAAGGTGACCTCGTCGCGTTCCAGCAGGTCGCTCGGCGCCAGGTCCTGGAGCATGCTCGCGGTCGCCGCCAGGTGGCGGTACGACCCCGGCAGGATCTTGAACCGGAGCTTGCAGCCGGAGCACAGGGAGAGGATCTCCCGCAGCCGCCTCGCCGGCAGGTCGGGGATGGCGATCAATACCAGCTCGACGCCGAAGCGCGTGGCCAGGTTGGGGATGTCGGTCACCCCCCCGAGCACCGAGCGCCCGCCCACCACGGCCCCCCACAGCTTCGGGTCGTCGTCCACGAAGCCGAGGACGTGGCAGTCGTGATCGGTGGTGCGCTGGAGGTCGCGCAGCAGCATCTCGCCCCCGGCGCCGGCGCCCACGATCAGCGTCCGCACCGCCTGGGCCCGCCGGGAGCGCAGCAAGTCGGCTCGGTACATCCAGATCAGGCGCGGCGTGAAGCGCACCGTTGCCATGGCGATCGTCGACAGCAGGAGCTCCATGACCACGACCGCGCGCGACAGTCCCCGCTGGTCGAGGAGCACCAGGCCGAGGGCCCAGAGCCCGGTCCCGAAAAGGCCGGCCATGCCGATGCGGGCGCCGTCGGTCAGGCCCGAGAAGCGGTAAGACCAGCGGTCGAGACGGAAGAAGGCGTTGGCGGCGACGCGCGCGGCGAGGAGCACCGGGAGCGCGTTGAGGAGGAGGCTCCACTCGTACCCCGGCACGTTGCCTTCGAAGCGCAGGAACGCCGCGCTCGCGAGGCTCGCCGACGCCAGCACGGCGTCAAGGCCCAGGATGACGAATGAGCGCGCGCGAGAGCGCAAGCGCGGAACGCGGAAGCTTTCGGCCACGGTGCGTGTGTCTCCGGGCGTCCCGCTCCGTCCCGTGCAGCAGAACCTCGGTCGACCTCCTTCAAGCGGCCCGGGTGATCTCGTCCCGGGGCCATTGAAGCATCCATCTTACCATCCGTGCCCGGAAGGCCAGCGTCCGGCGGCGCCGTCCGCGGAGCTTCCCTGCTGAGAGCGCAGGCGTCCCGGCGCCGACGCCTGCCGCTGGCGGCCGGAAGGCGCCCTCTGCCGGCGGGAAACGGGGTGGGCGAGATCCATCGCGACGTCAGCGCCCGAGCTCGGCTCATCCCAGGCCCGCTCTTCGCAGACGCCTTGAAGCGACTGAGAAGGTCACCTCATCCGGTGAAAAGCGCTCGGGGTCCCAGTCCATTCCAATCCAATCTCGGAACTGCGCGTGATCCTCATGCCCTGGATCCAACATCGCCTCCAGAAAATGCTGATATCCGAAGGGTCCACCTACGTCCTCAGGTGGGCAGCGGCGCTCGCCCGCGGTGCATCGCGGATAGCGCCCGCCTGGCTCAGCGGGCCGACGCGACTCCAAGGTGACGGTGTGAATCCAATCATCGCCGAAATCGTAATGGTATCGACACTGATTGGACGTGGCGACGAACCACTCACGGAGCGGCGTCTCCCAGCTCGGCAGGACCTTCTCCTCCCCCGGATAGTCATCATTCGGGATGCCGATCCGTGCGTCGTCGTCGCCGGCTGGAAACTGGAACTCGTGGAGGTGTCTGTCCTCCCATGGCATCGCATCCTGAATAGCGCAGTGGAGGTTCCAGAACGTCCATTCCCGGCGGAGCTCCAGTCGGCGCCAGATTGCCGGGAAGATCTCTTCAAGCCGAACATGAAAAACAAGGATCTCTTTCATTGCTTTGGCTCACTCTCGTCGTCGTTTTTCGGCTGCCGAACAGGGCCGCGGCAGGTCAGACTTCTACCTCTGCGGCCGCTGCCGCGGATCAGGGCTGGATCATACACGAACCGCGCGCCGTGGGCTTGGCCGGTGCGGTGCAGAGCGGCGAGGAGTGCGGCCCGCTGCGACGCGGACGACGCCTGCCGCCGGCGCGGCCGGACGGCCTCCTCTACCGGCGATGGCGGGAACGCGCGGTGCGACGCCGTACCCGCGCCGGGCGATCGTGTCGGCCGGCCGATCCCGGCGTCGTCGCCGCGTCTGGGAGTCCCGGAAGCCCGCCGAGGACGTCCCCGCGCTTTTCCGGCGTACGAATCGCCGCGGCCGGCGGCCCATTGGGGGCCGACGGACAACGAAAAGGAGACCTTGAGATGTCAAAGACCTCAACCGCAAGAGGAAACCGTCCCTTCAGGAAAGCACCAACGACGACGCCAGCGCGTCCGCGACGGCCCATCCGCGGACCGTGGGCCGCAGGCTCGCCCCGTCCAGCTCCACGAGCCCGTCGTCCAGCCAGCGGGCGAGCCGTTCGTGGTTCGCCGCGGCGAGGTCGACGCCATAGCTTGTCTCGAAGCGCTCGAGGTCGACGCCCTCCGCCGTCCTCAGGCCGAGCATCAGCGCCTCGAGCGCCCGCTGCTCCCGCGTCAGGGTCTCCTCGCCGGCCCGCGCCGGCTCGCCGGCGCAGATCCGCCTCTCGTAGCGCGGCAGGGAGCGCTCGTTCCAGAAGCGGCGCTCGCCGTCGAAGGAGTGCGCCGAGACGCCGAGGCCGAGGTACGGCACCTGCTGCCAGTACTTGGCGTTGTGGCGCGAGCGGTGGCGCTCGCCGCGGGCGAAATTCGAGACCTCGTAGGCGGGATAGCCGGCGGCGGCGAGCACGTCGTGCGTCGCTGCGAAGAAGTCCGCCTGGACGTCGTCGGGCATCTCCGTGAGCTCGCCGCGCGAACGCCGCTTGCCGAACGTCGTGCGCTCGTGGACCTCGAGCTCGTAGCAGGAGAGGTGGTCGGGGCCGAGCTCGACGGCTTGCTCGAGCGTCCGCCGCCAGGCGTCGTGCTGCTGGCCCGGCAGGCCGTAAATGAGATCGACCGAGACCGTCTCGAAGCCGGCGGCGACGGCTTGCCGCACCGCCCGGCGCGCCTCGTCCGGGTCGTGGCGGCGGCCGAGGAACGCCAGCTTGCCGGCGTCGAACGACTGGACGCCGAGCGACAGCATCGAGACGCCCAGGTCCTTCCACGCCGCCAGGCTCGCGGCGTCGACGTCCTCGGGATTGGCTTCGAGGTAGAGACGCGTCCCCGCGTCGAAGCGAAAGCTCGTTCTCAGCTTCACGAGCAGGCGTTCGAGCTCTCGGGGCTCGAGGAGCGAGGGCGTGCCGCCGCCGAAGTAGATCGTGTCGAAGACGTGGGGGGAAGGCGCCGTCAAGTCGATTTCCGCGAGCAGCGTCTCGGCGTAGGCGCGGCGCTTCTCGGGGCGTCCGCGGACGACGGCGAAGTCGCAATACGGGCAGATCGCGGAGCAGAAGGGGACGTGGACGTAGAGGCCGGCGGGCTCCTGCACGGATCGCTCCCGTCAGCTACATCCCCCGGCGGAGATGATCCATGAAATTCCGCAAGCTCTGCGGCCATCTCTCGTTGACGGCCATCTGGCCAATGAGCTTCTCCGCCATGTCCTCAGCTTTCCGGGTCAGACCCCTGGGAGGATTCCCGAAGAGCTTGGTCTTCAAGATGTGGCGGTGGGACTTCTCCCAGGCCCTCCCGTTCTCGTTCTCGATCCCCCAGGCGAGCCATGCCTCCGTCGACTGGCAGGGGGACATCAACACTACACACAAGGCGTCGACGCGCCCGCCCTGCGGCAACGATTCCAAGACCTTGTCCGCGGCGTCCCGGACTTCTTGCCAGCGCTTGCTCTCAGAGACGTCCTCGAACGTCGCCGAAATGGAGTCGTCGAGGTCGAAATGGATCACCAGCAGATCGAAATGGCCGAAGTGTGCCGCCCGCACCCAGATCTCGACCTCTCTTGCCACGACCGCGAACCCTCGCGCGGGAAGCCGCTTCGCCAGCACGCTCGCATCCGGTAACGCGTGCCGGATGAGCCGTGCGGCCACGGGCTCGTCGCTCGCTCCCTCCGTTACCAAAAGGATACGCATCACCCGGTCGTCATGGTCAGCTCTTCGAGAAGCCCCGTCTCCCACACCTCTCCGATCGGCGTCGCCAGCTCGGTAGTGCCCAGTCTCTCTTGGAGCAGCTCGTCCAGGGGCCGTACCAAAGTGCCACCGTCGGGGAATCGGATCACCGATCGGATCTCGCCGATGCGGCTTTGGAGCTTGTTGATGAACGAGGGACTGTGCGTCGTTACGATGATCTGAATGGGTTCCTGTCCGTCCAGCCCGTCGTATGCAGCTTCCGACAGTAGCTCCAAGACCTCGAAATGCCGGCTATGGTGAAAGCCGCGATCGATTTCTTCGACCGCGATCGCTGAACCTGGTTTCCTGTCGGAATAGAGCAAGCAGAGCAGCCCAACGAGCTGTCGGTCTCCCCATGAGAGATGGATAGCAGGGAAGGCCTTGTCCTGGCCTGGATCACGAAGCCCCCAGTACACCTTGGCACCGCTTGACCAGATGTCTACCGCCTGGGTCTCCGGACGGATTCTCCTGAGCCGCACCGTGAGTCGTTCGAAGACGTCGGGGGACTTGTCTTGGAGATTCGCCAGAAAACCGGCGACTCCGTAGCCGTCGCGGCCTACGTAGGTGTGCTCCGGGTCCACACCTTGTTCGATGGCCTCGGGGTTCAGCTCGTAGCTGATGATCGAGCCGAGCACTTCGGCTATTTCGCGGATCTCCTCTTCGTTGGCACTCCCCGAGTCGGGCTTCAGGATCGTGCCTCCGGAGGAGGGACGCTTCGACAAGTCAGCGAGGACTCGTCCGTCCTTGCTGACCAGGCGTTCCTCCAGTACCTCGGCCTTGGAAGCGCGTTCGTCGAGAGCGAGCGAATAGATGTACTCGTTTCCGTTCGCCAGCTCTATGACCACTCGGAAGCTCACGCCTGTTACGGCACCGCTCCCGCGCGTGCGAAGCCAACCCAATGACCAGGGCGGGGGACCAAACGCTCGGTCCACGCCTCCGCGGGCAAAATTTCCGACGATCTGGAAAGATTCGAGTAGGGCGGTCTTTCCGGCGCCGTTCTTTCCGACGAGGATCGTCAGCGGCTCGAAACGGATCGTCGTGTCGACGAGCGTCTTGAAGCCGTGAACGGTGAGCTCTTTGATCATGACGTGCTCCGGTACGTGCTCACTTCCCCGCGTCCGAGCGCAGCACCGCGATGAACGCCGACTGCGGGATCTCCACCGCGCCGACCATCTTCATCTTCTTCTTGCCCTCGCGCTGCTTCTCGAGCAGCTTGCGCTTGCGGGTGATGTCGCCGCCGTAGCACTTGGCCGTCACGTCCTTGCGGTAGGCGTTGATCGTGGTGCGGGCGATGACCTTGCCGCCGATGACGCCCTGGATGGCGATCTTGAACTGCTGGCGCGGGATCGTCTCGGCCAGACGCTCGCAGTAGTGCAACGCCCGCTGCCGCGACCGCTCGGCGTGGGTGAGCTGCGAGAGGGCGTCCACCGACTCGCCGTTGACCAGGATGTCGACCTTGACCACGTCGGTCTCACGGTAGTCACGGATCTCGTAGTCGAACGAGCCGTAGCCCTGGGTCATCGACTTCAGGCGGTCGTAGAAGTCGAAGAGCACCTCGGAGAGCGGCATCTCGGCCGTCAGCTCGATGCGCGACTGGGTCAGGTAGTGAAGCTTGACGTCCTCGGCGCGGCGGTCGCGGCACAGCTCCATGATCGGCCCCACGTAGCGCTCCGGCATCCAGATCGTGGCCTTGATGTAAGGCTCCCAGGTCGACTCGATCTCCGACGGGTCGGGGAAGAAGACCGGGTTGTCCACGCTCTTCTCCTCGCCGTCCTTCATCTTCACCCGGTACTTCACCGTCGGCGCCGAGAGCAGCAGCGCCAGGTCGTACTCGCGCTCGAGGCGCTGCTGCACCACCTCGAGGTGCAGCAGCCCCAGGAAGCCGCAGCGGAAACCGAAGCCGAGGGCGGCCGAGGAGTCCTTCTCGTAGATCAGGGCCGCGTCGTTCAAGGCCAGCTTCTCGAGCGCCACCGTCAGGTCCTGGTACTCGTCGGAGGCGATCGGATAGAGCGAGGCGAAGACCACCGGCTTGGCCGGACGGTAGCCGGGCAGCGGCGTGTCGGTGCGGCGCCGGGCGTCGGTCAGGGTGTCGCCGATGGTGATGTCGCGCACCGACTTGACGCCGGCGATCACGTAGCCCACCTCGCCCGCCTCGAGGTCCTTGGCCGCCACCCGCTCGAGCTTCAGGTAGCCCACCTCCTCGACCTCGTAGGTCTTCCTGGTGTGCATGAGGTAGACCTGCTGGCCTCTGGTGGCCGTGCCCTCCTTCACCCGCACCAGCATCACGACGCCGCGGTAGACGTCGTACTGGGCATCGAAGATGAGCGCCTGCAGCGGCGCCTCGGTGTCGCCCTCGGGCTGCGGCACGCGGGCGACGATGGCCTCGAGCACGTCGACGACGCCCTGGCCGGTCTTGGCCGAGCACAGCACCGCCTCGAAGGGGTCGAGGCCGAGGTCCGAGTCGATCTCCTCGCGCGCCCGGTCGACGTCCGCCGAGGGCAAGTCGATCTTGTTGATGACCGGGATGATCTCGAGGTCGTACTCGAGGGCCAGGTAGAGGTTGGCCACCGTCTGCGCTTCGACGCCCTGGGAGGCGTCCACCAGCAGCAGGGCCCCCTCGCACGACATCAGCGAGCGCCGCACCTCGTGGGAGAAGTCCACGTGGCCGGGGGTGTCGATCAGGTTGAGCTCGTATTCCACGCCGTCCTTGGCGGTGTACGGGAGCGTGATGGTGTTGGATTTGATGGTGATGCCGCGCTCGCGCTCCAGGTCCATGGAGTCGAGGATCTGGTCGCGGAAGTCCCGTTCGTCGACCCCGCCGCAGAGCTGGATCAGGCGGTCGGCGAGCGTCGACTTGCCGTGGTCGATATGGGCGATGATGCAGAAGTTGCGAATTTTCTTCAAAGGTGTCCTCGTGCCAGGTGACGACCCGCCGGAGGACGGCGGGCGCCATCGTCCTCCGGGACAGGAGATCCTATATCACCGGACGTCCGCCGCCAGGCGGAAGCCGTAGTCGTTGTAGCGCAGCGACGGCGCGATCGCCGAGCGCGCGGCGCAGCGGCTCACCTTGACCGCGTGACGCCAGGCGCCGCCCCGCGAGGCGCGGCGCTTGCCGCTCGCCGGTCCCCGCGGGTTGCGCTCGGGCGAGACGCGGTAGTAGTCCGCGTCGTACCAGTCGGCGCACCACTCGTGGACGTTCTCGCCCAGGCCCAGGAAGCCCCACGGGTGGAGCGAGGGGTAGGCGTCGACGGGCTCGGGGCCGCCCAGCCAGCGCTTACCGTAGTCGGGCAGCGACTCGGGAGGGCCGTCGCCCCAGGGGTAGAGCGCGTCGCGTCCGGCGCGGGCCGCGCGCTCCCACTCGGCCTCGGTGGGCAGACGTAGGGGCTCGCCGAGCCGCTCGCCGGCCCAGACGCAGTAGGCCACGGCGTCGTCCCACGAGGGTCCCACCGCCGGCATCCGCGGATCGGCGAAGGCGCTCTCGTGCCAGAACGGCGGCGGCGGGCGCCCGCCGGCGTCGAGGAAGGCCTGGTAGTCGCCGCGGGTGACCTGGGCGCGGGCGAGGCGGAAGGCGTCGACCCACACGCGGTGGCGCGGGTTCTCGTTGGCGCGCGGGCCGCCGCCCATCTCGAACCAGCCGCCGGGGACGTCGATGAGCTCGAGCGGGCTCATCGAGGCTCCCTCCGTGCGCCGGCGACGAGCACGAACGGCGCCCAGTAGCGAGGATGGTCGAGGACGGCCGGCGCATCGCCGCCGTCGTCAGCCGCCGCCGTGGCCGCTCCGGCCAGCATCTCGCGCTGGGTGGCCGCCAGCGCGGCGGCCGGAGGCGAGGACCGGAGATGGCCGTAGAATGCGGTCATGAACGCCGCGGCGGCGGCGTCGCTGACCGGCAGCAGCGTGGCGAGCACGCTCCCGGCGCCGGCGTGGAGGAAGGCCTCCACGAAGCCCACGCGGTCGACCTCGAGCTGCCGTCGGCCGCCCGCCGGGGGGCTGAGGCCGGTGCGGCAAGCGCTGAGCGAGACGAGGTCGGCGGCGAGGTCGAGGTCGAGGATCTCGCGCACCGTGAGCTGGCCGTCGTCGGCGCTGCCCGGCTCGAGGTGCAGCCGCGAGTGGAGCGGGAGGAGGGGCTCGCTGACGCCGTGGGCGGCCACGTGCAGGCGCCGGGCGCCGGGAGCCAGGGCCTTGAACGCGGTCTCAGTGGCGTCGCGTCCGACTCTCGCCTCGCCGCCGAAAACCGCCGCTACCGCCGCCGCCTCGCGCTCGGCGAAGGCGAGCGGCGGCAACCGGCGGCCGCGCGGCCGGCGCAGCCCGAAGGCGACGATGGCACGCGACGAGGACGCCCGAGCCGGTCTCGGCCGCGTCCACAGGGTGGCCGACGGCGCCCGCGCGACGGCGTAGCGCTCGACGAGCGCGGCGCCGTCGCCGCTCAGCAAGGCGGCGAAGGGCAGCTCGTGCAGACAGCCCATCGGCACCAGGACCAGGGTCCCGACGCCGCCCAGGGCTCCGCTCTCCTCGAGCGGCGCGATCAGCAGGCGGTCCAGCTCCGCCGCCAGCGGCCGCCAGTCCTCTCCGGAGGCGCCGAAGACGAGCGCGCGGAAGAGCTTGACCTTGGGCTCGAGCCGCGAGGTCTCGATCGGCAGAACGACGCTTTCGATCCCGCCGCGGGTGACGATGAGAGCGAAGACCCGTTCGCCCGCCAGCACGTACTCGACGACGGCGGCGTCCGGCGCCAGAACGCCTTGCAGCACCTCGAGCTCGACGGGCCGGGCCGCGGCGACCAGCCGGTAGCGCGGCGCCGCGAGCTCGGCTCGCAGCACGAGGTCCTCGTAGTCGGCGTAGGCCGCCCTCAGGTCCCGCCAGCGCACCGGCGGCGCGTCCGCGTCGAGCTGCCGGGTCAGACGCTCGATGCGCTCGACCGCGGCTTGCTCGTCCGCCGACGGCGCGCGGCGGCTTCCCGGCGCCTCGGCGAGGCGCACCACCACGCTGCGAAAAGTGCGGTAACGCATTTGCTCGAGGAAACGGAACGTCAGCTTCTCGGCGGCGTCCTTGACCAGGACTCCCTCGATGAGCAGGGAGAAGAGCCGGTCGAAGACCTGCCGGTACTGGGTCTGGAAGAAGAGCTCGCGGCCGGCTCCGAAGGTCCCGTTCTCGATCTCCGCCGCCGAAAGGAGGTGGCCGAGGGCCTCGCGCGGACGGCCCTGGCCGGCGGCCAGGTCGGCGCGCGCCAGGGTGTGGAGCACGGCGTTGCCCCAGCCCTTGGCGGCGATCGGGATCGCCTCCGCCCGCGCCAGAGACGCGGCGGCGTCGTCCGCGTCGCCGGACTGCATGTGGGCGTGGGCGAGCATGGTCAGGGTCTGGGCGCGGAACGGCGCGTCCGAGCCCGGCGTGCGGCGGGCGACGTCGAGCGCCTTCCGGTAGCTGTCGCGCGCGGCGCCCGGCCGGCCGAGGTGGAGCAGGGCATGGCCGCGGGTGACGAGGTGGTTGCGCGTCGCCGTCGCCGGCGCGCCGGGGTCGGCGATCAGGCGATCCAGGGCCGCGATCGCCAGGCCGGGCTCGCCGCGCCGCAGGTGGAGGTCCGCGATCAGGCTCTCGACGTGCGAGCACCCCTCGAGGTCGCCGGCGGCCTCGCACAGCTCGCGGCTCTTCGCGTAGTGGTCGCGGGCGCGAGGGTAGCTCTCCAGGCCGGCGTAGAGCGCTCCGAGGTAGGAGTGGATCCGGCTCAGGCCGATGCGGTCGCCGATCCGCTCGTAAAGCTCGCGGCTGGTCTCGAAGTCGCGGGCCGCGACGCCGTAGTCGCGGCGCGCCATGTGGATCAGGCCGATGCGGCTCACCGCGTCGGCGACGCCGCGCGAGTCGTCCGCCCGGCGGTAGAGCTCGAGGGCGGGGCGGAAGAGCTCGTCGAGGGGCCGCTCGCGCTCGCGCCGGTACCACCAGTAGTAGACGCCGAGGGAGCTGAGGACGTCGGCCTCGAGCACGCCGTCGCCAAGCTCGCGCGCCAGCCCGAGGGCGCGCTCGAGCCGCTCGCGCGCCGCGTCGAGCTCGTCGAGCGCGGCGTAGAGCACGCCGGCCGAGCGCAGGAGCGCGCGGGCCTCGAGGCGCCGGTCGCCGGCTTGGCGGGCGCAGACGAGGGCCTCCTCGAATCGCTCGAGGGCGTCCTCGGGTTGCCGCGCCGCTTGCAGGTTGCGGCCGGCCGCGACGAGCGCGGCGCCGCGCAGCGACGGATCGCCGCCGTCGACGGCGAGCAGGGGCTCGAGCGTGGCGCCGGCTGCCCGGAGATCGCCCAGGTCCTGCTGGGCGCGGGCCAGCTCGAGCCGAGCCGGCAGCAAGCCGGGCGCGAGGCGCAGGGCCAGCCCGAAGCGCGTCCGCGCGTCGTCGAAGCGTTGCTCGCGCCGGGCGGCCAGGCCCCGTTCGTAGAGCGCCTCGGCCGCCGGCCGGCGCGCCGCCGCCGCGGCGACGGCGACGGCCAGCAAGGCTGCCAGCCAGATGACGGCGCGTCTCATCGTCGTCCGCCGAGTGTACTGGTTCAGCGGAAAAGCAACTCGGGGTTTGATCCGTTACAGACTGTCAGCAACACTCCTTCATCGCCCGCCTGACGAGGCGATGATCGGCAAGGCAACGATAGCATGACGCTCGCCGCTTGG
>Ga0299906_10001352_pt1 | contig 21102 bp, 18 predicted proteins | sample RVTome_14_FD_200259 | JGI IMG/M metagenome (GOLD analysis project Ga0299906, IMG submission 200259) | Soil microbial communities from uranium-contaminated site in the Upper Colorado River Basin, Wyoming, United States - RVT145D125 (version 2) ...
TGACGGCGTCGTGCACGATGTGCACGTGGTCCGGAGGAATGCGATAGCTGTCGAGGATCTGCCCCCGCATGTATCGGGACTGCGCGATGACGTCGGGCGGTGGGGTGCGGCCCTCGTAGAGCGCTCGCTCCCAGCGCAGCTCGGCGCGCGTCCACGGCGCTCCCCGCCAGGCCGCGCGGAGCCACCGCTCGAGGGGGCTCCGGAACGAGCGCAGCTTCTGCCGGTACTGTTCGGTCCCGTACGCCGCGCGCAGCACGTTGGCGTGTATGCCGCGGTATCGCCGCGAGCGCTCGGGGTTGAGGAGCAGGGCGTCGAGCTCGAGGTCGGCCACCGCGGCCCGAAGTCGACCACGTGAGACGCCGTCGAACCGGTGCAGACGCGTGGAGGGCGGGGTCTCCACGTCCGCCGGCTGGGCGCGCACGGTGAAATAGTGGACGTCGTGGCCGCCGCCCCCGAGCCATGCGCCAAGCCGCCAGAGATAGCGCTGCTGACCGGGCTCCGCGGGGTCCGCGACGCGGACATCGATGCCGATGCGCACGTGGGTCAGCCGAGTCGGTAGTGACGCATGCTGCCGGACTGCGCCACGAGCCGGTCGGGTCGAAGGAAGCGATCAGCGCTCTCACGCTCCACCCGTCGATGGCAGTCGTGCACGAATACGTCGGCCCTCGAGCGAGCGCCGAGCACCGACGCCGTATAGACGCTCTTCATGCGGCCCGGCCGGTACCAGCGCGTTCCACGCGGAGCGTCGACGAGGATCACGTGCCAGTCCGTTCCCAGCACGTCGGCCGGAAGGGTCGTCAGGAGGAGGCTGCGGTGGAACCGGCGCAAAATCGGCCACATGATGCGGCGAGCGAGCCCGTAGCCGATGTCGTGCACGACGATGCCGGGGCTCGCCACCCGCGCGCGCTGCGCCCACTCGGCGACGTCCTCGAGGAACACCGTGCGCCCGCCGAGGTTCGCTTCGAGCCAGAGCCGCGAGTCACGCCCGACGCCGAAGACGAGCACGTTGGACGGCGCGCGTTCCAGCACGATGTCGTGTACGAGCTTGTACTCTGCGAACGTCGCCTGGCCGGGGTTGCTCTCGACGAGCGCGCGGATCGCCGCGTCGCCGACGGAATCACCTTCGCGGCTGATGGGCGCGGGGTCGGCCGCGCGGCTCTTGGCCTGAGGATCGCCTTCGCCGTTCATGCGCGCAGGATCGTCACGCGAGTCGGGCCCTCGAAATCGTAGCGCTTTCCGCCGGAGCCGACGTCGTGGTCGCTCGCATGCTCTATCACGAGGACACCGGCGAACGGGACCGCACGCCAACGCGCGAGCACCCGGTCGAGCTTCCGCGACCCGTACGGGGCATCGACGAAGGCTACGTCGTACGCGCCTGCCGGGAGGGCGTCGACCCAGGGCACCACGTCCTTCTTGAAGATCCGCGTGCTCCTGGACGCTCGTAGCGCTGCGACGTTCGCTTTGAGCGCGTGCAATGCGGCCGTTCCGTTCTCCACGAAATCCACCGAGCGCGCGCCGCGCGACAGCGCTTCGAGGCCCAGCGCCCCCGTGCCGGCGAAGAGATCGAGCACGCGGGCGCCGCGAACGTCGTCGGCGATGAGATCGAGCGCACGATCGCGCACGTGCTCGGGCGTCGGGCGCACCTTTCCTCCCGGCGCCGTGAGTTGGCGGCCAGCGTGCTTTCCGGCGAGGATCCTCACGGCGTGTCCGGGGCCGGGAGGGAGTATGTTTCGGGTCCGCGACCGCCCGCCGAAAAGGCACAGCGCCGTGTGGACGCGGTCGCGGGAGTCCGGAGCCGGTGTGGAAATCGTGCGCGCATGGAGGTCGGTTGTCGTCGGAAGCGTCGAATAGTCTGGCGGATCGGAAGGGGCGGAGCCACCCGGGCGCCGCGTACGAGGAGGCCGAGCGGAGGCACGGTGCCGACGTCGAGGAGCTCGAGCGCCGCGTCCGGATCGTGGAAGCCGGCCGCCTCGGCTCCTTTCTGGTGGGCGCCGTCGTCGGGCTCCTTTACGCTGATCTTCCGGGTCCGACGGAGCTCGCGGTCGGCGTCTCGATCGCCGCGCTCACCCTTTTCGGCGTCCTGGTCGTCCACCATCGGCGCCTGCGCCTCGTGCTTCGGCGCGCGCGCGCCGCCCGATCGCTGGCGCGGCTCGGGCTTCGGCGGCTCGACCGTGACTGGGCCGGCATCGCCGAGCTCCTCGCCGAGGTCGGTTACCACGATCCGTTGCTCGCCGTCACGGCCGGTGCCGAGCAGCACGCGTACGTGCGCGACCTCGATCTCTTCGGCCCCGAGTCCGTGCGTGCGCTGCTCGGCCCGACGCCCACCCCGACCGGCGTCGCCGCGCTGCGCCGCTGGCTCGAGGGGCCGGCGCCGATCGAAGAGAGCCGGCGTCGCCAGGCGATCGTGCGGGCGCTCGCGGAGGACCGGGCAGGACGCGAGCGGCTAGCGGTCGAGGCGCTCCTCGTCGATCGCGTGGACCGCGCCGGTTGGGTCGCCTTCGGGGACTGGCTGGTGTCGCCTCGCGTGTTCCGGGGTGGGGGCGGGCCGACGGACGGTTCGTCGACGGACGGTGTTCCCACAGACGGCACGCCGGAGCACCGCACCTCCACGGCCCGCGCGGCCACGGCTCGTCGCTCGCCCCTCCCGACCTGGTCCGTCCCGCTCGCCTACGCCGCTCCCTCGGTGACCGTGGGGCTCTTCACCGCCTGGGCGTTCGGCGCCGCGCTGCCCATTTGGAGCTGGCTCGCGCCGCTCGTCGTCCAGGGAGCCATCGCCTGGCGCTGGGGGAGGGCTCTCCAGGACTACTTCGACGGCGCGACGGGCAGGAGCAAGGGCGTCCGCAGGCATCATGCCCTCTTCGCGGCGTGGGAGGCGTACGAGACCGAGGAGGGGGAGATCCGGCGGGTGCAGGCCCGGCTGGCGAGCGATGCCGGCGTGCCGGCCTCGCGTGAGATCCGGTCGCTCGAGCGCTGGTTGGACGCGGCCGACAGCCGGGCCTCCATGCTGCACTTCCTCTTCGCCGCCGCCTTTTTCTGGGACGTCCACGTCGCGGCCGGCCTCGAGCGCTGGCGCCGGCGGGCCGCCGCGCACGTCGTCGACTGGTTCGAGGCCGTCGGCGACCTCGAAGCGCTCTCCGCCCTCGCCACGCTCGCCCACGACCAGCCCGAGTGGTGCTTCCCGGAGCTCGACGATGGTGCTCCCGCGCTCTCGGCCGAGGGGCTCGGCCACCCGCTCCTGTCCGACCGCGTACGCAGAACCAGCGACGTCGAGCTCGACCCACCGGGCCGCTTCCTCCTCGTGACCGGGTCGAACATGTCGGGCAAGAGCACGCTCCTGCGCTCCATCGGGCTCGCTGCCGTGCTCGGCCAGGCGGGCTCCGTCGTCTGTGCGCGGAGGGCGACGCTCACGTCGCTGCGGACGTTCACCTCCATGCGCATCCACGACTCGCTCACGCAGGGCGTGTCATTGTTCATGGCCGAGCTGCTGCGGCTGAAGGCGCTCGTCGACGCGGCGGACCGGGCGAGCGCCGACGGCTCGGGTGCGGGTGCGGCCGGAGCGGGTGCGCCGGCGCTGCTGTACCTCATCGACGAAGTCCTGCAGGGCACGAACTCCGACGAGCGTCGCATAGCCGCCCGTCGCATCGTGCGGCACCTGCTCGGCGCGCACGCCATCGGGGCCGTCACGACCCACGACCTCTCGTTGCACGACGACCCCGCTCTCGATCCCGCTTCGCGCAAGGTGCACTTCCGCGAGACCGTCGACGAGCACGGCGGTGCGATGCTCACGTTCGACTACGTGCTGCGCCCGGGGCTGGCCACGAGCCGGAACGCGCTCAAGCTACTGAGGCTGGTGGGGTTGGACGAGGACGGGGCTGAGTAGATGAGCCTCCACCACGGGGACCCACGGCCCAGGGTCGACTATCGGATCGAGGAGTGCGACGATCCGCGCATCGACGACGTCTCGTTTCTCCGGGACCGGTTGATCGAGTTCAACCGCCAGTTTCTCGGGACGGACGCGCGCGAGCCGCTCGCGGTCTTCGCCAGAGATGCGGGCGGGTCCATCGTCGGGGGACTCTCCGGAGTCGTCTCCCGAGGGTGGCTCCACGTGGAGCTGCTCTGGGTGGCGCCCGAGATGCGCGGCGCCGGCCTGGGCCGCGAGCTGGTGGAGCGTGCGGAGCGCCGGGCGAGAGAACGATCCTGCGCCGGTGTCCTCGTCGAGACCTACGACTTCCAGGCCCTTTCGTTCTACGAGACCGGCGGGTACGAACGGTTCGCGACGCTCGACGGATATCCGGTCGGGTCCAGGCAGCACTATCTGGCCAAGCGACTCTAGACCTCCCTCAGGCCTCGCCCGAAGGGTGCGTCACCATGCTCGACGAACGCGCTCTCGGACCGCGCCCCGCCCCGTCACGACTTCGCGAGGTCCGGTAAAGAGTTGGAAAACAGCGCGTCCGCGCTCATTGTGACTCCCTGTCGCGCTCGTCTAAGCTCCTTCACGCCGCATGCCGGTCCGCCTCCAGCGGCCCGTCACCAACCCAGAATCCGTCTGCCTCCAGGGGGTGGATTCGCAGCACCGAGGAAGTCATGACCGACCTTTCACGCCGGAGCTTTCTGCGCAGGGCCGCCATCGCCGCGCCATCGCTCGCGGGGCTCGTCGCCTGCTCGGAACGCACCATGTTCGACCCTCCAGCGGGAGGGCGCGCCGGATATGGAACGCTCGAGGTGTACGAGGACTATCCCCAGATCTCCCTTCCCGCGGACTTTCACGCCGAGCTGCTCAGTACCTCGGGCGACGTGATGAGCGACGGCAACATCACCGCCAATGCCATGGACGGGATGGGGGCGTTCGCGGTGGACGACACGCGCGTCCGCTTGGTCCGCAACCACGAAATCCGGGCGTTTCGTGCACGAGGCGGTCTCGGTCGATCCGTACAGCGGCATCGTCTACCAGACCGAGGACCGCAACCCGAGCGGGTTCTACCGCTTCATCCCCAGTGTCCCGAACCAGCTCCACCTCGGCGGCACGCTCGAAATGCTCGCTATCCGGGGACAGCCGCAGTACGACACCCGACGCGGGCAGATTGTCGGTGCCGGCCTCGAGTGCGAGTGGGTGCCGATCGAGAATGCCGACAGCGACGCGCCGTCCATCGCCAGCGGCTTCGTCTTCAACCAGGGCTTCGCTCTCGGCGGAGCCCAGTTCGCGCGCCTCGAGGGATGCTGGTGGGGCGACAGCGGCGTGTACTTCAATGCCACGAGCGGTGGCGAGGCGGGCGCCGGCCAGGTCTTCAAGTTCACGCCGCAGGGTGCGAACGGCGGCGAGCTCGTGCTGGTGTTCGAATCGCCCGGCGCGGACGTGCTCAACGCGCCGGACAACATCTGCGTCAGCCCGCGCGGCGGCATTGTGATCTGTGAGGACGGCTCCGGCACCTGCTACGTGCGCGGAATCACGCGGGACGGGCAGGTCTTCGACCTCGTTCGCAACAACGTGAACACGGCGGAGTGGGCTGGCGCTTGCTTCAGCCCGCAAGGGCGCACGCTCTTCGTGAACATTCAGGGCTCCACGAACAGCGCGTCGTCCACCCTCTCGCAGACGTTCGCGATCTGGGGCCCGTGGGAGTCGGGTCCGCTATAGGTCCGGACCGTCTCGGCACGTCCACGTGTGCGTCGGCGTCCTCCCGTCCGGGAGGGCGCCGACACCCTTTCCTCGAGAGCGAGAACCGATGTCTACCAGATACGCAGCGATCCATACCGAGAAGGGACCCATCGTCGCCGAGTTCTTCGAGCGAGACTGTCCCACGACGGTCGATAACTTCGAGCGCCTCGTCCGCGAGGGCTTCTACGACGGCACCCGCGTGCACGCCGTCGAGCCCGACACCCTGCTGTGCACGGGCGACCCACGCTCTCGCGAGCTTCCGGTCGGCGATCCCCTGCTCGGCACCGGCGGCCCCGGCTGGACGATTCCATGCGAGTGGGTCGGCAACCGGAACCGACACGAGGTAGGCGCGCTGACCATGCTCACCGCGGGCCCGAATACCGGCGGCAGCCGATTCGGCATCGTCCTGGCCGAGGACGGACTCCCCGAGCGCGACGGTGCGAAGACAGTCTTCGGCCTCGTGGTCGACGGAATGGACGTCGTGCGCAGCCTCGGCGACGGTGACCGTCTGGAGCGGCTCGAGATCATGACGCACGTGTAGCCGACGCTGCAGGGCGTGGCCGTCTCCAAGGCTCCAATACCTCAGGCCGCGCCTCGAACGGGGTGGTCTCGGAGAAACGTCGCCATGGACGAGGCGACCGGGTCCGGGCGCTGGATGTGGAGCAGGTGGCCGACGCCGTCCACTCGGACTTCGCGAAGACGGGGGACGTTGGCGCGCAGGAACGCCGCGACCTCGACCCACAGGGGCAACGTTTCCGCGCCGAGCACCGACAATACCGGTTGCTCGATCCCACCAGCTTGCTTCGCGTCGATCGACCACTCGACCAGGGAGGGGAGCTCGATGCCGAAGAATGTGTCGGCATCCTGGATCGACTGGGCGACCACGCCCGGAGCCCCCTGCTCGAGCACGGCCCTGCAGCCTTCCCACTCCATGCCGCTCACGGCCGCCATGAACGCTGCGAAAGCCTGCTCGTGCGCTCCGCTCCGATAGAGCTCGAAGACCGGTCCCGCGCCGCGCAGGAAGTCCAGTCCCTGGGGCAAGGAGAGCAGCGAGAGCTCGAGGAGCGAGACGGTGTGAGCCCTCTCAGGCTCATCGAGCGCGAGTTGGGCTGCGACCGCGGCTCCGCTGGAATGTCCCACCACGTGGGCGCATTCGATCTCGAGGTGGTCCATGAGCCCGACGGCGTCGGAGACGTGCGTCCGAATGCTCACCGGACCGGGCGAGTGGGTGCTGTCGGCCCAGCCGCGGCGGTGGTAGTGAATCAGCTCGTAGTGGTCGACCAGCGCCGGGTGCCGGAGCAGCGGGAGGAATCCGTCGGCCAGCACCGGGCTGATGAACAAGACCGGCTCGCCGGTCCCGGTCCGCTCGTATGCGAGGGCGACATCGTCGACATGGGCAGTCTGCATCGATCGGTCTCCTGGTGTTGCACGTGGGAGGCGGTTGCCCCCTCTTGACCGGAGGGCGTGAGCAGTGCCGTTACGGCCGTAACGGCCCGGGTTACGGAAACGACCATGGCACTTCAGGGAACCACCGACATCGCGGAGCGGGCACGGCAGTCGGCGTCCGAAGGAGACTGGCAGGCGGCGTTCCGGCTGTTCATGGGCCTCGACGCCGATGGATCGTTGGATCCGAGCGATCTCCCGTTGCTCGCCGAGGTCGCATATGCAGCCGGTCACCTGGACGTCACCATCACCGCCTGGGAGCGGGTGCACGCCGCATGCCGGGCGGAAGGCGACCCGGCAGCTGCCGCGGGCGCAGCCGCCCGCGTCGCGATGCACCTATTGTTCGACACCGCCCTCATGGGCCCGGTCCGCGGCTGGTTGGCGCGAGCCGAGCGGCTGCTCGAGGGTAGGGCGGACTGTCCCGCACACGCCTGGCACGCGGTCGTCCGGGCCTACGAGCGGCTCCTGAGTGGCGATCATGACGGGGCCCGACAATGGGCCGACCGATCCGTCGAGGTCGGCTCGAAGATGGCACCGGCTGCCGCGGCCATCGGACAGGTCGCCCGCGCCCGGCTTCTGCTGATCGATGGGGACGTGGACGCCGGCCTGTCGCTGCTCCACGAAGTAGGCGTCGCCACGACTGCCGGCGATCTCGATCCGCTCTCGACGGGCGTCGTGTACTGTGAGCTCGTCTGCGCTCTGCAGGGCATCGCTCAGTACGACCTCGCCGAGGAGTGGACGGAGGTGATGGAGAGGTGGTGCCAGTCTCACGCCATCGGGAGCCTGCACGGCCGCTGCCGCGTCCATCGGGCCGAGATCCTTCGCCTTCGCGGGCGGTGCGACGAGGCTGAGGCCGAAGCGATGACAGCCTGTGAGGAGCTTCGCCCGTACCTGCGTCGCGAGATGGGTTGGCCGCTGAGCGAGCTCGGACAGATCCGCCTGCGGCGAGGCGACACCGCCGGCGCGGAGCGGGCGCTTTTCGAGGCGCTGCAGGTGGGCTGGGACCCGCAGCCGGGACTCGCCGCCGTCCAGCTCTCCCTGGGCAATGCAACCACCGCCGCGGAGATGATCCGTGACGCGCTGGATCGACCGGTGCCGATCCCCTCGAAGGAGCGTCCGCCCAACACGGGGCTTCAGCGCGCTCCGCTGCTCGCTGCTCAGGTCGAGATCGAGATCGCCGAAGGCGAGATCGAGCGAGCACGGGCTGCGGCGGAGGAGCTCGAACATATTGCCGACCGGTTCCGGAGCAGAGCGCTGGCCGCCACAGCCGCGCTCGCCCGTGGGCGCGTGAGACTCGCGGATGGCGAGGCGGCCGAAGCGAGAGAGCACCTCGCGGAGGCTCTGAGGACGTGGGGGGAGATCGGCGCGCCGTACGAGGTGGCCGAGACCCGCCGGGAGCTCGGACGCGCGTATCTCGCGCTGGGACTCGAGCACCAGGCCCGCATCGAGGTCGAGGCGGCCCGAGCGCTATTCCGTGAGATCGCGGGCTCCCCGAATCAGGCCGTCGCCGACGTCCACCCCTCCGCCGCCGGGGCAGACCCCCTGAACCGGCTCGTGTGCGAGGGCGACTACTGGGCGATCACGTTCGCCGGCAGCACCGTACGCGTACGTGATCGGAAGGGGATCCGATACCTCGCCCGGCTCGTCGCCGAACCGGGCCGAGAGCTCCACGTGCTCGACCTTGTGGCATGGGAACGGGACGGGGCCCTGGCCGGCGGGCCCGCCGAGGCCCGGAGCGTTGCCATTGTGGAAGGCGATGCGGGGCCGATGCTCGACGACGAGGCGAAGAACGCCTACAAGCGGCGCCTGGAGGAAATCGATGCCGATCTCGAGGAGGCGCGAGCGTTCGGCGATGTCGGGCGAGCCTCGCAGGCGGAAGCGGAGCGCACGTTTCTCGTCCGGGAGCTGTCCCGCGCCTTCGGCCTGGGCGGTAGGAGTCGTAAGGCCCTAGCCACCTCCGAGCGTGCCCGCGTCGCGGTTACGCGCGCGTTGAGGAGCGCGATCGAGCGCGTTTCCGAGCACCACCGGGCTCTAGGGGAGCATCTCGACCAAGCAGTGCGGACCGGCACCCACTGCAGCTATCGCAGCGAGCCCGACATCGCGCGATGGCAGGTTCTACCGTGCGGGAGCGCCCCCTCCGCGTGATCGGAGGGGGCGTACGCGCCGAGCTACCGCCGTACCTCCCCCGTCAGCCCCACCCCGAGCGAGCGGTACACACCCACCAGCGCGTTGGTCGCCACCGTCCTCCCCTCGGACAGCCGGTCCTCCGCCTCGAGCAAGCGCCGCTCGGCATCGAGCACCTCGAGGAAGTCACCCGCGCCCTCCTCAAAGCGTAGCCGAGCAAGCTCGGTCGCCCGCGCGCTCGCCTCCGCGGCGTCCTGCAGATGCTGCAGGCGCTCGCGCGCCCGCTCGTACTGCACCCGTGACGACTCGACCTCGGCGCGTGCGCCGAGCACGGCGCCGTCGTAGGTGGCGCGGGCCACGGCCGCCTCGGCCCGCGCCCGGTCCACGCCGGACTTCACCCGCCCGAGATCGAGCAGCGGCCACGACACCAAGGGCCCGATCGAGTAGCGCGGGGTTCCCGTGTGGCCCAGCGCGTCGAAGGCGTTGGCCGTGTAGCCGGCCGCGCCCTGGAGCGAGATCCGCGGCAGGTACGCGGCCTTCGCCGCCCCGACGAACCTCTCGCTCGCCGCCAAGCGGTGCTCCGCGCCCAGGATGTCCGGCCGCTGCCGGATCGCCTCGTACGCGTCGGGGAGCACGAGCCGCTCGGGGAGCGTGGCCGGGGCGGCGCCTTCCGGCCGCTCGCCCACCACCACCCCAGGCTCCCGACCGAGAAGCGTGGCCAGCCGGTTCTGCTCGACGGTGGCCAGCCCCTCGAGCACCGGAATGGCCGACAGCGTCGAGCTGAGCTGCGCCCGCGCGCGCTCCGTGTCGAGCGCCGTGCCGCGGCCGGCGTCGAGCCGCTCCTCGGTCACGGCGAGCGTCCGCCGCTGGTTGTCCGCGTTGCTGCGCGCGACCGCCAGGCGGTCCTGGACTCCTCTCAGCCGGAAGTAGCCGTCGGCCACCGCGACCGAAAGCAGCACGCGCGCGTCCTGCACGTCCTCGCGCGCGGCGTCCAGCAGCCCAGCGCGTCCCTGGAGCGATTTGCGCGTGCTGCCGAAAACGTCGATGTCCCACGACATCCGTACGCCTGCTTCCCACACGTCCTGGTCGGGCAGCGGTCCGCTCAGCCCCGGAAACGACGCGCCGGAGATGCGCTGGCGCGTGTAGCCACCGAGCGCGGTGACCGTAGGCGCCAGGTCGAGCGCGGCCTCGAACCGCTCAGCGCTCGCACCTTCGATTCGGGCCTCGGCGGCCGCGAGGCTCGGGTTCGCCTCGAGCGCTTCGTCGATGAGGCGCACCAGCGTCGAATCCCGGAGGCCCTCCCAGAAGGTGACTTCCTGTCCCTCCACGACGGACACCAGCCCGACCACGGCCAGGACCGTCAGCACCACCGCCCGCCCGATCGTGCGCCCGAGCACCACCGCCCGCCTAAACATGCGCCAGCTCGGGCGTACCGATGCCCGCCTCCGCACGGTCGGCCGCGGGCGCCGCCACCGGCTGGCGCTCCGCCGCGATGATCGAATAGAAGACTGGCACCACGAAGAGCGTGAAGACCGTGCCGATGATCATGCCCGACACGAGCACCGTGCCGATGCTGTTCCTCGCCGCCGAGCCGGGTCCGTGCGCCAGGACGAGGGGCAAGTGGCCGAAGACGGTTGCTGCCGACGTCATGAGCACCGGCCTCAGCCGGATGCTCGACGCCTCGCGGAGCGCCTCGAGCTTCGAGTGGCCGCGCTCCTGCAGCGTGTTCGCGAATTCCACGATGAGGATCCCGTTCTTTGCGATCAGCCCGACCAGCGTGATCAAGCCGACCTGGGAGTAGATATTGATGGTCGTGAAGCCGAGATAGCTGAAGACCAGCGCGCCCGAGATCGCGAGCGGGACGGAGCCCAGCAGCACGATGAGCGGGTCGCGGAAGCTCCTGAACTGCGCGGCGAGCACGAGGTAGATGAGCACGACGGCGAAGCCGAGCGTGGACGTGAGCGCGGAGCCCTCGAGTCGGATCTGCCTCGATTCGCCGGCGTAGTCGATGCCGGTTCCGGCGGGCACGATGCGCGCCGCCGCTTCCTCGAGCACGCGCAGCCCCTCGTCCTTCGTCACCCCCGGCTGGACGCCGCCGAACACGCGCACGGCGTTTCGCTGCTGGAACCGGTTGAGCGTGCGCGGAGCCGTGGTCGACTCGATGCGCGTGAAGGTCGACACCGGCACGAGGTCGCCGTTCGGAGTCTTGATCTTCAGGTCGAGCAGCGGGGCCACCGTGGCGCGGTCCTCGGCGCCGATCTGCGGGATGACCTTGTAGCTCCGCTCGAAGTAGTTGAACCGGTTGACGTACCCGCCGCCGAGCAGCGTACCGAGCTCACGCCCCACGGTCGCCAGATCGAGTCCCAGGTCGGCGATGCGCTCACGGTCGAGCACGACGCGCGCCTCGGGCAGATCGATCTTGAGGTCCGTGTCGACGTACAGGAACTTGCCGCTCTGCCATCCCGCTCCGACGATCGCGCCGACCGTCTCGAGCATCTGCTCGGGCGGCATGTCGCTCTGGAGCACGAGCTCCACGTCGTACTGGCCCGGCGTGGGCAGGGGCGGGTCGAGGCGCGGGAAGACCCGCAGGCCGGGCACCTGCGAGACCGCCATGAACACCTCGCCGTACATCTCCTCGGTGGTGCGCTCCCGCTCTTGCCAGTCCTTGGCGACCATCCCGCCGAAGCCGCCCCAGGGAGCGGTCAGCGACCACATGAAGCGAGCCTCGGGAAACGCGCGGATGCGCTCGACGACCTCGAGCGAGGCCGCGTTCACCGCCTCGAGCGACGCGTCGGGAGATGCCTCGAGGAACATCGAGATGTGGCTCTGGTCCTCGACGGGAGCAAGCTCGCGCCGCGAGCTCTGGTAGAGCGGCCAGGCGGCCATCGTCACCATCGTCGCCGCCGCGAGGATCGCCCAGCGCATCTCCAGCGCCCCGTCGAGCAGGCGGCCGTAGACGGACCGCACCGACTCGAAGCCACGGTTCACGAGCGCCGTCAGGCGGCTCTCCTTTCCGTGCGGGTGCAGGAAGCGCGAGCTCATCATCGGTGACAGTGTTACCGCGACGATGCCCGAGACGACGACCGCTGCGGCGAGCGTGATCGCGAACTCGAGGAAGAGCGAGCCGGTGAGCCCGCCCTGGAAGCCGATCGGCGTGTAGACCGCGGCGAGCGTGATGGTCATCGCGATGACCGGCCCGACGAGCTCGCGCGCGCCGACGAGCGCGGCCTCGACTCTCGTCTTTCCGAGGCGGACGTGACGCTCGACGTTCTCGACCACGACGATCGCGTCGTCGACGACGAGCCCGACCGAGAGCACGATCGCAAGGATGGTCAGCAGATTCAGGCTGAACCCCGCGGCGAGCATGACGATCGCCGCCCCCGTGAGCGAGATGGGCATCGCGACGAGCGGAACCAGCGCGGTGCGCGCCGAGCCCATGAAGAGGAAGACGACGAGCGAGACGATGAGCATGGTCTCGACGAGCGTCTTCGTGATCTCCTTCAGCGCATCCTGCATGAAGGTGGTCCCGTCGTAGGCCATCTGCATGTCGATGTCCGGCGGCAGCGTCGGGCGCAGACGCTCCATCTCGTCGTAGAGGCGGCCGGCGACCTCGATCTCGTTCGAGCCCACCTGCGGCCAGATGCCGAGGTAGACGCCCTCGTTCTCGTTGTACTTGGCGACGAGCTGGGGCTCCTCCGCACCCAGCTCGACATCGGCGACGTCACGAAGTCGGACGATCGCGCCGCCGCGCTCCGCGACGATCAGGTTGGAGAACTCCTCCTGCGAGCGGAGATCGGTGTTCGCCAGGAGGTTCACCTGTATGAGCTCGCCCTTGGTCTGCCCGACGGCGGCCAGGTAGTTGTTGCGTTGCAGCGCGGCGTGCACGTCGCCGGGAGCCAGGTTCACGGCCGCGAGCCGGTCCGGATCGATCCAGACACGCATCGCGATCTGACGCGCGCCCTCGAACGAGACGCGCTGCACGCCCGGCACCGTGGAGAGCTGCGGCTGCAGGGTCCGCGTGAGCCAATCCGTCACTTCGGGCACGGAGCGCTCCGAGGACGTGAAGCTCAGGTAGAAGGTGGCGTAGGGTCGATCGTTTCGTTGCACCTCGACCGTCGGCGGCTCGGCGTCGGGCGGCAGCTCGGAGCGGACCTGCTGCAACCGGGCCGTCACCTCGGCGAGCGCAGCGGTGCTGCTGTGGTCGAGCTCGAGGCGGACCGTGACCGTGCTCACGCCGGCCCGGCTGTTCGACTCCACGTGATCGACGCCGCCGACGGCGGAGACCGCGCGCTCGATGGGCGTGGTCAGGAAGCCGCGCACCGTCTCGGCGCTCGCGCCGTAGTAGACCGTCGTGATCACGACGGACGAGCTCTCGAGCTTGGGATACTGCTGCACGGGTAGGCTGCCGATGGCGCGCCAGCCCACGAGCACCAGCACCAGGTTGACCACCAGGGCCAGCACCGGGTGCTTGATGAAAACATCGGTGAAGGAGCGCATGGTTCAGCCCTCCCCGCCCGCGACCATCACGAGCACCCCTTCCCGGAGCTTGAACGAGCCGGACGCGGCGACGCGCTCGCCGGCATCGAGCCCCGACAGCACGACCACGTCGCGCACGAGAACCGGGCCCGCCTCCACACGACGTACGTAGGCGCGCACCGTGCCCGCCGCGTCCTCGTCGAGCACGAAGACGTGATCGCCCGCCGGCCCCCTCCGCAGGCTGCTCGCCGGCACGACCACCACCGAGCGCGCGGCGCCGACAGGAACGCGGACGCGCACCGAAGCGCCCGGCGTGAGGCGCCCGCCGGTCCGCTCGATGCGGGCGCGGACCAGCGCGTTGCGCGTCGCGGGATCCACGCGCGAGTCCACCGCGGTGACCCGAGCCGGGAACGTCGCGGCGGCGTCTTGCCCCACGACGACCTCGACCAAGTCGCCCGCCGCGAGCCCCGCGGCGACGATCTGCGACACGCTGAAGTCGATGTCCACGGCATCGGCAACGCCCTGCAGCGTCGTCAGGAGCGTGCCCGCCTCCAGGAACTGCCCGCGGTGCACGTCGGACAGGCCGACGCGAGCGCGGAACGGAGCGCGGATCGTCTTGCGCGCGATGATCGCCTCGACCCGCGCGATGTCGGCGAGCGCGATGTCGTGCTCGGCCCGCGCATTGTCGAGCTCGATGGCCGAGGCCGCCTGCCGCTCGGCCATACGCTCGTAGCGCACCAGCGTCGCCCGCGCGAGCTCGGCGCGCGCCGCGAGCGCCCTCAGCTCCGCCCGCTCGACGGAGACATCGAGCGCCACGAGGACGGCGCCCTCCTCCACGATCCGGCCGGGCACGAGCGACGCCTCCGCCACCGTGCCCGCGATCTCGTTGCGCAGCGTGACGGAGCGCGTGGCGAGCACCGTGCCGATCGACGTCGTCACCTCGCGGTGCTCGTACGTCGCGGCCACCGCATCGCTCACGACCTCCATCGGCTCCTGCTGCATGGCCGCCGCCGCCTGCGCGTCCTGCGCCGTCGCCAGCTTCCATGCCGTCAAGCCTCCTCCCACACCCAGAACCACGGCGATCAACGTTGCGGAGCGAACCCCGCTGCGCATGCCGTTACGCGTCTGCTCACCCATATCTCGCACTCCCGTGACACTTGTTTGATGGTTTTATAATCGTCGAACGGTACTACCGGAAAATTGGGGCGACCGGCTCATCCCGAAGGCCGACGCCCCGACGTGCGTGCGCGAAGCTCGTGTTCTCTAGTCGGCGCCCCCCGCTCTGCGGAGCAACTCCGCCGCATAGGCCTCGACCACCCCCGGCCGGATGCTCGTGCGCGTGTGCTGCCCCTCGCGCACCGCCTCTACCAGGCCCGCGTTGACCAGCTCCTTGAGATGATGCGAGATCGTCGCCTTCGTGAGCGGGATCACGCGGCAGATGCGCTGATAGGCGCACTCGTGCTCGTTGGCCGCGATGGTCTGGAGCACCTCGAATCTCCGCGGGTCCGAGAGCGCCTTGGCGATGCGCTCGAACTGGCCCGGCTCGAGGCGGACGTCCGATTTCGATGAGCTGGTCATTGTTAGACATGTATCTAACACTCTTCTGTTCGGGTCAAGTCCCACGTCGCGGCCGTCGCGATTGCCGACGCTCATTCTTACCGACAGGAAAAGGGGCGGCGGGGGCTCATGGGGTTGCTCATCCGCCGAAGTTTCGGCGGAAACGTCCGGAAATGCTGCTTCCCATCCTCGCCGTGATTACAATGGTCCATGACGAAGCCTCCATCCGTGCCTTGAGGGGTGCGACCGCGATCGCGATCCTTTCCGATGAATCCCACCGTCGAGCACGATCTGCGGCCCCGCAACGATCGGAGTGACGCCTTTGGCCATGCACTCCTCGATCACCTGGAGGGCCGCGCTGGCACCGAGTTCATCGAACGGGACGACGGCTTCATCGACGTGGCCACGCGAGATGTCGGCACCTACTTCTCTTCACTAGCAGAATGGCCCGATCATGAGCGGGAGGCCGTGAGCTTCGCGTCGGGCCGATGCCTGGACATCGGTTGTGGAGCCGGGAGAGTATTGCTGGAGCTGCAGGAGCGAGGGCTGGAAGCGGTAGGTGTGGACGTCTCGCCCCTCGCCTTGGAGGTCTGCCGTCGCCGGGGTGCCCGCGACGTCCGTCGCCTGTCCATCCAGGATCTGGATCCCTCACTCGGCCAGTTCGATACGATTCTCATGATGGGCAACAACTTCGGCCTATTCGGGACGCCCTCACGGGCGCGTCGCCTTCTTAGGCGCTTTCTCGATATAACGACCAATCAGGCCCGGATTCTCGCGGAGGTGCTCGACCCGTATCGTACCTCCGACCCTTTTCACCTCGAGTACCATCGGCGGAATCGCGACGCGGGAAGGCTAGGCGGCCAGCTCGAGATTCGGGTGCGCTACAAGGTGTACCGAACGGAATGGTTCAATTACCTGTTCGTGTCTGAACCTGAGATGCGAAGCATCGTGGTGGGAACCGGGTGGGCTCTGCGCAGAGTCATTCCTTCGGCTGGTGCGACCTACGTCGGTGTGCTCGAACGCGAATGAACCCTGGTGTCCCTGTTCGTGGAGGGCCGCAGCCGCTCGAGAGCGCCCGGTGACGATCTCTCGATACCTCGCACGCCTCAGGTCGAGGGAGTGAAGCCGCGCGTCGCGAGCTCCTGGAGGGGACGGGGAAGTTCATGCGGCACGTGAAGCTCAGACCGGACGACGATCTCGATGGCACGGCTCTGCGTGAGCTGATCCGGGCGGCATATGAGGACGTGAAGGAGCGGCTCGACGACTCCTACGCTCTCAGTCAGTCTCGGCGGCCGGGAGCCAAAGCGTGAAGGACGACCCCTCCCCTTCGACGCTGCGCAGCGTGAGATTGCCGTTCATCCGTCGGGCCAGCTCCCGGCTGATGGTGAGCCCCAGCCCCGTGCCCACTCCGGCCCACGCTCGCCCCGCCTTCCCCTGCGCGAACGGCTGGAAGATCTCGGCAACCTCCTCGGGCCCGATGCCGGGGCCGGTGTCCTGCACGGTCACGAACACCCATGGGCCGCGCCCCTGTAGCCGGGCCTCCCCGCCTGGAGTGGCGGAGGTACCCCACGTCACGCCCACGCGCCCACCGCGCGGCGTGAAGTGCACCGCGTTAGAGAGGAGATTCAGGAGGATCTGGCGGACGCGGTCCGCGTCGCCCTCATACCGGGCGGGAGCCGCTGATGGCGAGGCCCGCCACAGCACCAACCCGGCGGCCGCCGCATCTGCCTCCACGATCGCGATCGCCCCGTCGATGGGCTCGGTCACCGAGCCCGGACGCGAGCAGATCTCCACCTCGCCGGCTTCGAGCCTCGCCAGGTCCAGAATGTCCGCCAGGAGCCCATTCAGGTGCTGGGTCGCGACATCGATGCTTCGGAGGTAGTCACGCTGACGGTCGGTTACCTCTCCCACCTCGCCGATCAGGCTCGAGTACGTCCCGATCGCGGAGAGCGGGGTGCGGAACTCGTGACTCATCGCGGCGAGGAAGCGGGATTTGGCCTCGTTCGCCCGGAGCGCGGCCTCCGCCAGATCCCGGTCACGGAGGCTGGCCACGACCAGGTGCTCGTTCATCTCGGCACTCGTCGCGCGGGCCTCCTCGGCCAGGCTCTCGGCGCGCCCCTTGTGGAGTGCCATGGCGCAGCGCGACGCCAGCGCCTCGGCCAGCGCGATGAGCTCCGCATCGAAGGGCTGCCCGGCCTCCGCGCCCACATACGTGATGGCGCCGAGCACCTCGTCGTGGGCGATGAGTGGTACCGTCACGACCGAGCCGATGGACAGCGCGCGCAGGTCCCCGAGGTTCTCCTCGCTCCGGGCGACGGAGACCAGCATATCGTCCGTGACCTGGGAAATGACGTCCGTCCGGCGAGTCCGGATGGCATGCGGAACGCCGAGGGGGTCGTCCCGCTTCGGTGGCCAACTCGCCTTCAACCGACGCGCGTGCCCTTGGAGTTCCGGGTCGGGATGGACGACCCCCAGACGGCGAGGGGATCCGTCGGGCTCGACGACATCCACGATGCACCACGAGCTGAGGTACGGAAGCGCCAGTCCGGCGACCTCGACGAGCGTATCCTCGTAGCCGTACGAAGCGGCCAGCACCTGGCTGGCTTCGGCAAGGAAGTCACTCGCGCCCGGCGGCAGTGCGGGCGACGCTTCTCGGGATGCCGCATCCCGGGGGCCGAGCGCGTCTGCGCCCTGGTCACGCTTCAGGTCGGGCTTGTGCATGGATTCCCCCCGCGTTCTCCTGCGTCGAGCCTTTGAGAGCGCGCGCCTGGGGGGTGGCCTGCTCGTCGGCCGGGAGGGTGGCCTGCGCGTCGCACCCATGGTACACTTTTCGCGTAAATGAGACACCTACTGATAACGCCTGACCGGGGGCTACGCTAGTGCCAATGTATGGTGGCCGCCGGTTGCTGCGTCACGAATCGGGCGGCACCGGCGATCCGCAGGCGGTCGCCGCTGCGGCCGAGCTGGTGTGCGCCAGGCTGCGAGAAGCGTTTGGCGAGCTGGTCGGCGCAGTTGGAGTCGGCGCGCTATATGGTCATGCCCTGAGGCGGGCGCAGCTGAGCGCGCCGCTGCTGGAGGGCGTCGAGGCGCGTTCGGACGGAACCTTGACCGGGCTGACCAAAGCGCTGGGCTCCGGCAGCGCGCCGGAGGCGGAGGCCGCGGGCGCAGCGGTGATCGACCATTTCCTCGCCCTGCTGGTTTCGTTGATGGGTGAGGATGTTGGACTCCGGCCGGTGCGACGGCAGTGGCCGGAACTGAATCTCGAGGTCGACTTCGACGGGGGGAGCGATTCAACATGAAGCGGGCCGGCAAGGTGGTGATCGAAAAGCTAGCATCGGGCGTACCGGGGCTCGATGACGTCCTCGGCGGGGGTCTTCCGCTCTACTCCTTCAACATCATCGCGGGCGAACCCGGGGCCGGCAAGACGACGCTGGCTCAGCACATCATGTTCCGTAACGCCAGCCCGGAGTCCCCCGCTCTCTACTTCACGGTGCTCGGTGAGCCCGCGATCAAGATGCTGCGCTATCAGCAGCAGTTCTCCTTCTTCGACGCGGACAAGCTCGGCGACAGCATCCGGTTCATCAGCCTGACCGACGAGGTGCTGGAGCGGGGCCTCACGGGCGTGATGGCGCGGATCGTACGGGAGGTCGAGGAGACGAATCCGGGCTTCGTGGTGGTGGACTCTTTCCGCACGCTCGTCAGCGCGCTGAGCGCCGGCCCACCGAGTGACGCCGAGATGCAGGCGTTCACGCAGCGGCTCGCGCTCCACCTCACGGCCTGGCAGACGACATCGTTCCTCGTCGGGGAGTACCACGAGTCGGACAAACAGAACAACGCGGTCTTCACGATCGCCGACGGCATCATCTGGATGACCCAGGCGCCCGACCGCAACTCCGTCGTGCGCAAGATCCAGGTCGTGAAGGTTCGCGGCCAGGAGCAGATTCCGGGTCTACACACCTTCCGAATCACGGGCGACGGCCTACGCGTCTTCCCGCGCATCTCGCTCACGCGACGCGAAGCACACCGCCGGGACTCGAAGAGCCGGGTCTCCACCGGAGTCACGGGGCTCGACGAGATGATGGGTGGGGGCATCCCGGCGGGTGACTCGATCCTGCTCGCCGGTCCGACCGGCACCGGCAAGTCCATGCTCGCCACCCAGTTCATCGCGGCGGGAGCCGCGCAGGACGAGGCGGGCGTCCTGACCGTCTTCGAGGAGCACGCCAAGGACTACCTGGCGCGCGCCGAGGTCCTCGGATTCGGCCTCGATGCCATGATCAAGGAAGGGACTCTGGAGGTCATCTACCTGAGACCCCTGGACCTGTCGCCCGACGAAACGCTGCACGAGATCCTGGAGGCCGTGGAACGGGTGGGTGCGACGCGGGTGGTCATCGACTCGCTCTCCGGCTTCGAGCTGGCGTTGGCCCCCACGTTCCGCATCGACTTCCGCGAGTCGCTCTACCGCCTCATCAGCGCGCTCACCGGGAGAGGCATCACGGTGCTCACCACGATGGAGCTAGCGCAGCACGACACCGAGCTCAGGTTCACGCCGAACGTCATCTCATTCCTGGCCGACGATCTCCTGATGCTGCGATACGTCGAGATCGATCAGGCGCTGCGCAGGGTTATCGGCGTCGCCAAGATGCGGGGCAGCCAGCACAGCAAGGACTTCCGGGAGTACGAGATCACGGGCAGTGGCATACGACTCCTCGGCGGCCTCGACGGATTCCAAGGGCGGATCAGCGGCGCGGCGTTCTTGACCAGGGGGACTTGAGGAAGGCGTCGCCCGACAAAGCGACCCGCTCCTACCGGTTCAACCAGTACGACACCTTGAGCAGGAACGTGTCGTCCGGATCGAGGTCCCAGATCCCGTCCAGGTCCCTTCGCCACGACTGGCGCGCCGCGTCCGTCTGGAACGCCTCGCGGCCGTGCGCCCACACCGCGTAGAGCGTGGAGCCCGGGAGGTATTCCCACCGGAGCACCGCGTTGGTCCGGAGCTGCCGGTAGGAGAAGGAGAGCGGCGTGTCGGCGGGCGGCGCGTAGGGCTGGAAGCGGTCGTCGTAACCGTGCGCACCCGGGTTGGCGCCGACCTCACGCACGTCCGAGTACATGCCGCTGCTCGCGAACGGCTCTCCGTAGAACTCGAAGGTGAGGTCGGGCGTCGCCGTGTAGCTCAGGCGCACGTTCATCGAGACGGTGCGTTGGTCGAGGTGCGCGAAGGCGTAGCGCGTCGTGCCACCCGAGTCGGTGAAGTTTCCGAGCCACTGCGTGTGGTCGTCCGCGCGGAACAGGTTCGCGCCCAGGCGGACCGTGAAGGAGGTCGAGAGCCGGACGTTGAGGTACGGCCCGAGCGACGAGCTCCGGCTCCTCCCCTCGTCCCAGTAGCCGAGGTTCACCCACATCCCCGGCTGCACGATGCGACGGCTGTCCGCGTTGAACCCGAACCAGGGAAAGAAGCTCCCGGAGCGCCTGAGCAGCGGGCCGCCCCGCGTACAACGGTCGCACCGCGGCTCGCCGAGGCGGCCGATGGTGCCGCCCGCGTGGATGTCCCAATTGAAGGGGAGCCCCATGTGGCCGTTCACGTTGATGGCGCTCTCGATGCGGTCGCCCGACGTGGTCCAGTGGTGCCAGGTGTTGGCGTTGAACGAGGCCCAGCGGTACAGGCTCGTGGGCGACTGGAACTGGAGCGACGCCCACGTGCTCCAGTCGTGGATGTCGGCGCGCCGGAGATAGCCCAGATCGTTGACCTCGAAGCCGGCCGACTGGGTCACGAAGCTGGTCTCGAAGCGCGTGATCCCGCCGCCGTACTTGCCGAGCTTGACCTGGGCCGCGTACCCGGAGAGCGACGTGCG
>Ga0299906_10001353_pt1 | contig 21091 bp, 20 predicted proteins | sample RVTome_14_FD_200259 | JGI IMG/M metagenome (GOLD analysis project Ga0299906, IMG submission 200259) | Soil microbial communities from uranium-contaminated site in the Upper Colorado River Basin, Wyoming, United States - RVT145D125 (version 2) ...
CTCGGCAGGCCCAGCTCGAAGCGGTCGATGCCGGACAGCCCGCAGGCGGGATCGGCGAGCCGTCCCGCTGCGGTCAGCCCGGCGCAGAACGCGGGATTGCTCCCCGAGCTGTCCTGGAAGCGGATCTCGCCGCCCCGGGCGTGCTGGACGAACTGGTTGAAGATCGTGTTCTTCTCGAAGTCGTAGCCGCCCGTGAAGACGTGCTTGCCGGCGAGCAGCTGGCCCGAGAGCCGGAAGAAGTCCGAGTCGGTGTTCAGGGCGTTGGCCTGCCGCGAGTCGTCCCCGCCCAGGAAGACGATGTTGCTCCCGAGGAAGACCTGCACCTCCGCGAAGTCCTGAGGCCCCACGGTGACCTGGGAGTCGTCCATCGAGTTCCGGCTGGCGAACAGCTCCGTCGAGAAGACGTCGGTCCAGTGAGAGGCGACCTTCACCGTGTAGGTCTTGGTCTTGGCGCCCTTCACGTAGAAGTGGTTCGCGAACTCGAACTCGTTCGAGTCGGAGTCGGAAGCGCGGTCCTCGGCGCCGTCGTAGTAGTTGTAGATGAAGGCCACGTTGTGGTTCCGGTGCGCGTTCCAGTCGACGCGCACCATGACCTTGTCCTCCTCCTGGGCGCCGTCCTGGGGCTGACCGCCCCCGTCGTAGCTGTAGAGGTTCCTCGCGATGCTGTCGATGCGGCCGAAGTCGGCTTGAGAGAGCCAGGGGCGGTCATCGGCGGTGCCGGCTCCGGCGATCCCCTGCGCCAGGAACTCGGGGCTCTTGGCCTTCTCGTAGGCGGCGAAGATGAACAGCTTGTCCTTGACGATCGGCCCGCCCACGCTGCCGCCCCACTTGCGGGCCGTGAAGGGGTCCTGGGACGTGCCGGGGAACGTGCCGCGCAGGCCGTCGCTGCTGTGCTCGTAGAAGGCGCTGCCGTGCCACTCGTTGGTGCCGGATTTGGTGACGGCGTTGATGTTGCAGGCCGTGAAGCCGCCGTAGGTGACGTCCATGGGCGCCAGCTCCACCGCCACCTGCGAGATCGAGTCGTAGGGGAACGGCATGCCGGTGGCCGTGGAGTAGCCGTTGGAGTTCAGGCCGAAGCGGTCGTTCTGGGTGATCCCGTCCAGCGTGACGCTGTTGAAGCGCGGGTGCTTGCCAGCGCAGTTGACCTGAGCGCCCTCGCTTTCGAGATCGATGTTCACTCGGGGGTCGATGCCGTAGACGTCCACGATGTCGCGGTTGAAGTTGACCGCGGTCTCCATCTCGAAGCTCGAGAACGTCGCGGCAGGACCCGGGGCCACGTCGACGATGTCGATCGTCTCCCCGACGACGACGATCTCCTCCGAGAGCTGCACGGCGTCGATGTCGATCGTCATGTTGTAGACGTCGGCCACGCCTACGGACTCCACGATCACCGTGCGGGTGTCGTTCACGATCACGGTGTAGGGGCCGCCCGGCGGAAGGCGGGTGGCCAGGAACGTCCCGGTCTGGTTCGACGTGAAGTTGCGGATGATTCCGGTGCGCTGGTCGAGGACCTCGACCTTGGCGTTGGCGACGGGGGCGCCGCTGGCGTCCACGACTCTTCCGCGAATGGTCGCCGTGGTTTCCTGGGCTTGCAGCGCGGCCGGCACGGCCAGGACGGCGACCAGCAACCACGCCAGTGCCAGCCATGAACGGGACGCGACCGGACCCGTTGAGGGACGACAGGACGAAGGATCGTGCGGCAGACTCATCGAACAACCTCCACTTCTGAATCGCGATATGCTAGCCCGGCGCAGGGCCGGAGCTGGTCACGCCAGTGTCGAACAACCATCTGCAGAATCACCCGACCCCCCCCTTGCGTCCGGGTACGTGACGACCTCGACGCCACCCGGGCCGGCTCGACCCGGGCGCGCGCGACCGTCAGCTTGTGCTGGAAAGCGTCTCCCCCGCCCCCGAGGTGACGCGACGCTTGCCTGTGGACGAAGCGAGCGCAGGATCGCTCACTACCCTCGATGCCGCCGTGATTCCGGTGCGACATTCGTGTGGCGCGAGACCCCTTCGCTCGTGGAACGCGGGTTCAGGCAAGAGTTAATTTGACGCTATACCGCGGTACCCTCCCGAGTCAACAGTAATGACGTTTCCGTGACGACCGTTCGGTCGCCTGTGCGACGCGCGCTCGCCTATAATCCGCACGCTCCCGGAGGCACGCAGCGGCATGAAGGTCCTGCTCAGCCAGGAACAGATTCAGGCGCGGATCGCCGAGCTCGGCAAGGAGATCAGCCGGGACTTCGCCGGGACCGAGCCCCACCTCGTGGGCGTCCTGAAGGGGGCCTACGCCTTCCTCGGCGACCTCGCCCGGCAGATCGACCTGCCGATCACCATGGACTTCATCGCGGTCTCGTCCTACGGCGCCGCCACCAAGTCCTCCGGGGAGGTGCGGCTCACGAAGGACCTCGACCAGGGGCTCGAGGGCCGACACCTCATCGTGGTCGAGGACATCGTGGACACCGGGTTGACGCTCAACTACCTGGTCAACGTCCTCAACGCCCGGGGGCCGCGCACGCTCAAGGTGGCGACCCTGCTCTCGAAGCCCTCGCGCCGCCTGGTGGACGTGCCCGTGGACTACGTCGGGTTCAGCATCGACGACCACTTCGTGGTGGGCTACGGCATGGACTTCAACGAGAAGTACCGCAACATGCCCGACATCAAGATCTACGGGGGCGAGTAGGCGACGTTCAAACCGTTGAATCACGACGGGCTGGTTCCGTCCCCGGACCGTCCGGCGGCGGGCCCCGCTGGTTTTTTGATCTTTTGACGACCTTCTTGCGTCTCTAAGAGAGTGAGCGGGTTACGCTTTGAGCGACGGCCGAGCGCCGAGCCGCTCGGATATAATCCGGTTCGTCCCCCGGCAACACACTCCCCCTGACGAGTGGAGGTCACTTCGGAATGCCACGTATCACCCACCTCCCCGCCGCTCTCCTGCTCACCAGCCTCGGCGCCAGCCCGGCCCCGGCGCAGGACGAGCCGCAGCGGCCCGTGCTGGAGCTCTCCATCGAAGAGGCCGTGGAGCGCGCCCTGGAGAGCAACGTCGACCTGGCCGTCGAGCGGCTCTCTCCCGAGATCGCGGCCGAGAGCCTCAGGTCCGCGAAGGGAAGCTACGATCCCTTCGTCCAGGCCGTGACGGACCACAACGACCGCACTACACCGGCCTCCAACGCCTTCACCGGCGGCGACCAGGTCACCCAGGTCACGAAGAACTGGAGCCTGGCGGCCGGGATTCTGTTCAAGACCGGCGGGGACCTGAGCGTCAGCTGGAACAACAGCCAGACCGACACCGACAGCGTGTTCTCCACGTTCAACCCGAGCTACAACTCCGGCTTCAACATCAACCTCTCGCAGCCGCTGCTGCGGGACCTGAAGATCGACTCTCCCCGCCAGCAGCTGCGCGTGAGCAAGAACAACCTGGCCATCTCGGACATCCAGTTCAAGCAGACCGTCACGAACGTCGTGGCGAACGTGCGCCTGCTGTACTACGACCTGATCTTCGCCGCCGACAACCTGCAGGCCCAGCGCAAGAGCCTGGAGCTGGCCGAGAAGCTCCTCGAGGAGAACAAGATCAAGGTCCGGGTCGGCACCCTGGCCCCCCTGGACGTGGTCGAGGCCGAGGCCGAGGTGGCCGGCCGGCAGGGCGACGTGATCCAGGCCGAGACCGCCCTCGAGGACGCCGAGGATGCCCTGAAGCAGGTCCTCTTCTCGACCACCGAGCCGGACCTGTGGGAGACGCGCCTCGTCCCGACCGACCGCCCCACGGCCGAGCCCCGTGAGATCGACGTGGCCGCGGCCGTGGCGAACGCCCTCGAGAACCGGACCGACATCCGGGCGCAGCGGCTCGCGCTGGAGAACGACGAGATCTCGTTGCAGTTCGCCCGCAACCAGGTGCTCCCCTCAGTAGACCTGGAGGCCGGGTACGGCGCGACCGGCATCGGCGGGACGTCACTGATCCGGGACGGTTTCGGCGGGCCGGTCATCGATACCATCCCCGGGGGCTACGGCGACGCCCTGAGCCAGGTCTTCGGCCGGGACTTCCCGACCTGGAGCGTCGGGATCCGGGTGAGCTACCCGATCCTGAACCGCAGCGCCAAGGGGAATGCCGCCCGGGCCCGGCTGGCCAAGGCGCAGGCCGAGGCGAGCCTGCGCCGGCTGGAGATGCAGATCGCCCGTGACGTCAGGGCGGCCGCCCGGAACGTCCAGACCAACCACGAGCTGGTCGCCTCAACCCGGGCCACCCGGGTCCTGCAGGAGCGGAGGCTGGACGCCGAGGAGAAGCGCTTCGCCGCGGGGATGTCCACGAACTTCTTCGTGACCCAGGCCCAGCGCGACCTCGCCTTCGCCGAGGTAAACGAGCTGCAGGCGATCGCCGCTTACCGCAAGAGCCTGATCGAGTTCGAGCGCGTGCAGGAGGCCGGGAGCGGCGGCGTCGCGACCGGCGGCGGCGTCGGGGGCATCCAGGGAGACGGCGGCGCCGGCGCGGCGCAGGGCAACCTCCAGAGCGGCTTCCGGAACCAGGGTCCGCAGTAGCCGTCGTCCCGGACGCGCGGGGCTCCGAGCATGGGAGCCCCGCGGGTGCCGCCCTATAATGGCGGCTCACGACGGGAGGCCGGCCCGGGTTGAAGGAGATCGTCACCGCGGAAGACGTGATGGCCGTTCCCCCCGGGGGCGAGATCTCCGCCTCCCCCGGGGCCGTGGTCACGCCCTGGGCCCGGGAGCTGGCGGCCACCCGCGGCGTGCGCATCCAACAGGGCCCGATCCGCGACGGCGCCGCCGTTGTGGCAGTGGGCGCCGACCACGGCGGCTTCCCGATCAAGGAGAAGGTCAAGGGGATCCTGACCCGGCTGGGGCACCGGTTCCTCGATCTCGGCACCTTCTCCACGGAGCCCGTGGACTACCCCGACCTGGCATTGGCGGTCGCCCTCAAGGTGAGCCGGGGCGAGGCCCGCTTTGGCATCCTCGTGGACGGGGCCGGGATCGGGTCCGCCATGGCTGCGAACAAGGTCCCGGGGGTGCTCGCCGCGGTGGTGATCGACGAGAAGGCGGCCCGGAACGCCCGGGAGCACAACGACGCGAACGTGATGACGCTGGGAGCCGGCTACGTGGACGCGGCGCGGCTACCGGACATCGTGCAGGTCTTCCTCAGCGCCGAGTGCACCGAGGAGCGCCACGCCCGCCGCGTGGCCAAGATCCGGGCGATCGAGCGGGAGCGCTGAGGGGCCCGGAGGCGAGATGGCCGAGCTGACGAGAGAGGCGCTGGTCGAGGCGATCGCGGCGGCCGTCCTGGAGCGGGTCTCGGGGCACGAGGACCGCTGGGCGTGCCGCGACCTGGCCGCGGGCTGCAGCCCGGACCACATGCAGCACATGGTGCGCCGCGGAGCCGAGCGCTTCGGCCTGTGCGCCCCGGCCCGGGGCTACCCCGCTTCGATCGCCCGGATGATCGACCACACGCTGCTCAAGGCCGACGCGACGGCGGCGCAGATCGAGACGCTCTGCTCCGAGGCGCGCCAGCACGGCTTCGCCACGGTCTGCGTCAACCCGGTCTGGGTCGCGACCTGCGCCCGGCTGCTCAGCGGGACCGAGACCGGTGTCTGCACCGTGGCGGGCTTCCCCCTGGGGGCGACGCTTCCCGAGGTCAAGGCCGTGGAGACGGCCCGGGTCATCGAGGACGGCGCCCACGAAGTCGACATGGTGATCAACGTCGGCGCGCTCAAGTCGGGGGACTACCGGCTCGTGGAGCGCGACGTCGCCGGCGTGGCCGCGTGCTGTCGAGCGAAGGGCGCCGTGAGCAAGGTAATCATCGAGGCGGCCCTGCTCAGCGACGACGAGAAGGTCAAGGCCTGCGTCATCGCGAAAGCCGCGGGTGCGGACTTCGTGAAGACCTCCACGGGCTTCGGCCCGGGCGGGGCGACGGCCGAAGACGTGGCCCTGATGCGCCGGGTCGTCGGCCCCGGGCTCGGGGTCAAGGCGGCGGGGGGCGTGCGGGACCTCAAGGCCGCCCAGGCCATGATCGAGGCCGGGGCCGACCGGATCGGGGCCAGCGTCGGCGTCAAGATCGTCCAGGAGAGCACCGGGGCGCCGGCCGGACCGGCGTCCGGCCCCGGCGGCTACTGATTCCGGGGCGCCTGGTGCTCCGGGCTGCTCAGTCGGCGGGCAGCTCCCGAACCAGCTCGAGCCCCGGATCAGACACAGCCAACGCAGGGAACGCCTCACACGATCGCCGACCGGGAGCCCGGCCCGGAGGGCGAGGGGCGCCGCCCGGTCCGCCAGGCGAGGACCCGAAGCCGCACTCGGCCCGCGGAGAGCCCGCGGATCCGGCTCACGTCGCCATTCCGAAACGAAGTGTCCCCCCAGGGAACAGACCGTCGCCCAGGGTCCCTCATCCGTCCGCCTGGGGAACGAACGGCCGGGGCGCGGGGGTAGATGAGGAGCTCAGGCAGCGTCGAAGGAGAGACACCGAGGAGCCTCGGACTGATCGGTTGCCGTCGACTGCGCCTACCGCTCGCGGAAGCGCACGCTGCTGAGCACGGCGTCGAGCAGGGCCCGTGACTGCTTCGACTTCTTCCAGACCTCGGCGGGGGCGTAGGTGATCGCGCACAGGGAGATCCCCTGCCCCACCACGGTGACGTTCCGCTGGCGCCAGCGCCGGTGCCCGAGCACCGGCTCGTCGTAGCTGACCTCGAAGGCGGAGTCGAGGAAGCGCAGGTCGCCCTCGACGCCGCTCAGGAAGTCGTGCTCGTACTTGACCTGCGGATGCTGGGCCATCTCCGGGGCGAGGCGCACCAGCATGCAGTCCACGTGCAGGGCGTCGAAGCCGTGCTCTCCCTCCTTCACCATGAATCGGGCGAGCAGGCCACCCGCACCGGTCTCGACGGCGAGGGGATCGTTCGCCGAGCCGGCCACGGGCCAGTCCGCGGGCGTCCGGAACGTGAAGGCACCCGAGGGGTGGATGTGCTCGGCGGGAAGCTCGGGGGCGGGAGGCTCCTCGGCGAGACCTCGCCCGCAGAGCATGACCGCGAGGACGGCAGCGCGCCTCCCGATCATCGGCTCAGCGGCCGCGGCGCCGCCGTGAGCACCGCCTCGAGCACCCCGGCGGCCACGGCACGCCCCTTGTCCGAGATGCGACCCGGGTCGACCGCGGCGCCCCGCGGATCGACGTCGCCGATCTTGACACCGGCCGCCACGGAGACGCCGTCGCCGAGCAGGCGCCGGATCAGGCCTCCGATCGGCGCGCCGACCGGCGTCCCCGCGATCTCCCCGACGACCGCACCGGCCGCCACGAGGTCCCCGATCGACACCCGGGAGCGGAACGCGCCCGCAGCGGGAGCCCGGATCACGCGGTCGACGTCGATCCCCTGCACCGGCGTCGGCACGGCCGAGTCGGCCTGGGCTGCTCCGGACCAGATCACCCGGCCCAGCTCGGGGCCGCGCTGCGTCTCCACCACCGCGTCCACGTCACGCCCGGCCACGAATCCCGGCCCGAGACCGACCGCGAGTCGCCCGGGACTCCCCGAGACGGGAGACGCCCGCTTCAGCATCCGCGCGTCCACGAGGACCACCGGGCGCAGCCGCTCCAGGGAGCGCGCCTCGGGGTCCACGAGCAGCGGCACGTGGCGGGGCTCCTCGAGGAGACCGGCGGCATCGGCGGCGCTCCCGACCCGGACTCCCGGGACGCCCTCCACCTCGGCCACGCCGTCCCAGACCGCAGCCGCGAAGGCCACGAGGCGGCGCACGGCCAGGGGCTCGGGGCGTTCCAGCACCACCACCGGGATGCCCTCGCGGAACAGCAACCGCGCCACGGCCGACCCCAGCTCGCCCCCGCCCCGGACGGCCACGCGCAAATCGGGAAGCAGCCAGCCGGCGGGCTCGGCGCTCAGGTCGCGACCTTCAACCGACCCGGCAGGGCCGCGCGCAGCGGTCTCATCTCCTCGCTCGCCACTCCGTAGCGGACCCCGATCATCTCGGCCACGATGCTCACGGCGATCTCCTCGGGGGTCTGGGCCCCGATGCCGATCCCGGCGGGACAGCGGACCTCGGCGAGCTGCTCCGGCGGGACCCCGCGCTCCTCGAGCAGGGAGACCACGTGGATCAGCTTTGGCTTGCTGCCGAGGAGGGCGACGTAGGCGAGGTCCTTCCCCACCACCTGCTCGAGGGCGTCGGCGTCTCCCTTGTGGCCGCGGGTCACCACCACGGCGAAGCTGTCTCCCCTCAGGGTGAGCTGTGAGGCCCCCTCCCGCATCGAGTCGACGAGGACGAGGTCGGCCTCGGGAAAGCGCTCGGCGTTCGCGAACTTGATCCGGTCGTCCAGCACCTCCACCCGGAAGCCGACCCGCTTGGCGAGCCGGGCCAGGGGTTGGGCCACGTGGCCGGCGCCGAACAGGCACAGCGTCGGCGTTCCCAGAACGGGCTCGATGAACACCTGCATCCTCCCGCCGCAGACCAGGCCGTCCTCCCCCGCCTGGTCCGGGGTGAGGTCGTAGCTGGCCAGGCTGGTGCGACGCGTCCCGATCGAGTGGCGGGCGCGGCGCGTCATCTCCGCTTCGACGCAGCCGCCGCCGATCGTCCCCACGATGCGCCCGTCGGCGTGGACCAGCATCCGGGCCCCCGCCTTCTGGGGCGTCGACCCCTCGGTGGAGACCACGGTGACGAGCGCGGCGGGCTCGCCGTCCCGCTCTGCGCGCAGCGCGGCTTCGAGGACATCGCGCACGGTCCACAGGATAGCAGGCCCCCGGTCACTTCAGCACCCTCACCGCTCCCGACCTGGCCGACCCCGCCACGATCCGCCCGTAGGCGGGAGCGAGGATCTCCGCGATCTCCTCGGCGTCCCGCCAGCGCTCGGGAGTCTCGGCCTTGTTGAGGAAGAGCGCGAGCCGCGACGGCCCGGCGCGGGAGAGGTAGCCGGCGGGGCTGGACAGCACCGCGGCCACGTCCCTCGCGCCGAGGCGCTCGACCCCGGGCAGCGCACCGCGCACGAGCTCCACGCGGTGCACGAGCCGCTCGTCCAGCGCCGCCCCGACCGCGTCGAGCCCGACCAGCACGACGACCCGGTCGGCGTTCGGTGGAAGGACCGGCTCGTGGTTGCCGGGGAGCTTGAGCGATCGGCCCCGGGCGCCGTCGGCCTCGACCAGCACGAGGTCCGCCATCCCCGAGAGGGCGGCGACCCGCTCGGAGGAGACGCCCTGCAGCTTGTCCTCGCGGATGCGCCTGCCGAACAGCGTCGCCGCACCCGCCTCGGCCAGGGCCTCCCGGAGCCGGTGGTCGTCGGGCCCGGACGCCTCGATCAATACCGGGCCGACTCCGGCGCGCGGACCCATGTGGGTCGTGGTAGTGAGGATGACGCTCCACGAGCGGGCCCGGGCCTCTGCCGCCAGCCGCCCCAGCGTCGTGGTCTTGCCGCCCGCCCCGACCGCGGCCACCATCTGCCCCGGCTCGACGCCGAGGGCCCGGATCAGCTCAGGCTCAGCCGATCTCGCCGAGGAAGCCGTCCTTCACCACGGCCTTGATCGTCTCGCTGCGGGTGGAGCCGTACTTGGCGCGGAAGGCCTTCAGGGGAACCACGGCCTTGGCCATGGCCTGGTGGCCGCCGGCGCTGCCGATGTCCCCGAAGAGCGACTTCAGCACCGTGCCCGCGCTCTTCTTGTAGCCCGCGTTGCGTACCGACACGACCAGGTCGCGGCCCACGAGGCCGCTGGCGACGGCCCACTCGGCCCCCTCGAGCTGCAGGCTCAGCTCGGCCATCTGGGGGATGACGTCCTCGCGCTCGACCCTCCCGAGGTGCACGCAGGCCAGCCCCTGCTTCACGTCGAGCTGCTTCAGGGCGCGCGAGAAGGCCCGGAACGCGCTCCGGGGGAGCTCCGGCTTCTCGATGCGACGCAGCGTGTTGGTGTTGGCGAGAGGATAGAGGTGGGCGAAGGCCAGCACGTCCGCCTTGGTCGTGCCCCGGTCCAGGAACAGCGTGTCGGTCTTGATGCCGTAGAGCAGCGCAGTGGCCAGCCGCTGGGTGATGGCCACCCCCGCGGCCCGGAGGTACTCGGTCATGATCGTGGAGGTCGCGCCGTAGCTGGAGCGGATGTCCCTGAAGCGGGCGCCGAAGCCCCGCTGCTCCGGGTGGTGGTCGATGATCACGTCCGCCCGGTCGCAACGACCCGCGAACACGTTCGGCTGGACGTCCACCATGGCCACGCGGTCGAAACGGCCCAGATCCTCGGGAGCGATCTCCTCGACCTCGATCTCGAGCAGCCGCAGCATGGCCACGTTCTCGGGCCGCGTCACGGCCCCGAAGGTCACGAGCGGCGCCGTCGCCCGGGTCCGCCGCAGCACCGCGCGCAGGGCCAGGCCGCTCGCGATGCCGTCCGGGTCGGGGTCGGGCTGCAGCAGGATCGCCACCTTCTCCCCCGGGTCGAGAAGCTCCCGGACGGCCGTGACGCGCTGGGTGGTCTTGAGCCGAGCCACCTCCATCTCGAGCTGGTCCCCGAGCACGTCCGCCCAGGCGACCTTGCGGACGTTCTCGCCGGTGAGGCTGTCCAGCTCCCCGTTGTGGGTCGTGACGAGGACCTTGCAGTCCGCCCGGGAGGCCGCCAGCGCCTCGACCGCGCTCCGCGCCCGCTCCGGGTCCTTCAGGCAGACCAGGGCCAGGGCGTTCCGGGCCGGCTCCACCTCCGCGTACGTCCGAGCCTCCGCCAGATCCCCGTAGAACGGCTCCCCGGGGCCGGCCCAGACCTCGCCGTTGCGCCTCCGCCCGGCCCAGGTGAAGAGGCTCTGTCCCTGAAGAAAGGTCTCCCCCAGCATCCTGTGGAAGAGGGAGTCGTCCGAGACCAGAAGGTAGATCACTTGGCGACGTCAGGTCCCGGAGCGCATCGAGGTGGTTCGGGGGAAGCCTCCCCCACGACGGTCATAACACCTTCGATTATGTCGCCCTCCCCACCCATGTCAAGAGGTTCGTGGTGGCTGGGGTCACCAAAAGATTGACGCGCCCCCGTGGTCCGACTTATGTTCATCCGATGTCGAGCAAGGCACTCGTCGTACTCACTTTGGTGGCTGCGGGCGGCGGTCTTCATAGGGCCGGTGCCGAGACGCTGCAGCTGGCCGGGAGGGACGCCGTCGCGCTCTCGGCGTGGGACACCCGGGTCGACGCCCTTCTGGCCGACGGATCGCTCCGGCTTCGCAGGACCTGGACCGACACCCTGCTCCCCGGCCGGACCCACGAGCGCCTCGGGCAGGTCCATCGGGGCCTGCCGGTATTCGGGGCCGAGCTGGTGCGGCAGCGGGAGGGAGGGATCACCCGCTCGCTGTACGGCACGCTCCACGAAGGGATCGCCCTGGACCCGGAGCCCCGGCTGCGGGTCGCCGAGGCCGTCGCCCTGGCCGAGGCCGAGGCTGGCGCCCCCTCGGGCCCGCGCTTCCGCCCCGAGCTGGTGGTGCTGCCGCTGCAGGCGGGCGGTTACGCCCTGACCTACCTCGTCCGGGTCTTCACGGGTGGCGACCTTCTCGCGTTGTTCGTCGACGCCCACGACGGCAGCATCCGGCTGAGGCTGAGCGAGCGGAAGACCCAGTCGGTGGGCCGGGGCACGGGCGTCCTGGGAGACGAGAAGAAGCTCAGCGGCCAGCCTCAGGGCGGGGCCTTCGTGGCCCGGGACCGGCTCCGGCCGCCCGCCATCGAGACCTTCGACATGGACGGCAACCTGAACCGCACTCTGATCTACCTGAACGGGTTCATCGAGCTGGACGACTCCGACCTCGCCCGGGACTCGGACAACACCTGGGAGGACGGCGCTGCGGTGGACGCCCACGTCTACGCAGGCTACTTCTACGACTACCTGTACCAGCGGTTCGGCCGCCGCGGCCTCGACGACGCCGACATCACCATCAAGAGCCTGGTCCACCCGGTGAATCGGAGCGACCTTTTCGACTACGACGAGGTGATCCAGAACCTCTTCTTCGTGAACGCGTTCTACCTGACCGATGGGATCATGGTCTACGGCGAGGGCCTCCCCGAGGACGTGACGTTCCTGGGGACCACCTGGACCTACTTCTCCGCGGGGCTGGACGTGGTCGCCCACGAGCTGACCCACGGGGTCACCGAGTACTCCTCCCGGCTGATCTACCAGAACGAGTCCGGAGCTCTGAACGAGGCGTTCTCCGACGTGATGGCAGTCGGGGCCGAGTTCTTCCTCCAGCCCCCGGGGGGCGGCCCGCTGCAGGCGGACTACCTGCTCGGCGAGGACGTGCTGGCCGACGGAGCGATCCGGTCGGTGAGCGACCCGACCGTCTACGGGGACCCCGATCACTACGCGGTGCGCTTCACCGGCACGGCGGACAGCGGAGGCGTCCACATCAACTCGGGAATCGTGAACCACGCTTTCTTCCTCGCCATCGAGGGCGGCACGAACCGCGTGTCGGGCCTCGCGGTGCAGGGGGTGGGCGGGGCGAACCGGGAGCGGGTCGAGCAGGCGTTCTACCGCGCCTTCGTCTTCCTGCTGCCGCCGGACGCCCGCTTCCAGACCGCCCGCGCCGCGACCGTCCAGGCCGCGGGGGAGCTGTTCGGAACCGGCAGCGACACGGAGCGCGCCATCCGGGACGCGTGGACGGCCGTGGGGGTGGAATGATGAAGGCTGCGATCCCGACCGTCGTCGCCACGGCCCTCGCCCTGGCCGTGCCCGGACCGGCCGCCGCCCAGAGCTGGGACGCCGACCGGGTGCGCCTGCAGCTCAACGGCGTCTTCGACGTCTCCGCCCTGAGCTACGGCCAGAGCATCGGCTTCACCGAGTTCCTGGAGCCGGGCTCGCTGCGCACCGAGTACGACGCCGACGCCGCGCCGGGCTTCGACTTCGGCCTCCAGGTACGGCTGTTCGGGCCCGTGGGGCTGATGGCGAGCTACGCGGCCGTGGAGCGGGACGCCGGGGGAAGCTACAGCCTCGAGGTCCCCCACCCGCTCTACTTCGACCAGCCCCGCTCCGCGAGCGGAGACCTCCCGTCGCTGTCCTACAGCGAAAAGGTCGTCCACCTCGGCGTGGGCTACGCGGGAGGGTCCTCGGACCTGGACCTGGCCTTCTTCGGCGGCGTGAGCCTGTTCACGGTCGAGACCGAGCTCGTGGAAGAGCTCGACTACGGCCAGAGCTATCCCTTCGACACGATCTCGATCGCGGGAACGCCCCGGCGTACCCAGAAGGAGAGCCCCGCCGGCTTCCACGTGGGCGCCCGGGTCGACTACCGCTTTTCCCGTGTCTTCGGCCTCGGCATCCAGGCGCGCTACAGCCGCGCCCGGGTGGAGCTGGTCGCCCCCGACGACTCCGTCACGGAGCTGGACGCCGGCGGCTTCCAGGTCGCGGCGGGGGTGCGGCTGTACTTTTAGCCGGCAACCGGTGAGTTATGAGTCGTGAGTTCTGAGTCGGACTCATAACTCACGACTCATGACTGCCGGCTGCCGGCCTTCCCACCACTCCCTCGCTCCGCAGCGCGGCGATCTCGTCCGGAGCGAAGCCGACCTCTCCCAGCACCTCGTCGGTGTGCTGGCCCAGAAGCGGGGGCGGGCGGGTGGAGCCGCGGTCGGCGCCGTCGAGGTGGATGGGAGAGCCCACGTAGCGGCCGGCGCCGGCCCGGGGGTGGTCGACCTCCAGGAGCAGCCCTCGGGCGGAGGTCTGGGGGTTCTGGAGGGCTTCACCGACGCTGCGCACGCGACCGCAGGGTATTCCCGCCGCTTCCAGGATCTCGATCCAGCGGGCGACCGTCCTCTCGAGAAGCCGGGGAGACAGCTCCTTCCGCAGGGCCTCGGCGTTCGTCACGCGGTCGGCGTTGGTGGCGAAGCGAGGGTCCCGCATCAGGTCGGGGCTCCCGATCGCCTCGCAGAACGCCGCCCACAGCCGCTCGCTTCCCACCCCCACGATGACGTGTCCGTCGGCGGCGCGGAAGCTCTCGTACGGTGTGAGGGTGGGGTGGCGGTTGCCGATCCGCCGCGGCTCCCTTCCCGCGAGCAGCCACGTCGCCGCCTGGTAGGTGAGGGTCGGGAGCAGGCTCTCGAACAGGGTCGACTCGACCCGGCCACCGCGCCCCGTGCGCTCCCGCCGGTACAGCGCGAGCAGGATGCCCTCGAACGCCGTCATCCCGGCGAGCACGTCCACGAGAGAGGCCCCCACCTTGAACGGTGGGCCGTCGGCGTCGCCCGTGACGCTCATCAGGCCGGTCTCGCCCTGCATGACGGCGTCGTACCCGGGCTTGCCGCCCAGAGGGCCGTCGGGTCCGTACCCCGAGATCGAGGCGAGCACGAGGCGCGGATGGCGCCGCTGCAGCTCCTCCCAGGGAAAGCCCAGCCGCTCCAGGGTCCCGGGACGGAAGTTCTCCACGAGCACGTCGGCCTTGTCGAGCAGTCGGTGGAGCACCTGCGTCGCCCCGCTCTGCTTCAGGTCCAGGACGACGCTCCGCTTGCCGCGGTTCACGGAGAGGAAGTAGACGCTCTCCCCGGCGACGAAGGGTGGGCCCCAACCGCGGGTGTCGTCCCCCGCGGGCGACTCCACCTTGACGACGTCGGCGCCGGCGTCGGCCATGGCCTGGGTGCAGTAGGGTCCGGCCAGGATCCGCGTGAGGTCGACGACCCTCACCTCCTCCAGGGGACTCTTCATCGACGGGACCCCCGGGGGCACCACGGCCCCCTACACTCCCCCATGCTCAATCCCAGGCTCGCCCTCGGGACGACCGGGGTCCTCGCCTTCGCGGCGGGAGCGTACCTGTCCTCGGGGCCGCCCGTTCTGACCCTGCTCAACGACTCACTCCGCATCTCCTACCCGTGGCCTCGGGCCGCCGCCGCCCTCGTCGCCGCGGCCGGGGCCGCGGTCGTCGCCCGGTCGATCCCGAGGCGCTGGCTGCAGCTGTGCGGTGGCGTCCTCGCGCTGCTCGCGGTGGCGAGCGCGACGCACCTGCTCGCCTATCGCGTGGAAGCCGGCGACGGCGCCATCGAGGCGACCGGCCTGCTGAGCCGGGAGCGACTCGCCTGGAGCGACGTCTCGCGGGTGGAAGCTGGCCCCGGGGTGCTGGTCCTCTTCGAGGGTACTCAGGTCCGGGTTCGGGTGGACACGGTCGACTACAGCGCCGACCAGCGCGCGTCGCTGGAGCGGACGATCACGCGGCGGGTCAGGGAGGCCGCCGGCGGCAGGGCGCTGCCGGCGGGACGCCTCAGATGAACAGGTGCTCGTCGTCGTCGTCGTCGCGATGCCGAGCGGGAAGCCGTCGGGAGTCCTCGCCCCGAAGACGGTGGTAGACGTCGAGGCCTCGGCGTACACCCTTCACGAACGCGGCGATCTCGGCGATGGGCCGCAGCGGCCGCAGCACGAGCTTCTGGAGCACGCGGGACGTCTCGTCCAGGCGCTCCCCCAGCTCGGCGAGCATCACGTCGAAGCGCCGCATCTCGACCACGGCCAGGTCGGACACCTCGGCAGCGTTGCGCGTGACCCGGGTCAGATGGGCGAGGCTCGGCTGGATGTCCCTGTCCACGCGGTCGCCCAGCTCGGCGATGCGACGTTGGAGCCGCCGCCCCTGGAGCGCGAGCCCGATCAGGAACACGGCCTGGACGAGTGACGACAGCGCGATCACGCCCAGGAAGGCTACGGCCACGGAATCCATCTCACCTCGTCAGTTCAGGGAGCGTCGTCAGGCTCAGGAATCCTGCTGCTGCTTCTCCTCGCGGTACGCCTGGCGCCCGGCCTCGACGGCGGCGGCCAGCCGATCCTTCCGGGTCGTCACGACGTCGCGCTGCCGGTCCACGTACTTCTCGGCGTCGTCCAGCAGCTCCCGTCCGCGCTCCACGGCCCGATCGCCCAGCTCGCGCCCGCGCTCCCGCCCCTCCCGGATCCGCTCCTGCAGCATCTCCCGGGTCTCGCGACCGGGGCGCGGTGCGAACAGCGTAGCCAGTGCCGCCCCCGTCAGACCACCGAGCAGGAACGAGAGAATCACGCCCGACGCACGATCGTCGCTCACGGTTCACCTCACATTCGGAATCGGGACGAGCATTCAGGTTAGAACAGACTGACCTTCACTCGCAAGTAGCCCTGGGGCCGCTGCGAACCGATCGGCTCCCCGCAGCCAGCCCGGAATGGCCGGTAGCGGGCCGGGCGGGAGGACTCCGCGGAGGACCGCAGCCCCTGCCGTGCCGAGCGAGGACCGCACGGGGAGCGCCGCCCGGTCCGCCAGCCGACGACCACCGCCGGCAGCCAACGCGCCTCCAACCTCGCGGGCTTCTCACCCGCTCGGTCCCCGACGCAGATCGTGCGAGCCGCTGCTGGAAGATCGGCTTCCCGCTCAGCCCCGGGGCGCCGCCGCGCCGGCGGTGCCCCGGGCGACCTGCCCCACGGGCATCCCCTCCCTCAGCAGCTCCGCGCACGCCTCGGGAAGCAGCGCGGGGCTGAAGTAGTAGCCCTGGAGGCGGTCGCAACCTCGCGCCCGCAGCCAGTCGAGCTGCTCCTCGCTCTCCACGCCCTCGGCCACGACGGAGAAGCCGAGCAGGTGCGACATCTCGATGACCGCCGAGACGATGGCGGCGTCGGCGGGGTCGGTGCAGACGTCCCTGACGAAGGAGCGGTCCACCTTGACGGTGTCGATCGGGAGGCGGCGAACGTAAGTCAGCGAGGAGTAGCCTACGCCGAAGTCGTCCAGGGAGATGCGGACCCCCAGCTTGCGCAGCTCCTGCAGCGTGCGGATCGCCGCTTCGGGGCTCTGGATCGCGCTGCTCTCCGTGATCTCCAGCTCGAGCTTTCCGGCGTCCAGGCCCGACTGCCTCAGCGCAGCCTCCACCTGGGACACCACGTCGGACTGCTGCAGCTGCCGGGCAGAAAGGTTCACGGCCATGGACAACGGCGGCAGGCCGGTCTCCCGCTCCCAGAGGCGCGCCTGGGCGCAGGCCTGGGACAGAACCCAGGCCCCGATCGGGACGATCAGGCCGGTCGCCTCGGCGATGGGGATGAAGTCCGCGGGGGAGACGAGGCCGCGCTCGGGATGGCGCCAGCGCAGCAGCGCCTCGACGCCGTGAACCTGGCCACCCCGGATCGAGACCACCGGCTGGTAGTGGATCTCCAGCTCCGCGTTCTCGAGGGCCTTGCGCAGCCGGCTCTCGAGGCCGAGCCTCTCCAGTGCCTGGGCGTTCATGGCCGCCGTGTAGAGCTGGTAGTTGTCCCGCCCGGCCTCCTTGGCGCGGTACATCGCCGTGTCGGCGTTCTTGATCAGGGCGTCGACGTCCTCACCGTCCTCGGGGAAGATGGCGATCCCGACGCTGGGGGTGATGTAGACCTCCCTTTCTTCGAGGTCGAAGGGGCGGCGCAAGGTCGCCAGGATCTTCTCCGCGGCCCGGGCCACGTCCGTCGCCTGACCGGCGTCGGGAAGCAGGATCGTGAACTCGTCGCCGCCGAGCCGCGCGACGGTGTCGGTCTCCCGGACCGCGCCGGCCAGGCGCTCCCCGACCTTCTTCAGGAGCAGGTCCCCCACGTCGTGCCCCAGGGAGTCGTTCACGAGCTTGAAGCGGTCGAGGTCGAGGAAGAGCACGGAGGGCTGCCGGCGGTGACGGCGGGCCTGGCCGATGGCCATCCGGACCCGGTCCTTGAACAGGCGGCGGTTCGGGAGCCCGGTCAGGGCGTCGTGGTCGGCCAGGGCCCGGATCTTGCGCTCCGCCCGCTTCCTCTCGCTCACCTCGCGCTCCAGCTCGCGGTTCGCGTCCTCGATCTCACGGGTTCGCTCCACCAGCACCGCATCCCGCTCCTGGATCTGGGCGAGCATGTCGTTGAAGGCGACGATCAGCTGGCCCACCTCGTCCCTCCCGGCGGCGCCCCGGGCCCGAACCGAGAAGTCGTGCTCCTGGGAGACGCTGCGCGCCGTACGGGCGAGCTGCAGGATCGGCCGTGACACCATGCTCTGGAGCCGCGAGGAGAGGGCCCAGGCCACGAGGAACGACACGAGCAGCACGCCCGCCACGATCACGGCGTAACGGGCGAGCCGGTCCCCCAGGGCCTGCAGGTCCGACTCCAGGTAGATCGTTCCCACGACGTCGCCGGTCTCCGACTCGATGGTCCGGGACAGCGCCATCCGGCCCCGCGCCCCGGCCCCCTCGGAGTCCGGGCCCTCGGGGCAGCTCTCGCGGTCGCTGCGCAGGAAACCGGCGAAGATCCGGTCGTCGCGGCCGTAGATGCACGCGGCGACGATCTGCCGCTCGGATCCGAGCGTCGCGAGGATGTCCTCGGCGGACCCCGGCTGCTCGAAGTCGACGGCCGCGGCGGCGTTCGCCCCGATCACCCCCGCGAGTGCCGCGAGCTCCGCGGCCGCCCCGTCCCGAACCGCGTCGAGCTCGTAGACGACGAACCCGGCGGCGGCAGACAGGAGCGCGATCGAGCTCGTCAGGAGGATGATGAGCGTCAGCTTCTTGTCGATCGACAGATCGCGCAGCATGCGCATCGGAGCCGGATCCTCCGCGGGCAGACGGAACCCGTGCCGCGGCCCGCTCGCCCGCGGGCGAGGGAGCTCGCGCGCCTCCTCCGGAAGAGTCTCTCACAACCCCCTGCGGGGAACCAGACAGGGGATCAAGAAGCCTGCCCCGAATGACCGGGATGCGTCTAAACTCGAGTCATGGCGATCGTCGTGGCCCTCGTGGACGACCTGATATTCCTGAGCCGGATCCGGAGTGCCGCGGCCGGAAGGCCCATCGAGGTGCGAAGGGTTTCCGCGGCGCAGAGCCTCGCGGCCGCCTGCGCGGAGACCTCCCCGGCCCTCGTGGTCGTAGACCTGGACGCGGCGGCCCGGGACCCGATCCGCGCCGTGGCCGCCCTCCGGGAGGCCCGACCCGACGCCCGGGTCGTCGGCTTCGTCAGCCACGTCCGCGACGACCTGATCGTGAGCGCCCGAGATGCGGGTTGCGAGGTGCTCGCCCGCGGCGCATTCGTCCGCGAGCTGCCGGCCCTGCTGGCGAACCTCCCCGGCTGACTGCTCTAGCGCTCCCTCACGCCTTCGGCGGCAGGTCGCGAGCCTCCACCTCCGAGGCGAACGCCTGACGGCCGTGGGATCCGTCGCAGAACGGCTTGTTGGCTGAGTGCCCGCAGCGGCAAAGAGAGATCGCGGTACGACCGCCGAGCCCGAAGGCCGCGTCCGCCGCGTCGCACAGCTCGACGGCACCCTCGATCCGCAGCGGGCCGTTGTTCAGGACCTTGATCTTCACTCCGGACATGGCTCCTCCATCCCCCGCCGCGATTGTATCCTCGCGGCGCGCCTTCGCGTGGACTGTTAAACTGCCCACGTGCGCCCCCGGAGAAGAGCAGCGCATCAGGATCGGGCGACCCGACGCGCGGCGCCGTGACGGCCCTGCGCTCGGAGCACGAGGCGGCGGGCGTCTTCGAGGGCACGGCTCCGGCATGGTACGGCGCTGATCGGGCGGCTTCCGCGGCCGCCGAGTACGCCGCAGCAGCAGGCCGTGTGGCGGTGGCCGAGCTGTGCGAGCGCGGGGTGCTCGTCGCCACCGGACCACAGTGCCGGAAGTTTCTCCACGGCATGCTCAGCAACGACGTGGAGCTTCCCCCGGGGGAAGGCCGGCGGGCCGCGCTCCTGGACGTCAAGGGGCACATCCAGGCCGTGCTGAGATGCTGCGTCGCCGAGAAGAGTGTGGTCCTCGAGCTGGACCGCGATCGGATCGACGCGACCCGCTCCACCCTCGAGCACTATCGCGTGGCCGCACCGGTCCGCTTCGCAGCTCCCGATACGGCGATCCTGGCCGTGATCGGCCCGGGAGCCCCGCGCCTGCTCGAGGCCTCGGGTCCACTGGCGGGCGGCGCCGAGGGCCACGCGGAGGGACAGCTGTTCGGTGTCCCGGTCCGGGCGATCCGAGCCGGCGACCTGCCCCGGGGAGGATTCGCCCTCCACGTGCCGGGGGGCGAGGCCCCGAAGGTCTGGGCCGGCCTGCTCGCCGCCGGAGCGACTCCACTCGGGCGACTCGCCCTCGACGCGCTGCGGGTCGAGGAGGGGCGCGCCTGGTTCGGACCCGACATCGGCCCGGAGCACCTCCTCCACGAGACCGGCCTGCTCACGGAGCTGCACTCGCCCGGCAAGGGCTGCTACCTGGGTCAGGAGGTCGTGGCGCGTCTCGAAGGTCGCGGGGGACACGTCAACAAGCAGCTCCGCGGCCTGAGCCTCGGGAGGCCGGTGGAGCGCGGCGCTCCGGTCGTGGTGGACGGTGCGCAGGTCGGGAGCGTCACCACGTCCGCGCTCTCCCCGCGACTCGGGCCGGTCGCCATGGCGTACGTCCACCGCAGCCACTTCGATCCCGGAACCGAGCTGACGGTCGGCGACGTGGCGGCGAGGGTCGAGAGGCTGCCGTTCCGGGGTTGGGAGGGTTGACCCTGCGCCCGCCAGTCGCCGCCGAGCTCGCCCGTCACGGGATCGAGCCCGAAGGCGAGTCCCCGGCCGCCCTGAAGGACCGCCTCCACGCCGCTTACCTCCGGGAGGTCGCGGCGCTCCGGGAGCGCCGCCGACTCGGTGACCTCCCGGGACCGCAGTTCGCGGCTGCGGCCGCCGAGCTCAAGGGGCGCTATCCCCTGCTCGCGGTGTCCAGCAGCAGGTGGACGGAATGAGGGCGGCGAGGCTCGCGCTCTCCGTCCTGCTCGGCGTCACAGGTGGCCCGGCGGCGGCCGAGTCGCTCCGGGCCCCGGTCTTCCTGGTGCGACACGCCGAGAGGGACGGCGCTGGCAACGACCCGTCCGACCCGGGACTCAGCCCACTGGGACGGGAGCGCGCGCTCAGCCTGGCTCGCGTCCTGGGCTCCGTCGGGCTCGCGAGGGTCCTGAGCACCGACTACCGCCGAACCCGCGAGACTGCCGGACCGGTGGCCGCGGCCCTGGGGCTCGAGATCGAGCTGTACGACCCGGAGGACCTCCCGGGCCTCGCCGAGCGGCTGCTCGGCGAGGCGGGCCCCACGCTGGTCGTGGGCCACAGCAACACGACCGGTGAGGTCGCAGCGCTGCTCGGGGGGGATCCCGGGCCTCCCTTCGACGAGGCCGCCGACTACGATCGCCTGTACGTCGTCACCCCAGGACGGGACGGGCCCACCACGCTGCTGCTCCGATACGGA
>Ga0299906_10001354_pt1 | contig 21087 bp, 19 predicted proteins | sample RVTome_14_FD_200259 | JGI IMG/M metagenome (GOLD analysis project Ga0299906, IMG submission 200259) | Soil microbial communities from uranium-contaminated site in the Upper Colorado River Basin, Wyoming, United States - RVT145D125 (version 2) ...
GTACTTTGCGCCTTTGCGGTGAGATTCCGGATTCAGCCGAATCGATCAATCGAATAATCCTCCAGCGGCACTTTCGGTTCGCGACCCGAGATAAGTGCCGACAGCGCCGCCGCCGATCCGCACGCCATCGTCCACCCAAGCGTGCCGTGGCCGGTATTCAGCATGAGGTTGCGATAGCGCGTGCGCCCGAGCACGGGCGGATTGTCCGGCGTCATCGGGCGCAGACCGCACCAGTTTTCGACGCGCGCGCCGTCCATGACGCCGGGAAAGAGGCCACGCACGGCATGCTCCAGCGTGGCGAAGCGAAACGGGCGCAGTTTGAGATCGTAGCCGGCCAGCTCCGCGGTGCCGGCAACGCGCAGCCGCTCGCCGAGACGCGTGATGACGATCTTGAAGGACTCGTCGCTCAGCGTGCCGCGCGGCAACAGCGCCGATCGCGCCGACGTGAGCGTCATCGAATATCCCTTGACCGGATACACCGGCAGCCGGATCCCAAGCGGACGAAGAAGCAGCGGCGTGTAACTTCCGCAAGCGAGCACGTACATGTCGGCGCTGAGTTCGCCCGTCTTCGTGACGACACGCTCCACGCGCTCGCCGCTTGCCGCCAAACACTCGACCGTCGTCGACGTAACGAACTGAACGCCGCCTTCCTTCGCCCGTTCGGCAAGCGCGACGGTGAATTTGTGACAGTCGCCCGCCTCATCGCCGGGAAAGTGCAGACCGCCGACGATTTTTTCGCGCGCCTGCCCGAGCGCCGGCTCCAAGGCGACGCACCCGGCGGAATCGAGAACCTGAATCGGAATATCGAGGCGCCTTAGCGCCTCGCTGCTGCGTTTCGCTTCCTCGAAGCCGCGCCGGTCGCGATGGAGCGCGAGCAGCCCGCGCGCGCTTTGGTCGTAGTCGATGCCGATCCGATTGCGCAGCTCGACCAGACATTCGTGACTGTAACGCGCGAGCCGCAGCATCCGGCCGCGGTTGCGCGCGAAGCGTTGCGCCGTGCAATTGCGCAGCATGCGAAACAACCATTCCCACATGCGCGGGTCGATGCGCGGACGCAGCACCAACGGCGAGTGCGGCCTGATCAGCCACTTGAGCACGGTCAGCGGAATATCGGGCGCGGCCCAGGGTGCGGCGCTGCTCCAGGAAATCTGGCCGCCGTTTGCGAAGCTCGTCTCCATGCCCGGCGCCAGCTGCCGGTCGACGACAGTGACGTCGTGGCCGGCTTCATGGAGATACCAGGCGGTCGTGACGCCGATAACGCCGCTTCCGAGAACGAGGACTTTCACGCAAGTTTCTGTGACTTAAACCCTTAGAAACGGCTCTCGCCGCTCCCCCAGCAGCTTGATGGAGCGTCCGGAGTCTCTCAATCCGCCAGCAGCTCGATCCAGTGACGTACCGGCAAATCGGTTCCGGCTTGCAGATGCGTCAGGCAGCCGATATTGGCGGTGGCGATGACATCCGGCCGTTCTCCTGTAAGCGCGTTCAACTTGTTTCGCCGCAGCCGACGCGACAACACGGGGTGAAGAATCGAATACGTCCCCGCCGACCCACAACAAAGGTGAGCGTCCGGCACCGCCACCAACGTGAATCCCGCCTTGTGCAATATCTCCTCGACAACGCCGCCAAGCTTCTGACCGTGTTGAAGAGAGCAAGGCGATTGAAACGCAATCTTGGCGCGAACCGCGGGCGTGAGTTTGGAGAGATCTTCACCGCCCAGAATCTCGGAAATGTCCCGAACGGCGGCGGCGATGCGTTTCGCCTTATCGGCGTACGCGGGATCGTCGCGCAAATAGTAGCCGTACTCCTTCACGTGCACGCCGCAGCCGCTCGCCGTCATCACGATCGCTTCGACGCCGGCGTCGAGATGCGGCAGCCACGCGTCGATATTGCGCCGCGCAAACTCGATCGCGTCCGACGGCGCCGACGTATGCTGGCTCACGGCGCCGCAACATCCGCTCTCCGGCGCGACAATGAGGCTGATTCCCAGGCGGTCCAGCACTCGCGCGGCGGCGGCGTTGATGCTCGGCGCGACGGCCGGCTGCACGCAGCCCGCCAGCACCAGCATCCGGCGTTTCTGCCGCGGCGCGGGCCACGAGGCTCCCAACCGAGGCGCCGGAACGCCACGCTTCAACGCCCCCGGCAGAATCGGACGCAGCCGCTGCCCGAACTTGAGAAGTGTCGAGAACCGCTCGGTGTTCAACAGCGTCGAGCGCACCAGCTTGCGTGCGTTTCGCCCCCAGAATTTCCGCCGTGGCGCCTGGCGCTCGACCAAGTCGCGCCCGATGTCGATCAATCGCCCGTAGCGCACCCCCGACGGGCAGGTGGTTTCGCAATTGCGGCACGTAAGACAGCGATCGAGATGCAATCGCGTCGTCGCCGTGGGCGCATGCCCTTCGAGCACCTCTTTGATCAAGTAGATGCGCCCGCGCGGGCCGTCGAGCTCATCGCCGAGCAGTTGGTACGTCGGGCAGGTGGCGTTACAGAAGCCGCAGTGCACGCACGCGCGCAGAATCGCGTCGGCTTCGCGGCCGGTGTCGGTATCCCTGATGAACGCTGCGAGAGAAGTTTTCATGCACCCGAAACCGGGCACAGTCTAACGAAAAACGCCCGGCCCCGCTCGGCGCAAATTGCACCAAGGGACTGAACTCGTATACTGGGTTTTTTCGCGATGCGTCGTTGGCGACCACTTTGATCGCGGCTGAATGGAACTCACAATCTCCCCACTCGTATTTTTCGACCCGGCGCGCGGCACCAGGCGACAGCCGCGTTCTTCGCGCCAGCTGGACAGCGCCGCTGAGCACGAGAGGCGCCTCGTCTGCGCCCGTTGCGGACACACGATCACGCATCAGAGTCAGCGGATCGCCGTCAACGGTGCGCACGCACACACTTGCACGAACCCCCACGGTCTCACGTTTCACATCGGCTGCTTTCGCGACGCGCCGGGCTGCTTGCCCGTTGGCGCGTCGACGACCGAGGACACGTGGTTTCCCGGCTACGCGTGGCGCATCGCCGATTGCGCCAAGTGCGGTGCGCACTTGGGATGGCGATTCGCATTGACCGGCGACGCGTTTTATGGACTGATCGTGGATCGGCTGACGGCGGAGGGATCGCGATAACGGGCGCCAAACCATATTCGTAGGGCGACGTCCGAGGCGAGAGTATCGCCGATCGGTGAAAGCATTTCGAACAAAGGGCTCTTACGCCGGCCGCGTTTGCACGGGCCGCGTCAAGGATGCGTTGAGAACGATCGCGATCCCGATGGCGCTTAAGAGCCACGGCATGGCGCGAGCATCGGCAAAGAAAACCCAAGGGACGATGATGAACGGCGGCGGCGAAAACCACTCGACGACTCGGTGCCACTTGAACGGCAATATCTTCAAGACGCCCGCCGGATAGTCGGTGATCAGATTCAAGCCGAATCCGAGAAGCGCCACGGCGACGGTGTAGAGCGTCGCCGCGCGCAAGTCGGCGTAGCCCAACACCCACGGCGCGGCCAGCGCGGCAACGGCGAAGGCGACATCGAGCGTCGCGTGGACCTTGAGACCGATCGGTTGGCATGTCGTCATCTTGTACGCGCCCCTGCACCCAGTCGGCTAGCGGATCGATTCAGCATACTTGGTGTAGTACGAGCACGGCAATAACGAGGACAATGACGATGGACAAAACGTTACTTGCGGCTGCGTCCGCCAGGTGCTTACTCCTGGCGTGTACAAAAGTTGATTCGACGAATCGCTGCGCACGTCTCGAACGTAAAACTTGCCTCGAGCTTGCCGGCTAGGCAAGCGATTGGTCCGGGCCTATGATACCTCGTCACGCGAGGAGGACGCATGGCGATCAAACTTTATTCCTGGCCGCGAAGCTCCGGTACACGCGTCGCCTGGGCGATCGAGGAACTCGGCGTCGCGTACGAGTATGTCGGGCTCGACCCGAAGAAGGACGAGCACCGCTCGCCGAAGTACTTCGCCGTGAATCCGCACGGGAAGGTGCCGGCGCTGGTCGACGGCGACCAGAGTTTTTTCGAATCGGGCGCCATCCTTCTGCACCTCGGCACAAAGTATGGCGTCGACAAGAACCTGTGGCCGCCCGGCGGCGGCCAGCCCCGCGCCGACGCCATCTCCTGGACCGTCTGGGCCATGACCGAGCTCGGGCCTAACATGATGCAGTACCTGTACCACGGACTCGACACGCCGGTCTCATACGCACCCGCGGACCGGAGCGGCGCGGCGGCCGAGTACAGCCTGTCCCTGCTCAACCGCAACCTGGACGCTCTCGAAGCACGACTCCAGGATCGCGAATATCTGATGGGCGCCTTCTCGCTGGTCGACGTGGCGGCCGCGGGCTGGTTGCTCTTCGGTGCGATGCTGGGATTCATGCTCGATCGCCATCCACGCGCGGCCGCGTGGTGCCAGCGCTGCGGCGCGCGCGCCGCGCGCAAGCGGGCGCGTTAGCGAAAAGCGCGCCGGAAACCGCCTCGATAACGGTTCATCCGACGCGCCGCGTTCGTTCCCCGCTCAACGCATGCAATTCGTGCGCAACAGCAGCGTGAACGCATCGAGTGTAAATTCCTTTTCCAGATTGCGACCGAACAGCGCGAGCCATTTTTTCTGTGCATCGTAGGCAGGCTTTTCCCGCGCCTCGGCGCAGTCGTATTTCAAAGCGGCCACGTTTTGCAGATGATGCACCATCTCGTGCACGAGCACCGAGAGTTCCGCGGGCGTGGCGCCGGTCCAATCCTCCCGCAGGTAAATGGTCCGGCTTCTATTGTCGTAGAGCGCTACAAGATCGTGCCCGGAACCGCTGTCCCCGGTCTGACCGAGTCCATTCGCGACACTCCCGGGCGAGCCCGGCGATTCCGCGTGCAGGCGCATCGCGATCATCTGCGCCTGCGGGACCCGTTCGATCCGCGGATGATCGTAAGTCGCCGGCAGAGCGGAATTAAAGGAAAGCCAAGTCACAATCGCCGTAAGCAAAGTCTGCATGTCACTGTCTCCTGTAATGGGCGTCGCGAAAATATTTCGATCGACGTACGGAGTGTGGCGATGCTTGCGCAGGCAATGAATCAACCAGATGTGCTAATGCGCGGAACGGGAAATCGTTGTCCACCGGAGAATACGACCGTTCGCAACGCGCGCCGACACGCATTGGTACTAGAGCTAAAGTGTTACTTAATGATGGAGCGGGCGGACAGACACCTGTTCGGCGTCAACTCGCGGTAACGAGCGTTGGAGTCACGGTTGTTCGTTCGCCGGTTTGATTACCGACATTCGTTCGTAAGGTTGAGGAGTCGGCGGGCCGTGCGTTGAGCCGCGATCCGAGCGATGAACAAGCGCGCGAGCCATGCTCGTATTGGGAGATGCCGCACCGTAACGACGCTAGTCAGACGCGCGCTGTTTTGAGCGCGTCGCGCAAGAAGCGCTTCTAGTGAGTCATTAGTTCGCCGAACAATTCAGCGCGCTGTCGTTTCCCTCTCCCCTGGCGGTGCCGTGCCGGGACGCACCAAGACTGGGAGCGCAGGATGCTACACAGGGATGTGTTAATGCCGCGGGCGCAGGACGCGCAGGAGCGGCTGCGCGCGAGCGATCAGAGGGGCGGGGGGCAAATCGTTGCGCAAATAGTCTCCCCCGCTCTCCTGTCCTCTCTCCCACCAGGGGAGAGAGGGACCTCGCGAATCGTCGTCGAGCCCGGCGCCGCAACAACGGAAAGCACCCCGGTTCCCAAGCTCGAACGTCGCCCGCGCGTCACCGCCTCGCACCGGCCCTGCCCCGAGCGCGGCCGGCCGAAGCGGGGGCGCGGGGCGGACAACGCCTAAACTAGAGAAGCTTCTCCGGTATCTTCATGCCGACCTCGCGGTAGTAGCGGGCCGCGCCGGGATGCAGCTTGACGTTCATCTGCTCGAGCGCATCCTCACGCTTGACGTTGCGCAGCCACGGCGTGCCCTTCGACTCGGCGGCCACGTTTTCCCAGAACGTCTTGACCATCTTGTACACGACGTCGGCGCTGACGTGTTCGCCCGCTCCGATTCCGACAATGGACCTAATCGTGGTCACGTCGGAATCGTTGACCTGATTTTTTCCATACGTTCCCTTCGGAAGGACGCCGAGGGCGCCGCCCGGACGCTTGTAAAGCGCCTCGACCGCCGGGGCCTTCAGTTGATCCTCGGGGATACCGAGAAAACGGACCTTGCGCGTAAGCGCGACCTGCGTGAATACCGGACTCGGCGCATTGGTCGGGTTCATATAAACGTCGATCTGTCCGTCCTGGAACGCCTGCTCCGCCGCTCCCCAGCCGAGCTTCACCGCCTCGTAGTCCTTGTCCTCCTTATAGCCGGTTAGGGCCGTCACGAGATCGATCATGATGCGCGTTGCGGCGCCGGCGGGAGGCCCGAGAAACACCTTCTTGCCCTTCAGATCCTGGAACGAATTGATGCCCGAATCGGCGAACACCGCGATGTGATATAGGCCGATCGGGAACGAAAAGAGCGCCCGCAGTTTTTTCGCCAGTTCCGGTGCATTCTCGACTTTCGCGTACATCGCCTTCTTCTGGGTCATGAAGCTGTGCACGAGGGGCGAATACATGTAGAGATCGATCTTGCCTTCCGCCGCCTCGACGGCGTGCTTGGTCGCGGCACCGGTGGCGTTGACCTGGACCTCGATCGCGCCGCCGGACTTCTGATTAACGATCGTGGCGAACGTCGTCATTACCAGGTTCGGCGACGATCCCGGACCGAGCGTCGACATCTTCACATATTCCGTCGCGCCCGCCGGTTGCGTCGCTAATATCACCGTCACCGCGAGCGCGGCCACGGCCCTGCCGAAGTTAAAGTACGTTTTCATTGGTTTCCTCCTATCACTTATGCGGTTTGTTTCGTCGCGAAAGCACGCACCGCATGCGCGGCCTCGCGTCTTAAAACCACGGCGGCGATGACCAGCGCCGCAATCGAACTCGTCGTTTCCGGGATCAGCAGGCCGAATCCGGCGGCCGCACGCAACAGGCGCTCGCCGGCGCCGAGCCGGTTGAGCGCCCAGCCTTCGAATCCGGTCGCGAGCAACCACAACCCGACGCTCAAACGGAAAATCGCCCAGGCGAACCCGGCGATATCGACACCGTCGATGATCAGGAGCGAGGGTTCATACACGAATACGAAAGGGATGATGAATCCGACCGCCGCTATCTTGCAAGACTCGAAGGCAACCTGAAACGGCGACGCGCCGCAGATCGGCGCGGCCGCGAACGCGGCGAGCGCCACGGGCGGCGTGATCATCGAAAGCATGGCGTAGTACACCGCGAACAAGTGCGCGGCAATGAGCGGGATGCCGAGTTTGGCGAGCGCCGGCCCCATCACCAGCACGATAATCAGATACGCGGGCACAGACGGCATGCCCATGCCGAGCACCAGCGAAGCCGCCATGGTGAGCAGCAACGCGAGAAACAGGTTCTCACCGGATACGGAAAGGACGGCGTTCGCGAACTTGAGTCCCAACCCGGTCATGTTCATGACGCCGATGACCACGCCGACCGCGGCGACGGCGACAAGCAACGTCGCGCTCGCGCGTCCCGCCTTGACCGCCGCGTCGAGCAGCCGCCGCGGTTCGCGGCGAAACGGCGGGGATACCGCGAAGCCGATCACGAGTCCGATCGCTGTCGCCCAAAACCCGCCCAGCGCCGGACTACGGCCGGCGACGAGCGCGACGACGATGACGGCGAGCGGGATCACAAAGCCCGCCATCAGCCGCCAGTCCTGCCTCGTCAGGCGGACCACCGGCGCGTCGGCGGCGCTGCGAATCCCGTCGCGCCCCGCTTTCACCGCCACGTAGGTAAACAGACTCGCATAGTAGAAAAGCGACGGCACCAGCGCGGCCAGCACAACCTGCACGTAGGGGATTCCGGTAACGTCCGCCATGATGAAGGCTACGGCGCCCATCACCGGCGGCATGATCTGACCGCCGGTGGAAGCCGCCGATTCGACCGCACCGGCGAAGCGCGCGGAAAAACCGTGGTTCTTGATCATCGGCATCGTAAACACGCCCGTGCCGACCACGTTGGCGATGGTCGAGCCGGAAAGCGTGCCGAACAGCCCCGACGCGAAGATCGCCGCGTGCGCGGGGCCACCGCGTGTCCTCGCCGTCGCGCGCCGCGCCACCCGCAGCAGCGCATCGCCGGTGCCGATCGCCTCCAGCACCGTGCCGAACAGAACGAAGATGAGAACGTATGACGTGACAACCGCCACCGGGGTGCCGAACACGCCGTTGAACGAGTACCACACGACCTCGACGGTCGATTCGAGCGTGAAACCGGCGTGGCGCAGCACGCTTGGAAGGTGCTCACCGCCGAGCGCATAGCCGATGGCGACAAGGCTCACGATAAAGAGCGGCGCGCCGATCGCGCGGCGCGAAAGTTCGAGCACCGCGGCGACGCCGAAACAACCGACCAGCACGTCGGCCCGGGTGAACGCATAGAGGCCCGACCAAAGCTCTTCCGCGATGCGGTTGTACCAGACCGCGGCGGCGGCGATGGCAACGAACAGTGCGGCGTCGAGGAGCACACCGAGCCAACGCAGCCGCTGACCTTTCGCAAAAAGCGGATTCGCCAGGAGCACGACCAGCGAGGCGATGACGACCGCGCCCACGCGCAGTTGGAAATCGTCGAACGCGCCGAAGCCGGCGATCCGAACCGTGCCGATCGTCAACACCACGGCCAGAACGCCGCCGAAGAACGCGCGCCCGCGCTGTAGCAAGTGCCACGCGCCCGCCTGGTCTTGCGACGTCACGCCGTGTGTCTCCGCATCTTCATGTAGCTCCCGGTCGCGATCAGGGGCCGGCACCGCTCACGCCGACGGTGTCGCCATGTTCTTGGGGTTGGTGATGAGCGACGCCTTGGCGCCCTCGGGCACGCCGGGAACGGTCCTCTCCCAGGCGTCATAGCGGCCGCGCATGGCCTCGAGTCGCTGCGGTTCGTGCGTCGCGCGATTCGCTCGTTCGCGCGCATCGGCTTCGATGTCGTAGAGGAACTCGCCGTCCTCGGTCGAGAGATATTTCCATCGCCCCGCGCGCAGCGCGCGCTGGTTGCGGTAGTTCATGCGCCAGTAAAGCTCGCGCGCAAAGGTCGCCGACGGATCTTCCAGCGCGCCGAGCAGACTCATTCCGTCGAGCGGATAGTCCGGATGCGGCGCGACGCCGGCGGCTTCGAGCAGCGTCGGCACCCAGTCCATCGTCATTGCAAGCTGCGCGGTCACGCCGCCCGCCCGTACCCGCGCCGGCCAACGCGCGATGTAGGGAACCCGGATTCCACCCTCGAGCAGGTCCATCTTCTTGCCGGTCAGCGGCCACACGTCGGAGAAGCGCTCCCCGCCGTTGTCGCTGGTGAATACGACGAGCGTGTTCTCGTCGGCGCCGACTGACTTGAGCATATCGAAGATGCCGCCAATGCCTTCGTCCATGTGCTGAATCATCGTGAGATAGGTATCGACCGAGCCGCCGGACACGTGGCCGATGTGTTCGCGCGAGGCGGCGAGCGCGCGGGCGACGGCTTCGTCGGCCCGGGTTTCCCACGGCCAGTGCGGCGCGCTGTAATGCACCGACAGCAGAAACGGTCTGCGGGCGCCCCGCTGGCGCCGGAGGTAGTCGACGGAGCGCTCGCTGATGAGGTCGGTCAGGTAGCCGATTCGATGAATCTCGCGGTCGTTCTCCCACAGATCGTGTACCCCGCCGGGATCGCAGTGGGTGAAGTAGTCGAGCCCGCCCCCGAGCGCGCCGAAGAACTCCTCGTACCCGCTTTTGAGCGGTCCGAAGTGCGGCGGGTAACCGAGGTGCCACTTGCCGACCAGGGCGGTGGCGTAGCCCGCGTCGCGCAGCAGCGAAGGTACAGTGGGATGCTCCGGCGGCAGACCGAGCACCGGCCCGAGTCCGGGATCGAGGCGAACGCTGGTCCCGATCGGTTCGTCCCAGCCGCCCCGCAACCGGTATTGATAGCGCCCGGTCGCGAGCGCGAAACGGGTCGGCGAGCACACCGGCGAGTTGGAGTAGCCGTCGGTGAAGCGCAGACCCTCTGCCGCCATGCGATCGAGCACCGGGGAGCAGGATCCGCGAGGCGCATGCAGGGAGCGTCCGCCGTAACAGCCGAGATCCGCATAACCGAGATCGTCGGCCAAGATGAAAATGAAATTGGGCTTCCCGTCCGCCGCCGCAGCCATCAGTCTGTGCTCCCGGAAAGATAGGTCGACCCACCGCCGTCGGCAACCGATCGGGGCCGACGAAGGGCCAAACATAATAGGTGGCCCGCCCGCAAACCGAAAGGTGCGATATTTGGCATACCGATAACCGAAAGTTAACCATTCGACTTAGGTAGACGCGAGAGCATGCGGATCGCCGTGCTCGACGGCATGCAGCGCCCAAGTTGTGATCACGATCCGGCCGTGTCGGTTACCTTGGCAGGCTGCTGAAAAACTCTTTTCAGCAGCCTGTTAGGCGCCACAGGGATGTGTCGCATCGAAAATCAAAACGCAAGCGCTCTGCGGACATGCGCCGCGACGCAGCGAGCTGAAAAAGGCCAGGATGGCCTTTTTCAGCAACCTGTTAGACGTCGCGCGCCTGCTTGCGAGCTGATCAAACGCTGCGCGGCGGTCGCTGCCGCGCGCACCATGGCTTTCGCCGAGGGGCTGAGCGGTTCGTCGCTTCGGCTCAAGATGCCAACGGTCACCTCGGGCGATGGCTCGTCCACGTTCAGCTGTTGAAGAAACCCGCCGGTGTACGAACTGACGAGAAACTGGTGCTCAACCAATCCGATCGTGTCGGTACCCATGAGCAGAGCGAGCGCCGCGGCGGAGGATTCGCATTGGATGCTTATCGCCGGTGGCGGCAACCCCGCCACCGCGAAGTGCCGCGAGAGCAGCGCCGTCGGTCCGGGCGGCCCGAACATCAACCAAGAAGCAGACGCCAAGTCGCGGAGCGACCGCGCATGACTCATCGGGTGGCCGCAGCGGCCGGCGACCACCATGTGGGCGCGATAGAGCGGTTTGAACCGAATTGCCGGATCCAGTTTGGCGTCCGGTGTCTTGAGCACGATGGCGAGATCCAATTGGCCGTCGCGCACGGCCGGCTGAAGCGAGGACCATACGCCTTCGACGACGTGGACGGAACAAAGCGGTCGCTGCTGCCGCAAGTGGACGATCGCCCCGGGGATAAGAACGGCACTGGTCATCGGCGAGACGCCGACGGCCACGGCGCCGCCGCGTTCCCCTCTGAGTTCGGCCAGATCCTCCCCCGCTCTGCGCAGCTCGGCCTGGATAACGCGGGCACGCGCCAGGAACACCTTCCCGGTGCGCGTTACAACCACGCCGCGAGTGGTGCGATGAAACAGGCGCACCTGAAGTTCTTCCTCGAGTTGGTGCACGCTCTTGGTCATCGCCGGCTGCGAGACGCCGAGCCGGCGTGCCGCCGCTCGAATGCTCCCCGATTCGGCAGCCGCAAGAAAACCCTGGATCTGCGTGAGTCGCATGGCAATAACCTGGCGTTATCGGTAGTGACAGCACGGCATCTTATCGCAAGGCGCGCGGTCGTGGTTCACTGCCGTCGCGGTCAACGGCTCGAACGCGTCTTGAAAAAACGATTGCGGAGGACTTCATTATGACACCCGAACTGCGCTTCCGATCGACGATGGCGGTGCTTGCCTCGATACTATTGCTTCCGAGCATCGCATTCGCGTCGCCTCCCCTTGTGGTTTGCGGCGACCTGCCCGCCTATCCGCCACTCGCGGGGAACCCCGCCGTGGTGTCGGTGACGGCCACGGAACAGGCGACCGGTGCGGGACGCGCCTACTGCAACGTGCAACTAACCTGGCAGGATCCCGAACTGGTGGGATCGGCCGCCGGTTACGCCGATCCCCCTTCGGCCCACAGTTTCCAGTCCATAAGGATCGGCATCGTCTTGCCGCTCAATACAAACACGGGTGACGCGGCGTGGGGACGCCGACTGGTACTGACGGCAGGCGGCGGATCGCAGGGCAGCGTGCCGGGCCTGACGAGAATGATTAGCATGACGCCCGCCGCCGTGGGCGCTGGAACGGATTCCGGCCACGTCGGCTTCGACCAAACCTTCTGGGGCGTGATTGTTCCGCCCGACACGCCGGTCGGCCTGAACTTCGGGAAGCTCAAGGACTGGGCGGGGGGCCGCTCTAACGGCGTTGCCGTGAAACTGGCTAAGGAACTCGCCAAGACTTACTACGGCCAACGCGTTCGGCGCACTTATTGGGACGGCTGCTCCGGCGGCGGCCAAATGGGTCTTGCGTCGATCATGAATTACGCCGACGAGTTCGACGGGGCGGTGATCGGCGCGCCTTCCAACCATTGGCAGCGACTGCGGCTCACGAACACCTTCGATCGCATGGTATACAAGAAGGTCGCGCAGCTCACGACCCCCCTCACAACCGATCAAGTCAGGGCGGCCAGCGCCGCCGCGACGGCCGCATGCGACGCCGCGGACGGGGTAACAGACGGTATCGTCGCTGATCCAAGGGCGTGCACTTGGAGCGCCGAGAACAATATTTGTGGACAACCGAATGCCCCGGATGCGCCGCTTTGCCTAGATGCGATCCAAGCCGCGGGCATCGACCTGACATGGGACGGCCCGCTCAACAGCCACGGCCTGCGCATGTTCCCCGCCTACGACCGCGGCGTGAGCCGCGCGGTCACCACGGAAACCTTTCAGACCATGGTGCCGTCGCTGCGATGGAACCATCTGGACACGACGATCGACGGCACCAAGCTCTATCTCGACCGGGAATCGATCGATCTCGCCGCCGCAGCGGGCGCCGACGTAAACGGCGCGACCACGCTGGAGGACGAGTTCCTGCTCGCCTCGCGCCACGTGAGCGACTATGCGGACACCGCGAACGTGGCGGCGCTGCGCCGAGCCCGTGATCGCGGCGTCAAGGTCCTCATGTACCACGGCACCCAGGACTCCCTGATCTTCATGCGCAAGAGCATCGATTTCTACGTCGAAACCGCCGCGCACTTCAGCCGGACGAGCTCGCCGGACTTCGACCGGCTAAAGCACTGGTTCCGCCTGTTCCTGACGCCCGGCGCCGGCCATTGCGGCAATCAGTATCCGGGCGCGCTTGATGCCGTCATTGACTGGGTTGAGAACCGTCATGCACCCGACAGTCTCGTGAGCGGCGGCAAGGTGCCCAAGGGCTGCCCGTTCCCGCAATGGGCGATTTACGACGGCAGCGGCGACACGTCGGATCCGAACAGCTACACCTGCGGCGGCAATCTGCAAACCAAGGAGACAATCTGCGACACACTGCGCACGCCGTACAAGCACGAAGACGCGCGCAGGCTGCAGAGTTACGGGAAGTACAATGCCTCCGCCTGTAAGACAAACGGTCACGAGCACAACCATCCGTGGCACTGGCTTGGGAAACGATGACAACCACCGTCAATGTTGCGGCCTGGCGCCAGGAGACGGCCGCTAGCCGCCGGTAGCGCTGGAGGCGCAAGGCGCGTCTTGCCGATTGAGCAACGGGAAGTCCCCGCTCCCCGACCCCGCTCTCCCCGGCTTCCGGGGGGCGGGGCGGGGTCGCCGGCAGCGACATACTGGGCTTGATCGATTTCACCACCCGGCTTTAGCTCCATCTAAAAAGAGTACCGCTCCAGGTAACCAGCGCGCGACGTATACGCGTCCTGAGTTGGCACCCCAGTAACCGCGTGAAATAACGGCGGCATCGAGACATGGGCGAGTAAGCGGCGGCGCGCAGATCGCGGTCGTGTCCACGCCGAGATCGGCATAGCCCGCCCGCAAACCGAAAGGTGTAATATTTGGCGTCCCGATAACTGAAAGTTGATCATGCGGCTGACACAGATCCGCGATTTTCTTGCTGTCGTGGACGCCGGGAGCATCCGCGCCGCCGCGCGCGAGCTGGGTGTCAGCCAGCCGGCGCTTACCAAAAGCGTCCGTCAGCTCGAGGAAGAGCTCGGGGCGGTGCTCGTGGCGCGCAGCGTCCGTGGCGCGCAGCCAACCGAGTTCGGGCGAGTTTTTCTGGCGCGGGCGCGCGCCGTGAACGCCGACTTGCGCCGGGCGCGCGAGGAGATCGCACAGCTGCGCGGCTCACGCGAGGGGAGCCTTGCGATCGGCAGCGCGCCGGGACCCGCGCTCGGCCTGCTCCCGGAAGCGCTCGTTCGGCTGCGCAAGGGCTGGCCGCAGGCGTCGCTGCGCATCGTCGACATCACGCCGCCGGAAGTCCTGCCCGCCTTGCGTCAGGGGTCGCTCGACCTCGCGCTCAGCGTACGGAACGAACCGCTCGCCGAAACGCCGACGGACTGCCTGGTCGAACCGCTGTACCTGAACCGCACGGCGATCGTCGCGCGCCGCGGCCACCCGCTCGCGGGCGCACGCCGCCTGGCGCAACTGGCGGAGGTGGAATGGGTGCGCACCGGTTTCCCCGGCAACAGCTCCGCGCTGCCGGACCTATTCAGCAATGCGGGTCTCCCGCCGCCGCGCTACCGGGCGGACTGCACGTCTTTCCTCATGGTGCCGGAGCTGGTGGCGCAGAGCGATCTGCTCGCGGTCGTACCGTGGCAGATTGTGGCGCGCGAGGGAAAAGCGGGCCGCATCGTCCGCGTAGCGGTGCGCGAGTCCCTGCCGGCGCGGGAGATCAGCCTGTTCCGGCGCGCCGACGTTCCGCTCACGCCGATCGCGCGCGAATGCGTCGACATCCTGCGCAGTACGGCGAAGCAATACGCGCCGGCCGCGGCCTAATACTTCCGTTCAGCCAAGAGACCGCAGATTTCCGAGGTCCGATCCGAGTAAGTGTTTCAGTTCCCGCGAAGGCAACGCGCGCGATGCTAGAAGCTGATGCGAACGCCCACGTGGCCGCCGGAATCGACGGTAACGCGGGAACCGTTGTCGAGCTCGGCCCGAAGCTTGCGATAACCGATGTAAAGGTCGGCCGTGTTCTTCACTATTTCAAAATCGACGTGCGCCCCGGCCTCCCAGAAACTCTTGCCATCGCCCCCGGTCACGACGTCCGGCGCGTAGAAAGCGTAACCGCCGATTCCGATGGAACCGTTGCCGGGGAAAACGCGCCCCGCGCCCCCGAGTCCGAGTGCATACACGTCACGGTTACCGACGGAGACGACGTAGACCTTTCCACCCAGACCGACATCCGAGCGCGTCGTCCGCGATTGATTCGTGCCACGCGCGAGCAATCCGACGCTTGCCACCCAGTCATCCTTGTCACTGTTCGACACGAATCCAACGCTGAAATCGGCCGCGCCCCAATAGGACGCGTACGTCGCCTGTATGCTGTCGTTGTTCAAATTGATGTCGATTGCGTCGGCCAAGGCAGTGCCGTAGACACCCGCCGCAACTAGAGCTGCAAATAAACGAAGACGTGACAATTCTATTCTCCGTGGGAAACAGTGCCATGGTAGCCAAACGTTCCCCGGTCGGCTAGAACCACGGCGCGCGTCGCCGCCACGGCATCGTCACACGCGCCGATAAGCGAAGATCACGCGAGGCCGGCGGGCGATAGCGACATGTGACGGAGCACCGCCGGGTATATGGTTCTTAGACCAGCGTGTTCTGAGAAGGCGAACTCGCTCAACGCTTTTCGGGTAGGGAAGGTCTGATTAATTCTCGAAAAGACAAATCTCACCGCAAAGGCGCAAAGAGCGCAAAGGGTTTTCTCGATAAAAACTCATATTCTTCTTTGCGTCCTTTGCGTCTTTGCGGTGAATGATCATTAAGTCAGAGATTCCCTAGAATGATTCTCGGCAATCGAACCTGAGGTATCGGTTCTCGATGGCTCTCCCTTTGCAACAGATCCGTTTCTGTTCCGGCGCCGATGGCGTGAGGATTGCCTACGCCGCCTCCGGCAACGGGCCGCCGCTGGCGATGACGGCGAACCGGCTCACACACCTGGAACACCAGGATCGCCGAAGAAGGAGACTCTGATTGATTTATCACCCCTCTCCCTTCGGGAGAGGGGTGGGGGGCGAGGGAAACAGTGCCAATTCCGGCAAAATTCTTCCCTCACCCTGCTTCGGTGCCGACCGCTATGCCGGGAAAAGCGCTCACGATTTATCTATCGCCTGTCCAACAACCGGATATCGTGCGCCATATCCTCCACCGACAAATCATTCCGCCAAATTAGCCGCAACTTCCCGGCCTTGTCTTTCACCATAATGCTGCCGGAATGATCGAAGCGCTCGGTCGATGAACCCGACGGCACGGCGACCACCTTGTACTCGCGCGCGGCGACGGTGAGCTCGTCGGCGCTGCCGGTCAGGCCGATGAACGTGGGATCGAATTTTGGGAGGAAGCCGGCGAGTTGTTGCGGCGTATCGTTCTTCGGATCGACGGTGACGAAGAACACCTGCACCTGCGCCGCGTCGGGGCCGAGCGCTTTGCGCAACGCCGCGAGCTTCGCGAGCGTTGGCGAGCAGATGTCGGGACAATTGCTGAAACCGAAAAAGAGAATCAAAATCTGGCCGCGGTAGTCCGCGGTGGAAACCCGCTTGCCGGTGTGTGCGGTCAGTGCGATGTCGCCGCCCCAATCGATGCCGGTGACGTCGGAACCTTTGAACGTGGGCTTCGGTGGCGTGCAGCCAAGCAGCGTCAGAACCAGAAACCAGACGAATAGCAGTCGATGCGGTGCCGTCATGTTGTAAACAAAAACCGACTCTCACCGCAAAGGCGCAAAGAGCGCAAAGGTATTACTTGATAAATACCCGTGTTCTTCTTTGCGTTCTTTGCGTCTTTGCGGTGAACAATGTCCTTCAGGCTCTCCCTGACTAGTACAGCGCCGATTGCAGCGCCTCGCGGATCGGGATGGTGTAGTGATCGACCAGGAGAGCCGCGAACAGCCACGCGAGGTACTGAATAGAATAGCGGAACGTGCGCAGCGCCAGGACGTCGCTGTAGTCGCGATAAAGCCGCCACGCGTATCGAAGAAATATCGCGTTCAACGGAATCACGCCGATCAAATACAACCAGCCGCTCATGCGCGCCGCGAACGGCAGGAGCGTTACCGCGGCGAGCAGCACCGTGTACAGCAGGATGCTCAAGCGCGTGTACTCGACGCCGTGCGTGACCGGCAGCATGGGAATGTTCACCTTGGCGTATTCCTCGCGCCGATAGAGCGCGAGCGCCCAGAAGTGCGGCGGCGTCCATATAAAGATGATCAGAAACAGCAGCAGCGCATCGGCGTGCAGTTCACCGGTAATCGCGGTCCAGCCGAGCACCGGCGGCGCGGCGCCGGCGGCGCCGCCGATGACGATGTTCTGCGGAGTCGCGCGCTTCAGGTAGAGCGTATAGACCACCGAGTAGCCGATGAGGGACGCAAACGTCAGGATCGCCGTAAGTACGTTAACGGCGGCCACGAGGATCACCATCGATACCGCGCCGACGATGAACGCGAACACCAGCGCTTCGCGCGTGGTCAGATGCCCGGTCGGGAGCGGCCGGCGGCTCGTGCGCGCCATCTGCGCGTCGACGGCTTGATCGAGGATGTGATTGAACGCCGCCGCCGAACCGGCGGCGAACGCGATGCCGAGCGTCGCGAATACGAACGTGCCGAGCGGCAGGAATCCGGGGCTCGACAGAAACATGCCGACGATCGCGGTGAAAACGATCAGCGCCACGACGCGCGGTTTGGTCAGCGCAAAATACTCGCGCGCCAAGGCGCGAACGCCCCGCGGCGCGGCGGTGGCGGATGGCGTCGGTACGGCGGTCGATTCGGACGTTTTCATCTTGAACCGCGCGGCGGCGCGCGCAATACGTGATACACGGTAACCAACGTCAGGAGCAACAGTGCGGCGACGGCGTTGTGCGTCACGCCCAGCAACAACGGCAACCCACCGACCGACTCCATGATCCCAAAAGCGATGGCAAAAGATAGCATCACCAGCAGCAACAAACCATAGCGGCAGACGGCGTCTTGAATGCCGACACGCAGCAGATGCAGCGAGAACCAACCGAGATAGAGCGCCGCGATCAGCGCCGCGGCGCGATGCGCGATGTGTATCGCGGCGGCGGCGCTCAAGCCAAGTTCGGTGCGGTCGTAACCGAGACCCTCGAAGGTCCAGCGCAGAAGTCCATCGCCGAAATCCACACTGGGCCAGTACGCGCCCTGACACGTCGGGAAATCCGGACACGCGAGCGCGGCGTGATTCACCATCGACCAGCCGCCGAGCGTGATCGCGACCATGCCGATGACGAGCGACACCGCGGCGCGCCACCGTAATCGGCGCGTCAGCGGAGTAACCGCGACCGAACGAAACAACCGTTGCTCGCGCAGCACGATCCACCAAAGCAGCGCCAAGACCAGGAGATTTCCGAGAAGCTGAATCATCATCACCAAGGGCTTCGACTGTAAATCGATGGTGACGATGCCGATGATGGTCAGGCCGAACACCAGAACCAGCGTCGAGGCGGGGATCAGCACTTGTTGTCCCGGCCGGCGGCGCATTTGCCAGCCGAGCACCGCGAGACGCACGAGCAGCAACCCGAGCGTGCCGGCGATGTAGCGCGCGAGAGTGTCCTTCCACGCGCGGCCGTTCGCGCTGTTCGCAGCGTGCACCGATTGCGCGGCCGCCGGTGTGGTTGGCTGCGCCGCGCAGGCGGGGCCGTCGGGACAGCCGAGCCGCGCTTCCGAGATTCGCATGTATGCGCCGAAGACCACGGACGTCAAGGCGAACGCAACCGCGAACAAGGCGGTACGAAAGAACAACACCGGGCGGCTCTTCGTTGCCATCTAGTGTCCTGAGTTACTAATTCGTTCAAGAATTCGCAAAGCTATTCCTCGGGTCCCTCTCTCCCCTGGTGGGAGGGAGGACAGGAGCGAAGGGCGAGAATATTTGCGCAACGATATGACACCCCTCTCCCCCACCCCCTCTGATCGCTCGCGCGCAGCCGCTCCTGCGCGTCCTGCGCCCGCGAATCTTGGTGCGTCCCTGCACGGCACCGCAAGGGGAGGGGGTGCATCCCGGGATGCGGAAAAACTTATTTGACGGAGCACTAGCCGATCTGCGAGGCGCGTAACAACAAGCGCAAGTCCTTGAGCATGCCGCGCGGGTCGGCGTCGGCCGGATAGCTCATCATGAAGTTACCCAGCGGATCGACGACGTAAATGCGATCGAGCCCGTCGAGCGCACCACCCGCCGGCACGGTGAACTGCGAAGCCAAATCGCGCACGACGTCGGGCGCTCCGCGCAATACGCTGGTGCCGGGATAGTCGACCAACGTATAGCGCAGCAGATCGAGCGCCGCCGGATTCGTGACGACGAATACTTGCCGCACGCGAAGCGCTTCCTGTCCTTGCGCCGCTGTGATCTGGCGCATCTTGTACAACGAGTCGGTGCAGGGCTTGAGACATTGGGCCGAACCGAAATAGAGCAGCGTCCACTTTCCTTTGAGTTCGCTGAAGCGGGTCGACGCGCCCTCGAGATCGAGCAACTTCATGTCTTGTACCGGACGCGCGGGTTCGACCAGCTCGCCGTAATTTCGCGTCGCGCCCACGCTCACGCCGGTCTCGACCATCACCCACGACGCGACGATGCCGGCGAGGAACAATCCCACCAGCGCGAGCATCACCCAGCGGCCCTCGCGTGACGGCTGCACGAAAGGTTTCATGTCGCGCCGCTCCGCGTCGACGGCGGTGCGCGGCGGCGCGCGCGCACGAGCAACACGAGATACAACACCACCACGGCGGCGGCGAGCATGAACCACTGGAATGCGTAGCCTCGATGCACCGCGGCGCCGACGTCGAGCCGCGCCCACTCGCGCACGAAGCCGCCCGGGCTCTGTGGATCGAGCAGCACCACGATCGGTTGCATCGACCAGCCGACCTCCTTGGCGTAGCGCGGGAGATCGAGATGTTGCCATACGGTCACACCGGATCGATTCAACGCGTCGAGCTCGCCCAATCCGAATTCCGGCCGCGGCACCACGGCGACGCCGCGGATGGTGACCGGCTCGCGCGGCGCGTCGATCGGGGGAAGATCGCGGCGGCTCGGGCCCGCGGGCACCCACCCGCGATTCACCAGCACGCGCGTTTCCCCGCCGGCAATGCGAAACGGCGTCATCACGTGATAGCCGGCAACACCACGATGAATTCGATTGTCCCAGAGAACTTGATACTCGGTTTCGTAAACACCGTCCGCCTGTACGCGAAAGAATTGAAGCTCGTCCGCGGCCCGTCGTTCCGCACCGAGCACCATCGCGGGATACACCGCCCGCCGATCGTACTCGGCTTGGAGCGCGTGCTTTTCCTGTCCCCGTTGCAGCTGCCAAAAACCAAGCGCGCCAAACACCGGAACCAATAGCAGCGCCGCCAAACTCGGGGCCAGAAATCGACGAACCGCTAGCGGCACGTTACGCCATCTCTTGCTGAACCTCGGTTCGAGTTTCCCATCATCCCCGTCTGCGCCGAACCGCTCGCGCCAGCGCGGCGTAAAATCGCCATCACGGATCCAAGGTTTCCCAGCCGTCCGCTATTCGCTGCGCCTAAGTATAATCGCGATTTCCGCGCCCGCGCCGGAGGCAACTTGCTCATTAAAGGTGTCATCTTCGCCATGCTCACCCTGATCCTGGTGAGCCTCTTCTCCGCCCTGGTCCTGCTCTTTCGCCGCGCCGATCGCGGCAGCGGCGTCGCCAAGGCGTTTACCTGGCGAATTGGGTTGTCACTCGCGCTGTTCCTTCTGCTCATGGCCGGACTTTATTTTGGCATTATCCCACCGGAAGGATTGTCGCACGCACCGGGGAGATAGGTTTCCTTATTTTTCCACTGGCGCGCGGAGCGCGAACCGCCCTTCCCGGATTCCCGCTCGCAAAGAAATAGAAACAGGAAAGGCGCGGCCGAACCCGGCGGCGCCTTTTCGATCGTGAAACTTCTTCCCGCCTACAACCAATAAACAAAAATAAACAAGAACAACCACACGACATCGACGAAGTGCCAATACCACGCGACTGCTTCGAAACCGAAATGGTCTTGCGCGTTGAAGTGGCCTACGAGGCAGCGGCTGAGAATGATGATCAGCATGACGGTGCCGATGGTCACGTGCAATCCGTGAAAGCCGGTCAGCATGAAGAACGT
>Ga0299906_10001355_pt1 | contig 21081 bp, 19 predicted proteins | sample RVTome_14_FD_200259 | JGI IMG/M metagenome (GOLD analysis project Ga0299906, IMG submission 200259) | Soil microbial communities from uranium-contaminated site in the Upper Colorado River Basin, Wyoming, United States - RVT145D125 (version 2) ...
AACAGCGCCTTGCCGTCCAGGTGCTCCTTGGTGCTCAAGACCACGTCCCGGTGCATCAGCATGCAGTGCAGCCCCGTCGTGTGGGCCAGCATCAGGCCGCCCTTGTGGAAGGCGATGGGGCGTAGCACGTCCTTGACCAGAACGGCGGCCGGCGACTCGCGCTTGGGCCCACGAGTCACGAACAGAGGTGCCACCCACTTCTTCTTGTGGCTCATCAGCCGCTCGATCAGGTCCGGCGGCGGCACGGCGTCGTCATCGAGCCACAGGATCCATTCGAATCCGGACTTCAGAGCCTCGTCGATCATCTTGTTGCGGGCGTGCGCCACATGCGGGCGCTTCACCGATGCGATGCCGAACTGGGCGCCCGGGTGCGTCTGGGACATCCAGGTGTGCCCGTGCACCAGGGCCTGCAAGATCGCCTGCCACGACTCGTAGAAGACCATGTCGCGGCACGGCAGGTTGATGACCATCGAGCCTTTCATGTCTCGTTCAGTCATCGGTCTCGTCCTCCGCCGGCGGGGTGACGTTGAAGTGCTCGGCCAAGGCAACCAGGTCCGCGTGCGTCCAGAAGTAGGAGATGCCGAACATCGCCGGCTTGGGGATCTGGCGCATCCTGATGGCGCGGTGGATCTGGTCGAAAGTGAGGCCCAAGCTCGGGTTCGCCATGTTCATGGCGTCGATCGCTTCCTGGGTGGTGCGGCCCTTGTTCATCAAAACCCCCAACGACGGTTGTCGTCGCGGAGTGTAGTCCTCTCTGGACTACACGTCAAGAGCTGGTCCAGACTTCTTGGCGGATGGCGCTCCAGTGGCTCAGCAAGTGGGACAGCCGCGTCAAGGACGAGATCGCGTCCAAGCGGTTCCAAGACTGGTACGTCGCCTGCTGGACCGGTACCGGCAAGCACGGCAAGGTCGGGACGGTCGTCGTGGCCAAGGATCCGATCGAGACCAACCCTCTCGTGGCCGTCCTCGAGATCCGGGTGAAGAACGCGATGATGGAGACCTCGAACCAAGGCCGTGGCGCCATTCTGCGCTACCCGGTGGTCAGCGGCAACGACCTGGACTGGATCGCCATCAGCCACTTCCGGAGCTGCTGTAGGCGATCGGAGGAGCCACCGCACAGGGACGTGAGACGGCGTCTCAAGGCCGACATGCACCGGATCGGAGACTGCGGATGCGACAGCAACGCCTGACCAGAGACGAGATCATCGCCTTCAACGGCGAGGCGATCACCGAGATCCACAAGGAGATCCAGGCGGCCGCCAATATCGGCGACAACGAGGAGTGCGAACGGCTGGCCGTGAAGGTGCTCTGGTACGAGATGGAGACCATGGAGCCGCGCGACCAGGTGTTCGCTCTCCAGCAGATCCGGGACATGATCACCAGCGGCGTCCGCACCAAGCCGCACGTGGGGACCGCGTTCGAGGCGTGGCAGAAGAAGTTCGCATCGGTCGAGGCAAAGGTTGCTGCCCATGGTTGAGATCAACCTTGGCCAGATCCTCTTCGCCGACTTGTTCTCGGTACCGCCCTCCTCAGCCGCGGACTTGTACGCGGACAGCGCCGGGTACCCGTGCGATCAGGTCATCATCGCGGCCAACACCGCCACCCCGTCGCTGGCCAAGTTGGCCTTCGGATTCGGGGAAGCTCCGGCCGATCCGACCCCACACACGACTGCCGACGCCACCGGCATCCCGTTGTTCATCGACACCCCTGACCAGGGCCCGATGGTCTTCAAGGCTCCACGTGGGAGCAACGCGCTGACCCACGTGAAGGCTTACAACCCGCACGGAACCAACACGTTGGATCTCATCATCACCTACATGCGTCTGTCCTGATGGTCCTACCGGCAAGCACACCGCAGGAAGCACGACGAAAGGCCGAAGCGTCGTTCTGGTGGTTCTGCGTCCACGTGATGGGCTTCCAGGACCTCTACGAGCCGCTCCACCGCCGGCTGTGCGAATTCATCCAGGAGATCGAGACCGCAGACGAGAAGTACGCATCCCTTTTGATCCCACGCGGGCACTTCAAGACCACGCTCGCTTCGGTCTCGTATCCGATCTGGCGGCTGGTGCGCCACCCGGAGCTGCGAATCCTGATCGCCCACGGCAAGCGCGATCAGTCCACAGCCATGGTGCGTGAGATCAAGACCAACATGGAGATGAACGCGCTGTTGCGCGAGTTGTGGCCGGACGTTCTGTGGAACGCCCCGCGCAAGGAGTCACCCATGTGGCTCCAGGAGCGGCTCGCCGTCAAGCACAACCGAGACGGCCGTGTCCCGTCGGTGATGGCGGCCTCCGTCGAAGCCTCGGTCGTCGGCCTGCACTTCGATTTGATCATCCACGACGACCTTGTGTTCGCCGAGAACGTCAACACCCAGGAACTGCGGGCCAACACCAAGCGCTACCGCCGCGAGTCCGAGGCGCTGATGAGAACGGATGAGTGCAAGGTCATCAACGTCGGGACCCGCTGGCACGAGGACGACGCCCACGGCGAGCTGATCGATCCGACTGGTCCCTACGCCCCGATCGACGGTCACCGCCAAGTCCGCTCGCTCGTGTTGAAGGCGATCTGCGACGAGCAGACGGCAGCATGGATGGGCTGTGAGGTCGGGGAGCCGCTGTTCCCGACGCGCTACACCTTGAAGCGGCTGGACGGGCTGCGCCAGCGCATGGGTGACTACCTGTTCGGATGCCAGTTCTTGAACGACCCGCAGCCGGACTCTATGCGGGTCTTCGACCGAGGCGACCTTCAGTGGTTCGACTCGTTGGATGGCGGGTTCCCCGTCTTCGGCACCCCGCCGCTTCCCTTCGGTGGCAAGTCTTTCAAGGTCTTCGCTGCGATGGACCCGAACCGCTCGGAGAAGGAGCACGCGGACGCCTGTGCCCTGCCGGTCTGCGCCATCGACGAAGACGGCGAGATCTGGCTGCTCGACTTGAAGCATGGGCATCCCGTAGGCGCGCAGAAGATCGACTGGCTCCGTGAGACCGCGCAGAAGTGGCATCCGGAATGGATCGCGATCGAGACCACGGGCTTCCAGATCGAGCTCGTCAAGTGGGCGCAGAAGGACCAGCTCCAGACCGGCGTCTTCTACGAGATCCTGGAGACGGAGCGATCGCGGGCAACCAAGAAGTGGGAGCGCATCCGCGCCATGGCGCCCTTGGTCAAGGCCGGCGGACTCCACGTCCGCAAGTGCCAGTGGGGCGAGTTGTTCGCGAGCGAGCTCGACAAGTACGGCCCCAACGCGAAGTCGGACGACATCCTGGACGCGCTCGCGGACATCTACGCCTTTGGCTCGGACGCCAAGCCATCAAAGGACGATCCGAAGGTCCCGTACAACCCGTTCCTGATGAGCGAGATTCTGTCGGACATCTACGCGGCCCAAGGTCAAGGAGACCGCATGAGGCTCGGCCGTGCCTACTAGCATCGTCGTCAACAGCCCGCGCGGGGCGCCGCACTCGATCTTCGCCCGCATGGCGGCTGCGGAAGACGCCCGCCGCGGCAAAACCTCGGCGTCAGACAAGGACACCGCGCGCTGGTACCAGGACTTCGTCGACTACTACTTAAAGCGCCGCAGCGAGTACGCGGCCTACTGGAAGCAGGTCGAGTCCCAGTACAACCGCGGGCGCGACATGGCGCGACGGCGAGCTGCGGCAGCGGTCGCGGTCGTCCCTGGACGCGTCTACGACATGGTCCACTCGACCGAGGCGCAGGTCTTGGGGACGCCTCCCAAGTTCCACTTCGAGGGCTGGACGCCCACCGTCGAGCGAGACCAAGTGCCGGCGTTCGAGCGGGCGATCAACAACGAGTGGGGCGAGGACCGCTCCATCATGCAGACCATCGCGCTCGGCGTGCGCGACTGCGTAAAGACAGGATGGGGCATCTGCCTGACCTCCTACAGCGGCCCCGCGAGCGACGGCGCCACCACGGAATCCGCACGACTCCGGCGGCAGCAGGAGGCGGACGACCCGATGCTGGCCGCCGCAATCGACGAGGTCGCTACCAAGGCTTCCCTCGAAGCCTCCCTCGCCGATTCGCCCGAGCAGCTCGAGGACTTCGAGCTCGACACCCGGGTCAGAACCGGCACCATCTCCAGCCGGCGCATCAGCCCATGGCACTTCGTCTGCGACCCTGACGCCACTTGCTTAGACGACGCCTCCATCGTCGGCCGGATCATCGTCAGGCGCTTGGACGCCGTGCTCGCCGACCCGAACTTCAAGGGCAAGACGGAAGGGCTCCAAGCGTCGCTCACCCAGAGCTTCGACTTCTACGGGTCGGACTCCGCCCGCGAGAAGTGGCGGACCAGCGAGGGTGGCAGCAACCCCTATGACCTGGTCGAGCTGTACGAGCTGTTCGAGCGCCGGCTGGACGGCCGATGGGACATGGTCGTGATCGCCCGCGACCACCCGACGATCCTGCGCAAAGAGGAGGCGTTCTACTGGGTTGGGTGTCCGTACTCCTTGCTGCGTTGGAACGATGACGGCGAGGAGATCTTCGCCCAGCCCGACGTCGCCATCGTGCAGGACCAACTTGACGCGGAAGTTCTGCTCTACACCAAGAGCATGGACGGCTACGCGCGCGACCAGGAAGACACGATCTTCGTCGATGCACGAGCAGGCATCACGGAGAAGGAGTGGCACGCGGTCAATGCTCCTGGTGTCTCCAAGAAGATCGAGGTGACGGTGCAGCAAGGCTCCACACTCCGCGATCTCATCATGAAGTTGCCGCGTGACTCCAAGTCCGCGGAACCCATGAACTTCCTGGCCATGATCCAGAGAGCGGTCGAGATGGGAACCGGCCGCGGCCCCAACCAGGCGCAGCAGACGCTCAAGTCCGGAGCGTCGGCGACGGAAGCCCAGATCATCGCCCAAAACGCTCTGGTGTCCAGCAGCCACAAGAGCCGTGCCGGCGAGGCGTTCGTCTTGGACGTCGCGTTGAAGCGCTTAGGCCTCATGGTCCAGTTCTACGACAAGGAGCGGATGACGCGCCTGGCCGGCCCCGAGGCCGCGGCGTCCTGGCGGGGCGGGCCTTCCGGCACCATGACCGAGAACGACATCACGCTCGGCCTGCGGGTGACCGTAGAGCGTGGGTCCATGAGGCCGCGTGACGACGCGCAGTTGTTCCAGGACATGGTGACCATTGCCACCATCAGCGCCAACAACCCGATCTTGTTCGGCAACACCGACTGGGCGACCTGGCAGATCGAGGCATACAAGGCGCTTCTCGGCGTGGCCGGCGAGAACCTTCTGATTTCGGCCGACACCGAAGAGATCAACAACGCGACCAAGAACCTGTTCGCGCTCCAGAACAGCCCGCTCCAGCAGGGCGGCGGTTCTAAGCCCGCCCAACCTGGCGTCGCATCACCGAGAGGTGCCGGCAATGGCTCGTAGCTCCGAACCAGACCGAGTCTACACCGACCACGACGGCTTCACCGTTCGTGTCCACGGCTTAACGCACGTCACGGAGCTTTCGCCCACGAAATGGGCGTACACCTACGGGCCGCGCCACGTGAGCAAGTGGTTTGGATCCGCTCCGGCAGTCCACGACGGGGCCTTCTACGACAGCGGCCGCTACAAGTACGTGGAGCACGACACCGCCGGCTCACACCCGCAGGTTGTCCAGGACCTGGCCTGCGAGGAAGGGCGCGCCGTTTGGGGCAAGAACTACGTGCGCACCAAGGACGGAGCGGAAGGACCAACGGTCGACTCGATCAGGTCGCCTCGCAAGCTCAAGGCCTACATGCTAGCGACCGGGCACCGACTCAAGGACCGCGGGGAGGAAGACCCTCTGAAAGCGCGTCGCGCGGCGGCGGCTCGGAAGATCAACCCGCGCATCCAGGCAGAGATCTCCAGACTGATGGGGGACTGATTCCAATGGGCAAGAAGAACATCAACATGGACGTCGGCGGCAGCGACCAGAAGAAGAACAAGCCGGTGAAGAGGGAGACCAGCACCATCACCACGTTCCCTCCGGGTTCCCCGCACACCCAGAAGTGATGCCGCCATGCCTGACAAGAACACCATCTTAGACCAGGGCTCAGACCCAGATCCGGACGACACCACTGGCTCTCTCGACTACGACCAGGCCGTAGGCGAGGACGAAAACCAGGGGCTGTCCGCGATCACGGGGGAAGAGGACACCTTCACCGACGTCGATCCGGAGACGCTCACGCCCGAACTCCGAGAGGCGTGGCAGAACATGCAGGCCGGCTTCACCCGGTCGATGCAGAGGGCAGCCGAGCTCCGCAGGGATGCTGAGGCCGCCAATGTCTCCGATCCCAAGATTTCTCAGAAGGCGGAGCTTCTGGACAAGATCATCGCGACGCCGGGCGGCTTGGAGGCCATCACCGCCAGCCTGACCGGCACCGCCAGGGGGCAGGCGCACCAGAGCGCCGAAGTGCAGTCGGCGTACCCGTCCGTCAAGTTCGACGACTGGAAGCCTGAGGACGTCGAGGTCATGGAGGCGGCGTCGGAGCGTTACGCGCGCAAGCACGTGCTTCCGATCGCGCAGCAGATGGCCGCTCGCATCGGCCAGCTCGAGCAGCAGATCGCTTCGATGACCTGGAGCGAGACCGCTCGCGCATTCCCTGGGGCCCAGGACAAGGCGCTCCAGGTGTCGGAGTTCATCACCAGAAACAGAGACCAGATGCAGGGTCTCTCGCAAGAAGACCAGTTCCGCAAGGCGATCGAATTCCTGGGGGTTCAGGCCCCGACCAAGACGAGCACGCCAGGCCAGGGCGGCCGGACTCGTAAGTCGGTGAACGGAAACCTCACAGGAGCAAGCGTGAGCACTGTAGGAGCCAAGCCCAAATCGCAGGGCAAGTCCTTGGCAGAGCTGCTGGCAGCCCGCATGAGTGCGGGCGGCATCGAACTGCCAAGAGGATAGCGGAAGGCCAAAGGAGGCAACTACATGCCCACCGCATCCAGGCTGGTCAACGGGTCGGCGTCAGGCTCGTTCACCACGCTGTTCACGCACGTCCTCGAAGATTGGTGGAACGGCCGCAAGGCCGAGGACATCGTCTTCAACAACGTGCCGGTTCTGTACGTGCTGTCGCGAACGTCGAAGAAGACACGGCCTCTTCCCGCGTTCCTGAACGTCCGTATCCTGGAGTCCAAGTCAGCAGGCGTCGACGCGTTCGGCGGCTACGACACGGTCTCCACGGCGTCATCCAAGGGCGCGCAGGCGGCATCGTTCCCTGTCTCCAACTACGCAGCTCCTCTGGCCATGTCGCTGGAGGAGGAGTGGGAGTTCACCTCCCCGCAGGCGATCGCCGACCGGCTCGAGGAGTACGTGGAGCAGGTCGAACTGTCGATGGCCGACCGCATCGCCAAGGACATCTACAAGGGCTCCTCAAGCAACAGCAAGAACGTCATCGGGCTGGAGGACATCTGCTACGCCGACACGCAGGCGCAAAACACCACGACGGACGCCGAGACGACCCTCGGCTACATCAACGACCGCTGGCGCGCTCGTCAGGCCACCAACACCTTGGGTGGCATCACGCGCGTCGCCTTCACGGACGTCGAGACGACCGGGACCGGCTGGGAGAACGTGTCCATCGACTTCCTTGACACGTCTGCCGGCAACACCTTTGGGCTGTCCAGCGGGGCACCCAACGCGGCCTTGAAGGCGCTCTTTCAGCTCTACTCGTTCTGCTCCTACGGGGTGATGCACCCGGACCTGATCATCTCGTCCCAGCAGCCGTTCGACGACTACGAGTTCGCGGGCTTCGAGAAGCAGCGGTTCGCCAAGGAGGGCGGCGCGCTCAAGGACGTCAACCTGGCGTTCGACAACATCAAGTTCAAGGGCGCCATGTGGATCATGGACGAGTTCGCGACCACGCGCAACTCGAGCCTCGGCAATGCCACCAGCGCCAAGCAGAGGCTCTACATGCTCAACACGCGCATGATCGACCTCGCGGTCGACTCCCGGGCGGACTTCGCCCTTCGCAAGCCGAAGGAGCCGACGGACCAGCTCGCAGCGGTGCGCCACATGGTGTGGCGTGGGCAGCTCGTGGCGCGCAACCCGCGCTACCTGGGCACCATCTTCGACTACGGGACCTGAGATCAGGAGGTGAACCCATGACTCTTGGAGGCATCAACAGGGACGACGTCGTCTCGACCCCGGACAACACCAAACGGATCTGGGTGGAGGCCGACGCCACCATCGAGGTCGGGGAGGTCGTCGTCTTGGACGCCGGCAACTCCACGGACGGAAGGCTCCTGGTCGATTCGGCCGACGCCGGAGAAGACTGGCTGGCCATCGGCATCTACACGGGCAGCGGGGGGACGGGTGTCGAGACCACGGACGACGGCTTGAAAGGCCGCCAGGCCTTGGACGGTGACCAGATCGAGGTCTGCGTCGCCGGGGCGATCAACGCGCTCACCGACGGCTCCAGCAACACCATCGAGGACCTGGACCCGCTCCAGCTCGCGGCTGCCGGCAAGCTGGTGGAGCTCGACGTCAGCACCGCCACCACCGGCAACTGGTTCCGCTTCATCGCTCTGGAGCAGACCGGCTCCGACGGCAACTCGCGCGTGTGGGTCAACGGCGCCATGTCGTAGACCAAGCCAACGCTCAGGCGGGGACAATCGGGTCCCCGCCGCACAACCAGAGAGACCACATGGACCGCAGACAGAACGCACCTTGGGATGACGTGCCCGACATCGACCGCCACGAGATCCCCTACCAGAACCGCTGGTGGTACATCTGCGCCAGATCGGGGAGGTTCAAGTCCTGCTCGTGCGACTGGGACCGCTCCACGCTGACGGCCAGGAGAGTCGACGTCCCGAAGAAGGACGGGCAGGGTCCGCTGAGCTACCAGGACTTGCGCGCCGTCCTCGGCGAGTGCATGAAGGATGACAGCACGATCGCCGAGGCGTTCATCCGCTGGCGCGGCAAGGATGAGCTTCCCAAGGGGTGGCGCGACCGGGCGCTGCGCGCGCCAAGGGTCGGCTTCGAACCAGCGGAGAGCCACGCGGAGAACATCTCGGACCCCAAGCCGCGCAAAGACGAGAAGAAGCACCAGGGCGCCTTGAATCCGCCGCTGATCGGGGCGCACGAAGAGGGGTAGCAGACGATGGCCGTCGAATCACGCACGATCGGCGACCTCGTCAGCCGCGTCCACTTTCATCTCGCGAACACGGCGAACGCGAGCTCCGAGCTCAAGACCGAAATCAAGTGGGCGCTCTACTACTCGATGCTCCAGATGGTGACCGAGACCGACCACCCGGCATACGAAGCCGAGAGCACGGTCTCGGCCGCCACCTCGACCGCAGACTACGAGCTCGCGGCGGACTTCCAGCGGATCATCGAGCCCGGCGTCAAGCATGACTCGCCCCCTCAAGAGACGCTGCACATGCTCGATCAGCAGCGCCACGACGAGCTGGAAGGTGACCGCTTGTTCGAGGGTGAGAACCGGCCACGCTTCTACATCATGAAGGGTCGCGCGCGGACGGCGTCGAGCACCACCGGCCACCAGATCATGCGACTCGTGCCGACGCCGGAAACCACCTACACGATCAACTACAGCTACTTCGCCAAGCCGGTCGACCAATCGGCGGCCGCCGACGGTGATGAGCTGGACCAGCGATTCCCGCGCGAGTTCGTCGATGGGATCATTGACGGAGCCCTGTGGAAGCTGCGCCAGTTCCTGACCAGGGAACAGTCCGAATCGGCATTCGTGTCCTTCAACGAGTGGAAGGGCAAGATGCGCAAGGCCGCCAAGTCCTACACCGGTCGCGTCTTTAAGGCCCGCAGATACGGAGGCGCGCCACAGTTCCCAGGCTACCGCCCGACCGGGCTGTCCGGCACCGACCTTAGTCACTGACCCATGACCGCCAAGCGCGTGACAGCCAGAATCGACAGGTTCGCGGGGCTGTCGGACCGCGACGACCCGTTGCAGTTGACTCGGATCGAGTCGCCCGATCTGCGCAACGTCGAGTTCAGCAACCGGATCATGGAGCGTCGAGCTGGCTTTCGGCGAGTCCACGGCCAGACAACGATGCTGCGCGATTGCTCGGCACGGTTCGACGGAGACAACGACTTCATCAGCATCTTGGACCAACCCGATTTCGACTTCGCATCAAGAGGCTACGTGAGCATCGTTGCCGTGATGCGTGAGTATCCGACTTCCGAGGTGACCATCCTCGGCCGCGGGTCGGGTATCAGCATCGGACGCTTCTTCCAGTTGAGCTACGACCCGGCGTCAGGGTCCAACGGTGCGTGGCGCTTAAGGGTGTTCGACGCCGGCGTCTTGCTTCGTGACATCACCGTCGATGACGGCAATGCCTCGGACACCGTGCCAGTCGATCAGTTCCGCTTCATCGAGTTCTACAGCACTGCCGGCGACACCGGCTACACCCTGAGCGTCCTCGACGGCAACGGCGCCGACATCGGTTCGGCCACGACCACCGTCGCCGGATTCGTCAGCTCATCCGCACGATGGTTCATCGGCGCCGACGCGGCGAGCACCGGCAACGCGAACTTCACCCTGGCCGAGTTCCGACTGTTCAACGGCGCCGCCAAACCATCGTTCCAAGGGGCTTACAACCGCGAGTTGACCGATGCCGAGGCCGCCACGTGCGTCGGGTACTGGAAGTTGAACGATGGGAACGGAAGCACCGTCGCCGATTCATCGGGAAACGCCTTCACCGGAGTCATCGGGGCGGAAGGACCCGAATGGGTCACCGATCCTGACGTTGTTGTCGGACGCACCGGACTCGAGTTCTTCGGCGATTCCGGATTCATCCAGACTACCTGGAGCGCTGCCCCGCAACGGGTGTTCAGCCTCTACGACACAACCTCGCAGGCGTTCACCACTGGAGGCACTCCGGTCCGGTCCTGGACCTTTGCGTTCGTATACACACCGCGCCTGGGTCCTGGTGAAACGGCTGTCAGGGATCAGACCATATTCTGGGCAGGGACATCCGCTGACGACGACCCAACCGCCCAAGACCCCTCTCCTCTCGGAGTTCGGGTCGAGAATGACGACATCATCGTCTACTACCGAGACGCCGCCAGCGGAACCCAAACGACGGCCGTCGGACTGACGCTTTCGGACAACCAGGACACTCGCCACCGCGTGACCGTCAACTTGGGTCGCAACAGCGGGGGAACCGAGCTGGTGACTCCGTGGTGCAAGATCGAAGGCGTAACCAACGTGGTCGCCGGCTCGCCGATCACCACCGACGGTGGCAGCGACTTGGACCCTGCGAGCGTCGCGGCGTCATGGTCATTCGGGACGCAGATCACGGACTTTGACTACCCTCCAACCGAGAACAGCAACGACGCGCACCTCTTCGGGGTGCTGTCCGACGTCGCCTTCTTCCGCTCCTACGACAGCAACACCAATGCGATCGCCAGCGTCATCACGCTCTACGATCCGTTCGACCAATGGTCACGACGTACCACGCCCGTCGGCCCGCTGCCTACGCAGTCGGGTGCGCAGGCGACCTTCAACTTGATCTACGGGCTGCCGCTCGAGGACGGTTACGGGAATGTCTTGGAGGTCACCGGGCAGGTGACGACGCTCGTGGTCAAGGCAGACAGCTACCTCTACCCCGAGGAGGAGGACGGCGTCCGCTGGGACATCGGCCTGGTGGACCCATACCAGTCGGTCGAAGGCCAGATGCTCTACGCCTACGACCGGATCGGACCGCAAGGCTCAGTCTCCCGCAGCATGCTCGCCATCTGTGGGACCACGCTGTACGAGATCGACCTTGTGGCTGCGTCTGCGACCCCGGTCGCCGGCAACCTGCACAAGGGTGGCAAGTGGACGGTCGCCCAGTACGGCAGCACGGTCTACATGGCTTCCAACAACGGCAAGAGGCCGCGCAAGTGGTCGGGCGGCCTGATCGACTGGGTGGGCATCCGAGCTCCGTTCCAGGTTCCTGTCGTGACGACCAAGACCAGCGGCGGCAGTCTCGCCGATGGGACCTACTACATCAAGGTCACCTACCGGAACGGCGTCACCGGCGCCGAGAGCGATCCGTCGCCGTCGGGGTCGGCTGTCATCAGCGGCGGCAGCGGCAGCGGAGCCATCGACAGCTTGAAGATCCCGATCTCGTCTGACCCGCAGGTCACGCAGCGCCGCATATGGATTTCGACCGACGACAGCAACTTCTTTCTGGCGACCACGGCCGCAGGTGACGATGCGATCGTCGAGGGCAACACCGCGACCACCTACACAGTCGACATCGGCTCGATCAGCACGACAGGACTTTCGTTGACGGGCAACGAGGAGCCGCCACCAGGGAGCATCGTCAAGGTGTTCAAGGACCGCCTGTTCGTCGCCGGTTGGGCGACCAACCCGACGCGGGTCTACTGGAGTCAGCCGGGCGCTCTCGACGCCTTCAACCAGGCAACCGACTTCGTCGACACCGACTTGGACTCCGGCGACCCGATCTCGGCGCTCGAGACCTTGCGCGACTCCCTGATCGCCCACTACCGCGACGGCCGCGTCAGGATCACGGCGTCGGGCGACTCCACGGATCCGTTCTTCCTGACCTTCCTGTCCAAGGACTCGGGCGCCGTCGGCCCCTTGGCGGTTCTCGAGTTCGACTCGGCTCACATCTACGTCGGCGAGCGCGACATCGTCTTGTGGGATGGCTCGACGACCTTCAACGCCAGCTCGCCGCAGGACCCCGAGCGGCCGTCCATCCAGACCTTCGTCCGCGACACCATCAACCCGGCCAGGCGTGGTGACATCTCGGTCGCTCTGCATCGTCGTCGCTCACAGGTGTGGATGGCGCTGAGCACGACAGGCAACACGCGGAACGACACCATCCTCGTCTTCGACTACAGCCAAGGGGTGTGGTCGCGCTACCGCATGGACTTAGACGTGGTCGCCGAAATTGAGGACGAGAACGACGACCCTCAGATGTTTGGGATCTCGCGCGGCCACGTCGTCAAGCTCGACACCGGTGACTTCGATGGTCACTCCGACGCCGTCACGGTGGCCGCCGGCCTTGCCACGGGCGACCACTCGACGACCACCTTGCAGGACACCGGTCGGACGTGGACCGTGGACGCATACAAGGGCCTCTACTGCATCTGGTACGACAAGAGCTTGGGGTCGCTCAACTACGCCCTTATCGCGTCCAACACGGCGAACACCCTGACCTTCTACGAGACGCAGGCGGCCTCCCCGGCAACCAACGATCCATACGGCATCGGGGCGGTCGAGTTCTACGCTGACTTCAATCTCAACTTCGGCAACCCGTTCTCGTTGGTGCGGATGCACTGGGCGCATCTCCGTGGGACATCCGACAACGCCAGCAACATCGTGCGGATCGCCGCCGAGCCGAACGTGTCGGCACGCACGCAACCGTTCGGGTCGTCGACCTACAACGCCGAATCGACGTGGGCCACAACCGAGACGCACGTGTTGCTTGCCGTGGGCGGACTCGGTCGCAACTGGAGGGTGCGCGTCGGCGACACCGGGCTTGCCGCGCTCACAGGAGCATCGTTCCCTCCGTCGATCTTCGGCCGGGTGAAGATCCAGCAGATGCTATTCGATGGGATGGAGGTTGACGCGCGATGACGCTGAAGCTGCCACTTGGCGAACCGCCGCCGATCTGCACGCCTGACTTCCAGGACTGGATCGAGGTCCTGCACAAGCATCTTCTGCGGTTCTACGCGCGTGCGTTCAACGAATTGGGCTGTGGCCTGGCGTTGGATGCGGTCAACAAAATGTCGGTCAAGCTGGACGGCTTAAAGCTTACGTGCAGCGCCGACGGTCTGACGATCGGGACGTTCAACCTAGACGACATCTCGGACGTCAGTGCAGCGTCGCCATCCACCAACGACATCATCTACTGGGACGGGTCAATCTGGTCCAAGATCCCGTTCCTTTCGGCTGTCGGCGGAACCGATCTCACGGACTTAGGCGACGTCACGGTGGCCCATGCTGACAACCGGATCATCCGGTCGGTGGGTGGCGAGTGGGTCCACACGACCCTGCCGTCCTTGGCGGGTGCCGTCCTCGACCTGGAGGATCTGGCCGACGTCGCGAACATGATCAAGGCGGCGAACGACATCATCATCTGGAATGGCACGGCATGGGCGGACACGACGCTGCCGGCTCTGGCTGCTGCCGTGCTTGCCATCGGAGACCTGTCGAACGTGACGCTCACGGGCGTCGCGGTGAACGACGTCCTCGTGTGGAACGGCAGCGCGTTCATCAACGTCAACGTCACAAACGTCGACCACGGTATATTCGCAGGTCTGCTGGACGACGACCACACTCAGTACATCCGGGTGGATGGCACGCGCGCGTTCACCGGAGACCAGTCGATGGGCGGCAAGCAGATCACGTCGCTTGCGGCGGGCACGCTGGCGAACCATGCCGCGAATGTCGGACAGGTTCCAAACGCCTCCTGGGAGCGGACCTGGCTGGTGGACTCTAAGACCTACCAGGATATCGGGACCGGGACTATCGCGGCCACGGACGCCAAGATCACCGACCCAACCGACTACGACGGGCACATCATCTCGCTGACGTGGGGGCCGACGACTCAAGAAGGCTGGGCGTTCCGCTTCGTGGTGCCAGGCGATCTTGACGTGGATGCGGTCGTGACGATCACGGCGTACTACGGATTGAGCGCCGGCCCGACTTCGACGATGGCGGTCGAGATGGCCGTGTCATGCCGGGCGGTCGCAGACAACGAGGCCCTTCTCGATGGTGGCGTGCTCGCCGAGATCACGAGCAACAAAGTGGTGGGCAGCGGCGGATCAGGACACGCCGCCGGCGATCTCGTGGTCCACGCCATGGGGACGCTGTTCAGCGGCGGCGACCTGTTTGCCGGCGACCTGGTGAAGGGCGTTGTCTACCGCGACGCGGACCATGCCGACGACACGTACGCCACAGATATCGAGTTCTTTGGCTTCTCGCTCAAGGGGACCAGGAAGTTCATCGCATGACGGTCACCGCCAGATTCGCGACGCACGACGACCACGAGGCTGTGTGGCGCATCCGCAGCCAGCTCATCGGTGAGGCGGTCGCTCTCCGCGGCGAGATCATCGACGGACACGCGGTCGCCGTCTGCGAGCATGCCACGATGGGGTGGCTGCTCACGCCCACGGTCGGGGTCGTCGTAGCCGAGCACCGTGATAACGTGGTCGGTCTGGCTGTGGCCGAGCCCGGCAGGTACCAGGGGACCAGCACCCGGCCGGGCGTCGTGGTCAACCACCTGTACGTGCTCCCGGCCTACCGCGGGACGCGCGCGTGTCTCGCCATGTGTAAGCTGCTCAGGCAGTTCGCGAGGACCTTGGGCGCCGAGACCGTGCAGTTGATGGTGCAGATGGAGAACCGCGAGCTTACGCGGCAGGTGCTAGGGAACGGGTACCGCCCCATCGGGGTGGTGTTCGGAAAGGAGTTCCGGCATGGGCGACTCGAGCCAGGGCAAGCTGAACAAGCAGGCGATCGGGCAAGCGACGCAGGCAGGGGACATCCTCGCGCAAGCGGGGCAGGGCTTCGAGCAGAGCCCGCAGGTGATGCAGATCCTCCAGTTGCTGTCGGGCGTGTCGGCCGACCCGTTGAGCTTTTCTCCGGATCTTGTCGAGAGCTTGAAGCTCGCCAACCGGTCAACGGCGAATGACGTGGCGCGTCGGCAACTGGAAGAGGGGCGCGCGCGGCTGTCAACGACGAGCGGAGTCCGCAGCGGCGCTGCCAGCGGCTTGGAGGCCGAGGTCGCGTCGCGCACCGGGGCGTCGGTCGCTGAGGGTGACAGGCAGGTCGAGCTGGCGGCCGCGCAACAGCGGCTCCCTGACATCCTGCGGGTGGTCCAGGCGCTGTCCAACTTCCAGGGCCAGCGCGACCAGTTCGCGCGTGACGAGGCGCAAGCGCGACTCGGAGCGGGCGGCGTCATCGGCGGACTGAGGGCGCCTGTCTCACCGCTCGAGGGTATCGGGAGCTTCGCAGGCGGCCTGACCTCGGCCGCCGGATCGGCGGGAGGATTCCCGAACCTCTTCACTGGCGGAGGCAAGTGATGATGCGGAGGCACGATCATGGCTGACCTCGGTCCGGCACTTCAGCAGTTCACCGAAGCTTCTCGCTTCCTCGGGCCCAACATCGCCCAATCCAGGGAGTTGCAGGTTCGCCACGAGAGCGACCGGCGCCAAGCGTTCGAGCGCCAGCAGGAGCGGACAGAGAAGGCCGAGCAGCGCTCTGAGGACGTGGCGTTCCGGCGGTCCGAGCAGCGGCGGCTGCAAGAGGGCGAGCGCTTAGAACAGGAGGCGCGCACCCGTCAGCTCGACCTTTCCAGGATGGGTATCGAGCGGCAGGTCGCCAAGGACGCGCTCGATGCCGCGCAGGTCCAGGAGGACCGCGCCTTCCGTACGCTTCAAGGAGCGCGCGAGGAAGCGCGGTTCCGCGACACGCTCGGCGAGCAGCGGCGTGAGCGCTCCGAGACCCAAGCGTTCCGGCTGGGCGAGGAGCAACGCGGCCGCCAAGAACGCGAAGAGGTTCGCGTGGCTGACCGCGCGGCCAAGGAGCAGCAGGACATCCGCCGCGAGATCGAGCTGACGCGGCAGCGCGCCGATGCGCTCGCCTCAGAGAATCGACAAGCCAAGTTCACGACCCAGATGGCCCAGCTCAATAGCTACCTCGGGCGCGAGCAGTCGCTGGCCGAGCAGCAACAGAACCTGGCCGCCGTGTTGGCCTCTCAAGGTGTGCCGCAAGGGCAGATCCAGGGCACACTCAACACCTTCTTCAAGGTCATGAAACCGCTGGCCGAGCGCTCCAGCGCCGTGCTCCATGGTGGCGGGAGCGATCAAGAGCTGGAGGCCAACGAGCAGCGTGCAGAGGAGGCCATCAAGATCGCCAAGGACGTCTTCTCCGGGACCTTCTCGGAAGCGGAGTTGGAAGTGGCCCGCAAGCGCTTGGCGCGCCTGGAGGAGGAAAGCCAAAACATCGACCTGCTGCGGATGCTGAGGCACGGGAGGGGACAAGGTGCCGGGACCCAGGAAAGCCGCTTCGGCTTGCGGGAACCGGGCCTTGGGGAGCCGGCACCGGAGCCGCCTGCGAACGTAGACGACATGGTGTCCCCGGCAATCAATGGCGGCGCCACCAAAAACGAGATGCGCAAGGCGGTGGACGAAGCGACACGCGGTGGTCGCGAAATGGCAACGCCGGCAGCGGTGGTCGACGCCTACAACGCCGGTCATGGCAAGTGGTTCGTCTACGCGACGGCTGACGGCACAGTCGAGTTGCTTCCGACGGCCAAGGAACTTGGTCGAGAGCGGCAGCACAACACGCTCAAGTCCCTGTACAACGACGAGTTCAAGACCGACCAAGGCGCCAAAGAGTTCCTCCAGAAGGCCATCGATGACAAGGTGATCCCACACGCAGCAACGCGAGCTCAGGTGGTAAAGGCCATCGAACGCTTCCTCTCTGCGCCTGGCCGGGTTGTGCCGATCACACCGCTGGGGCTACCACGTTAAGGACACGACATGGCAACACCTCTGGACATCATCACCGGCCAGCTTTTGGCGCAGGCCACGAATCCGTTCGGCGCTCTCACCGGGCAGGTGGCGAGTCCTACGCGTGGTGGCCGCCAGGCTGCGGCGAACGAACCACAGGCACAGCAGGCTCCGGCGCCCGCGGCGGTCCCCGACGTCTTCGACCGCCCGCCACTTCCCCCGTTCTTCCAGCCGGCGGATCAGGCGGCTCCGTCCCAGCCTGCGAGCACGCCAGCGCCGCAGCCTGGCGGCAACCCAAGTCCGGGTGTCTTGAACCAGGCCCTGCTCTTGAGCACCCTGCTGCAAAACGCATCCCAGTCGTTTGGCGGGCTCAACAGCCTGTTCAGTGGGCTGGGCGTCAACGCGCCTGTGGGCTCACCGATCGCTCCCGCGTTCTCTGGTGGCCTACCGTTCGCAGGCTCGCCGTTGGCGCCGTTCAACCCTGGTCAGATCACATTCCAGCAAGGGCTGAGCCAAGCGTTCGGTGGCCTCGACCCCTTGATCCAGGCGCTGGCGCCGATCCAGTCATTGTTCACGGGCGGCACGCCGCTCGTCTCGTTCGCTGGCCAGCCTGGTGGCGGGCCTGGTGCCGCCATCAACCCGGCCCCCTTCCAAGCGGCGCTCGCGGCGCTCGCCCAGTTCATCTCGGGATTGCAGTAGAACGTGCCGACTCTCCAAGAGATCCTCCAGGCTCAGCGCGCCCTGTCGCAACCGACGGCGGTGCGCCTGCCCAACCTGGGGTCGCTGCTGCGCAGCCAGCTTTCGGCGACGCGGGATCCCTTGGCCTCGCTCATGCCGCAGGAGGCGGACGTCTTGGAGGCGCAACGGCGGCAGGACGACGAGGAGACCAACTTCTTCTTCAAGCTCCTCCAGATCCCGGATCGGCTGCTGTTCGGTCAGGCGATCAAGGGCGGCCTGAAGGGCGCCGGCGAGGGCGGGGTTCTTGGCGCCATTGGAGGCTTCCTCCAGAACAACCCTCTCTTCCAGATCCTGGACATCCTGCCCGGCGTGGACATCGTGGACGACACCGACTTCGCCGAAGTCCGCGAAGCGTTCGGATCGGCCGACGCCAGAGAGGGCTGGAGCAATGTCCTCATCAACCTCGCAGGCGAGATCCTCACCGATCCGTCGACATTCCTGTTCCCGTTCGCGAAAGTGGGCGCAGCAGGCAAGGCTCTTGCCGCTCCTGCGCGCAAGCAGCTTCTCGAGCAGGCGTTCAAGAGCGGCGTCGGGCTGACCGAGCAGGCGGTGAAGGGTGCGCAGTCGGCCTTCCTGACGTTCGGCATCCCGTTCGTGAACACCGGCTACCTGATGCTGCCGTTCAAGGCGCTCGACGTGCCGCTGGCGAAGACGCTCGAGCGCACGGTGGACGTCTTCAACAGCTTCGCGCCGACGGCGGCCTTGGCTAACCGCTTCTCGCGGGTCGGCGCGGTCTCCCGGGTGGTTGATGCCGACGGGAACGTGAAGGTATCCGGATCGGTCATGCGCGAGCTGGCGCGCGGCGCCTTGGACAAGGGGGATGAAACGGTCGCCAAGTGGCAGTCGGAGTTCATCCCGTTGATCCGGCGGGCCGCCAACAGCGACGTCGGAAAGCTGGCGCTTAAGGACAAGGAGGTCGCCGACCTGGTCGTGCTGGCGACCGAACTGGGGGTGACCAAGCTCGACGACGCGCTGGCCTTTGAGAACGCGGTCACGCACGGGGTTACCTACGCCAAGGCCAACTGGCGGCGCGACCGGCTGCTCGGACAGGGTGTCCACGCGAAGACGCCGGTGCCGGCCGGCATCATGGAGACGCAGAGCGCAAACGCTTTCAGGCTTCGCGCAGCCATGACGACGGCGATCGACGCCGGTGACGTCGAAGCCTTCGACACCGCGGCAACGGCGTGGATGGTTGCGTTCCCGGACGCGCGGCTGCCGGATGAAGCGCTGGACTTCATGCGCGACGGGCGCGTCGGGTCCGAGGTGCGGCCAGGCATCGACACGCCAGACGACACCCGCTTCCTATTCGGCGACGCCACCGACGAGCGGATCGCGGACGTCATCACCCCGGCGTCATCGCCCGGAACGCTCGGGCGCGCCGCGACCGCTCTGGAGACGAAGGGCGCGACCCGTGGCGTGGTCGAAGCCACCAAGACGGCGGCATTGAACCTGTACCGGTCCATCAAGGGGAGGATCGAGAAGGGGGAGATCGCCGGGAAAGCTGGCGAGAAGGTGTCACTTAGAGACATCGACGACTTCATCTCTCAGGGTCGCACCCTGATGGAGCACGTCGGTCAGAAGGACGTGGCCGACGGCTTCCTCGGCATGATCTCGGAGCTCTACGTCCCGCGCGACCTGAGCGCCGCAGGCCGCGAGCTGATCGACAGCAAGTTCGGCAAGTTCTCGAACAGCTTGAAGGGCAACGCCTCGGGCTTCGTGGCGGGGTTCATGAGGGGCCGCAAGTTCACGTCGCTGACGAGTTTCGAGGTCAACGCCATGATGCGCGAGCTGGGAACGCGCAAGACGGGATTCGCCAAGCTGTCGGGTATCGACAAGGCGCAGGACACGATCGCCAAGGTGTTCGACCTGAAGTTCGTCCGCCAGTTGCAAGAGCTTGGCGACTACGATGCCGCCTCCTTCTTCTCGACCAACCCGCTGCACCGCTGGTACCGGCGCTTGGAGGCGGACGCCAACCTGCGTGGCAAGCTCGGGTTCTACCAGAGCGTGTTCGGCGATGACTCCCTGATGGTCATGGCAAGCAAGCGGCTCGGCGAGCTGGATCCGGCCGGGCTCGGCAAGATGTTGAGCGAGGACAACTTGGTCGGGTTCTTGGACCTCGGTGGAGCTCGCTTTCAGGAGCTTACGCCGGGGCGGGCGACGTCGGTCGCTATGAGCAACGAGAACCAGGCGCGCGGTGTGATCGCCAAGGCTGCGCTCAGCCGGCACACGAGCGAGCAGATCATCAGCCAGCGCCGGGCGGTGAATGACGTGATCGACGGCTTGCGTGGCGACTTGTCGCTGACCTCGATGAGCCCAAGGAAGCTCGCGGACACGGTGCCGGCCACGCCGGCCGGGCAGAAGCTGAAGGCGCTGAAGGAGGAGCACGGCCGGCTGTCTGACGAGGCGCAGCAGTTGCGGACAGCAGGCGACCTACGCCGGCTCAAGGACGTGGGGTTCGTGGACGACGCATCCGGAGACACCCTGTTCGGCCAGCTCAACTTGAAGATCAAGGCCGAGTCCGACGCGATCCGCCAGGAAATGAGCGAACTGCGAACGGCACGCGAGGAGTTCATATCCGCCATTCGTGCCGGCACCAAGGAAGGCAAACAGCGGCTGACCGAGATCGTCAACCGGCGGATGGACGCCGGGGAGTTCGCCGACGAGTTCGCAATCGCCTTGCAGCAGAAGCGCCAAGGCCACACCGCCCTGACCGAGCTTGCCGGGGCGGACCCGGAGCGCTTCGCCACGCTAGCTGCCCGGTTCCCCGACAAGACGGTCAAGTTTCTCGACGCGGACGTCGCGAAGAACCTGTTCGGCAAACATGGGGTCCTCGAGCGGCTCCACACAGCCGACTCCTGGGGCGGCTCGCAGGCGATCAAGCTGCTCGACTCCTTCACCAACTCCTGGAAGGTGTGGACGGCGCTGCCG
>Ga0299906_10001356_pt1 | contig 21068 bp, 21 predicted proteins | sample RVTome_14_FD_200259 | JGI IMG/M metagenome (GOLD analysis project Ga0299906, IMG submission 200259) | Soil microbial communities from uranium-contaminated site in the Upper Colorado River Basin, Wyoming, United States - RVT145D125 (version 2) ...
CTGATCGAGTTGATGGTGGTCGTGGCCATCATCGCGCTGTTGATCTCGATCTTGCTGCCCAGCTTGGCCAAGGCGCGGGAGCAGGCCTACCAAGTCAAGTGTGCGGCCAACCTGCACTCGATCTGGCAGGGGATTTTCTATTACGCCGAAGACAAGCAGAACGGCAACGGATACCTGGTACAGCTCAGCAACCAGTATGCGGCAAGAAACAGTTGGCAACTGTATCCCGGCTCGTTCTGGCCGTTTCAAATCATGCCTTACGTGGACATCAAGCGGAGTCGGGCGGGATCGCGCGAGGGGCTGCTGCGTTGCCCGGCGGACGAAACGCCCAGTTACCGCTTCATCGACGCCGGGCCGGGCCGGGAGTTCCTTATCGGTGAACGGGTGGGGCCACCCTCCGATCCGGTCCAAGTCAAGGCTACCTACGATCAAAAGGCCATTCAAGGAAACTCGGTGGCGCATCTCGAGCCGATCAGTTACACCGGCTCATGCGACGCTCGCGCCAAGGCGAAATGGTTCAAGACTTCGAACGGGGTGCTGATTCCGATCGGCAATGACCCTCCGCCCAAGCTCGCCAATGTGCCCAAACCGTATTGCTACCCGATACTGACGGAGATGGGTGAATCGGCGGGTAAGGGGTGTTTCCGTTGGTACACAATCATCGGTGTTGTGACCAGGGACAAGGGCTACCGGCGACATTACGGCGGTGAAAGCATCGTCACCAACGGTGTAAACTGGCTCTTCGCGGACGGTCACGTGCAGTGGCATTCGGCGACCTACGCGCGGGATCAATTGATTTGTTGCATCAGTTTCGACCCCGGCATTGTGGATCAGACCCAGCAGCAATCGATCAATGCGCACTGCAATCGGCCGTAAGCGCTTCGGGTTTGATGCGTACACGTGCCCATGGTGTGGATTGGTGCCCATGGTGTGGATTGACTACCCCGGCGATGGAGGCCATAATGTTATGGGTGCGGCTCCAAACCGGCGTTGGACATGATGCGGTAGATCAATCGGTAGAGACACCAGCCGGTCGGGACGCCAGGGTGGCCGGGAAGCCAAGCCGGCAGGAACCCCAGGCCGGCAGGGTGACGTTTATGAAAAAAGTCGGATTCCTGGTCAGATCTTGCACGATTTGCAGTATATTGGGTGAGCCGTGAGAGTTTGGAACGGCCTGAGATGGGTGTAAGTGCTTGTTGTGAAGGAGTTTGTGATGAAGTCTCGTTCGTGGCCGACGCCCCGTAAGGCGTTCACGCTAATAGAATTGATGGTGGTCGTGGCCATCATCGCGCTGTTGATCTCGATTTTGCTGCCCAGCCTGGCCAAGGCGCGGGAGCAGGCCTACGCAGTCAAATGTGCGGCCAACCTGCACTCGATCTGGCAGGGCATCTTCTACTACGCCGAAGACAAGGCGAACGGCAACGGCTACCTGGTGCAGCTCAGCAACCAGTATGCCGAGTACGGCAGCAACCAGCTCTATCCGGGCTCGTGGTGGGCCTTCCAGATCCTGCCCTACGTGGACATCAAGCGGAGCCGGGCGGGCTCGCGCGAGGGCCTGTTGCGTTGTCCCGCGCAAGAAGAACCCGGCTACCGCTATCTCCGAGCGGGTCCGGGCCGGGAGTTTCTGATCGCGACCAAAATTATAGCCCCCCAGAACCCGGTTGACTTGAAGGCGTCTCTTGACGAGAGGGCGGTTCAGGGCAAGACCGATTTGCAGGTCGAGCCGGTGAGCTATACCGGGTCATGCGATGCCCGAGCCAAGGCCAAGTGGTTCGGAAGTCGCAACGGCGTTCTCATCCCCATCGGTGAAGACCCGCCTCCGAAGATCACGAACATCGACAAGCCTTATTGCTATCCGGTTTTGTGCGAGTTGGACGCGGGCGGTACCACGCCCAGCAAGGGCTGCTTCCGCTGGGCGTACCTCATCAGCCTTGCGGGGGCGAACAAGGATTTCCGTCGCCATTACGGTGGTGACAGCATCGTCACGAACGGTGTGAACTGGCTTTTCGCCGACGGTCACGTGCAGTGGCACTCGTCCGCGTATGCCCGTGACTCGTTGGTTTGCTGCGTCGCCTTCGACCCAGCCATCGTGGCTTTAGGTGAGCAGACTTCAATTAACAATAATTGCAATCGGCCGTAACGCTGTTGCGCAATCGGTCGGATACGAACGAGGGCTCTTACTTTCTCCTGTAAGTGAATGCGGACCGGTCGGTGGTCGTCGACAAAGACGATCACCCGCCGGTCCGTTCTCTTGGCCCTACGATCGCCCGCTCGCCCGCGTCCGCGACGGCTTGCGGGGGCAAGAGGATTCCTGTAGGGTCACTGTGGCGCAACCTGCGCGAAGGGTGCGATGAATCCGCGGTCATGCCGGGAATGGGTTGGGACTCGCAGGGGTCCGGCGCCTGTTTTGCTGGCAACAGTGACGGAGAATGGCGATGCCGCCACGGAATAAGATCATATTGTTGTGCATCGGAGTCGTGGTTATCGCGGGGGGCGCATGGTACGGGCTCAATTCATGGGAAACCAGCAACGTCGAGGAGATCCTCGACCTTCCCGATCCCAGCCCCGAGCAGATCACGATCATCGTCGGCGCGCTGTTTCATAGTGACTTCAACATAGCCGCACGTGCCGAGGAGAAGCTCAAGGAGCTCGGGCCGAAGTCGTTGGACCCTTTGGTGAATTACGCTCGAGACACCGGCAAGGATGCCAAAGAACGCGTCATTGCGGCACAGCAGGCCATGATGATCGACCCTTCCGCGACCCTGCCCGTGTTCAAGGAATTGGCCGCCGATTCCGACACGTCGATGCGGCAGTATGTGGCCGGCACCCTTTTGTATCCCGAGTGGCGTGACATTGAGGGCGTCGGCGAACTGCTGTGCTCGTTCGAGTACGATGAGGATCTCCAGATCCTGATCACCATTGCGGACAAGCTGGGGACCTTCCCTTCGGAAGTTACCAAGGCGACCCTCGAGCGCCTGTCCAAGCATTCGGATCCGGACGTGAGTCGTCATGCGGCCCGGGAACTGCGCGGCCAAGCGATGCGGGAACGCGCCATGCGCGGGCGTCGATAGAAAAAGCCAGTCCGCGGGCCCCCGGTCGCCGTCGGGGACATCGTGGCGAGCCGACGTGATGTGCTGAGACGTACGCGAGCATGGTGCGACGGCGGTTCCACGGGGCGAGCTCGTTTTGTGCGATCCCGCGGCAACCTCGAGTATGCTATCGCGGCCTTGCGGCCGCAACCCAACGCGGCGCGACCCCCGTAAATCGCGCACGGCCCCGGCGGGGCCGACGATTCTAGCCAGGGACGCAGCAAAGCGGAGCCCCTGGTTGGCGGGACGACTATTATTCCCGCCCCTTTCGATATTGCCATATGGCAATATCGAAAGGGGCGGAGGAACGATCCTCACCATCGTGTACGTCGAGCATGCGTCCGCCCCGTCCGGGGCGGGGATCACCGGGGTTCCTCGCTCACCAGGGGTTCCGCTGCGCTCCACCCCTGGCTACATTCAGTAGCCCCTACCGGGGCATGAGCTCGGCATGCCTGCCTGTGCGTGGCACGCAGACAGGTCGATGTGGTCTTTCAAGAACCCGATACCGACTTTCCGACCGCGACCGAACATTATCTGCTCATCGCAACAAGATTCTGCAGGTTAGTAGTACAGAGGGTATGCACAGAAGCGGCGCCCCTTGGTCGCTTGCCGTGTAACATCGTCGCAATTACGTTAAGGGTCGCTCTTACGTTAAGGGTCGCTCTTACGTTAAGGGTCGCTCTTACGTTAAGGGTCGCTCTTACGTGAAGGTTTTCCGCGCTTTACGCCGCGTGCGTTCCGCCCATGTCGCACTTTGGGTGCGGTTGTCTTTCAATTCTTGGCTTCGGTGGCGTTTTTAAGCGGCGGATCGTAGTTGACCTTGCCCCAGTCGGCGTTGTCGGCGGCGTCCTCGATCTGTTTGTCGATCTCGGCGGGTTCGGCCGACCCCCACCAATTTTCCCGGGCGTCGACCACGGCACTGGATTGGTTCCGCAGCGTGATGCCCTTGTTACCCGCGAGGTCGTTTTTGTGCAGCTTGGGCTGGCCGCTCTCGATGTCTACGCCGACCTCGGCGTTGCCGGTGATTCGACTCCCGGCGATCCGCGGGTTCGAGAGCTTGCATGAAACGCCGAACAGTTCGTTGTCCTCGATCACCGAGTCGGTCACGTTGCCGTCGCTTGCGGTCTCGAACCGAATCCCGCCGCCCTTGCTCATGCGAATGTTTGTGCGGGTGATCCGGGGCTTGGACCGGTCGAGACAGGCGATGCCCATTTTCTGGTTCTCGGTGATGTCGCACGCTTCGATGGTCGGGGCGGCGTCGCCTCGACACACGACGCCCGAGCCGCCGTTGCCCCGGATCCGGCAATCCTTGAGCGTGCCGGTGGCGGTCATGAACGATACGCCGTCACCGCCGTTGTTTTCGATGACCGTACCCGTCACCGTCGACGAAGCCCGGGTCAGCTTCACCGAGATGCCCGAACGGGCTTGATCCGCGATGCGGCCTCCGTCGACGATCACTTTCCCCCCGTTCTCGCAGACGATGCCTTCGCTTCGCCCACCGACGATTTGGCAGTTTTTGGCGGTGATCGAGCCGGCGTCCCGGCTCATCAAACCGGCCCGGACGGAATGTTGCAGGGTACAGTCGGTGACGGTTACCGAACCGCTGGTGACGGCGATCGCGTGTCGGGCGGCGCTCGTATGCAGGTGGGTCAGGGTCGACGGCATGCCGTCGCCGCTCGCCTCGAAGGTCAAGCCGCTCCACAAACTGGCGGACGGGTCATCGCTCAGGGCCAGACAGCGGACCGGAGCGTCGGCGGTACCGGCGGCTTCGACGCGTCCGCTGACCCGCAGGCCCGCGGACATTCCGAAGCGTAACACGGTACCGGCCTCGATGTTGACCACGGAGTCGGCGGGGACGGTGAGCATCTCTTCGATCAGGTAGGGGCCGTCGGCCGGGGTCCAGGTGACGGTCTGGCCGGCGGGAATGCTGGTGACGCGGTTGTGCTTACCGCTTTTTTCCAGCTCAGCGACGGCGTCGGTCTGTAGTTCCGCGATCGTGGCCTCGAGCCGGTCGATGTTTCGCTGGGCGAGGAAGGCGTCGGAGTTCTCGGAGCCGGGGAACTCATCGACAATCCGCTGCAACGCGGCCAGGGCCAAACCGTATTGCTTGTTCACCTGGTAGATCGAGGACATGGCTTTCAGGGCATCCGAGCAGTGCTTGGTGTACTCGAGGGCAGCGTATTCGGTGATGAGCTCGTTGAGCTGGCCGATCGCCTGGTCGATCTTGCCGTCGCTGGCGTGGGCCTCGGCCGTGCCGATTCGCGCATACCCGTTGATCGTGACGTCGCCGCTATCGGCCTGGATCCGGTCATAGATCTCGATGGCTTCGGCGGACTCGTCCAAACCCACGAACCCGCGCGCCATGCCCAATTCGGCTTGCCAGATATAATCAGGGTTCTCCGATTGCTCGATGACGATGCGGAAGCTCTTTTGAGCGTCGGTGTAGCGACCATCATCGATGAACTGCCGGCCCTTGTTGAGCTCGGCATAGAGCTTCATGGCTTGATTGACGCCTTTATCCTCGTTAATCACTTCGCCACCGATGGGGCGCGCGTTGCTGTAGAACTCCCAACCCACGACGGACGCGAATGCGATCACGAGCAGGGCGATGATGATCCACACGGTATTGGTGTTCTTTTTTGGCGGTTGTTCCATTTGTGTTGTCTCCAATGCAGGCCGGCGATCGGGTCCGTCGGACCCGGGAACGGGGTAGGCCTGTGGCCGGCAGTTGCTTCAGGTCACTGTATACATACTCGGTTCGTGAGAGAATCTGACATCCTATTGCAAGCGGGTTCAGGGGGCAACGTGTCGCCTTCGACTGAACCCTCGCGGGCGGTGTTTTATTCGTTTTCCATGAATGCGTAGCAGAGCATGTGGCAAATATGCATGTGGGCGTCCTCGACGCGTCCGAAATGGTCGTCGTCGATGAGGATCTTGTGCTCGGCGAGCTCGGCGAGTCGTCCGCCGCGTCGCGACCCGAGCCCGATGGTGACCATTTCGTGGTCGGCGGCCCACGCGAGGGCCTTGACGACATTGGGGCTGTTGCCACTGACGCTCATGCAGAGCAAGATATCGCCGGGCATGGCGAAATTGATCAGTTGCTCGACGAATACGTCCTCGTAGCTTACATCATTGGCCAAGGCGGTGACGTAGGGGGTATTGTCGTTGAGCGAGAGGATTTTGAACCGCGTGGGCCGGTTCAGGCTCGCCCCCTTGCCGAGATCCACGGCAAAATGGCTGGCGTTGGCGGCGCTGCCGCCATTGCCGCAGGTGAAAATGGTCCGACCGTCCTGGCGCGCCTGCCGCAGCAATTCGATGGCGTCGGCGACCGCGTCGCGGGGGATGGACCGGACGACGCGCTCATGTTCCGTTAAATAGTTCTCGACCCAGGTTTTCATGAGCCTTAGCATAAGGTCCACGTGCCGCAAGGTAAAGACAGGCAGGCGAGTGAGGTATGCGTAACGACAAACGCGTGGTGGGCATCGAGATCGGCGGCAGCAAGCTCCAGGCCGTGGCGGGGACCGCGGCTGGCCGGGTTGATCAGACGGTGCGTGAATCGGCGAACCGCGACGGTGGGGCGGTGGCGATCCGTCAGCAGGTGCAGCAGATGGTCAAATCCCTGCTCGCCGAGCACCCGGCCGAGGCGATTGGGATCGGGTTCGGCGGGCCGGTCGATGGGGTGACCGGCCGGGTGATCAAGAGTCATCACGTGGACGGCTGGGAGGATTTCTCGCTGGCCACCTGGGTCGGCGAGACCTTCGGGCTGCCCTGTCGGGTGAGCAACGACACCGACGCCGCCGCGCTGGCCGAGGCCGTCGTCGGGGCGGGACGGGGTAAGCGACGGACCTTCTACACGAATATAGGCAGTGGTATCGGTGGCGGGCTTGTCGAGGCGGGCAAGCTGTTCACCGGTCGCGGCGGAGCGATGGAGTTCGGGCACACCTGGAGCTATTCGCCGATGCTCGGGCGGTGGGGCCGGGTCGAGCACCTCTGCTCGGGCTGGGCGATCGCCGATCGAGCGAGAGCGATGCTCGCCGAGCGGCGGATCGGGCTGTTGCCGGTGCTGTGCGACGGGGACATCGATAGCATCGATGCCGAGCTGGTCGCCGACGCCTGGCAGTGCCTCGACCCGACCGCGGCCCAGTTGATGGGCGATGTCATCGACGCCTACAGCCACGCGTTGTGCAGCGTGGTCGCCCTGCTCAATCCGGACATTGTCGTGATCGGCGGCGGGTTCGCGCTGGTCGGGCAGCCGTTGTTCACCGCCCTGGAACGCGCCGTTGCGGACCACGTCTTCGAGCCGTTCGCCGACAACTTTACCATCGTCCCCGCGGCATTGGGCGAGCAGAGCGTCCCGGTCGGCGCGTTGCTGCTCGCCGCCGAAGCGTGACGGGTCGACGCGGCCGACGGCCGAGAGCGACTATGCGAACTCGATTGCCACCCTATCGCGGGTTTACGCTCATCGAGCTGATGGTCGTGACGGCCATCGTCGGGCTGTTGTTGTCGATTTTGGTCCCGTCGTTGGGGCGGGGTCGTGAGACGGCCCGGCGGGTCAAGTGCCAGTGCAACGTGCGGCAACTGACGATGGCGATGCAGCATCACGCCGACGAGCATCGCGGCATTTACATGGCCCTGAGCAACGTCTGGGCCGACAATTTCGAGCACATCTTTCCGACGTACCTGACCGACCTGGACGTTGCGGTTTGCCCGAGCACGCGCAATCGGGTTGACGATCCGATCGCGACCCCGGGCCGGCCGTCGGACCTGGCCGCGGCGGCGAAGAACCGGTTCGACCAGACGGGCGGCCACAGCTACGAAACGTTCGGCTGGATGATCGGTCCGGTGATTTATCCTGATGGCCGGGTGGTCGACGGATCGGGTTCTCGCCGGTCGGTACAGCTTTATGCCGGGGTGCTCGAGCCGAATCAACCCGCCGCCATGCTCAAGACGCATCAAACGGTCAAGAAGCCGTTTCAGGAGTTCATCGTGCTCGACAGCGATCAGGGTGGTTACGGCGACCCGGCGGATCTGCACAACAACTATCCCGATCCGCCCAACAACCACGGCGTGGCCGGCGGCAACATCGCGTTTCTCGACGGGCACGTGGACTGGGTCCCGCAGCATCGTTATCGCCGCGTCTACCACAACGGCTACCACCTCACCTACGGGGTTGAGCGGTACCACAAGCACACCGGGCAGCCGCTGTGTCCCGAGCTGAAGATCACCACCGTCACGCGGGGCGGCAAATCGTTTACCAAGCTGAGTTATCAGTAGGCAGCGACACGAGGATTGAAATCAAGCGACCCGAGAATCGACATTGCGTAGCAAGATAATCGATAATCGGGCTCACAAATTGGGGAAACGGGGAGGCAAGGTGGTGTTCTTCGGAGGTGGGTTTGTCGAGAGCGTCGATACTCCGACGGGGCACACGATGCTCTTCCGACCGTGCACCCCATCGCTGACCTTGGTCTTACGTCTAATCTCGAGCCGGATCGATTACGGCTGGGCCGGGAGGAATCGGCCATTCCACGCGATGAACCCGGCGCCGGCATTGCCGTTGAAGTTGTTGACCAGATCCGAACTGTCCGCGAGTCCCAGCTGGTTATCGCGGTTGCTGTCGACAAGATAGCTCGGACCGCCGCTGCCGCCGTTGAACTTGATCACCCAGTCGCTCATGTCGGCCAGCCCGACGCTACCGTCCTGATTGACGTCGCACGGCATGCTGGCGAGGTCGATGTCCAGGTCGGCTTCGGCCCCACAGGCGCTCTCGACCGCCATGGTCAGCGTCGTCCACTCGCCGAGCGGGATCGGGCCGTCGAAATGCACCACCACCGTCGGGTTGGCGGTCGCGTCGATGCTCGCCACGCTGGGGCAGGGATTCGAGAGCGGAGGGTCGAAGACCTGCGTGTCCGTACAACTCAGACTGAACGCCGAGGCGCTCAGCGACGTGCCGTCCTGGTCGAACACCGTATTCAAGAACTCGACCTCGATCTGGTCGATCCGCCGGTGGTCCGTGCCCGGGTTGTCCTTCTGGCTCAGCGGGTCGATGAAATAGTCATGCCCGTGCGACGCGAGCATACCCGACAGCGTCGCCCCGTTGAGCAACTCCCATTCCACGACCGCCGGCGGTACGCAGAAGCTGAGCGACGAGACGAACGCCGCCGAATCGTACGCACCTTGCGCCATGTCCGCGACGATGAGTCGCAGCGTGTGCTGACCTGGCAAGAAACTGTCACTTACAAACGTGTGGGCATTGGTGAGTCCGTCATATTCGATGGGCCAGCCGACATTGTTGGGATCGGCTTGTTGGAAGGCGAAAGGGTTCAAGAAGCCACAGACGCTGAACACGTCGTAGTTTTCATCCTGCGCGACGTTGTTGTTGAAGGCGATCACGCCTTGGGCGGGATTGATCAGGAACCTTCCGGAACCGATCTCGGCGATATTCTCGTGATCGACGAACGCGGCGAAGGTGTCGTGTACGCAACTGGCGAGCGGCGGGTCGTCTCCCTCGGCAATCCCGACATCCAAGGCGAACTCGGGGAATTCCTCGGTGGCGAAGACCACCTGGAAACTCAGTCGTGCCCCCGCAGCGCTCGGGTCGACGTCGAAGGTCAGGTCGAAACCGGCGGGATCGTAGACCTCCACCGACGCGGTTTGGGGATAGAGCTGCCCCGGGTGATCCCCGGCGGGCGGGAGGCGGTCGAAATCGCCGCACAGAACACCGTCGCTGTCCCGACAGAAGTTCAGCAGATCATTGCCGTCCAGGTTGTCGCCGTTGTCACGCCGGATCATGCCGGTGGACAGGATGATCCCGTCGGGCAGATTGAGGTTGGGGTTGGTAAAGCTGAAACCGCTGTAGGTGCCGAGGGCTTCATTCGTAAAAAGGCCGGACGCGGGGATCGTGGCCCGACTCGTGATCGTGATCCCCGGGGGCACGCCGCCCGGGATCAGGGCGTTCTCGAGATTCTGGGCGTCGGTCTCCCACGTGGTCGTCAGTTGTCCCGACGCGGACATCGGCGTCAGCAGCGTCGTGACCAGGACGGCGGACAGGCAGGTCGAAAATGCACGTTGGGTTCTCATTGCTGGTCTCCATGGTTGGTGAGCCGCAAAAATGCAGTACCCAAATCTAACTAGCAACATCCACTCACTTATATGTCTTGTTATGGCGCGCACCACCTCCCTTCGCGCGATCGGTCTCCCGATCGCGCTGACACGTTGACTTCGGATGTCACGTCAGTGAGAGTCTCGCGAGATTCTCTACGTCCGCGCGCGACGGGTAACCCACAACCCGCCGAACCCCAATCCAAGCATCATCAGGGTCCCCGGCTCGGGGACCGCGCCCGTCCACGTGAGTGCGTTGTAAAACAACTGGGCGTCCTGAGCGTTCGATCCGTCCCACTTGTTCTCAATGTAATGTGAGAAATAGACGGAACGATACGACTGGGTCTCGTTGGCAATGATTGGGCCATTACCTGTGAAACTGGGTATCGAGGGAGTGGCGCGGGCCAGCATCGACCCCGTGGTAAGGTCCCAGTCGGTTCCCGGGAATGGGCTCGCCATGGCGGAGACTCCGGTACCATAGGGATTGCTGATATTGTCAAAGACAGGGTGATGAGGAACGAGCAGATCAAAGACAATCGGTACTGGCCACGTATTGGTTCCAGGTGAGATAGCCTCACTCATCCCCACCAAGGGAGCGAGATCTGAGTTTCTCGTTGTACGGCTATCCAAAGCGCGGAAGGTTGCGTAGGTGACGATCAAACCGTGCCCGGCCTCGACATAATCGATGATCGCGGCGGCTTCGGCGTCGCGGTAATCCTTGGCGAGGCTCAGGATCAGCACGTCGGCGCCGCTGGCTTCGAGGGCCTGGGGAGTGATTTCGCTGATGGCCAGACTGGAATAGTCGATGTTGACCGGCGTGGCGCCGTAGTTCTGCCAGCCATAGTTCAGGTCGTCCCAGATGGTCATGTTCAGGAACGCCGTCCCCTGCGAGCGCACCACCGCGGCATGGACCGGCGTGATGTAGACCGGCCCGCCCTGGACGCCGCCGGGGAACAAGCCCCCGAACAGCACCGCAAGCCCCGCGACCCACCAACCCGTTCGGGATTTCACGCTGTACATGACAACCTCCTTCAAGCAGCACAACCATACCCCCCCCCGATATACTCAATATGGCAAATGGCAATCGCTGTGCCAGCATGGAAAAAACTGCAAAGAGTGGTGCTGTGTATTATGACTACGTTCGACTGGCATGTTCAGTCCAGATGTGCGTCATCTACCTCAGCCTTCTGCGTGTAATCTCGCGTCAGGGCTTCGGCGAACAGGACCGCCTGCTCCCGCCGGGAGTCTTGGAGGCTGGGGGTGGAAATGCCGGCACTGAGCAACTCGTGGGCGGCCAGGCTGGAACGCTCCAGGAGCGATTCGAGCGATTGCTGGCGATGGGTGTCGCGCATCTGCGCCTGATGGCGCCGGGCCTGATCGGTCAGGTTGCGAACCAGAATGCGTCGTAGCCAGGTCACGAGTTCCCGCTCCGTCGTTCCGGCAAAGCCCGCGAAATCCCGATGGGCTTCGAGATCGGCCTCCTGCACCACGTCGGAGGGTTTCAAACGCAGGCGGAGGGTGGTCCCGATGGAGCCACAGGTGGTTGCGGTACTGCTCCAGCAGGCGGCCCAGGTCGGCGGGGCTGCGTTTGGCCTGTCGGATCAGCACCTCGGTCGGCTCGTCGGTGTCGCAAGCCCGGCCCATGGGATTCCTCTACCTGTACATGGCGAGATGGATCTATAAATGTCACGCAATCCGAGGTTTTTTTCCAGGCCCGAGGGGCTTGAAAAAGGGCTGTGCAATCGGTAAAGTGGCTTGTTTCGGCCCATACGCCGATGTGGTACAGAGGTAGGATCATGGCCAGAGAGTGCTATTTCACGGGCAAGAAGACGCGTAGCGGCGGGAGCATCACCCGGCGGGGCAAGGCGAAATATCTCGGCGGCGTCGGGCGGAAGGTTACCGGACGCAGCAAGCGCAAGTTCAAGCCCAACATCCAGCGGGTGCGGGCGTTGATCGACGGCAAGGTGTGCCGGATCAAGGTGTCGGCCAAGGCGATCCGGATGGGTCTGGTGGTCAAGCCGCCCAAACGGGACTGGACGCCGCAGGCTGATAGGGCGCCGGCTGATAGGGCGTTGGCAGATGGAGCGTCGGCGGGAGGGGCTTCGGCGACCGGAACGGCTTAGGAAAGTTAGGTACCGCTTTACGCGTGCCGGACGGGATGGTAGAAAGCGAGGCCTGGAAACAGCCTCGCTTTTTTCATGGCCGATCCGAATCCATGGGACCGGTCAGAATCCATGGGACCGGTCAGCAATGTCGGGCTGTTCTGAAGCGGTGGAAAGCGCGGATGGCAGGTCGGATCGATGCCGAGCAGGTGCGACACATCGGGAATCTTGCGCGCCTCAAGCTGAGCGATGATGAGATTGCACGGTTCGGCGATCAGCTATCCGAGATTCTGGCCTACGTGGAGAAGCTCAACGAGCTCGACACGAGCGACGTGGCGCCGTCGGCGCATGCGTTGCCGGTGTCGAACGTGTTTCGCGCCGACGTTCCGGGTCCGACATTAAGCCCGTCGGCGGCGCTGGCCAACGCACCGGCGCGCGACGGCAGCTTCTTTGCCGTCCCCAAGGTATTGGACCAGGACCATAGTTAAGGGACAGCAGCGAGAGGGACGGCGGTTCAAGGGAACGAGACGGATGCCCGAACAGGAGCGGCAGGGAATCTTGTCGGTGCGCGAGGTGGGGTCTTCGACGATCGTCACCTTGGCGGGCGAGGTGGACCTCCACTTTTCTCCGCAGGTCCACGACGTGCTGGATAGGGCGTGCGGTCGAAGTCCGGAGCGTCTGATACTCGATCTCTCGGCCGTGGGCTACATGGATTCGTCCGGCATCGGCACGCTGGTCTGGGGCTATCGTCGGGTGCAGGGGTACGGCGGGCGGTTCTTTCTCGTCGGCTTGCAGGACAAGGTCAAGGCGTTGCTCGAGATTACCCAGCTCCAGCAGTTCTTCACCGTGCTCGATAGGTTGGATGAGGCCTTGGAGGCATGAGTGGCTCTCCTGACGGTTCCGATGCGCCGGCGTCGCCCGGCAGGCCGGTGCGACTCATTGAATCGGCCGGTCACGCTACCTACGGCGTGATCGGTGCGGTCGGTCGGCTGGTGCGGCAGCTCGGGGGCATGGGGTACCTGCTGTTCGACACGGCGGCATGCGTCTTCCGGGGGTTGGTGCTGCGGACGGACAAATTCGGCTGGTCGGCGCTGGCGGCGCAGATGGTCCGCGTCGGCGTCAAGAGCATTCCCATCATCGTGCTCGTGCAGGTGTTCATCGGGATCATTCTCGCCTTGCAGATGGCCCCCACGCTCGAGAGTTACGGGCAGATCGGCACGGTGGCGAACATCGTGGCCATCGCGATGTTCCGGGAACTGGGTCCGCTGATCTCCGCGATCGTGCTGTCGGGATTCGCCGGCGCGTCGATCGCGGCCGAGATCGGGGCGATGGTCGAGTCGGAGGAGATCAAGGCCCTGCGGGCGCACGCCCTGAATCCCATTCGATTCCTGATCATGCCGCGGATCCTGGCCACGGTGATCATGTTGACCGGGCTGGCGGTCATCGCCGACGTGGTGGGCACGCTGGGCGGATACCTGGCCGGCTGCGGCGTGCTCGATATTTCGTCGAACGTGTACATCGAGAACACGCGCATCGCGGTGACGCACAAGGATTTCTTCACCGGTCTGGTCAAGGCGGGGGTATTCGGGATGCTGATCTCGTTGATCGCCTGCTACGAGGGGATCCACGTGACCGGCGGCGCGGTAGGCGTGGGGCGGGCGACGACCGCGACGGTGGTTCGGTCGATCGTCGCCCTGATCGCCACCGATTGTCTGTTCACGGTGTTTTTCTATCTCTACGGCGTGTGATCGAGGCGGCCGGCCGATGGCGGACGAACCCCGGAATCGCAGGATCATGGCAACTGCGCCACCCGAAGACGTGATCATCTCCGTTCGGGATGTGGTCAAATCGTTCACCAATTCCGATGGGGAGTCGTTTCGCGTGCTGGACGGCGTGTCGGTGGACATCGTTCGGGGCGAAACCCTGGTGGTGATGGGCGGATCGGGCTGTGGCAAGAGCACGCTGCTCAATTGCCTCATCGGCGAGCTGCCGATCGACCGCGGACACGTGCGTTATCGAACCAAGGAGATGAAGCACGCCGTCGACATCGCGGGCATGGACGATCGCGCCCTCAATGCGGTGCGCAAACGCTTCGGCATTCTGTTTCAGAGCGGGGCGTTGTTCAATTCGCTGACCGTGGCGGAGAATGTCGCGCTGCCGTTGCGGGAGCATTCGTACGTCGACGCTTCGGTGATCGACATCGTGGTGACGCTCAAGCTTCAGCAAGTCAAGATGCTGCCGCACCGCGACAAGTTGCCGTCGCAGCTCTCGGGCGGGCAGAAGAAGCGGGCCGGGCTGGCCCGGGCGACGGCGTTGGATCCGGAGATCCTGTTCTACGACGAGCCGAGCGCCGGTCTCGACCCGGTGACCTCGGCGGCGATCGACGATTTGATGATGGACCTGTCGAAGAAACTGCACGTCACCAGCGTCGTGGTCACGCACGAGATGGACTCGGCGTTTCGGATCGCGGATCGCATGGTGATGCTGGACAAGGGGCGAGTGCTGCGGACGGGCACCCGCGCCGACTTCGAGTCGCTGCGCGACAAGCCGGTCGAATCTTTGACGCATGAGGATGATCGGCTGATGCATCAGTTTCTCAACGGTGCGACTTCGGGTCCGCTCACCGATGCCGAAGGCACCAGCGAGTTCGAGAATCAGTTGATGATCCACGGATAGTCCGGAGCCTACGATGTCCCAACCGCGAAACGCGTTCACCCTCGGTCTGGCCATGATCGTGATCTTCGCGCTCATGGCGGGCGTGCTGGTCTTCATCTCGAAGGGCATGGGGGGCGCGACCCGATCGGTGACGGTTCGTTTTCCCGACGGGACGCCGCTGCCGCAGTTGGCCGAAGGGAGCGAAGTGTACTACGGGAGTCTGGTGGTCGGACGGGTGGACCGGATCACATTAAGCGACGAGCCGTTGACCGACGCCGACGGGAACGCGGGCAGTCGCTCGTTTTTCGACATCCGGCTCGATGTCGGCAGCGACCTCGCGCTGCGTGAGGATTGCAAGATCACCGTCGCCAGTCCGCTCATCGGCACGATGGGCTCGGTGATGATCACCGAGCGCGGCACATCCACGAAACACTTGCCGGACGGCGCGACGGTCGACGGCGCGGCGCCTGCGAGCATCGCCCAGTTGACGACCCGGCTGGTCGACGTGAGCGAGCTGGTGGCCAACGAACTGGACGCTGGGAACCCCAACGCGCTGATGGCCAAGATCAAGCAGCAACTCGACGCGGCCAATCAGTTGTCGCTCATCGCCAAGCTGCACAAATCGTTGGACGACATCAACGGCATCACCGCTTCATTGGCCGGGCAACTCGACGCCGAGCAGCGCGGGACGTTGCTCACCAAGCTGCACGGGGTGATGGACAACGTGAACGAGACGACGGCGGCGCTGCGCAAGGAGCTGGATGGCAAGTCGGGCGATGTCACGATCACGAAGATTCACGCGGCGTTGGATTCGATGAACGCCGGCTTGGCGCAGGCGGTCGAGCTGCTGACCGAGAGCCGCAACCCGATCCACGAAACGCTGCTCTCGGTGCAATCGACGGCCGATCGGCTCGACGTGGGGATTTCCAAGCCGATCGCCGAGCAGCTCGACATGTCCAACCCGGTGAGCTTGCTCGCCAAGGTGCATCTCGCGGTGGGACGGGTCAACGAATCGCTCGTGGACCTGAACGCCATCACCGGCCAGACGCGCAGGACCATGGAACTGAACCTGGACCGGATCGACAAGGTGATGGGCAATTTCAAGGAGGGGTCGGATCATTTGCGGGCCGGGCTCAAGGAGATTCGCCGCAATCCGTGGCGACTGCTGTATACACCCACGCCGAGCGAGGCCAAGCAGGAAAGCATTCTCGCCGCCGCCCGCGATTTTTCCGAGGCGGCCCGGCAACTCGACGACGCGGTGGTCCGCTTGAAGGTCTTGGCCGAGTCGCAACATACCCAGGTCCCGGGCGACGACGAAGAGCTGGTCGAAGTGCGGGCCATGTTGACCGACACGTTCAGCAAGTTCACCGAAGCGGAACAGGCGCTCTGGCGCGAGCTGGACGTCGACTGACGCAATCATTCATGTGACATGCCGGCATTCATGCGACATACCAGCCTGCAGCGCGAGCGAGGGTGTATCCATGTCCAAGCTCCCATGCGTCCTCACCCGGGGTCGGCCGGTGACCGACGCACGCGGGGGCGCATGATCCAACGTGGAATCCTGACGCGCGGATCCGCTTGCTCATCCTTGGGTCATGCGATCGAGAAACGCCGGAAACGCCCGGGCACAGGCGTCGAGGTTCTCGAGTCCGCCTCCGCCGCGCAAGGGGGCGCAGATTTCGCAGCCCACGTAGCCGTCGTAACCCACCTCGCGAAGGGCGGCGAAGAACGCGGCGTAGTCGATGAACCCCTCGCCGGGATAGACCATGCGCACCGCGTCGTCGCGGCGGGTAAAGTTGACCAGCTCGGGCAGGTAGTCGTAGCGTGGGCGGCGGACGTAGTCGGCGACGGTGGTGTGACAGATGTGCTTGCTCATGCCGCGGACGGCATCGGCGAGATCGTCTCCTTGCAAGGCCGGTGTCCAGGCGTCGAACATGGCCCGACAGTTCGGCTCGTCCACCTCCTCGATCAGGTCGCGAAAGAGCTGCCAATGCGACGCCAGGTCGTGGTGGTTCTGCACGCCGATGGTCACGCCGAGCTCGGCCACCCGCTGCGCACAGTCGCGCAGACACTCGACCGTCCAGTTCCACTGCATGTTGAACGGTACGTCGGTCCGGCTGAACGCGGTGAAAACGCGCACCGCCGGCGCGCCCAGGTCGGCGGCGAGCCTGGCCAGCTCGGTGATGTAATGGATCTGCATCTCCCGGGCCGGGATGTCCGGCCGGTCGGCGCCCATGGCGAAATCGTTGTAGCCGGCCAGGCACGCGACGGCGAGACCGTGCTGGTCCAGCCGCGTCCGCACCGCCTCGCGCCGGGCGGGCGGCATGTCCAGTAGCGACGCGTGCGGACGCTTGGCCATGATCATCAACGCGGCATAGCCGAGGTCGGCGGCGCGATCGATCACCTCTTCAAGCTCGAGCCGCGCTTGGCCCGGCCAGACGCCGGCGTACGACACGGTGTGTAACGCGGGTTTCACGAACTTGCTCCTTAACGGCGTGCTGACGGATCACGCGCCCAGGCTCCGGGCCAGCAGCGCGGCGAGGTGGGTGTCGCCGTCGAGCGTAATCTGATTCTCCTGAATCAACCGCATGCTGTCGGCGTCACCGTTGACGACCGCGAGCCACGTGCGTTCATCGGACTCGATGGTCAGAACCGGACGGTCGTGTGTGCCCGGCGAACACGTCACGCGGCCGTTCTCGACGATCGCGTAGGTGCGATCCACGTCGCCGCCGGCTTCGGTCGAGCGAAGCACAAATTGGATCACCCGCTGTCCGGCGAACGCATCGGCGGGGATCGACGCGTGCTCGGCCAAGTGCGCGAAGAACTCCGCCGTGGACGCGGCTCGGAAGCGGCTTGAAGTCACTTGATGTCCGGTGCGCCGTCGCACGTGTCCGAGCACGGCGGCGACGGAAACGCGATGACGTTCGGCGCGGGCCTTGCCGCGCGCCTGGTGAAGGATCTCACGCAGATCGGCACGGTCGGCGGCGGTCAGCCGGTCTCGGCCGGTATAGGCGCTGTAAAAACGCGAAGCACCGGCGCGAACATTCAACGCCAGGGCCGAGGCCAGGAAATCCGACAAGTCGGCGCGAACCAGGTCGGGCGAGACCGGATGATCCAGGAGGCGACCATGGCGATCCGGATCGATGAACGTGAAGCGTTGCCGGGCGTCGGGGTCGGGATCGACCAGGATGTTGCGCCAGAACAACGCCCCGTGGGCCACGCCCGCTTCGTGCATGCGGCGAATGTACGCGGCCAGTTCATGACTCCACTGTCGTCTGCGCGCGGCTTGCGCGCGGGGTTCCTGCGCGTGTTCGATCGCATCATGATCGAGCGACACCACCCCCGGGCGTCCTTCGGTGATCAGGAAGCAGGCCCGCAACATCTTACGCTTGGTCTGGTTGCCGTGGGCGATGGGGCGCACGGTGGGCACGCCGCGGCGATGCATGGCCGACAGGAAATTGTATTCGAACCGAGCACGGTCCGTGCCGAAGAAGGTCCCGCGACCGGTCTGTTTGAGTTGCCGGCCGAAGCCGCGATAACGATAGCGCTTGACGAAGATCAGCGCGGGCGTGCCGTCACCGGGGGTGGGCTGAAACGGAAACGTCTCGGAATCCCGGCTCACCGCGACGGCATCGTCGACTTTGTAGGCGAGAATGCGGCTGACCGACGCCCAGCCTTGGTCCCGGATCCAGGCACGGTCGGGCTCGGAGATGGTTAGCGACTTGCCCATCTCGCAGCGTCACTCATGGCGATCGATGATGAACTCGGCCATGGCGGTCAGCGAATCTTTCGCATCGCCGTCCGGAAAAACCGCCAACGCTTCGACCGCGACACGCACGTGGTGACGGGCCTTGTGGTATGCGTAGCGAACGCTGTCGCTCTGGCTGACCATCCGCGCGATGCGCTCGGCCCGGTCCTGATGCCCGTTGTTCATGACCGCCAGGGCCTCGGCCTTGACGTCCCGATCCGCGGTGCGAAGGTAATGGATGATCGGCAGCGTCAGCTTCTCCTTGTCGAGGTCCCGGCCGAGCGTCTTGCCCGTCTCCTGCTCGGTGCCCTGGAGGTCGAGCACGTCGTCGATGATCTGAAACGCGACGCCCACGCTCATGCCGTAGCGCTCGGCCGCGGCGATGACGGCGGGGTCGGCCCCGGCGAACCGGGAGCCGAGAATGCAACAGGTCGCGACCAGGCTGGCGGTCTTCCGGCTGATGATCTCGAAATAGGTCTCTTCGCTTAAATCGTAGTCGCCGCGATGGAACACCTGCATCAGCTCGCCCTCGCAGACGGTGTTGGTGGTCGAGCCGATGAGCCTCGAGGCGTACTGGGAGTCGAGACTCGAGCAGAGGTGAAACGCGTGGCTGATCAGGTAATCGCCCAAAAGCACCGCGGCTTCGTTGCCGTGCAACCGGTTGATGGTCGTGCAGCGGCGGCGCAGGTCGGCCTCGTCCAGCACGTCGTCGTGCACCAGCGTGGCCATGTGCACCAGCTCGACGACCGAGCCGAGGACGTGATGCTCCCGCGTGACCCGTCCGCACGCCTCGCCGGTCAGCAACAGCAAGGCCGGTCGGAGCATCTTGCCGCGGTATTGCCGGATGTGGGCGCACAGGTTGTTGACGACGTCGACCTCACCGGCCAACTCGTCGTCGAAGATGCGCTCGACCCGTTCGAGTGAACGGGCGATCGGCGTGTAATGTTCCGCGAGCTTCACGTCTGTCCTACCCGTTACCCATCGAAGCCTACCGCGCCGTGAAGGCCGGGAAGAGGGTAAGGCGATGCCGGCATTCTAGGGGCTGGGCGCGCCCGATGCCACGTGATTGTCGATGTGTTCAAAAGTTTTGAAAAGGTGAAAACCGGACGCGGCGACCTGTCAAGTTGGTCAAGCGTCGCCGTCGCGTCGATAGTTGCCGCTTTTGCCACCGGTTTTGGCTTCGAGTCGGATCGGGCCGATGGTGATCCCCTTGTCCGCCGACTTGCACATGTCGTAGACCGTCAGCGCCGCCACCCCGACCGCAGTGAGCGCTTCCATCTCCACGCCGGTCTTCGCCGCCACGCGGGCGACGGCGGTGATGCGAACCGTGTTCGGCGAAACGAGCGTCACGTCCACCTCGACGGCGTCCAGGCCGATCGGATGACACATCGGGATGAGCTCGGCGGTGCGTTTGGCGGCTTGGATGCCGGCAATGCGAGCCACGGCGCCCACGTCTCCTTTGGGCAGCTTGCCGTCGGCGACCAGGCGGAACACCTCGGGCGAGAGCGTAACGACGGCCGACGCGGTCGCGGTGCGGACCGTCGTGTCTTTGCCCGACACATCGACCATCCGCGCCTTGCCCGCCGCGTCCAAGTGGCTCAAGGACCGGCCGGTGGTTTGTGCGGCATCCGAGTTATGGGGCATGGAGGTTGTCCTGTGTTATTGTGCCCAACAGTTCGACTGATAACCTCACACCATCTTCGTGTCTCGGCTCGGGTTGCTCAAGTCCCCTTACTCATGATTCGATCAGCGTATCATGGCGACCCATTTCAGCATGCCGCACTCCCTGCCGTCCGCCGCCGACTGGACACTCCCCGTAATCAGCCGGTCGCGGCGAATCGTGATCGCCTTGGGAATGGTCTGGTTGCTCAACGGGTTTGACCTGTGGTTTACGGTGCTCGCCGACACGCTTGGAGCGTTGTTCGAGTTGAACCCGTTCGCCCGGTGGATCCTTCCGTACGGTATGGGCGCCATCACCGTCTACAAGCTTGCGGCGTTGACCGTCGGCACCGGCTTGATCTGGCGATCCCGTCACTGCCGCCTGGCTGAGATCGGTACCTGGTTCATCGTGGCGATCAACGTCGGGTTGGCCTTGCGCTGGCATCAATTCTACCAAATGCTCTGAGTACCTGTTGCAGGGTCACCTCGGGCCCAACCCAGGCCGGCGTTCTATCGTAAGCTTTGAACGGTTCGTTCGCATGAGGGCTATCGGTCCTTGGGCTTGGTGTAGGCTTGGGGGCCGTTTTTATGCGCCACGTTGAAACAAGGGGATGGAAAGATGCTTTCTGTGGTAGCCGTTCGTGGCTTTCGTGGGCTTGTGGTTCCCGGTTGGATGGTCCTGGTAACGCTCGGGCTGACGGCGTGCACGATGCC